>MDSY01071519.1_pt1 | contig 16523 bp, 13 predicted proteins | sample 811131 | NCBI WGS metagenome assembly MDSY01 (sample SAMN05326643, study PRJNA326480) | marine metagenome | isolation source: seawater | place: Atlantic Ocean: South West | collected 2010
AAAATGTCAATTGCTTTAGTTATGATGATTAGTTTTATATTAACCCTAATAGTATCAATTTTATATATTGTACTAAGGAAGCTAGTAAATGACAGTTTGAATTAAAGTTGTGTTATTACCTTTTCTAAAGCTACAGATCTTGAGCCTTTTAATAATATTATGCTATTTTTAATAGAGTTTTTTTCTACATGTTTGTTAAAATGTTCAACTGTTAAAAAAGAATTTGATTGTTTTAGATTAACAAATTCTTTGCCAATATAAAATGTAGAGAGATTTAATTCTTTCACTAATTCTATTATATTCAGATGCTCCTTTTTTGAAAATTTACCAAGCTCGCCCATTTCTCCAAGAATACAAACTTTGTTTTGTTCTTTAATTTTGGAAAAAGACTCTATCATTTTCTCCATGCTTGAAGGATTAGCATTGTATGCATCAAGTATTACTGTGTTTGTTGCAGTTTGTATTACTTGAGATCGATTATTATCTGGCCTGTATTCAGATATTGCTCTTTTAATATTTTTTTTATCTATTTTGAAATAATTTGCAACGCATATTGCTAACATAATATTTTCAAATTGATATTCTCCAATCAAATTTGTAGAAATTTCAATTTTATTATATAAAACACTTATAAAAGGATTACTATTTTTTAGTACACCATTGGTGTCTCCTTTTTTTCCATATGATATAGAATTAATGTTTGTAGCAATATCATTTAATATTTTGTCATTATTATTAATGAAAATCTTACCATTTTCTTTGTAGATATAATCGTATAATTCTTTTTTTGTTTTTCTAACACCTTCAATATCTTTAAATCCCTCTAGGTGAGCTTTTCCAATGTTTGTTATTATACCATAATTTGGTTTTGCTATTTCACATAAAAAACTAATTTCTCTTTCATGATTTGCTCCCATTTCAATTATAGCTATCTGATGGTTTTTATTAATCTCTAATATCGTTAGAGGAACTCCAATATGATTATTGAAATTTCCTTTTGTAGCTGCAGTTTCTAATTCTATTGATAAGCAGCTATTAATTAATTCTTTAGATGTTGTTTTCCCATTTGTACCGGTAATAGCTATTACGGGTATAGATAATTGATCTCTGTGATGTTTTGCAAGATCTTGTAGGCATATCAGCACATCTTTAACTACTATGTAGTCCTTATTTTTTTTGAAGCTTATATCATCTATTATTGCGTATTTACTACCATTTTTAATTGCCTGTTCAGCATATTTATTTCCATTAAATTTTTCTCCTTTTAAGGCTATGAAAATTGAGTCTTTTTTAATATTTCTACTGTCAGTAGAAATTATAGGGTAGTTTAGATATATTTTATAGAGTTCAGTTATTTTCATATGAAAAAAAAACTCCATATTAAATGGAGTTTTCTAACTAAATTATATTGTTCTTTAATTCTTCTTACTATAATCAGCTCCTCTTCTTTGATTTTCTTTATAGTTGCTTTTAGGAGCACCAACTCTATCCATTGCACATCTAAATCCAATTGCATCTGAAGATTGATCTTGATCAAGAAACCTTCTTGTTCCTGGATTTAGCCAGTAAGCTCTATCCTTCCATGAACCTCCCTTGTATACTCTTGTTCTATCTGTAATTAGTGATGAGCTTCCATAGTCATACATTTCACCACTATTACCAGTTTTTGCTGCATCTTTATATTTAGATGCATTTTGGTTCCACTTATCTAATTTAACTCTCGAAGTATCTTTATCAGATTTCTCACTTAAAAAATTGTTCCAGTCAATACCCATTTGAGATTCTATATCTCCATCTAAATAGTTAATATTATCAGATTTTTTATAATTTCTTCTATATGCATTATCCTGAACATTAACATCAGTCATTATCATTCTACCTAAGCTATCTTTTTCAGCAAGAAATCCATCTTCATCTGTTAGAGGTGTTTGATATACATTTCCTCTAAAAGGTCTATGATCTGTTGTAGTAGTTTGTTCAGTAACTGGTCTGTAAACATCCATTACCCATTCTGAAACATTACCTGCCATATTGTAAAGTCCATAATCGTTAGGCCAGTAATGACGAACATCTGTTGTTATATCGGCATTGTCATTAAGATTTCCTGCAACACCCATATTATCACCTCTACCTCTTTTAAAATTAGCCATTATCTCACCTTGGTTATTTTTATTACTATTTCGTAATGATGAACCATTCCAAGGAAATATTTTGCGATTTGCAACATTTTCTTCATTTGTATTTCCTACATATCCTAATGCTGCAAATTCCCATTCAGCTTCAGTTGGTAGTCTATATTTTGGTAGCAATATTCCATCACCCATATTTACTTTTCTGAACTTTTCTCCAGTTGATGGGTTTAGGTTTCTTAATAATCTTCCTTCAATTCCATCATATTGTCCTGCTAGGTATGCTTCTGTGTTAAATGTATTATCATCTATCTGTTCATTGTCTTCTTTTAAAATCCCTTCATTTATTAGAATCCTTTCATTAACCCTATCGGTTCTCCAATTACAGAAATCATTTGCTTGCGCCCACGAAACACCAACAACAGGATAATTTACATATGCAGGATGTCTTAAATAGTTAGTTACATAAGGCTCATTATATCCCAATTTATCTCTCCAAACTAATGTGTCAGGTAAGGATTTTTTATATACTTCAGGATAAGAACTATTATATACACGTTGTATCCAAAAAAGGTATTCTAAGTAATCAACATTTCTTACTTCTGTTTCGTCTAAATAAAATGATGATACAGTTACTTTTTTTGGAACATTATTCCAGTCGTACATAACATCTTGTTCGATTCTACCTTGAGTAAATGACCCTCCTTCAACAAAAGTTAGTCCAGGACCTGTCATCTGCTCTTTAAAGCTTGTATTTACTTCAAAACCTCCATTTTTAGAATTATTATAATCCCATCCTGTAGAAGATGTATTTTTTCTTGAACATGAGCTGATTATAAAAAGTATACTGATTGCTAAGATTAATTTATTTATTTTCATAATTTGTATATTTTAAGTTCTAACTAGAATTGTGGGCAACTTATTGTGTTAAATGATTTTGATCTAGATTTTGTAGGCATATAAAGAGTGAAAGATATCTCATGAGCACCTAAAGTGTTACTGTTTTTTAAGTTACTGACTGTGATATCATAGCTATATCCAAATTTGAAATTATCTTGTATTAAGCCAACCATAAGAATAAAAGCATCAAAGTTTTCTACACTGTTTCTTGCCCATAGGCCACCAACAACTGGACCTCTGTAAACATAAACTCCGTAATTAAATTGCTGAAAGTCTTGCTGAGTTTGATAGAGGAAATTTGGAGATATTGTTGTTACATTATTTGAATATTTATCAAGAGGAAAATTACCACCGGCATGAAATGTAAATTTAGATGGTAATTGACTTTCACTAATAAATCCTTGCTCTGGTTGAGTTAAATGATGTGCTGCAAAACCAAAATATAAATTATCTGTGTATCCGATAAAACCAGTAGAAAAGTCAGGATATTGTACACTACTAGGATTGTTATCAATATTTTCTTGAGTTGGATAAATAAAACCATATTTTTGATCAATCATATCACCAAAAGTTAGTTCAGACCAATCAAGATTTAACATTCTAAATGAAGCTTCAAAACCTGCTTTAATTGCAAAGCTTCTACTTACTTCTAAATTATATGAGTAAATTAAAGATGCACTATTTAACTGAATATTACCATCACCACTTCTATCATTCATCACTAATATCCCTAGACCACCTCCAATTTTATCTATATGCTTATCATAAGAAACAGATGTAGTTATAAATGTTCTTCCAATTCCTGGCCATTGATCTCTATAGTTTAAATTTGTTCTGGGAGCGCCTTTAGGTGCAGCACCAGCAAATGCTGGATTAAGATATAATGGATTAGCATAGAATTGACTAAAAGCTGGATCCTGAGCATTTGAATCAATACTAGTGAGCATGCATACTGCTAACAGAAGTATTAATTTAGATATTTTATTAAACATATAATCGCGTTTTCATGATTTAAACCTCACAAAAATAAACATTTTATTTGTTTTTCCCTTTTACTAAGAAGGAAAATGTGAAATAAATAAATAAATACTGCGTTATTATGATGATTTAATTATTGCTAATTAGTTTTGTTAAAGTCTTAATTTGGTTAATCTAATATACTTGATTTATATCAGATTATCACTTTAATTTATGATTAAAACATATCTTTGTTTAGTAAATACAAATAAATGAGAAAAACATTATTAATATTATTATTAATATTTCAGATTAGTTCTTTGCTATTCGGTCAGCAGAATTCAGTACTATCTTTTGGAGATTGGTATAAATTAGGTGTTTCTAATGATGGTATTTATAAATTATCTTATAATGATTTACAAGATTTAAATATTCAATTAACTGATCTTGATATTAACTCTATTAAAATTTATGGAAATGGCGGAGGAATGTTACCTCACTTAAATTCTGATTTTAGAGATAATGATTTAGAAGAGAATGCTGTTTTTATATATGACTATAACAATAATGGTTTTTTTAATTCTGATGATTATATTTTATTTTACGGTGAATCTCCTCATAAATGGATTTATAATACTTCAACATCTCTATTTGACTACAAAGACCATCTTTATAGTGATGAATGTTACTATTTTTTAACAATTGATAAATCCAGCTCTGGAAAAAGAATTAGTTATAAGCCTCAAATAATAAACTATACTAGTATTGTAAACTCATTTAATGACTATAAATTTCATGAGTCAAATTTCGAGAATTTAATTGAATCAGGAAGAGATTGGTATGGTGAGCGTTTTGGCATAATTGATAATCAAACTTTTTCTTTTAATTTTCCTAATCTAATATTTAACCATCCTATTAATATTAGTACTTCAGTTGCAGCTCGTTCTCTTAATAGCTCTTTTTTTACTGTAAATATTAATTCAGACTTTATATCAAATATTAATATATCTAATATTGTATATGATTATGCAACTGAATATGCTAAAAAAGCCACAAATACTGATTCTTATACTTCTAATGTAGATCAGTTAGATGTTGAATTAAAATATAATTATTCTGAAAATAATGCTATTGGCTGGCTAGATCGTATTGAATTAAATGCTAGAAGATCATTAAGAATGAATTCTGGATTTTTAAATTTTAGAGATGTTGAATCAGTTGGTAGTTCTGAAGTAGCGAAGTTTGAAATTACGAATTCCAATTCATCAACAAGTGTCTGGAATGTTACAGATCCAAAAAATATTAAAATGATGAATACTAACTTAAATGGATCGGTACTTTCTTTCATAGATTCAATTTATTCTTTAAATCATTACTGTGCATTTAATAATAGTTTTGCAAAACCAAATCTATTGGGAAAAGTAGAGAATCAAAATTTGCATAACATTAACTTAGATGTAAATTATGTAATTGTTTCTCACCCAAGTTTTTTATCAGAAGCAAATAGGTTGGTAGAGATTCATGAATATTATGATAATTTAAATTCTATAGTAGTTACTCCACAACAAATTTATAATGAATTTTCATCTGGCATGCAAGATGTTGTAGCAATAAGAGATTTTCTTAGAATGTTATATAAGCGTCAAAATTCTAAGTTAGAATATACTTTATTGTTTGGTGATGGTTCTTATGATAATAAAAATCGAATTGCTAATAACACAAACTTTATTCCTACTTTTCAATCAAAAAACTCCTTATCACCAGTTAATTCATTTGTAACAGATGATTTTTTTGCATTATTAGATGATGATGATGGAGATTTAATTAGCGATCTTGTAGATATTGGAATCGGAAGGTTTCCTGCAAAAAGTTTAAATGAAGCTAAAAATTTAGTAGATAAAGTTGAACGATATTATTCTGAAGAATCTTTAGGTGATTGGCGTAATTCAATTACTTTTATTGCAGATGATGGCGATGCTAAGGATGGTAATCTTCACATGTCTGATGCTAATAAATTAGCTGATTTATTAGATACAAATAATCAAAATGTTAATATTGAGAAGATATATTTAGATAATTATCTTCAAGAATCTACTCCTGGAGGCCCCAGAAGCCCTGATGCTCAGCAAGCAATTAATAGAAGTATCGATAATGGAACTTTTCTTATAAATTATTCCGGTCATGGAGGTCCTCTTGGATGGACTCAAGAAAGAATATTAGAGATAGACCAAATAAATAATTGGACAAACAAATATAGGTTACCATTATTTATGACAGCAACTTGTAAATTTTCGTGTTTTGATAATCCGGCTAAAACCTCTGCTGGTGAATTAGTGTTGTTGAATCCAGATGGGGGTGCAATTGCTCTTTTAACAACAACTAGACTTGTATATGCGTTTCCTAATTATAAGCTTAATGAAAATTTTATGAATGTATTTTGCGAAAAAATTAATGGAGAATTTCCAACATTAGGGCAATTGTTTAAGAAAACAAAAGTTCTAAGTGGGTCAAATACTAATAGTAGAAATTTTACTCTTCTGGGAGATCCAGCTTTAAGACTTTCTTATCCTAAATACAATATTGAAACAACAGATATCTCTGATACTCTTAAGGCATTAGAAGAGGTTACTATATCGGGAAAAGTTACAGATTCAGATGGAATTCTATTAAGTGATTTTAATGGTGTAGTTTATCCTACTGTTTTTGATAAAGAAATTACTTCTCTGACGTTAGGGCAGGAGTCATGCACCCCAATGCCTTATCGCAATCAAAATAATATTATTTACAAGGGAGAAGCAAGCGTATATAACGGTGAATTTTCTTTTTCATTTATAGTACCTAAAGACATTGAAAATAATTATGCTTTGGGTAAAGTAAGTTATTATGCAGTTAATGCATCCCAAGAGGATGCAAGTGGACATGATGATTCATTTGTTATTGGTGGTTTAGCAGATAATGTAATCTATGACTATCAAGGCCCTTCAGTTTCTTTATTTATGAATACTAGAGATTTTGTGTCTGGTGGCATGACTAATGCTAATCCCATATTATTGGCAGATATTAATGACTTTAGTGGAGTTAATACTGTAGGTAATGGAATAGGTCATGACATTATTGCTATTTTAGATAACAATACAAGTAATCCATTTATTTTAAATGATTACTACACTTCAGATCTTGATAATTATAAAAGTGGTGTTGTTTCCTTTCCGTTTCAAGACTTGGCGCCTGGCGAGCATACAATAACATTAAAAATATGGGATGTTTTTAATAATTCAAGCGAAAAAGTAATAAGTTTCTATGTTACTGATGGTGATATTTTTACAATCTCCAACTTTTTAAATTATCCAAATCCATTTATTAACAATACAGAGTTCTATTTTCAGCATAATCAGTCTAATCAAAATCTAAATGTATCTATTGAAATTTACTCTATCACAGGTCAGCATATTAAAACACTTGAAGATAATTTTTATGATACCGGATATAGAATTGGTCCAATAAATTGGAATGGTAGTAATAAATATGATCAACCTATTAGTGCTGGGCTGTATATAGCTAAGTTAAATATTGAATTAGATAATGGGTTTTATGAGACAAAATCAATTAGAATTGCAATAACCCCATAAAAAAATCGTTAACACGATTAATAAAAGAACTACATTTGTAAAATTAAAAATAAAGTATGTTAAAAATTGTTTCTTTAGTAATAGCCGTCATTTTATGTTTTTCATCAATAGCACAAATTGATGAGACTGGTGAAATTGGCGGAGGTAATCTTAATACTATAACTACTGCAGTACCTTTCTTATTAATTTCACCTGATTCAAAGGCTGGAGCTATGGGTGATGTTGGCGTTGCTACAGCTCCAGACGCTAATTCATTACATTGGAATCCTGCAAAATTTTCTTTTGTAGAAGATGAGGTTGGCTTTGCAGTTTCTTATGTGCCGTGGTTGCGTGCTTTGGTTCCGGATATTAATCTTTCATATTTAGCAGGATATAAAAAATTAAATGATAATGAAGCAGTAGCAATGGAGTTAAGATATTTTACTTTAGGAGATATTACATTCACTGATGTTATTGGTAATAATCTCGGACAATATAAACCTAGTGAATTTGCTATTGCATCAGCATATTCTAGGAAACTTTCAGATATTTTCTCTCTTGCTATAACTGGAAGATATATTTATTCTAATTTGACTGGTGGACAATCTGCTGGAGGTATAACAACAAATGCTGGACAATCTATAGCTGCGGACATTGCAGGCTATTATACAAAAAGTATCCGTTTAGCTAAAAAAGATATGAATTTAGCTTTTGGAGCAAATATTTCAAATATTGGTAGTAAGATTTCATATACTGAAACCTCAACAAGAGATTTTATTCCTATTAACCTAAGATTAGGTACAGCATTGTCTACTGAGATAGATGATTATAATAAAATAAGTTTTGCATTTGATATTAATAAACTTCTTGTGCCTACTCCTCCTATTTATAGTGATTCAATTGATGGTCAAATAGATTTTGGAAAAGACCCTAACGTATCTGTTGTTAGTGGAATGTTTCAATCATTCGGAGATGCTCCAGGAGGATTTAATGAGGAGATGCGTGAAATTAATTTTTCTATTGGAACAGAATACTGGTATGCAGATCAATTTGCTGTACGAGCAGGATACTTTAATGAACATAACACAAAAGGAGGGAGGAAGTTTTTTACATTTGGTTCTGGAGTGAAATATAACGTTTTTGCTTTAGATTTTTCTTATTTAATTAACGCTAGTAGATCTATAAATGGAAATAATCCTTTAGCTAATACTATGCGTTTTACCTTAATTTTTGATTTTGGTGAGATGGAAAATTTAAATTAATAATGATTTTTAGAACAGGTTTTGGTTTTGATGTTCATCAGTTGGTCGAAGGACGTGAGTTCTGGCTAGGTGGAATAAAAATACCATATTACAAGGGAGGACTTGGTCATTCTGATGCAGATGTACTTATACATGTCATTTGTGACGCCCTTTTAGGAGCTTCAAATTTAGGGGATATTGGTAAACATTTTCCTGATAATTCTATAGAATTTAAAGATATTGATAGTAAGATCCTTTTACAAAAAACCATGATTTTAATTAGAGATAAGGGGTATGAAATTGGTAATATTGATACTACTGTATGTTTGCAGAATCCTAAGTTATCTAAATATGTTAAGGATATGAAAACTGTATTGTCAAAATGTATGAGTATAGATATTGATTGTATCTCTATAAAAGCAACTACTACTGAAAAATTAGGATATGTTGGAAGAGAAGAGGGTATTTCAGCATATGCTAATGTATTAATTAATAAGCTTTAGGATCTCTTAAGTAGGTTGTTATTACTGCTTGTGCACAAGTTATACCTTCTTTATTTATAGCTAAAACTTCATTTTTAATTTCATATTTACCTTGTGTTTTTAAATTACTTTCTATTTCTTTAATTTGAGAATTTTTAATTTTAAAATTCAGAAAAAGATTTGAGGTAGCTGGTTGTAAGTATTTAATTTCAGCATCTTTTACCCAAATAATTAATTCCTTATTTTTTAGTTTAAATATATTATAATACATGGTAGGGAAGTATGGGTCACATGCAGAAAATATACTACCTCCAAAAATTGTTTTATGAAAGTTAATATTAAAGATTGATTTTTTTAAAACTACATTTATCTCATGGAAATCTAACGATATTTTTTTCACTCTAATTCTATTAAAAAACAATGGAGGATAGAGATTTAAAATAAGTTTGAGAAAACGCCTCTTAGAAATCATTATTAATTCATTAAGATTTTGATGAATCTTTAAAATAAATTTTAAAAATTTACTTTTTATTTACTGGACAAAATTCTCCATTTTTCTCAAAGTATTGTAGTGCATCAACCATCCTTAGGGCCTCATCAATATTTCTTACTAATGTAAAATGATTGATTATTTGATGTTGAACTATCCCTTTTTTGTCAATTAAGAATAATCCTCTATATGCAATCATTGGCCCAGTAGCGATAAGTTGCTCATCTTCATCTAATTCATAGTTTCCACATAAGGTTCCATAATTTGTACTAATTGTTTTAGTAGTGTCGGCAACAAGAGGATAGGTAATTCCTTTAATTCCACCGTTTTCTTTATTCATATTAAGCCAAGTCATATGAGATTCTTCAGTGTCAGTTGAACAGCCAACAATTTCTACATCTCTAGATTTGAAATCATTAATTTTATCTTGGAAATCATGAAGTTCAGATGGGCATATTCCTGAAAAATCTTTTGTATAGAAAAAGAATACAACATATTTTTTTCCAACAAATTTATCTAAGTTGAAATTATTAACGATTTCATTCCCATTTATTACTGCATTTGCGTTAAATGAAGGAGCTTTTTTACCTACTAATACTGACATAATTATATAATTTTATTTAGTACAAATTTACTATAATAACTTTTGTTTGTTATTATTTAATTAGAATCTATCAAGATTCATGATTTTATACCATGCTTTAGCAAAATCATTAATAAATTTTTCTTTTGCATCATCGCATGCATAAGCTTCTGCAATTGCACGGAGTTGAGAATTTGAACCAAAGATTAGGTCTGCTCTAGTACCAGTCCATTTTATATCTCCCGTAATTCTATCATGTCCTTCGAATAGATTTGTAGAATCTGATGAAGACTCCCAAGTGGTGTTCATGTCTAATAAATTAACAAAGAAATCATTTGATAGAGCCTCAGTATTTCTAGTTAATACACCATTTTTTTTGCCTAGAAAATTGATGTCTAAAACTCTCAAGCCCGCAAGTATTACTGTCATCTCAGGAGCAGTAAGAGTTAGTAAATGAGCTTTGTCTAGAAGTAATTCTTCAGCAGGAATACTGCAGCCTTTTTTTATATAATTTCTAAAACCATCTCCTTTTGTTTCAAGAACTGCACAAGAATCTATATCAGTATCTTCTTGTCTTGCATCATTTCTTCCAGCTTTAAAATCAAAATTAATATCATAACCCGAATTCTTAGCTGCATTTTCAACCCCTACATATCCTCCAAGTACAATTAAATCTGCTAATGAAATCTTTTTATTTGCTTGTGATTGATTAAAATCGTCTTTAATAGAAGATAATTTTTCGAGAACTATTTTTAGTTTTTTAGGCTGATTTACCTCCCAATCAATCTGAGGTTTGAGCGCTATTCTTGCTCCATTCGCACCTCCTCTTTTATCAGTACCTCTGAATGTTGATGCAGAAGCCCATGCAGTTGATACTAGTTGTGATATTGAAAGTTCTGATTCCTTAATAATATTTTTTAAAGAAATAACATCTTTTTTGTCAACTAAATCAAAATCTACTTCTGGAATCGGATCTTGCCATATCAGTTTTTTTGATGGAACTTCTGACCCTAAATATCTTGAAATAGGTCCCATATCTCTATGAGTTAGCTTATACCATGCTCTTGCAAATACATCTTCAAGTTCTTCTAGGTTTTTATGAAAACGTTTTGAGATTATTGCATAATTTGGATCTGCAATCATTGCTAAATCTGTTGTAGCCATCATTGGAGCATGTTTTAGTAACGGATCATGAGCATCAGGTACTGTATTTTCTCCAGCTGAATTTTTTGGAGCCCATTGCTGCGCGCCAGCAGGGCTTTTAACTAATTCCCACTCATATCCAAATAATGTATCAAAATAACTATTATCCCACTTAATAGGTGTAGGTGTCCAAGCTCCTTCTAAACCACTTGTAATTGTGTCAATCCCTTTTCCACTTTTAAAACTGTTTTTCCAACCAAATCCCATTTCTTCAATTTTTGCTCCTTCTGGTTCAACCCCAACATTAGAAGGATCTCCTGCTCCGTGTGTTTTACCGAATGTATGCCCTCCAGCAATAAGTGCAACTGTTTCTTCATCATTCATTGCCATTCTAGCGAAAGTTTCTCTAATATCTCTAGCTGATGCTAGAGGGTCTGGCGTCCCATTTGGACCTTCTGGATTAACATAAATTAAACCCATTTGAACTGCTCCTAAAGGATTATCTAATTCTCGATCACCACTATATCTTTTATCTTCAAGCCACTCTGATTCTGGTCCCCAGTAAATATCTCCCTCTGGCTCCCATATATCTTCTCTACCACCTGCAAATCCAAATGTTTTAAAACCCATTGACTCTAAAGCACAATTACCAGTTAAAATCATTAAATCAGCCCAAGAAATTTTTTGACCATACTTTTGTTTTATAGGCCATAGTAATCTACGAGCTTTATCTAAGTTTCCATTATCTGGCCAACTATTTAATGGGGCGAATCGAAGAGTTCCTGCGCACGCCCCTCCTCTTCCGTCTCCAACTCGATATGTTCCTGCACTGTGCCAAGCCATTCTAATAAAAAAAGGTCCGTAATGACCATAATCTGCAGGCCACCAATCTTGAGAATCTGTCATTAATGCATAAAGATCTTTTTTTAATTCAGCGAGATCAAGGCTTTTAAATTCTTCAGCATAATTAAAGTCATCACCCATTGGATTTGTCATAGATGAATTTTGATGTAAAATTTTCAGATTAAGTTGATTTGGCCACCATTTTGAATTAGATTGAACTCCCATTTTTGTGTGTTTTTGATCATCAAATCCAAATGGACATTTACCATTTGTGTTTTTAGTAGAATCTGTATTGTCTTCCATATTTTTATTTTACGTAGATATTTATTGGGATTTTTAAATTAAAAATCAGCTCATACAAATCTAAAAAAAAAAAGAAAATGAATATTTTAAAATATTGTAAACTAATGATTTAATAGAAATTTAGAAGCATTCTAAATTAGGCGTATTATTACTTTTCTGGAATTTATTAAATGCTAATTATTGCTACTGTAACACCAAGTATAATACATAAGATTTTAGATTTTGAGAATTGATGCCCATCACTAGATTCAAAAATTATTGTAGTTGAAATATGCAATAAAATACCTACAACTATAGCCATAATTTCATTACTATAAACATTAATACCTTCAATAAAACTACTTGCTAATACACCAAGTGGAGACATGAGTGCAAAAATTAAGAGGTATAAATAGGCTTTAATTTTACTTGTTCCATTTTGAAGAAATATAGTTAGTAAGACTATTGAAACAGGTAGCTTGTGCATAATGATACCGGTTAATAATCCATTATGAGCATGATCATGTAAATGACCTGATAAAGGAATTCCTTCGACAAATGCATGTATACTTAAGCTTATTAGAACAGATATTGGGATAGCGCTTTTATGATGATAGTGGCCATGTTCAATACCCTTAGAGAAATATTCAAGAATAATTTGAAAAAGAAAGCCTCCTAAAATAAATAATCCTAAGTAACGAGTATTATCATTTTGAAACACTTCTGGCAAAAGATGCTGTGTAGTAATAGCAAGTAGGTATGCGCCACTAAATGTTAGTAGTAAATTTATATTTTTTGTTTTTTCTGTTTTAAATAACTCAACAATTATTGCTGCTAATACAACAGAAGTAAATAATAAGATTATCGTTATACTATTCATTTTCTAGCTATTAAAATTAATCTTTCAGATTTAGATGCATCAAAACTATCTAAGTTGTAACTGCCAAATATATCAATAATTGACATGCCAGATTTTTGTATCATTTCTGAAAAATCAAAAAGTGTTAATGCATGTACTTTTTCTTGAAATCTTAAGTTGATATTATTATCTGTTATACTAATATTTTTTAAAATATAATCATCTTTAAATTCTCTTGTAATATCAAATTTCACCTTATTTATTTCCTTAGATTCTTCGCCCACCAAATTCTTAATAATTTTTTTAACGTTCATAAAATCTATTATCAATAGTCCATCTTTTTTTAGATTTTTTGACATAGCATTTATAGACTTTTGTTCATCTTGAGTGTTATCAAAATAACCAAATGATGTAAATAAGTTTGTGACTAGATTAAATGAATTTTCTTTAAAAACTTTTCTCATGTCAAACTGATGAAATTTTAAATCTTGTGTTTCATTTTGTTTAGCAGTAGATATACTATTCAATGACAGGTCAATTCCTACTACATTAAATCCAAGCTCGTTAAAATATTTTGCATGCCTTCCTTTGCCACACCCTACATCCAAAATATTTCCTTTAGTAATTTTAAGATATTGAGTAATATTGTCTAAGAATCTAATTGCTTCTTTTTCGTCTCTATTTTTATATAAAATATGGTAATACTTGGAATCAAACCATGTTTTAAACCAACTCATATCTTAATTTCTCTGTCTTAACAGCTCATAGCATATTATTCCTGTTGCAACAGACACATTTAATGATGATATTTTCCCATTAATAGGAATTTTGGTTTTCATATCACACATTTTTAATAGCTCAGGAGAAATGCCATCCTCTTCAGAGCCAAGAATAATTGCAGTTGGTTTTGTGAAGTCAGCATTGTAAATAGTATCTTGAGTTTTTTCAGTACAGCCTATAATTTGAATACCAGAGTCTTTCATTAATTGTAAACTTAATTTCAAATTCCATGTTCTACTTACTGGTATTCTATGTAATGCTCCAGATGATGTTTTTACTGCATCTGCGTTTATAGCCGCACTATTTAGCTCAGGAATTAATATAGTATGCGCTCCAACACATTCTGCTGTTCGAGCAATTGCACCAAAATTTCTAACATCAGTTATTCTATCCATCACAAGAATTAAAGGGTTTTTACCCTCCTCATAAAGTCTTGGGATGACATCTTCAATTTTATGAAAATCTATTGGTGAAAGGAATGCAAAAACACCTTGGTGATTTTTTTTTGTTAATCTATTTATTTTTTCAAGAGGAACATGCTTGTAATTTACTCTTCTGAGCCTGACTAGTTTCCATAATTCAGCAAAAGCATCATTATGTAACCCTTTTTGAATAAATAGCTTGTCAATAGTTTTGCCCGCTTTAATGGTTTCAATTATTGCGTGAATACCAAATATGTAATTTTTTTCTTCTTTATTCATTTATTTGTGGGGTTTCAATAATGTCTTCCTCAAAACTAATAGTATTTTTTCCAGAAGATATTTTGGTAATGTCTTTGTCAATTTTATTAAACTCTTTAGATGATTTATTAAAATGGTTTACTACTGTTCTAATTGTTTTTCCTAAACTATCATGAGAATCTTTATAGCTGTTCAGATGATTAGAAAGTTTCTCAATATTTTTTTGTATGTCTTCAATAGATCTTTCTACTTTCATATTGTGAAGTGCTTTAACTGTAATTTGGAGCATTGGAAATAAACTCATTGGTGATACAATCATTACTTTTTTTGAATATGCATACGACACAAGGTCTTTTGAATTTATTTTTAATGTTCCAACTCTACTATTTAAAAGGTCTTGATAAAGACCATCTGCTGGTATAAACATGTAAGCATAATCTGTTGTTTTCTCAGTTGGTCTTATATATTTAGAAGTTTCGTCAATTCTTTTCTTGATATCATCTTTAAATATTTTCTCTAGATTATCAATTTCTATTTTATCTTCACTTTCAATCATTTTGTTGTAGTTATCAAGTGAAAACTTTGCATCAATAGGAATTATATAGTTGCCAACTTTTACTATTGCATCTACAATTTCTCTATTATTAAAACTATACTGCATGCTAAATAGTTCAGGCGGAAGTACGTTAGACAGTAAGTTTTCAAGTTGAATTTCACCTAAAATACCACGTTGTTTTTGATTGCTAAGTATTTTTTCTAACGTTTTCATCTGACCAGCAAAACCTAACACCTGTTCATTAGTTCCTTTTATTTTTTCAAGTTCAGAAGTGACCTCTTTAATAACTTTGTTGGAAGAAGCAAATTGTTTTTGCATATCTTCTTTAGAATTTTCTTGATATAAATATATACCTTTATTTATGTCTGTCAATTTTTTTTCAATTTCTTGTCTTCCTTTTTCAGCATTTTCTCCTACCTCTTTTCTTATTTCTTGAATTTCATTTCTTAATGAGTTATTTAATTGTACTAAAAGCTCTTGAGAATTGTCTTCTTTAATTTTTGGTTTCTTAAAATAAAGTAAGGCGAAGCCTAAAATACAAGCAATTAAAATAGCATATTCCATAGATGAGATTTACAATTATAAAATTAATACGAAGGTACCAATTGATACCTCTTTAAACAAATCAATGACATCTTTATTTTTCATTCTTATACAGCCGTGAGAAGCAGGTTGTCCTATTAGACCTTCCTCTGAAGTTCCATGAATGTAAATATATCTTTTGTACGAATCTATTCCATTGCCTTTATTTTTTCCTTGTTCAATGCCTTCAAGCCATAATATTCTTGATGTTATGTCATCTGTTTTACTTTTTTTTTTATCTGTATATATTTTTGCAATATCACCATAAAAAACTCTGCCAATCATTCTGCCATTTATAGGAGTTTTTTTACCATATTTTTCTTTTATTATATGAATTCCTAAAGGGGTTTTGTTACTATTTTCTGTATTGCCTTCACCATATTTTGAAGAAGATATGTTGTATGTCTT
>MDSY01153343.1_pt1 | contig 16516 bp, 24 predicted proteins | sample 811131 | NCBI WGS metagenome assembly MDSY01 (sample SAMN05326643, study PRJNA326480) | marine metagenome | isolation source: seawater | place: Atlantic Ocean: South West | collected 2010
ATAACTCAATCGCTTTTATTTTGTCTTTCATGTCTAAACGCTCAAAGCCCTCAATATTAAACTCGTCGGAAAATCCTATTTTTGCGAGCTCCTGGACTACTCTGTCCGCGCTTATCTCGGTCCGTTCGGTCCTTTTTTCCATTAGTCGGCTAACTTCTTTTTGTATCTCAAGTTTACACAAGTTTTCCGAAGCTATACGGTCCGCCGTCTTAACTGAGTAACCGGAGTCTCTTGCAGCACGGGCGCCGTTAAAGTCTTTTATGTACTCTTTACAAAAAAATTTTTGTTTATCTGTTAATTTGTTACTCATAATTTTATATATTTTAAAATAATTTCTTTCGCCTCCTCTGAGCTATCCGCCCACTCGACCAAATTACCGGCGGCCGTTAACCGGTTGATCTGCTTAACTTGGTCCTCTCTTGGTTTTTGGCCTGGGACTTTAAGCTCCAAATATAAAGCTCCGTAACCCCCTCGAGGGATTGCGAGCGTTAAATCCGGGTTTCCCTTAATTAATCCAAGGGCTATAAGTTGGGCGCCGTTTATTGCGTTTCTTGGGTTGCTAAAGTTGTGATATAACAACCCCCTAAACTCTTTAAACTCATTCCAAAACCAAATTATTACCTCGCTTTGGATTTTTGCCTCGCTCTTTTTTGCCATAAGATTAAATATAAAAAAAATAAGTCTTAAAAAGGGTAAAAAAAACGTTTCCGCCACTCTGTAACCGCCGAAACCCCCGCCCCCGTTGGCTCTAAGGCGTTAAAATCTCTAAAGGTTACAGAGTTTTAAGGTCTGTAACCGCTCTGTAACCGCCCTAGAGCCCCGTAAACACTAAGGAAACGATAAAGTTACAGAGTTTAACAAAAAGTCGTTCTCTTATAAGGGTATAATAACAATATGAAGCATAAAAAAAAAACGCGCTCTTTTTTAAAATAATAAGTTAAAAGTATACTTTTTTACTGTAACTCTGTAACCGGTCTGTTAACTCTTTTACTGTTAGGGACTTACACGGTTACAGAGTTTTTTTTCACTCTGTAACCACTCTGTAACTCTGTAACCTTTCATAGTTGATAATCAACCACTTAGCAAAAAAGCATAAAAAAAGCCGGCCAAAATTAGCCGACTCTTTACCCAAAAAAAAATATATTTTTAAAACGCTAAATTTGTCGGAGGTTGCTCTTTTGCCTCTTTTTTGTACTTTTCGCCGGCCATTTCTTCCGGACTAAGACAAACAACTTTATAAAGTCTTTGCGTTTTTCCAAACATTTTTCGCACTTCTTGCTCAAAACCTAAAGCTTTTAACTCCTGGCCAATTTTCCATTGGCTCAACTTTTGGCCGCTGCTATCTTCAATCTTTGCCTTTATTTCGGTTGCCGTAAAAAGCTCAACCGTATTATTACCCGTTGCATATTCCGGACGTATATAATAAAGGCTTATAAGTTCGGCCTCGTGTCTTACTTGCTCGAACTCAATAGTATTGTTATTAAGCTTTTTAACGTCGTCCCCGTTAAGCCTATAATCGTAACCGCTTTTAAATAAGTGGTAAGCCTCGAGTATTAAATCCTTTTTATTAATTGAGTTGTAAAGGTTATGATTAATTTTTAAAACGTTTAAAGGAATAATTCGACGGTTACCGGTAGGGTCATTTAATACGAGCTCGTCGTTAGAGGTCCCGCATAGGACGGCTAAACGCTTTAATCGTACATTTTTACGACCGTAAGGCTCTCGGAGTGTAAACTCGTCTTTACTTGTTAACTCTTTTAACCTCTTGGCCTCTTGCTTAGACTTTCCGCCTAGCTCGTCGTCCATTATTAAAAGCTTTTGGCACATAAGGATTTCGTCGTCCTTTCCGGCGTCGAGCTTGCTCTCTGCATAATATGGCTTAAACTCTTCAGGGAGGAGCCTCCTAAAAAATTCCGTTTTTCCGGTGTTTTGCCCTCCGGTTAAAACTAATAACAAAGGTGAGTGCTCTCCGTAAATACTCGCAACAATACCAACAAACCACTTACGAATAAATAAAAATTTATAATCCGGGTCCACATCGTAAACCTTAACGCCGGTGTCGGTGTCAATACATTGGGCGAGCTTGTCGATAAGTCCCTCGGGTCTGTTATGGGCGTTGTTTTCTAAAAACTCGATTAATGGGTTATAGTCCTCAACAAAATCGGAAGCGATTAACCTCTCGACGGTGTCAACCGGAATTTTATCCGAGACAATTCTCTTAACCTGGAAAAAAACCGAGTTACTAAAAACGGTATCAACCTCGGCGCCGTTGTTCTCAATGTATCGCGTTATATTATTTCTTTTAAGGTTATAGTTATTTTTAATAAAAAGCTCCAACTTTTCTAGCGGTGTAAGGTCCTCGGTAAGCTTGAGCTCGACGCTTGAGTTAAAAACCTTTTCGACTATTGCCTCCGGGTCCTTTCCTTTAATGTCGTTAACTTGGTCGAGTAGTTTTAAAACGTCCTCTTTTGTCCGTCCTCCTCTCTTGCCCTGGTTCGCAACGGCTACAATGTGCTTAGTTTTAGCGCTTACGAGGTTAAGGTTTGCCTCCTTGGCGTAATAGAATAAAGTCGCTATTTTAACACCGGACCCTCCGCTTTTAACACAGTGGTTAAATTGTTTGTCGCAAATATCCGCCGCGTATTTTTCGTTAAAACGGCTTATTGAGTGATAATAAGGCCGCCCACTCTCGCCAAGCTCTGAGGCTATCGCGAAACCTATCTCTAGCCATATCTCGTAGGACCCCCGCGTTAAGTCAACCCCGGAGGCGTTAATTTGGTCAATAATAAAATCGAGGTCCGACTCTCCCGTTATTATCTGAGGGAGTTTATTTATTGGCGTTTTTTTCTTAACAATAGCCTTGAATAATGGCGCCCTTTCGTTAATAAAGGTCTGAGGGTCGTAAGATACAAAGCGGGGCCGGGTTACATCTTTACAACTCTTATCAAGTATAATTTGAAAGTTTTCTAAGTAATAAGTCTCTAAAGATAAAAAGCTTTCCAAGTGCTTGGAGGGGTCTATCTTTACAAGAACCGCAACCCCCAGGCCCGAGGCGGACCGAAAAGCCCCATAAGTAAAACGGTCGTTAGTTATGTTTTGCCAATCTCTCGCGAGGTCGCTCGAGTCGTCAATGTCTAAACACAAAAAACCGGAGTGAGTTTTTAACTCAGCTTTTACCCTCTTGGTAAACTCTCCGCTTATTGTAACGTAAGGGAGCGTGTTCTCTTTTAATTTTTTCCTTTTTTTCTTGTCCTCCTCCGCGTTTATTGGTCGGATAAGTTCGGCCCACGTTCCGTGTTTTACATTATTTAAGAACTCTAAAACGGAGCTCTCTCTTTCGGGTTTATTATCAAATATTTTTTTAAAAAAGCTTATTTTCATTTTTTAGGGTTGTTTTTTTTTGGGGTTATAAATATACTTTAAATTTTAGGTCTTTTGTAATTTCTTTTTTTGGTTTTGTAGTTGAATATAAACCCAGGCCGGCTTATAGCCCATAGAAGCGGCGTATTTTTTAAGCTCCTCCTTAGTTTTCCCGCCCGTGTTAAAAACTTTTTTCCCTCCTCGGCTGCTTTTTACTTCTATAAACTCAGATTTTAAAAGGGGCTTTTTTTTGATCTTAAAAGGCTCGCCGCACTCTTTACAAACTTTGGCGCTCGCGTGGTTCATTGCCTCGCACTTGTCGCAAAGTTTAACCGGGGCCACTCCGGAGGAGCTCCTCCTCTGTTTAATTAGTTCCCATTTTCTCGAGTCGTCCCAAAGGCCGTGCTCGTAACAATTGGCGCCCATATCAATAAGGGTAAAAAACGGCTTATTATCGTATAAACGGGAGCCCCTTCCGGCCATTTGAAGCCATAAGGGTAAGCTTTTAGTCGCTCGGTTTACGATTATAGCCTCGATACTTGGCTCGTCGTAACCCGTTGTTAATACGCTGCAATTACTTAAAACCTGGAACTTTCCGGCGCTAAAGTCCTCTAATATTTTTCGACGTTGTAAAGCGGGCGTTTTGCCGTCCACGTGCTCGCAAGAGTAACCGGCGGCTCTTAGCTTATCAACTGTTTTAAGTGAGTGCTCGACGTTTACGTTAAAAATAAGGGTCTTTTTATCCTTGGCGAACTTCTCGAATTGATCGAGTAGGCCGTCGTAAAGTCTTGACTTGTCGAACTCCTTAAAAAGTGCCCCGTTATTATAGTCGTTTCCGGTTGTTTTTACGTTGGTAAAGTCAACCTTGGCCGCAAAGGTCCGGCAAGGAACTAAAAAACCCGTTTCGAGGAGCTCCTCAATGGTTGTGGGTTCTGTTATTGCGTCGTAAAACTCATGCAAAGAGTTTTGTCCTCCGGTCCTTAAAGGGGTCGCCGTGGCTCCAATAATATAAGGGTCCGATCCGCTTTCCTTATACCTAGTAATTAGCTTGTCAAATGTTTGTTTGTGGGCCTCGTCGATAATTATAACGTCTACCTCCGGGAGTTCTCTCCTCCTTAGAGTGTCAACGCTTGCGAGATAACAATTATTAACGTGCTGAGGATAGCCGGGCGCTATTATTGTAGGATTAAGCCCGAGCCTTATTAAATTGTCGTGTGCTTGGCTTATTAACTCCTTACGGTCGCATACTATCATAATCCGCGAGCCGTTAGTTATTGCGCTTTTAGCGATCGTTGTAAAAACTACCGTTTTGCCTCCTCCCGTTGGTATGCATAAAATAGCGCTTTTTTTTCCTTGGTTAAAAGTGGCCCGGAGTCCTTGGACCGCTTGCTCTTGGTAAGGTCTTAATTTCATAGGTTAAAGCGAAAAAATATTAAGGTAAAAACAACGGAGGAGAGGCAAAAAATAATGAGTAAGACCTCGAGCCAAGTAAGGCAAAAAGGAATTTTATCTTTTTTTTTCATCTTAAATACTGTTTAACTTTGTCCTCTAATTGTTTACGGTAATTCTCGATAATTTCGTCCTTAACCTTTGCGACCTCAATCCACCCTTTAATTATTTTGTCCTGGTGTTTAACGTGGTCCTCAAGTCCTTTTATTTTGCTTTGTGTATAAATGTCCATTTTGTTTTTTAGTTTTATAGCTTCGTTTAATTCAATGTAATAACTCATTTTGTTTTAGTATTATAGCTTTCTTTAATGTAAACGAGAGTAAACTCCTCGTTAAATTCTAATATTGGTAAATCCGGATAAGCTCGATAATTGTCGCAATATCTTTTAACGAAGCTTTTAAACTCCTCGAGGTCCTCCGTTGCTCTTATTGGCTCCCGGTGTTTTTTGTTATGGTTAAGGACTAAAGCCCCGGGCTTGGGGTTATATAAAGCAAGAACGCCGCCAACGTTCTCGCTAATATAATTAACCATTTTTTGGTATTTTTCCCGCTCGAATTTTATAGCCATTTTGGAACCTCTAACGGCAAAACTCCGCCCTCTGCAAAAATATTGTTGTACTCGTAACCGCCCGGAGTTCCGTCCCAGTCTTTAAACTCCTGGACCGCTCGCGCGACCTCTTTAAAACCTTGGTCTATGAACTCCGGCGTTACTTTATAAACTTGAGTATTAAACGGGGCGCTCGTTTCTACTGCTATAATAAAAAAGTCGGGATTATCGCCGGCTAATTTAAGGGTCCTATTAGCGTGTAAATATAAAGCCGCTTGCCAATAATATTTGTACTTAACAAAGTCCCTTAAAAATGATCTCGGAGAGGCGTCCGCCGTTGTCTTAACGTCTAAGATAAACCCCTCGCCGTAACCGTCAATAAAACCCTTGAAAGGTACGCCGGAAAATTCCCACTCGATAAGCTCCTCGGCTCCGGTCATGTTTTTAACAAGTATATTTTTACGGGCGAGCTCTGCGATAGGCTTAACCTCCTCGAGCTCCTCCGGTTTAATTATTTCTTTGTTTTCGTTAGCTGCTATAAATTCCTTATAAGCGTTGGTACCTCTCCGGCCTCCGTTCCAAATTGCGTAAACGTCGCCGAAAGTTTCCGGCTCAAGTATCAAGGTATGAATAAGGGACCCCTTAACCATTGCGGCGCTGCTAGTCCGCTCTTTGTTCCAATAGCTAACTAAGTGGTTCGGCGTTACGCTAAAGGCTTTTAACGAGCTATAAGATAGAGGTCTATTTTGTTTTAAGTTTGTCATTTTTTTTTTAGGTTTTTAAGTTTTTCAATAATAGCCAAAGGCAAATAAATAGTTAGAATTAAAGCCCCAGGACCCCAAAGAGGGATAAAAACAAGCCACCACGACCAAAATATTATATTAGTTAATTTTAAGGTTATAAAGACAATTAAAAGGGCCCAAAGTAAAAACTCGCTTTCTTTCATTTTTGATATATAAAAGGGGCGACCAATTAGCCGCCCCGTGTTTATTAAAACGCTTGTTTAGTGCTTTTTTGTGGAATGTCGAAAACGTCAACCTCTTGAGCCGGCTCGCCGTCCGCTTCCGGAATAATATCCGCCGGCGCTTGCTTTGTTGCTCCTGGATAGTTAAAAGACTTAATTAAGGCCTCAAAAAATTCGAGTTGCTCGGAGTCGTCCCAAACAAGGGAGCCCTTGACTTTAATTTGTTGCATACGTGGTAAACCGTTCGGCTCGTCTTTTGTGTAGTGGCTTAATAACTTTTGGCCGTCTTGGTAAGGGACTAAATAAGAGTTATAACGGCCGGTATTTTCGTTTTTTATATTATACCCTTTAAGACAAACGTCTTTGCTAAAATTGATCTTTGGTAAACGACCCAAAAACCCCTTAGCCGGGCCACTTGATAACGGGAGGCTTAACCTAACTTTTGCGTCCGGCTCCTCAACCGTCGAAACGTCTAAAAAGATATGTAAACGGGTTCCGTAGTCTCCGGCCTCCGTTTCTATGTTGTAAATTTGCCCCTCGTAGGTGTCAAAGTGTAATTCGTGTATAATGGTCCCGGCGTTCTTGCCTTTCTCAAGTTCTCGCGGAGTGGCTCCGGTTGTGTTTTCGTCAACTCTCTCAACAAATTTACCACTCATAAAGGATAAATATTTTACTCCTCCGCTTTGTGTATTTTGTGCTCCTCTCATAATCTTAGATATTTTTTCCCTCTTCTTTTAGGGCTAATTTATACGCTGCTCTATTTATGGCCTCGGCAACTTCGGCGCTATTTAATCCCAATAAAAAAAGTTTTAAGCCTAAACTCTTGGCGTCTTTTACTTCAATTTTAATCATATACTTTTAAGGTTTTCGAGAGACTCAGCGAGCTGCTCGAGATTATATAAGATTTTCTCGTCTTGGATCTTCCCGGCGACGGTGTTCTTAACTCTTGAAAGGTCCGCGCTTGTTTTTAAGGGGTAAGCCTTAACGTAAAGTGGGATTAATCCAACCGGGAGGCGTTTTTTAACCGCCTCGAGTTTAATTAAAAAATTTACTTTTTTGTTCATGTTTAAATATTATTAAATAAAAAAAATAATACTACGGCCGCAAATAGTAACTTTGCGACTCTGTTCTCGATTTCTTGCTCTTTTCTTGATTTCATTTTTTTTAGTTTAAAGCCCCCCGGGGGGCATTAGTTTAGTTGTATTAAAGATATTCTTTCTTCGAACTTCTTATTTGAAAAAAAATCGGATTCAGAAACAAATTTGTCAAAATCAACACTAAATCTTGTTGTATTCATTTCGCCAATTTCACAAGTTGACTCAGATACAACAGTAACTGTACACTCAAAAAACAAGTCATCGTTTCTAGTTATTTTTTTAGTGTATTTTAACTTACCGTTACCTCTCATTAAGTTAACAATGTGTTTTTTTATTGCTTTATTTATTGCCGTTGTGTTGTGTACTGCGTTTCTCATATTGTAAAGATACAACAATTACTTTCATATTACCAAATATTTATTACTATTTTTTTATTACTATTTTTTTAGTTGTTTTCTAACTATTATTTTTTAACTTTGCTTTCATGGAAACAAATTATATATACGACGGCGAAACGGTCCCCAAAGAGGACGTTATTAATATTGTTTGCGACGAGCTTTTTACAACCTTAGAAACCTTAAAAAAGATTAATAGGACCCGCCCGAACCCGGATAATAGGAAAATATTAACCTACTGTTTAAAAAAATATTCCGGAACTTGGGCCACCTCTGTAAACGTGGCAAAGCTTTTTAATAGGGACCATGCGACAATTTTACACGGATGGAAACGTGCGGAGGACTATATCCTTACGGACCCCATTTTTAGGAAAAAACTCGCTCTTTGCTGCGCTAAAATTGAGAATTTCGCCAATAATAGCCCAAGCCAAAAAAATAAAACAGTTAACGACCTTTTTAACGAGCTCGTCGAGTTGCAAATTATTAGCGAACGGCATAAGATGAGGCTTTTATTAGCCGTTGAGGAGCAAAGAGAGGCCGCTATTAGTGTACTCCGCGAGATTATAGAAGAGCAAAAAAAGGAACTAAAACAACAAGTTTAATAAACCCCTAAACCCCTAAAAAATGAAAGGAAAAAAAATAAAAGTAACCCGCCCCTTAATTACTTTCGACCTGGAAACGACCGGACTAAACCCGAAAACGGATAGAATTGTCGAGATTTCAATTATTAAAAAGTTCCCAGGCCGTAAAAAGTCTATAATTAAAACCCGAAAAATAAACCCCGGGCGACCTATTCCGGAGCTCGTTAGTAAAATTCACGGCATATACGACAAGGACGTTAAAAACGAGCCTTATTTTAACGACGTGGCCGAGAGCCTCGCCGAGTTGATTAAGGGCTGCGATTTCGTAGGCTATAACTCTAACCGGTTCGACGTTCCTTTTTTGCTTGCTGAGTTTGAAAGGGCCGGAATTTATGACGCTCTCGATAACGCCGAATTTATAGACGTTTTTAACCTTTACTGTAAATTTAATCCTCGGACCTTATCCGCTGCATATTCCGAGTATTGCGGCAAGTCTTTAAAGGCCCATAAGGCGGAGGAGGACGCTAAAGCCACTTTCGAGGTATTGGAGGCCATTATTAACGAGCACGATCACGAAATTGAGGACCAAACCGTTAGCGGCCTAGCCAATTTAGGAAAAAATAAAAATAATATTGACGTCCTCGGCGTAATTTTAGACTCTCCGGAGGGTCCGGTTTTTTCTATTGGTAAACACAAGGGCGAACTTGTGGCGAGTTGCCGCTCTTATTGTCAGTGGATATTGGAAAAATCGGACTTCTCGTATAATACAAAAAAGACAATAGAAAAAATACTTAACGACTCCAACGGATAGGAACGAAGCCTCCGACGTAAGTAGTTTTATTAATAATATCATAGCCAAGGGATAAATAAAAGGGTTTTTTTGTTTTTAGCATTAAGGACGGCGCGAAACTAAAACGACCGGAGGAGCCACCTAAAACGGCCCCGGCTGAAAGTTCGTAATTATTGCGGGCTTTTATCGTTTCTATTTTTTCCTTTACCGTGTCGGTCCTGGTTATATATCTCGGAAATTTAGGCGTAAAATTAAGCTCCGTACTCAATAACAAGCCTTTTACTTTACTTTTTATTGTTGCGTCGATTAAAGAGTCCGAGAACTCAGTTAAATAGGTCTTAACGGTGTCAATAACTCCCTCCGGGGTTGTGTCGATCTCTTCGGCTATCTTTGTGGGCTTTTTATCCTTATAAACAATTTTTTCAACTTGAAAAAAAACCGTGTCCGGAGCTCCTTTTATTATTGTTTTAATTGTATCGGTTGAGAGTATTATTTCGGAGCCGTTTTTTATTGGTGCCTCTTTTGTGCTGCAGCTCCTTAATAAAAAAAAACCTAAAACTCCAATAATAACCAAGTAAAAAAGCTCTTTTTTATTATTCATTTACTCGAATTTTTTACCCGTTATTTTTTCGATCAAGGGCCGGATTAATTTCTCGCCTAATTTAATAAGGTCATAACCGGCAAAACCAATTATAAAATCCCCTAAAAAGCTCCAACTGTCAACCTCCGGCAAGTACTTAGGCCCAACGTAATTAAGAAAAAACTCCGGAAGTATTAACCCCAGGGTTAAGGCCGTGAATAAGTGGCCGCCCCATCTTATAACCTTGCGAGAGTTTAAATACTTCTTTAAGATAAACGGCTCGCTTAAGTCCTCGCTTTTTGCCTTTATCGCTAAAGTAAAGCGGACGCCAACGGCTAAAATTATAATTAAAATATTTTCGTAACCGATTAAAAAATTATCCATTTTTTCGCTTTTTTGCTCTCCTCCTCTTGCTCTCCGGAGTTACCGCTTTGGGCGCTCTTACTACTGTAAAAACGTCCTCCTCGAGTGCTTTTAGTATTGTGTTAAAGTGAGCGTTTACAATTTTGTTAGTCCCCTCATAACTAAGCATAAGCTCGGCGTCCTCCCGGCGGTCCATAAAAAACGACTCCGTTAAAATTGCCGGACAACTTGTTTTTTTCAATACGTAGAAATTAGCCTCTTTGTCCTTGTCGCCGTCTGTTAAGTCGGTCCTTGCCGTTTTGTTTGGGAATTGTTCGGCCATTGCGTCCATATAAAAGCCGGCTATTAAATCGCTTTTTGTCTCTCCCTTAGAAGTATAAACCTCGAAACCTGTGCCCTTTCCGGCGTTCCCGTGTATACTAATATAAATAGCCTTGCCGCCCCAAAGTTTAGCCGCCTCGTTGGCTTTTTTAACTCGATCTTTGAGAGGAGTGTCCTCCGGTCCTGGGACTAAGTTTAAAAAAGGTATTCCAAAAGTCTTTAATTTATAGACTAATTTTTTAACGATCTCGCGATTAAAAACCCCCTCATATATTGTTAGCCCGTCTTTAAATTTAAACATCTTAGAGGGCGCCGTTACGTAAACCCCTTCTTTTATACCTCCGTGGCCGTTGTCCAATATAATTAAAGTGTCTTGTCTCATTTCTTGCGCTTAAAAATTTTTATTACTTTGTTTTTTATTTTAGTACTGTTTAAAATCAAGTAAACAATTACGTTAATAATTGTAACAACTTTTAAAATAATCGCTAAATATAAATTTAAACTCTCCACGCCCACACTTAAAAAACTAAAAACCCCCGTAATAAACAACGTTTTACGATCGCAATAAATAAAATTTAATTGCTTTAATAAAAAAACCCCGTTTAAAATCTCGCTCATAATAGTAAGTAAAAAAAGCCAAAAAGTCGCCTTTTTGGTCTATGTAAATTTATGTTAACTCGGTAACCTCAACCTCTCCAATAGTTGGAAAATACTCCTCAATTATTTGTTTACCGTAATTACTCATAATATAAATAACTGATTTTAGACCCGTTTCTCCTCCGTTGTCTGTAATATATTTGTCGGTTCCGTCCTCTTTTATCATTGTAAAGTCTTGGCCCATTATTGAAGCGCTCGCCCCTTCAATAGTTAATTGAACTGTTTTGCTGCTATCCCACTCGGTAGACTCTCCAAAAGCCCAATTAAAGGGAATATTCCAAACATCGGAAACCTCGCGGCCGCTATTAATGTTTGCCGGACAAGAGATTTTTTTAATTCCCGCAGCGAATAGGTCCAAACCTCCCGCTTTTACTCCGCTATTTTCGTTTAAAGTTATTGTTATCATTGTAATTATTTTTTACATTATTAAAAAAAAGTTGTTTTCTCCTCCGCCTCCGGCCGTTGCTTTCTCTTGTATCTCGTAGGCTTGCAAAGTTACCGAGCCACTCGTCGAGGTTGTTCTTATTTGAACGGTCCCGGCGCTAAATGAGGACGTATTTAAGCCCCCTCTTACTTGTCTATTTGTGTTATGAGTAAACTCCGCCCCCGTTGCCGTTCCCGTTGGTATCTGCACTCCGGAAACTGCATTTATAGAGATTCCGTAAGCATAAACAAGGGAACCGCTCGAAAGTGTTATATTTGAGCTTCTCGGAGTTGAGGCTCCGCCTAAGTTTATCGAATTACCTCCCGCCTGGGCTCCCGTGAAACTTTTAGCGTATATACTTATCGGGTTCCATTGGGTCCCGCTAAAGTTAATTCTTAGCGTATTGCTTCCGGTTTTCGGGTTCTCTAAAACCCAAAATTTAGTATATTGCCCTAAACCGTTAAAAGCCTTAAGGAAAACGTAGTCCATTGCGTCCCCTCCATATGTTGCGGTTGTTAACGTCCTTGAATTACTCATAACCGCCGCAACGATCAAAAAACCATCGCTTCCGGTGTTTTGGTTGTGCGCAAGTTGGTAAAAACTCGCTCCGGGCGTTGGGTTCGCTTGCGTCTTGTTTCCTATCGTTATAGCCATTAAGGTAAATTATTTATGTCTGTAATTTCGTTTAAATTAAAGCCGTCTATATTGTCGGTAATTTGCCCGACTTGGTGCGGGTTTTCGTGGCTATTAAAAAACTCGGAAATATCAATAATTCCCGCGTCCAGGTCCGGCCCGTTAATAATCGCCCAATCTGTAAACTCTTGTAAATCGCCTCTAATACTTTCCACGTCGTCCAAGTTTGTTGAATATCCGACGGGGTTTTGTTTAACCTCTCCGCCTTGTAATTGTATCTTATTTATAATATAATAGTCCATTTTTATGGTTGTGTTTGAACGGCCACAACGTCCCATTTTGTGTTAATAAGGTTATACTTACAACCTATATAAACCGTTTTTCCGGCCGTTGTTGTTGTTGGTAGGCTTCCGGTATAATCCTCAAAAATAGAGTTCCACGTTAAAGCTCTCGCCGTCCCGTTGTCCTTAAATCTAAAAGTTAACTCTTGCCCCTCGTGAGCCGTCCCCGTTGGCGCTGCTATTGTTAAGGCTGCGGCTAAGGAGCTCAAAATTTCCATTGCTGAGGCGTCAATGTTTGGGGTTAAAGTTGTCGCCGTTGCTTGGGTTACGCTCTCAATATTGCCTTTTATTTTTTCCCAAGCCGTACCGTTCCAAACAAATTTTTTGTTTAACGTTGTATCAAAACATTCAAAACCCTTTTCATCGGTTGCGAAAGAGGGAGAGGAGTTAACTCTCCCCGAGGTTGTCATTGCAATATTTGCAAAGAATTTTTGCTGAAAACTGTTCGCGCTTGGGGGGTATAGTTGAAACAATGCTTTTGAATTCGCAACTAAAGGTTTACCAATCGCAAAACCTCCAACATTCATGTATGAAGTGCCTCCTGTGTTAAATTTTATAAAAGCAGTATTTGAACTGTCAAACATTCGGAAGTTTGGAACTCCACCTTGATAATAAAGAGTAAAAATTTTGTCTGTGCTATCTGGTCTATATGAATTAAAACCACCGTTCATAGTAAATTCAGTCGAAACGAAGTTGTTAGGGTTTAAAAATTTCGCGATTACTGATTCACTATTTGGATTTCTAAAAGTATGCGCAGCAGTGCTTAAATAAGTACCGCCGTAACCGATTTGACCGTTGTTTCTAATGTCTAATAAATTACTATCATTAGAATCCGTAACCTTAAAACTCGTTGTTGCTTCTGAGTTGTTAGACCCTTTTATTAATGTGTCTTTTTGTAGACTTATTTTTTCAGCTCCGATTGGCGCGGTTCCTCCAAGCGTCCAACTGAATGAAGACAAATTAGCATAATGTGAACCGTCAAAAGTTAAATCATTGTTACCAATATTTGTATCAGAACCTCCCGCGGAATTTATTTGTAACTCGTTAGCACTTGAGGTTAAAGTTATACCCGTCCCGGCCGTTAAGCTCTTAAATGGTAAGTTACTCCCGGACTTGGCTAAGGCTAAACCTTGGCCCGCTCCGCTATTAGAGGAGGTATTTACTTCACCACTAGCGGAGCTAATTTGTAGCTCGTTAGCCGCTGAGGTTAAAGTTATCCCGGTCCCGGCCGTTAAGCTCTTAAATGGTAAGTTACTCCCGGATTTAGCTAAGGCTAAACCTTGGCCCGCTCCGCTATTAGAGGAGGTGTTAATCTCTCCGCCGCTTAAAATATCCCACTCCGAGGCGTTAAAAGCTCCCGGCGTTGGTATTGTATTACTTATATAAATACTCCCGTTATATACAACCCCTTGAGCCGCTTCGTAAGTGGCCGCCGTGCTATAATTTTTAAGTCCGACAAGGTTATTATCTGTTATTTTGTTGTAATTACTAAAGGCGTTATTTTCGGCCATTTCTCGGACGTCTTGCGGGCTTATATCCTGGGTTGAGTTATCCGCTAAAGTTGTCGCCGCTTGGCTAAGTAGGTCGTTAGTATTTTTTTTAATTGCCATATTTTTTTAATTAAAACCGTTAATTTTAAAACCTAAAGAGAAGCCGCTCCCTTGTAGTGGGTTCTCGTTTCCGGTGTTTACGGTTGTGGTTCTATCTGTAAAAAATTGCGAAACTGTAAAGCCCTCCGGCGGTGTGTATGTTATAACAGTCCCGGGAGGTATTAAATTAGTAACTCCATTTAAAATAGGATTGTCAACAATAATTTTAACCGCGTTGGAGTCGTTTCCGTATAATTGTAAACTTAAATCGTATATTGTTTGTCCGCTTGTAGTTGTATAAGTCGCCATTATTTCGCTATCCTTTCGCCGGTTATAAAAATTTTCTCGCCTTTTACGATTATTTTGTCGGTCCTATAACCGTCGCTTTTTAGTTGTATTTTAATGGCCCTTTTAACCACTTGGACCCCTCCGGTAGCTCCTAAGTATTTTTTAATACCTACGCCAATCGTTGGGAACTCTTTCCACCAACCGGCGAAACTGTTAATTATGTCCTGGACGTGCTGAGTATCTGAGTCGGTAATTAAAAAGTCGCCTTTTACGGGGTCGATAAAAAAATCGTTATTCTCGAGCTTTAAGTCCGTCGTCTGCATATCTCTAAAGTTAAGAAAAAATGAGAGGTTTAGCTTGTTTAGTGGTCCAAGTTTTAACCGTGTTTAATATTTTCGTTTTCCATTGTTGTAAAATCCTCCTTATCTGTTAACAAGGCCAAAGCAACGTTAATTGTATTTTGAAGCCCGACGCCCCCGTCTTGAGGTATTGGAACCCCGTTTTTTATTGCGTCGATTATTCCGTCTACTCTTGCCGTTAGCTTGTCGAGGTTCTTAACGAGCTCCTCAATTTTAATAAGGCCGCCGAATTGGTCGCCCATTATTTGGACGCTTTCAATTTCAGAGTAAAGGGAAACAAAAGCCGTATCTTTACTTAAAAAGGTCGCTATAACCGTGGACCCTATAACCGGAGTAATTAACAAAGGGGTCGCCGAAGTTCCGGCGATAAGTTTAACGTCGAAAAGACTCGCGTCTCCATTCAAGGGCGCAAGTTCGGCCACCTCGCCGGAAACCTCGGAAACCTTACATATAATACTATAAACCTCCTCCTTTTTATCCGCTAGTTTTGCGATCATGTCGCCGATATTGTAGTCCATTACTCAGAAATTTTCTTTTGAATAAATTTACCGCTCCCGTTGTCGATTAAATCGTATATTTTTTGCTTAATATAAACGTCTTGGCGCCCTCCAATGGACCAACCGCAACGAGTTACAACCCTTATAACAATATAACCGCCGGATTGTTCCGGAATCTGTCTATTTATTAGCTCGACTATATCCCCGTGGTTAACTAAGGGAGTCGCAAAAATTGTAAAAAAACCGTCGTAACCGCTATATCTGTACTCCTCAGCCAGGCGGTCCGCCGTGCTTTGTAGGTCCTTTAAGGTGTAATTGTTAAAATAAAGCGTTCTAATTTCGCCGTCTGAGTCTCCGGCCGTGGCCTCGAGTGTTGTATTGTCGTCGGCTATACTCTTGCAAATTACTTTAATTTTTCGCTCCGTTGCGTCAACGTATGTTAAAGAGTCGCCCGTTATTAATTGGGGCGTTTGGAACTCAAAGCGGTGAGTTTTTTGGAGCGAGGGATTAACCGCGAGACCTATATACATAACAGAGTCGCGAAAAAATGAATAAATACCGTGTTTTTTTCTCAGCTCGTTAAGGACCTCCGCCGCCGTTGCGTTGGTAATTCTAAACTTACCCAAGTTTTGGGCCGCCGTAACCTCATATAAAACCCCCAACGGCATTATCTCGCCGAGTAAGTCGTCTAGTGTCGGATTATTTAAAGAAACCGTTACGCTAAACTTTTTTAACTTGTAAACCTCGTCCTCTAATTTAAACCTTATCGGAAATTTTTGCCTTATTCCCGAGATAAAACCCCTAAAGCCCTCCGTTAGTTTTGAGTCGTAACCTATTGAGATACTCGCCTTGTCGCCAATCTTAAAAAGTGGGTCGTCTCCTCTTGTTATACTGTCAACCGGAGAGCCGTCCTCTTTTAAATATCTTAATTTTTTAGGGATAACGACCTCCGCCGTATCGGTTAAATTGTTATAACTCGAGTCGATTGTTAACTCCGTGCAAAAGTTAAAAATCTGAGGCTTAAAGCTCCCGAAAGGGTCCGAAAATGTTAACTTTGTGTCTAATCTATTCATTTTTTAATACTGTTAACTCAATCGGTTGATCTGAAACCGCCGAAACTTCAAAAAGTTGTACGTTTTGAGTTCCCTCAACTTGTGGGAAACTAAACGACTCAACAACAATATTTTGAATATTAAAAATGTCGTCTAAAAACCGGGAGGCCACTCCGATAGAAGTCTCAGCCTCCAAATATTCGACTAATTGAGTAACCTCCTCCTCCGGG
>MDSY01004072.1_pt1 | contig 16510 bp, 17 predicted proteins | sample 811131 | NCBI WGS metagenome assembly MDSY01 (sample SAMN05326643, study PRJNA326480) | marine metagenome | isolation source: seawater | place: Atlantic Ocean: South West | collected 2010
ATTTCCAATAAAATTTTATCCTGAGATGGGCGTAAAATTTGAGCCCAAATCCCTAGTAAGATTCACTGAATTCGCCGTAAGATTCTAGCTAGAGTAGCTCCCGACCCTTCCCCCTCATTGCGCTCCTCGAAGGCTGTAACTGATGATGCCAGATCTTTCTCCTTTTTGGCCACAACCTCCAGCGCGTCACTAACCTGTATGGGGTATCTATCCTCCATCGCATCGTCCATTTGGTCCATTTCCTTCATCAGGATATTCTTTATATTTAAGCCGCCGCCACCGCTCGGACTTTCCGTAGCGTCTATGAGATGATTGACTGTAAGGAACTCTCCCATTTGTTCAAGTGTCACGCCCTCCTCCTTCTTCAGCTTGAAGATGGCTGTGCGCAGAGGGGAGGAACCAGCCCCCCCCTCTCGCGAGGAGCGGGCGGTGCGAGCGTGTCTCGTGAGGTTTGTCCAGTGTTTATGAGGTAGTGTGGATCTGGATTCCAGTTCAGGGATAATTTTTTTAAATCGATTATATACATTCGCCCATATCTTATAGCCCTCATTTCCGCCATTACTAATAAGGTCTGCAATAGTATCGTAGAACTTGTCTTCTAGACCGAATATATCGTCATTTTTAAAAAAGTTGTTATAATCGCCTATCAAGGTAGTAATATTTTCGCCATTTTTTAAGGCCGTTATTATTTTTAGAATCACCATATGTTTAGCATGTAACAACATGTTCTTGTAATACAATAATTCTAATTTTTTTTGATTAGCATCTTTTTTCAATTTTATATTCTTATCATTTAATAATCTTATTATATTTTGTTTTGTTTCATTCAACTTAGTATATGCTTCGGTAATGTTGACTTTGAGAGATTTTAATTGTTCTAATGTGAATTCTTCTAATAATGTGAATTGTTCTATTTGTTTGTATAATGTTTTCACGAAAATATCATTAATAGGTGGTGGTGCCGGCACTCCCGCCGTCGCCGCCTGAGCCGGCTTATTCGCCTCCGGCTCCGGCGGAGGCCCCAAAATATACTTGCGCACCTCCTGCTTCCGCTGATTCAAGTCCCCAAACACCCCCGAGCCCTTCAGCGCACGCATCACGTGGTTGAGTCCAAAGTCTGGGTTCTCCACCAACACATTCTTCACGGCATTCGCGAGTTCCTCCTCGCCCACTTTCTCCTCCTCCCCCGCCCCCCCCTTTCGTCTAGTTTTTCTTCGTGGTTTACGTTTTCTGATTTTGTTACTCTTTTTCGTTTGTCGTTGCTTACGTTGTTTTGTTTTATTTTTAATACGACGCCTAACTTTGGTTTTTTTCCTAAACAGTTTTTTCCTAAACAGTTTTTTCTTTGACATATTCATATATATAGATATAGATATTATTTAAAAATATATACAATACTTATATTAGATGAAATTGTATATATTTATTTTATATCATTGGTTTTTATTATATATAAATGCATGGAGATTTCTACCTGTTTCAAAAAAATATAAACGAATGAATCCTAATATACTTCGAAAAAAGTATATATCTATTACGCCTGGTGGGCTTGGAGGATTTTATACCATGGGTGTCGCCTCTTATATAAAAGAAAAATATGATTTAAAAAATTACTCTTATTTAGGAGCTTCGGCTGGGGCGTGGAATGCTCTTTTAATGTGTTATAATGAAAATCCTCGGGAAATTATGAATAGAATATTTCAGGATAAACTGTTAAAAAACATTACATCTATTAGCATGTTACAATATAAACTGCGAGATTTTTTAATAGACAATTATAAAGACCATGATTTTGATTTTAGTAAATTAAATATATGTATTAGTGAATTAAGTAATCAACGTTTAAAATCCAATATTATTGATAATATTGGTGGATTAGAAATGGCAATTGACTGTTGTATTGTTAGTTCTCATATTCCATATATTACATCAGATAATATTATACAAAAATTTAATGAAACGCGTATAGGATTTGATGGGGGTATATTTAAATTTCCACCTCAAAATATATACAATCATTTTATCATATATCCATTTATGTTTAATGATGAAAATATAAATTTATATTTCTATAATTTATTACATTATTCAAATAATATATCTTCTTTGATTGAATTATATGAAACAGGATATAAAGATTCTATACAAAATAAAGAATATTTAGATTATATTTTTAATCCAAATAACAAATATTTAAATCTTAAAGATAATAATTTGGAATTCATACCCTTTCCACCTTTCAGTCCATTATAAATATATAGAAACAATATATAAACCTAAGATAACTACTATATATAATGTATAAAGTGGTTATTGATGACCATCAATATAAATCATACACTTATTATAAAACAAGTGATTTATTACCAATTGATTTACAACTGTGTCCATTAACTCATAAATTATTTTCAAATGATATTTTTGATATAAAAGATAATATTCCTGTTGTATCTCATTCATATGCACTACTCTGTAAACATACATGTGGTGTTTTATCTTTAAAAAATACATTTGGAAGATGTGGTAAAAAATTTTATTATGAATGTATTCCAAATGATAAAAGACTGCCTCATGTTTTAATACCTTATTCTATAAAGAATACGTTTCATAAAAAACAACTCAATCTATATGTATTATTTTCCTATAATGAATGGAAAGATAAGCATCCTTACGGCGTATTAACTGAAGTATTAGGTTCAGTAGATAATTTACATACCTATTATCATTACTTATTATATTGTAAAAATCTTAATATATCTATAAAAAAGTTTAATGAAGATACTACAATTGCTTTAAAAAAAAAACAAAGTGAAGAAGTTATATTAGATTTATGTAAAACGCTTCAAATTCAAGATAGACAACACTACAAAACATTTACCATTGATTCAGAAAGTTGTCAAGATTATGATGATGCTCTTGGTTTTCAAGATAATATCTTAAGTGTTTATATTGCAAATGTCCCTTTATGGTTAGAAAGTTTGCATTTATGGAGGTCTTTTACAAGAAGAGTATCCACCATTTATTTACCAGATAAAAAGCGACCTATGTTACCTACTATATTGAGTGATTGTTTGTGTAGTTTGCAAGAAAATCAACCGCGTATTGCTTTTACAATGGATTTACATTTAAATAGTGATTATAGTATAAAAGAAATTACCTTTTGCAATTCACTCATTAAAATACATAAAAATTTTGTGTATGAAAGTGATGATTTACTAAAAGATAAGGATTATACTCACATATTTCAAATAGTGCAAGGATTTTTAAAAATAAATCCCTTAATACACCACGTATCCAATAGTTATGAATTAATATCTTATATGGCAATATTTATGAATTATGAGTGTTCAAAATATATGTTAAGTAAAAATAAAGGTATTTTTAGAAGCGTGCAACAAAAGGAAAATGAAAATGTTCCAGATTCCATTCCTGAAAGTGCTAAATTATTTTTTCACAATTTTAGTTATTGTAGAGCACAATATACCAGTCATATTGATTCCGTATATAAATCATTAATGCATAAAAGCATAGATAGTTATTTACATATTACATCACCTATTCGAAGACTGGTAGATTTGCTAAATATGTTAATGATGCAAATAGAACTAGGATTATGTGAGTTTACAAGTGATGCATTAGATTTTTATCAAATATGGATAAAAGACTTGGAGTATATCAATCAATCTATGAGAGCGATTCGAAAAGTTCAAAATAAATGTGAAATTCTAGATTTGTGTTCTAAAGATAATGAACAGTTAATAAAAACACATTCCGGTTATTTATTTGACCGAGTAAAAACACATAGTGGTATGTATCAATATAATGTATATTTAAATCACATTAAATTGGTATCAAGAATATCTTTATTCACTTATTATGAAAATTATTCTGAGCAACAGTTTAAATTATTTGTATTTATGGATGAAAGTAATTGTAAGAAAAAAATTCGCTTGCAATTGCTATAGTAATGGTAATTCTAGTAATTTTTTTTTTATTAATTCTCGTTCTTTAACTGTCATTTTAGGTATTAATGTATATGCTGGCTTATAAAAGACATATTTTTTGAATGACCCCTGTATAGCACGTATCATATAATATATATAGGTGTATATATATTTATTATCTTTTATATTATATAATGAATAAAGTAGATGATTATTTAACTGAAGAATCAGAGGATGACTTATCTCCACCAGAAATTACAAATAATCATCGACTCTATATACCTCCTCCTAAGGCTTTAAAAAAAAATAAAGTGCATGATAAATATAAATTAAATAGACAAATTATAATACATGAAATCCATGATAAATCTTCATATGATACATTACATTTGAAAGTTGACCGAGAAATAAATAGTTATGCTAATATAAATGGTATAAAACATAAACCAGCAAATCTAACGGGACAAATCTTACAAATCATACATGATAATATTAGAGAAAAAACATTTGTTGTTAAAAAACAAAAGTCACCTGGTGATAATTGTGTGTTTGATGTAGTTGTGTATAAAATTACTTTTAAAAATAAAGAATTAGCTATGAAAACATTAAGCATATCTTTAATAGAAGATGAAAAATGTTGGAAAAATCTTTTAACCTCTTATTTAGATGAAATATATTATCAAGAAAAAGCACATGATATAATGTTAAATATGAGCGGGGCTTATTGCCCATATGTAGAGTTTACTTGTTATGCTATAGAATATGATATTTTATATTTATATATTTTATCAGAATGGATAGATCATATAGAAATGACCTATGCTAAATATAAAACGTTAGATTCATTACAGCAGGCTAATATATTAAAAAGAGTTAAATATATTGACCTAAATTTGCGTAGGCATTTTATACATCATAATGATTTATTTCAATATCATAGTGTATATCCAATAGATAAACCTCAACCATTATATTCAACAAGACATGCTTTTCTTGCTAAACAAAAAACAAAGAGTCGTTCAAAAAAACAAAAAAAAATAACTGGAATACATTTTGGAAATGTAAAAATATTACCTAATCGTAATATAGCCATTATAGATTGGGGGTCTGCATCAAATAGACCACAAAAAGCTCGTGCTATAAAACGATTAAAAATAAAAAAAAAAAAGACGAAACAACTTAAAAAGAAACGTTTAAAAAAAAAGAAACGTTCAAAAAAAAAAAGAAAAAGAAAAAGAAAAAAAGTTTAACAAGAATATCCATTTACTTTACCAATTAAAGGTATATATCTACTTCCTTCATAGCATTTACAATTTTGATTAAAACAATTTCCACGAGTTGCATTAAATTGTTGCGCTATATTTTTAGTTACATTTGCTTCAACACATCCACTTATTTCATTATAATTTATTTTTTTATAATGAATGTATTTATGATGAATATTTTTTCGATGAAAAAATAGAAATAATATGCGTAACCATTTCATATTATTTATACACTATATTAATATATATATGATAATCTGTAATAATATTATTCAATTATATAATAGAAAGCAAATAGGCAACAAAGGATAATATATTAAAGTATTAATATAAAGCGATTGTATAATATACACTAATGATGTATATGAATGCATTGATTATGAATAGTCTATTATGTATGGTATATGCAAATGATATATCAAGTCATGAAAAATTTCCAGATTTTGCGAAAGATATTAAAAAATATCATTGGCCGGTATATCCAAATGATAATTTATATATACATTTTAATCAATATTTAGAAAATCTAGAATTCATTGAAAAGAATAATTTTAACTTTGAAACAAGTTTGAATAAATTTGGATTTATGAATGATATTACATTTTCGTATGTAACCTCAAAAGGGTGCTATAATGATGATAATAATCTTTCATTTTATAAAAGTCCTATTGGAACGTCGTGTATAGCCTATAGTTTTAAAAACATTGATTTGCCAAATAGTATAGATTGGCGCAATCACAATGCCGTGACTTCCGTAAAAAATCAAGGTCAATGTGGTAGTTGTTGGAGCTTTTCAGCAACAGGTGCCATGGAAGGAGCATGGGCTATTTCTCAGGGAACACTTATAAGTTTATCTGAACAACAACTATTGGATTGTTCTAGAAAGTATGGTGACATGGCTTGTAATGGTGGATTGATGGATTCAGCTTTCAATTATGCAATTGATAATGGAATGTGTTCAGAGGAAGAGGATCCATATGAAGCCGAATTATCTTCTTGTATGAATTGTATTCCAGTTGCTAAATTTTCACAATGTGTTGATGTAACCCCAAATAACCAAGTTCATCTCAAAGAAGCGGTAGCAAATGGTCCAGTTTCTGTAGCCATTGAAGCTGACCAGAGAATATTTCAATTTTATTCAGGAGGAGTGATAGATGAATATTCTTGTGGAACAAATTTAGACCATGGTGTATTGATTGTTGGATATGGTTCTGAAGATGGAAAGGATTATTGGTTGGTGAAGAATAGTTGGGGAGATGACTGGGGTGAAAATGGGTATGTAAAAATTGCTAGGTCTAATAGCACAAATGATTCAGGAATTTGTGGAATCGCCATGCAACCATCTTATATTATGGTATAAATATAATTATAATATATATATATGATTTATAATAAGTTACCTATTGATTTACAAAATAAAATATTATCTTATTATGGAGAATCTTTAAAATATAAGAATCCAGGATTATTATATCAAATAGAAAATTTAATATGGTATAATCAAACTATGTTTATTCATAAGATTGTAGCATTATTAAATAATATTAATAATGATTTATATATACAAAACAAATCGCTATTAATAATTGATAGAAAAATACAAGATTTAATTTATATATTTAGACTTTTAAATACTTATCAAAGCTATTATTATGAATTAAATAATGATGCTGGATGGCAGTTATGTATTACTATAACAATAGATAGACTAATGAATGAAATAAAAGACTATATACAATATAAAAAAAAACAAACGCATCACTATACTACAAGATTAAATAGAGACAAATTATGTTATATAGAAATTCTGGAATTGTTGCATAAACGTTTTATTATTGTTACAAATTATACAAAAGAGTTATATATGAATATAAATAATTATCCCATTATAGTATAATGACAATAGAGTTTACAAAATGTAATATGAATAAAAATGAGCCATATTACATTTTTAAATTTGACGACGGTATTGAAAGATATATAGATTATGAAAATATATGGTATATTATAGGATATTGGAAAGGAAAAGTTAAACTATTAAATGTGGATAAAGTAACCGAAATAAATAGTATATCTCATTGGAAATTAATTTCTATAAAGTAGCTTATATATATAATGATTGGGTCGTTGCTACAAATTTCATTGTTTTTTCCTGCACTGCTCGTAACTTTTGCAATAGTTCCATATTGTTTAAAATGCCCGTTACTTTTTCCATTTCAGTAACAATATGATTTATTTTTAACAATGCTTTTATAAAATCTCCCATAAAAATATCTTTATTTTTCTTAACCTTATTTAGAATTAACTTACATGTTTCTTCATCTTCTGCATTAAACCACTCTATTGAAAAATGTATAATATCGTATTGATATTTATAACTAGAACAAGTATCTATTTCGCGTTTTACTTCCATATCATAATAAATATCATGAAGCGTTTTTAAAGAATGCACTGTATTTTTGAATGACTCTTTACTATATTGAAAATGATAACATACCACATCATCAGATACTTTTATATCTGAAAAACAACTAAATAGTCCACATAATTCTTCTGCAGAGCAATCATTAAATCCGTTTGTATTTGTGTATAAATCCGCAAATACTAAACAATGCACTTCATGCATGTATGTGGCTAATATACCTTTATTTGTTAGATTCCAATCAGATGTAATAAATTCTCTTTCCATTAGAATATTTATTATATGTTGAATATTTGTCTCTACAAAAGCCTTAGCATAATGACCTAATTGCTTTTCTTTTTCAATATTTTTTTGTATTTTATCAAGCTCTAAAAAACATTCATAATCCTCTTTTATAGTTCTATAATCTATTTCATATTTACGAGCCATGCGTTGCTGTTCCTTCTTTTTTTTTTGATTGGTATATTCCCCAATATATTTACATTTATGATATGTCTCTAATGTTTCCTTAGGTGTCTTCAAGTGTTCCACATAATATAATTGTTTCTTATATTTTTCTTCCAACTCATTTACATTTGTAAGTGCACAAGTAATGCCGGCATTAATATCTGACTGCATCATGCTTTTTTCTACAAAGGATGTCAATTTTTCTAATGATTGACTTTCTTTAAAATCCTCACTATTTAAAATACTTAATACTAAATTATAGTTTATCTTGAATTTAGATTTTAAAACGGGTGGTTCACCGTTTAACATTTTTTTATAGTTGGAACATGGTGGTATTTCAAACAAATTATTACAATGAATGACATGACCGATAGTATCTATACCTCTTCTACCCGCTCGACCAGCCATTTGGGTATATTCATTACTAAACAATTCTCTCATCGTTACTCCATTATATTTATATACACTAGAAAATACCACTGTTTTAGTGGGCATATTTAATCCAACCGCAAATGTTTCTGTTGCAAATAATAATTTTATATATTTTTTATCATACATTAATTCAACCATTTCTCGAAAAATAGGTAAAATTCCCGCATGATGAATTGCCACGCCTTTTTCCATTAAACTTACCATTTTTTCAAACTCAGGAAGATTCACATATTCTCTCCAATTTTTAAATCGACTTACAAGTAATTGTTTACATTCATGTTTAATAATAGATGGTGTTGTGTCATGCTCATCAAATAAAGATTGAGATACTTCCGAAGCACAAATTTCAACTTGCTTTCTAGAAAATACAAAACACAATGCAGGTAGCATATTTTGTTTTTTTAAATCTTTCCATAATGTATTCATGACAAATTTTCGTGGCACTCGTATATTATTTTTTTCAAAATAATCAACACATTTTTTCATTTTATCATAATGTATATCTTTAAATTCAGGACCTGACTTTAATATAGAAAAACGATTTATGTTATTTTCTAGTTCTAGCTTCATTTTTTTATCCATAATCATTTCTAAATTACTATTTGGCATTGTGATATAACTATAATGAATCAACGGAACAACTCGTTTATTTGTAGCACAAACATATACCGTTTTCTTTTTTTTTTCTTCTACCCATGAAGCAAATACTTCAGGTTTGTGAATTGTTGCCGATAACATTACCATTGGAATATGATCCGGTAATAATAAAATAGATTGTTCCCATACGCTACCTCTTTCTGGATCCGCAATATAATGAACCTCGTCAAATACTACACATCCTAATTCATTTTCTAAATCAATCGTAAAATCAAGTGGACCTTGATTTTCTTTATTTAATATTTTACAATTAAATAAATGATTACGTAATATTTCAGTTGTCATGATTAATACATCCGCATCAGAATTGCATTTACAATCACCGGTTAATAATCCTACAGATATATCTGGAAATTTATGTGTAAATTCGTGCATTTTTTGATTACTTAGTGCTTTTATTGGTGTTGTATATATTACTTTTTTTCCTATACTTGTAAAATGATTTATAGCAAATTCTGCAGGAACCGTTTTACCAGACCCAGTATGTGCAGTAACTAGAACATGCCCATTATTTAATAATCCATATATAGCCCAATTTTGAAACGGGCTTAATTCAAACTTAAAATGTGTTTCTAATGTATCAGGTAATTTAGATTGAAATTCTAAATCAGAATCACATAGGATTACCATTATATAGTTATATGACAAGTGTTTAACTTATATTTCTATTTACATATACAATTCAATGTAAAATCTATACGCGTATTAATTAATATTTAAATACATTGTATTACTATAATTAATGATTATCAATAGTAAATATAGAATAATTCAATTAATAGGAAAAGGAGGGTTTTCAAAAGTATATTTAGCACAACATATTTATACCGATGAATATGTTGCGATTAAAGTAGAAAAAACTAACACGCAAACCCCCATATTAAAGCATGAGGCTGAAATATATTTATATTTACAAAAATCAAATGTAAATATCACTCCAAAATTTAAATTATATGGTAATCATGGAAAAAAATACACATATATTACCTTACAGTATATAAAAAATAATTTACAATCCTATCTTAAAGAAAATAAATCTCTAAGTATAAAAAAAACATGTGATTTTGGAATACAAATATTAGATTTAATTAAAAAATTACATCAAACAGGAATTGTGCATAGAGATATTAAGCCCGGAAATTTTGTATTTGATGATTCAAAAATCTGCATCATTGATTTTGGATTATCTAAATATTATATGAAAGAAGAGGAACATATCATATATAAAAAAGGTTATAAAATTATAGGCACTGCAAAATATGTAAGCATAAATGTGCATAATGGAGTTGAATATTCAAGAAGAGATGACATGGAATCATTTATATATATGTTATTTGAGTTATATAATGGATTTTTGCCATGGTCTTATTGTATATGTAAAGATAAAGAAGTAACTCATAAAATTATGAAATATATTAAAAATAATGTAGACTATAAGAAAGTATTTAAATCGGGATGTGATATGTTGGTGCAAATTTTAGACTATATTAAAATAATGAAATACGATGAAGAGCCAAATTATGAATGGATTAAAGAGAAGCTTACCATATAAATTATTTATCTTCTATGATTGTTTTTTTCGAAATTTCACGAACTACTTTATCTTCATTAATAGTGCACATGACTTGCTGAACGATTGCAATATATTCGTCTTTTTTTTGGTCATTATTTTTCCAGTTTGGATTATTATCTTCCCAGTCGGTTAATATTTTAATATGTTTATCTTGCACGACATTTATAGACTTTTTCAATTTCTCTTTATTTGTATCTTTTTCCCATGCATTTTCATCTTTAATATAAAAGGTTTGCCGTTTTGCATCACTACAATGTATAGGACGTTTATATTCCCCCAATTCTTTTAATCCATTTAAAAATATATTAGATATGCTTTTTTCTAATCCATTATTTTTAGTATAATAAATATCATCTAATTCTATTTTTAATGATTTAATAAAATCTTTAATGTTAAGTGCATGTTTACACTTTTCATTTAAGAATACATTCAGATTAAAATTATTTTGTATATGCGTGGGGCCTACTTTTTGGGTTAAATCTTTAATAGATTTCTTTAATTCATTATTTTCTTCAATCATGGTTATAAACATTTTTTCCAAATCATGGGTTTTAGATTCATGAGATACCATATTATTATAAGGACAATTGGAAACATGTTTACTTAAACTACTTTTATGTTTATAACAACGACCGCACTTTGCACATTGAAAATTATTATCTACTTTTTTATTAGCATTTAAGTGTTTTGATGTTAATAAATGTTTTTTATAATAATCTTTCCGTTTATATTTTGTAGAACATGTAATGCATTCATATATTTCTTCACTCATTAGTATAACTGGTTATTTTTTTTTTAAATATTATTATTTTTTAATTTTTCAGTCTCCGCTTTTTTGTTAGCCAAAGTTAGCATTTTTTGTGTATCATGTAAAAAATATATACATATTGAAAATATTATTATGATATATGCTTTTAAAAAATCAATGTATTTTTTGCTCCGCTTTTTTCCGCTTTTTTGTTAGCCATAACATATTTATTTCACCTTACCATAAATTCAGGTTTCATGGTCGTAATATATTATTTTTACTTGATATTCAATAATACGCATAGTTCTATTTTGGAATTTATGGTAACAACTGATATCTCCTACTTTTTGTTAGCCAACCCTAAAATGATGGGGTGTTTTTTTTGGTTTTAAAAAAGCTTACCATTTTATGGTAAGAAAAAAAATAGGCAAAAAATCCCTATTTTTTGTTAGCCTAAGCTTAAAAGGAATGGTGTTTTTTACGAGTTTTAAAAAGCTTACCATTTTATGGTAAGAAAAAAAAAGCGTGTTTTTCTCCTATTTTTTCTTAACCAACGGGACTCTGTGAAAAGCGAATCCAATGAAAAAATCATAAATTTGAAAAATCATGTAGGCCTACATAAAATTCGCTTTTCTCAAAATTCACCTACATCGATGTAGGCGAGCAAAACTTTCATTTTTTTTACGAAAAGTACATTTTACTTTTCAAAAAAGGACAAAAATAAATGTCCATTTTTGAAATGTACGCTGAACTTTTTGTAAAAAAAAGGAAAAAGATGCCAAATAATAAGCTTCGCTCATTTCGCGGGGATATACTATTACATGATATATCGTATTAAAAAATACAGAGGCTGGGTTTTTTTGTGATGATAATAATTTAAAATAAATAGATATAAACATAAAAAAGAATATTACATATGCAAGACAAAATGTTTTATACTCTAATACTATTATCAAGTAATTTTCAAGCAATATGGATGTTACTGAAACCTTATTTGTTATTATTATTTTCATTGGTGGATATAAAAATATACAGAATTACAAACAGAGAAAAAATAAATTATATTAGAGGTAATATAAAGGGAGATTTTTGTATTTATTATGATGAAACCGGTTTGCCAATAGGAATGATTATTCATAAAAATAAGAAAGAATTTATTCCTCGTTATATTTGTTGGTCTCCAGATTGTGAAGATAGTCGTGTATTGTATATCATGTCCTCAAAAAAAACGCGAGAGAGGTTATTGGATAATGCATTAAAAAGCAGTATTATAACAAATGGAAGTCGCAATCAATGTGATAAAGAAATAGAGTTATGTGATGAAAATAATAAGGTAATTAATTATTATTCTCGGTGTGGTAATTATAGTTATTTTACATATCATAGTAGAACTTTATATATTAATCAATCTTTTACAAAAAATCAAAAAAATATAGCAAATGATATTATATCTCATTATAATAATCATAATTGCACTGTAGCTTATATATATGGTAATATAGGAACTGGAAAAACCTTTATGAGTTATTTAATATCTAAAGAAGTCAATGGAAGTTATTGCAATACGTTTCAACCTACAGATCCTGGCGATTATTTTCAAGATTTATATTCAATTGTTAAACCTAGACGAGAAAAACCACTTGTTTTATTGTTGGATGAAATAGATATAATACTAAAAAATATACATGAACAAAATATAAGAAGACATAAAAATTATCCTGTGCAAATTTATAATAAGATGACATGGAATGGATTTTTAGATAAAATTGGAATGGGAATATATCCCAATTTAATCTTATTGTTATGTTCAAACAAACATATTAATGATATCCATGCTATGGATAAATCTTTTTTAAGAAACGGAAGAGTAAATATTATAAAAGAACTAAAATGTTCTAAGCTAGATTAAAATATTTATATATTATACTATGGACGATGAGTGTCAGATACTATCTACAAGATATTCTGATGTATTGGGTGAAATGACTGATGATGAAATGAAAAATTACGAGGGTAACAAATCAGAACGTGATAATATTACAGCATTATTAAATTCTCATGTTCAGTGTTTTAATGGGTCTGTTTATCCAAATTTGGCGAAAAAAGTTAGTAAACTTAAAGAATGGGAAACATATACAAAGGATAGTCTTTCTAATCCTAAGTATATAAAGAAGTATTTTTTAGTAGGATGGGGGTCGGTTGTATATAATCTTATGTATACTGAACCGACGTCTAAACTAGATGCGGCGAGTTCAACGTCAACAAAGAGAAAGAGAGATGATGCGATTGATGCTATTGACTTATTACATGTTGGTCCATATCTTCAGCATGGTAAAGATATTTATATAAAAGATGTAGAAAATAAATATCCATTTGTAGATCGTAATGGTGTTGATACATTTATTATGCAACCAGGTAATTATGGTAATATTTATTATTATAATTCATTATTTGAACTATATATGTATTTATATGATAATAAAATAGATGAAGCGATAAAAGGTATGAACCATAAAGTATCATGTATAAAGAATTATAACCAATCAAAAGAACAATTAAATAAACCACCTAAAACACGATTCAATAGTTCAAGTTTATTTGGTTCAAGAGCGATAGATCGTTGTAGTGCTGGATTAGAAAATTTATTAGGTGACCCAGTCCCCGTCCTTTATAAAAGATTTTGTCGCAATGTTAGAGATACAGTTAAAGGTACACTTAAAGGTACAGGTAGAACTACGACAAAAAAAAAGAAAAAAAGGAAAAAAAGGAAAAAAAGGAAAACAATAAAACATAAAAAATATAGTAGAACGCGTAAAAATGCATTAAATATAAAGGAAAATGCGTTAAAAAAATTAAAAAAATAACTATAAAATACTATGGAAGATTTTCATAGATATTATTGGGGAGCATTTGGAGCAATATTAGTTTGTATTGTATTGTATAAAAAATGCTTTAATAATAAAATTACATTGGATGTATAATTGCTTCATTATGCCGTTTTAAATTTTTTTTTAATTTTACTACAGTATTAACAACATTTATAGCTTTTTTCCATGGTTTAGATACTTCAATAACATCTAAATTAGTTTTACCTAGTTCACTAAAACATTTTTGATATTGTAAATAAAAATGTATATTAAATAAATGGGGATTTTTTTTATCTTCTTCTATTTTGGATAAAATAATTTGTTTTGTTTTTGGAGAACAAACATCTATTTCGGTCCATTGTTTAATATTTTCCAAATATATTTGTAAATCTTTCATAGAATTATAATATAGTTTTATTTATATTATAATTTTAAGAACTTTGTTCAACTTGTAAATTAAATCCTACTGCATTATTTGTAGTTTCAGAATCAACATTATATCCAAACGATGAGCATGAGTTATAAACCATGGTAGCTTGAGTTGAATCATTTTTAATCATAATTGCATATCCAGGTTCTTGTTCATATTGATAATTATTCCAATTTGTAAATGTTAAAGAATTGCTTATATAAAATGGTTGAACAGCTACAAAATTATGAATGATTACTGGTAAATCAACATTCGTCTCTATATATAATCCCTGAACATGAGCATTAGAGTAACCTGTTTGAGAGCCACCGCCTCCCCGATTTAATGTATTATTCATAAATAAACAAGCATTACTATTATTTACTCCACCTAAACTAGTTCCGGGCGCCTGTTCAAAATAAGCTTCCGGTTCCGATTCAGGTGCATCAGCATTTGTGGAAGTAAAATTAGAATTTTCATTTTCCGGTTCAGCAGTTACTCTGGCAAGAGTTGATCTACCTGGACCGTTATTATCTAAAATAATTATCCAATATTGAACATAAATATCATTTTCACCTCTAATAACAATAGAAGCATCTGCATAAGATTTGTAATTATCTGCACTAGTATAATCTGCTGACCCGGAGTAAGTAGGATACCAACCTACACCATTATAGGAACGAGAATTTACAAAGTTCATAATATTATTTTGAACTACCGTATGAGGACTATATTCTAAGCAAATCGCAGAATTCCATGTATTATAAATCGAATTATCTAAAATATTACATCGAAAACATCCACAAAACATTATTCCTGATGCATAACTAGAATATATTACATTATTTTGAACAACACTTCTATAAGAATCTTTTAAATAAATAGGAGTTTTTCCAGAATCTTTAAATGTGCATTTTGATATATTACCATAAAATCCTCTGTCAATATATATAGCGGATGCAGTATATTCAAATTGGCAATTTGTAATAATTACACATTCACCAGAGTTAGTTATAGTAGAACCGGTAGATACAGAAGTAATAAGAGTCTCTCCTGACCACCCACCTCCATCAATATAAATTGCACCTCCTTCTTGAATTCCATTAGTTCCATTATAATTAGTTGATAATGTACTAGCCGATTCTTGCATAGTTAAACTATTTAAATATCCACAATTTTTAAAAACACAATCTTTGATAGTTATATTACTACCTGCGAGTTTTAAAGCATATTTAGATGCATTTTGAAATGTAATATTTTGAAATCCAATAGATGAAGTAGAAGTGTAATCAATCGTATCAGATAAAAATCCATACTCACTATCATTCATATCTATAATCACATCACCCGTATTACCTTCGCCTATAAATACAACATTAAAATTTGCACCAGTACCAGTTAATGTATTTATAGTAATAGATGAAGATGAAGAACTTGTGTATGTTCCCGCCTGAATATAAATATATGCAGTATAGGTATCACTATTAGATGAAGCTGCTGCAGCGGTTATAGCTGCATCTATAGTTGAATAAAAGGTTCTGCTAATAGTATCTGTTCCATCACTATAGGTAACTTCCGGTTCTAATCCTAAATCAGATGCTGTTGTATTTCCGGTTACCCAATATGCATTAGGTATTCCTCCAAAATATTGTATTTGTCTCTGAACATCCATAACGAGACCATCTACATATGATTTATTTACAACATGATTATTTGAAGTAGCTGTATTTAGTGTATTTAAAAAAG
>MDSY01145792.1_pt1 | contig 16507 bp, 13 predicted proteins | sample 811131 | NCBI WGS metagenome assembly MDSY01 (sample SAMN05326643, study PRJNA326480) | marine metagenome | isolation source: seawater | place: Atlantic Ocean: South West | collected 2010
ACCGAACATTTCAGCAGATCTCCGCATCCAGAATATTGATGCTCTGAACGCAATCGCCGTCGATGCGCTGGGTGCATCTGCGCGGCTGCGAGGTGACATTCAGAGAAAGGGGAAGACGTTTGTCGTTCGCTCCGCATCGCTCGAGGGGAGCAATCTCAGCGCAACGGGCTCAGGCAGGTTTGCAGCAAGCGACACAACCGATCTGGTAGTCCAGTTCGCGCAAAGCGACGCGCTTTCGATCTCTGGCACGCAGATACAGCTTCGCAACGGCACAGTCCTATTGACCGGCTCGAATGGCATTGACGCAGTTCGCTTCGCATCTTCCGGCGGCCGCCTCGCGCGGGACAGTGTTGAGATTGAAGGCCTTGAGACAACGATCAAGTTGCAGAATGAGGACAATTCCTGGGCGGGGCCGGTTGAGCTGGCAGGCCAGATGGGACAGCAGCCTGTCGCGGTGAACGCCACCGCCTCTTGGGCCGATAGCGTGTTCGCACTCCGGAACATATCATCCAGATACGACACCGCCCAACTCAGCGGATCGCTGGTTTACGGAGGGGACATTGGGCTCGACATGAACCTGAATGCCACCGGAGACAGATTCGCATTTGAGTCTCGACAAGTGGGCCTGTTCAATGTCGCCGTTCAAATTCGGCGCCCTCCAGAGGAAGACACTTCAATCGTCGCATCTGGCGACGTGCGTGACGTCTGGCTATCCCCTTCATTGCGCTTCGATTCCGTAACAGGGAAGATCCAAAACGCTCCGGAAGGATACAATTTCGCCGTTCAAATCGAACGAGACCATGATGCCCGGCCGACATCACTGGACATGCTTGGATCAGCAGACTTCGCAGCCGATTATCCAAGCGGCCAGATCGAGCTGGATGGCACACTGCTTGGCGAAGCAGTTCGTTCGGTCCAGCCTGTCAGCTGGCGCTTGGGAGACACGCCATCCATCGAGGCGAACCTCGCAATGTTCGGCGGATCGATTGAAGCCCGCATTGAGGAAGACACACGCACGCCCCGAATGAAGTTCGAGATCGCAAACGTCGACCTGGCCCCCGTGATGGCATCGGCAGGCATCGCCACCCGGCGCGTGATGGTAAATGGCCGTGGCGACTTCCTGCTATTCGGCGCGAACCCGGAAGGTCAGTTTGACATGGAAGTTGAAGGGCCGCTCCCCGGCCTGGAACGGTCCCTTGCCATCGAACTGGTCGGACAGTTGCGCGGCCAGGCCCTGACGATTGAAGGGGCCGGGGATTATGGAGACCTTCGACTCGCTGGCGCCGCTTCATTGCCCGTATCCGCCAATCCGGACGGGATTGCGCATCTCAATATGGACGCCCCGGTAGAAGGAACCGCCAACCTCAATGGAGATCTATCGGATCTGCGATCCCTCGCACTTGCCTATGGCCACGACATCGGCGGAATAATCGACGCATCAGCCAGCCTCAGTGGACCACTCAAATCTCCGCAATTCAGCGCCCACGCGGATTTGAGCGATGGCATCTACGAATTTGGCGCAACCAGTCTTCGGCTCGTGAATTTGAGTCTCGAAGCGGCATATGGCGACAATGAGCTACGACTGAATGGATCAGGCGACGGCGCGGACGGCGGCTCCGCCAAGATCCTGGGAGCGTTGTCTAATGACAACACAAGTCTCGAGACCGAGTTTTCGGATCTGCTGCTCTACAATCGCGACGGCGACTCTTTGCGAGCGGATGGCGACATTTCGCTAACCGGAGACGCGGTATCTCGCACAGTGAATGGCAAGCTGGACATCGAATCGGCAGAATTCAATCTCGACAATCTTCCCTCATCGAAAGCCCAAGCGATTGACGTACGATGGATGGAAGACGGCGAGTTCGCAGCCGGCGAAAGCGAATTCCGCCAGTCCCTGGCGCTCGATCTGGCCATCGCAGCTGACCGGCGTGTCTATATCGACGGGCGCGGCCTTGAAAGTGAGTGGAGCGCCAACCTGAAACTGACCGGAACGGCAGCTGACCCGCAACTTAACGGACGCGCCAGTATGCGACGCGGAACACTTGCCCTAGCTGGCCGCCCATTCGTCTTTGACAGTGGGACAGTTTACTTCGATGGGCCCATCCAACGCGCGCGACTGGACATCGAAGCCGAGCGAAGCGTCAACGGTTTTGAAGCGACGGTCGCTTTAACCGGCTCACCGATGCGACCCGACATCGAATTGAGCAGCACACCGGACTTGCCGGAAGACGAGATTCTTTCCCGCCTGCTCTTTGGCCGCTCATCGGTCGACCTGTCCGCACTCGAAGCAGCGCAATTGGCCAATTCAATCGCGCAACTGAGTGGCAATAGCACGGGATTCGACCCGACCTCCGAGCTCCAGGCAGCGTTGGGCGTAGACCGCTTGTCGTTTGGCACGAGTGAAGAAGGAGCCGCCCAAGTAGGTGTGGGACAATACATCGCGGAGGATGTATATCTCGAGTTAAACTCAGCAGGCGCGGCAGGAAGTTCCGTTGAGGTTGAGTGGGAGCCAAGACCTCAAGTCTCGGTTACTTCAGAAACTACTACAGACGGAGAGGCAAGGCTCTCTATAAAGTGGAAAAAAGATTACTGATCGTTACGCAAGTTTAATCCACCTATGGTGGCGACCGCTGCGCCCTATCATGGATTAAACGAATTACACAAAGCGCTGCTTTATATGGGTTTTTTCAAACCCCAAAGCAGTTCAGTATTGGATTCATAATCGGAGCGTAATACGTAAGTCTCCGCGCATTACATTTTTGGGGGTAACGGCAATCTTGCTATAACACCCTTTGCGCGAAAACTTGTCACCTCTGATGGATATATGGAGAGAGCAGATCATGAAGCAATCTACTTCCAGAGCCCCAACGGCAGTCGATCAGATGGTTGGCGAAAAAATCCGAAGACTTCGTCTGGACCGTAATTTGACTCTTGCCGAACTCGGCTCCGAGCTGGGCATCAGCCATCAACAGCTGCAGAAGTACGAAACCGGCACAAATCGCCTCAGCGCCGGCATGCTCGCGAATGTTGCGGATGTTCTCCGCGTTTCCATTGCCAGCCTGTTCGAGGACGAGAACGCGGAAGATAGCAAGGATGCTGATCCGTCCGCCAAGGTGCGGGCAGAGTGTCACTCCTGGATCGATCGGACGCCGTCCAAGGAACGCCTTAGCATGATGGCTAAAGTTCTGCGCGTCATGTCGACTGACTAAGTCCGACCCAACGGCGACCTCAACCTAACCCACTGCACGATTTTTAGCCGCGGGCTCTTGGCCGGTGGCAGACAATTCACTCAGTTCTTTTGGGTGGAGGAAGTCATCCGTGAACCAAGGCGATGCATCCTTGGCGAACAATGACTTGATCCACTCGATCATGAGATTTCCAAGAGGCGTGCGGCGTGTCTGGTCGGTATAAGCGATCCAGAACTGGATCGGTGCCACTTCAGACATATCCAGCGCCATGAGGTCCGGGAATACTTCCTTGTGATAAGTCGGCAGGAGGGCGATTCCCCCGCCTCGGCGACAAAGCTCGATCATGGCGCTCGCCGAATTCGTCACGAACGCAAAGTCGATCATCTTCTTCAACTCGCCCGCCTTGGGCGCCCATCGCTCGACTTGGCGCACATACGATTCGTGCAAGATGCAGCGATACTGATAGTACTCAAAAAGGCTCGACGGCAGCGTTTCCTGCGCATCCAGATAATCCTGAGAAGCAAAGCCGATATAATGAAGCGTACCCAGCTTGTGGGAGATAATTTCAGGATCCCTCGGCTCGGTGAACTGGATTGCAATATCGACTTCGTCTTTCAGTAGATCAGGCTCCTGCTCCTGAACATGCATACGAACCTGCGCTTTCGGGTGCACCTTCTGAAATTGCGCGAGACGTGGCGCAATCCAGTACGGCCCGACACCATCGCCAGTTCCTATCGTGACGCGCCCCTCTGAGCCATCACTCTGGCCAACAGCCTCGCTCAGCACCTGATTTGCTGCATCTTCCATTTGCCGCGAATAGCGCAGGACGATCTTGCCGGTCTCCGTCAGCTCCATGCCTCGCGTCGACCGCGTGAACAGCTTGCTGCTGAGGAACTTCTCCAATTCATCCATCTTGCGGCTGACGGTCGGCGGCGACTCATTCAGACGAGCAGCGGCAGCCGTCATGCTACCCATCTCAGCCACTACTTTGAAGACGCGGAGCTTGTCCCAATCGATCCGACTCTGGCTCATGACGCCCCCCCAACTTTTGACGATTAGCGCTAGTAGATACACCCTATAGTTTATTGAAGGAAAGGGTAATCGTTCAGTTTCGTTCCGCCCCAGAAAACCTAGTGACTACTAGCAACTATGTTTTAGTTTCCGCCTCCATATGCAAATCCATCTCACGAACAAAACGCTCTAGTGAGGATTGTTGGCACAGCAACCAAGCTTCGTGAACAGAGGCATCTATTACTCCCCCAACTAGTCGAGCGGGAACTTCGAAGCCCTGAGTATACGCTTCATTCGTGAACTGATTTTTAGAAGAAAAATGCAGCTTCCGAGAAAAATAGTCTGCATTCTGCCACAAAACCCGCATATCCTTGCAGCATTATGTCAAAGTCAGACCGCGTGACGAATGGCTCCAACTTCCAAGGCACGGACGATCAGTTCCGTCCGGTTCCGCGAACCGAGCTTGTCCCCAATAGACTTCACGTAAATCTTGATAGTCTCGGGAGACAATCCCAGCTCGCGAGCCATTTCCTTGTTCGTCATTCCGCTTTGAAGCAGTCCGAGGACATCCTGCTCGCGCTCAGTGAACCGAACACTCACCTGGCGATCATGGGCCATTACGCCAAATGACCGGGTCTTCTCAGAGCCTTCATTCTTGCAAATGTCCCGCACCGCCCGGACGAACTCGTGACCCAAAATACTCTTTGAAATGAAGCCATTAGCCCCACCCTCAAGGGCTAATTCGATCTCACCTCTCGAGGCAATACCCGAAAGCGCGATCAACTTTACATCCGGCATGATCTCACGAAAGTTCGCGAAGCCTGATGGAAGAGCCAAGCCGGGCATTCTGATATCAAGCAACGCAACCGCAGTGTCCGGATTGTCGTACAAGGAGCGCACTGCGCTCGCATAGTCTGATGCCTTCACGACCTTTGCCACGTCAGGCCACATCTCCAGCAGGCAGGACAAGGCGTCCACAAACAAGCTGTGATCATCAGCCACAAGAATCTTCATACCAGTTTCACTAGTCACAATATTCGGTCCGATCAGATTATTGATGATGCGCTTTGGTCGCCCATCGCCCCCAAGAGTGTGGAGACAAGTATAGCCCAAACATACACGCCAACTGATACCCCCATATGGCCCCCCCTAATAGCCTCCCCCTCGAAAATTGGGTTTGCTCGTCGGTCAAAATGTTAGCCTAACTCAGTTTCGATACAGCGCCTGAATGCACCTTGCCGTCCAACCTGATGAGGGGATAGACACCAACGAGCAGCCAAAACTGCATATAGAAAAACATATCAATTACTACCCTAAACGGGGGGCATTGCTGCCAAAATTCAAATTGATTCACTGCTTCCTACCAGATGATGCAAGAATGATCATTTGCTAGGCAGTAGCATTGACTTGGAATTCAGCTTGCAGGAAGTGATGTTCCATCAATCAACTTTGGAAATACATCACCCGCAATGTGGCGCATCACGCAGGATGCCCCCGGCGGAACAATATGATGGGACCGCCACCTCACAATGGCAAAGTGAAGCCACCAAGCTTTCCACCCCCCCGAATCTTTGGGAACGGCACATGAGGAATATACGTTAGACTCTAGGCGCCAGTATGTTTGCCGACGCTACGAATGTTTGACGCAACGTCTGAAGCGCATCGGAAAAATTGGGCACACCAAACCGCCAGCAGCATCACACTTCATTGTCACATCACGCATATCCGATCGCGAGGAAATTGAAGACAGTTATGAATAAAGACCAGCCGCTAGACGATGACGAAAGCACAATCTCTTCGCAAAGTCATTTTGTGGAGGGCGTCGCGCACGACTTGAATAATCTGATTGCTGCAACGGCGGGGTTTGCAACACTTATCTTGTCCAACCCGGAGCGCCACGCGCACGTTTATGCTGAACGAATTCTCGCCGCATCACGAATGTCAGGCCTGCTTGTAGAGCGGCTGATACATCCGCACGAGCGACACGAAACTGCAGGCGCTCACAATGTTTCCGATGTCATCGACGAGATCGTGACACTCATAGAGCTTGGATCTGGCAAGAAAACCAAGGTGCACGTCTCCATTGATGAAGCTATCAAGGATTACCAAATTGACGTCACTGATCTGCAACAATTGATCATGAACCTCTCGATCAACGCGCGACACGCCCTGAGGGCGAACAAAACCAACCCCGAACTCACAATCAAAATCAATCATGCGCCAGAGGAGTTCGCAGAACGCCAACCCGACTTCGGCAGCACCACACGCGAACAGAAATATCTCTGCCTTGAAGTATCCGACAACGGAGCCGGCATGGATGAGGCAACACGACGAAACGTGCTGAAACCCTATTTCACCACCAAGAAAGAATTGGGAACCGGCATCGGCCTCGTAATCGTTTCCAATATTGCCAAGTCCTACGACGGCGCAATTTTCATAGATAGCGAACCAGGCCGTGGCACGCAGTTCTCGGTGCTGTGGCCCATATAAGTGGCCAACAGCTACTGCTGTCTAGCCGATTTTTTGCAGCTGGCTTTGCCTGACAGTGACGGGAACCTTTCGCGACAACATGCTAACCAGCAAGGTTACGCGATCCGTATCCGGCAACGAAACCACATCGCCAATCCAGTTGTCGAAAGCACCCGATAGGACGCGCACACGATCCCCAGGCGTAAACTCCGGCTGAACACTTCCTGCTCCCTGTCGATCAGACAGCTCTATCATGCGCTCAACAAGACCGAACGGGAGCTGTGCCAGCTGCCCCCCGAAACTCAGCACCCTGCTTACGCCGATCGTGCTGTTTATCGGATACCAGCTGTCTTTCTCAAGATTTAATTCAACAAACAGGTATCCAGGGAAAAGCGGCTTCTTTCGACGAACAACCTTTCGGGCATGCCGCACATTCTTCTCAAAGGTTGGCAGGAAAGATCGGTAGCCCTGGCGTGAAAGATGGGAGTTGGCAAGAGCCTCCTGTCCTGCCTTGCTTTGCACCACGTACCAGTGCCTGAACTCGCCGCAATGCACTTCATGGCGAACCTGTGCTGCATCAGAAACCACGCAGCTCGAAACCGTTGACATAGATATCCCCCGACAGACTGTTGTTCGTGGGCTGATTTTTATTAATCCAGCCCAGCTGACCCCGTCGTGAATTTAGGTGCCAATGATCTTGCCTCATCGAAAGCCACCCGAGACGGCCCCACATTTGGACTAACCAACAAGCTGGAAAATGAAGCATGACCTGGAACGCCGTCAGATCGGCATACAAAAACGAGCTGAGATTGCGCACAATCCAGCCCGTCAAAAATATACATGTGCTTGTATTGATCGCGATCAGCACAGCTCACCATCACACCATGATGAGCGCAGAAATAATTACACCCCTTACGGACTAATTGGGTCACCATCGTCATCAAGCTCATTAATGATGATGACGCCACCAACAAGCACACCAGCCCCTACCGCGGCGGGAATAACTGGGCTGTTGAACCCAAGTAGAGGTGCACTATCCGGTGCCTGAACTGGTGCAGCACCGAAGTTGCTCGCCTGAAGCTGCACTATTTCTGCTGTGCAAACATTCGCGCCTGTTGCCATTGAACTACTCGCCCCAACACTCACGGGAGAACACCCCGGGGCGGAGACTTGAACCTGGGCATCTGCCCCCGTGATGATCCTGTCGCCTGGCATCAACTGGAAACCGTCCGTCACCGAAACAGTGATCCCGCTGCGCTGCACCTCAACGGCACCTGTCACCCCAGACAAGGTTCCGATGGGACCGCTACCGGCACCTCCTTCCGCCTGATCTGCCGCCGCCATTCCGCAGGCGAATGCGGCGACGATTGTCGCGCTAACCAAAAGACGAGCTTTGTTCATCATCTTATCTTCCCTGCAAGACATTGTTCGTTGTGAACGTGACAGTGCAATATGATTACTTGCCTACGAAAATACCCAATCAACCATCATGTCACCATTCCCCCATTTGGGGGTCAGACGGCAGGTTCTGACACGTCAGCAGAACAAGTTTGAAGTATGTGCCGCGTTTGCCCATCAATCATCAGCGCGCTCAGAACACCACTCCGATACGCGCCGGTATCCAGTCCAATCCGATTGGCACAGGTATCCACCTCGCGACTAATCGTATGACCATGCACGACCACAAGACCATGATCGATGCGCGACCTCAGGAAAGGCTCTCTTATCCAGTGCATGTCCTGCGGTGTCTGATGCTCAAATGGAATCCCGGGACGGATCCCAGCATGCACAAAAAGGTAATCGCCAAAGCGCACATAGTCATGAAATCCGGACATGAACTGAATATCGTCAGATGGAATGGCGGATAGCAAAACTTCACGCAGCTCGAACTCATCCAGATCACGCAGCTCACGGCTTTGCACACCGTAACTCTCCGCACACGCCAAGCCGCCCTGTTGCAACCAGGGTCTAATCAGCTGCGTTTCGCCGCTTAACGCGCGGACGAGAATTTCTTCATGATTCCCGGCGATGAAATGGCATGTGTGCCGCACAGATAATTCGTCTCGCAGAAACTGCACCACGGATCGTGAAGAAGGCCCGCGATCGATCAGATCACCGAGAAACACAAGGGCAAGCTCCTTTGGCGCTCGCCGCGCGTTGTCGTCCTCGATCTGCGCGACCAGATCCAGAAGCAAGTCGAAGCATCCATGAATATCACCAATCGCATAAGCGCGCTTTCCGGGCGAGCCGGACGGACTGGATGATCGCTTCAGTAAATCGAATGGGAACATGGACGATGGTTTCCTAGCGCCTGTTCTGCAAGACCACGGTATCTAAGTGAAGGGCACCGGAGGTCTAAATTGGGCTCCGGATAGGCTCAGCCCCCCCCCCCATTCGAGCACCCCATCAAGATAACCTAGACCAGGGCGCCCGACCGCACGAGCCAAAGGCTCGGGTCAAGAGAAAACAAACTCATATCTGCCGGGCGCCAAACAAACTGCTCGTCCTCGTCACCTCTCTCGACGAGGTGAATGTCCATGCGATGCTCCCAATTGTACTTTTGCCCATCAAATACAAACGGCATATCTTGTCCTGGATCCAGATGCAGCCTCACACGCTGGATATCCGTATCGCCAGGGCGCTGAGAAGACCGCCCAAACTCCAATACAGGACACCAAGGCCGCCGCACATCAAACGAGGCCGAACTCTCATGAATGTAACTGCATTCGAAATCTACCATCACGCCCAAACGACGAGCCAACAAAATCCGCTCCCGGAACTGATGCCTGTGATTTATGCTTGCGTCTCGCCACCAATTTAGCAGACGCCGCCCACCGACCGGGGCACCATCTATTCCAAAATGACAAATATCAAATTCTGACGACTCCGGCCGGGCAAAGACAATCCGGACATTCATTTGCGGGCGGGTTTCTTTTAGAATCGCGCGAAACCGACACCACGCCTCGCACCAGATCTGGTACGCTGGTGACTTCAATCCGCCACGCCACATAAAATGCGACCTATCCACATAAAGGACCACACCTTCCATGTCCGGTCCGATGCGTTTCAGATAGATACGGACTTGATCCAATCGGCGCTGAATCGCGGCTTTCACGGTATGCTCGGACGCATTGACACTATGTCCACCATCAATCATCGCGAGGAGAAAACGACGACAGTCACCTGGCTCGCCGCCAGGCAGCACTGTCCAGTCATTGTGACCGGCCACCTGCAATTGGCGAACGATATCAAGTCTTGACGCAGGGCTTGCTCGATCCAGGACGACCTCAACCGAATTTGCAATGTCGAACCATTCATCCGAACTCGCACTTAAATGCTCTACGGTAGTTCGCCCCGGCTGCATTGTATCCCCCCGCCTCTGATTCTTGTTCGATAGATCGAGACTAGCAGCGGACCGCCTTCAGGGGATCAACCTGATGGGGTAACGCATCTGGTAGCCAAAAGAAGTACCACGCCCAGAAAACGGCACTTTCCAACCGCAGAAAAAGAAAAGAAGAATGAACTTTTTCTGCCTACTGAATTCCAGGAAAGCCACTATATTCGTGGGCCGTCTTCTATATATCTCGCGCATCCTCCGAACATGGCGTCGAAATTTTCTGGCAAGATGCAGCACCCCCAGTGCACGAAATGCAATCGGATAGACCAACGAACGACCAAATTTTGATATTCGGAAAATTGACTTCAAAACTTCGTCGAATTCCCCATTGACCTCGCCTACGCAGCTCTATAGCTAGGCCTCGCAAACACGACCCAAATAACTTCCGCGTGAGCTCAAATGCTTGCACCCGGGAGTGCGGTAGCTTTTCATTAGTCGTCTTGCTCAACATCAATAATCAACTTCAGAGCCCGACAGGAATACTTCTCGACGGATATTCGTGAAGCGACTCCCATCACGAGTTTTCGGTCTGCGGAAAGCAAGCGGCCGAAATAGTGTCATCGCCTCTCAAAGCGATTTCACTTTATCCGTTCACTGCTTTCGTTGCTCATGGAAGACACAGCGTAGGCGCGTACGACTAGATGCATAGTCGTTGTACGTCTTGGAAACAGGCAATCTATGTTCTTGAATTCAAACGGACCGGCGCGTGATGTTGACCAGCACATTGATCGCCCCGCATCTTTCCTAATTCAGCACACGAAATCGACTGTTTTAGTATACGCAGATATCGTTTCCGCGATTCTCGCGGTTCTGGTCTCAGTTACGCTTAGCAATGCCATTCGCCCTCTTCTGGGCGCGCGCCCCATAGCGATAGAATCCGTTGAATTTACATTTCACATATCTATCATCTTCGTGTTCACCGTCGCACTATTCGCATGGTTCACCTCCAAGGGTCACTATCGAAGACGAGAGGCGTTGATCAATCGACTCGGACAAATTCTCGGCGGCTGTGGAATGGCATTAATCTGCGCAGCCGCAACACAATTCGCGACTGTTGAGGTTGGGTCACGATTACTCACTCTCTCTTACTGGTTGTTGCTGGTTCCCCTGATTATTATCGGTCGCCTGATTGCCGGACATATACTTCGCTCGGCGAACATCTGGACGAATAATGCTGTCCTGTTTACGGCGCCAAACAGAGCGGACCAGGTTTCAAAGCTCATTGAGAAACACGATGAACTGGGAATTGTGCTCACGAAGAAGTTTTTCTGCTCGGGCAATGCTGCCACTAACCTTCTTAATGCCATGCGGGCAGCCACGAGTTCGGGATCTGTGATCATCTATGCCCCGGCGCCTGAAGACCAGGAACAGCACGAGGTACTCGAATCACTGGTCGCGGAAGGGCTTCCCTTCATGTTCTCTGCTCAGAGCAGCCCACTACCGAACCAGGCCGAGGTACATAACTATCCTCTTGAAGATATTTCTGTCCTGGAAGTGCCCGATGTTCTTGCGAGGCCCTTGGCACTCGCGACGAAGAGACTGTTTGACATCGCAGTGTCTTTCACGATGCTTCTAGTTCTCTCCCCTGTCTTCATTATCATTTCATCGCTCATCAAGCTTGATGGCGGCCCCGCCATGTTCCGACAGGAACGGCTTGGTCGGAACGGCGAAGTATTCAAATGCCTGAAGTTCCGTTCCATGATCATGAATGCGGAAGAACGATTGAGTCAGATGATCGCATCGGATCCCAAAGTCGCCGCTGAATGGAACGCGTATCAAAAACTACAAAAAGATCCGCGCATTACGCGAATTGGAAAAATCATACGGAAAGCCAATCTGGATGAGCTTCCTCAGCTTATCAACATTCTTCGCGGCGACATGAGTTTGGTTGGTCCACGCCCTATGACCATCCCTCAAATCGAAGAGTACGGTCCCTCAATCGCTGCTTACAAACGCATGCGGCCAGGGATTACTGGCATCTGGCAGACAAATGGCCGTAACTCCACCACGTTTGCGGAACGCGCCCGGATGGATGCCTGGTATGTTCGCAACTGGTCTCTTTGGAGAGACTTTATCATTCTTGTACGCACTTTCCGTGAAGTACTCTTCGCTCGCGGTGGATAACCACATCTGAGCTCGCTTCCATAGCGCTGCTTTTGCTAAGCTAATCAAGACAACTGGTATTTTTATGACGCAAAGTTGCGCCCCCCAAAGCTGTTATCGTTTCATATTCGATGGAGCCGAAAAGAGCTCCATTCCAGGACTCGACGGCATCAGGGCCTTTTCCGTTGGACTGGTGATGGTCGCCCATGCAGGGTTCGGTCACATCATACCCGGCGGACTTGGCGTTACCATCTTCTTCGTATTGAGCGGTTTTCTCATAACAAACCTACTGATCTCGGAATGGGAGAATTCAGGAGCACTTTCAATCAGGAACTTTTATGTTCGTCGTTACTTGCGACTGACACCTGAGCTGTACCTATACCTTCTGTTTGTGGTTGCCGCGGGCCTCATCTTGTCAAATATCAACTGGATGGATGTAATCGCGCCCGCCTTTTATTTCGCGAACTACGCAAAGATCTTCAAATGGACGAGCGAGACCAGTTTGTTTCCAGTCGGACACTTCTGGTCACTTGCTATCGAAGAACACTTCTACATCGTGATGCCTGCAGCTTATTATCTAACTCGGAAGTCTCCATTCCGATTTGTTTTTCTGGCAGTTCTCTACATCATCCTTGTTCCATTCTATCGCGTGTACGCTTTTGAGAATTTCGCGATCGAACGCATCTCCTACGCAAACAGCGTTTATACGTACGTCGCAACAGAGAGCCGGATCGACTCCCTCTTGATCGGGTGCGTAATGGCAATCGTATGTCGCTATCGCTTTGCGAAAGTTTCGACATTCGTCTCAAAGACGTGGCCTATCATACTGTTCGCGTCCATAGCGTTGATGCTCGTTGCACTCGCCATTCGGAGCCATGAGTTCAGATCGACATACAGATACTCGCTTCAGAATATCTCCATTATTCTGTTCATGTTCTTCCTGTTCTTCTCCCAGTTCGGAGCCTTCATTATCGGTCTACTCGACGTCCCGGTCCTCAAACTGTTGGGAAGACTGTCTTATGGGATGTATATTTGGCATCTCGCTCCCTGTAATTACCTGCGATCAATGGGTGATTATGTTGGCGTCGGAAATGGATACGGAACTCTTGTTGCTAACGTAATTATCGTCTTTATCGTGACCATTCCGATAGCCTGGCTATCGGAACGATACGCACTTGCTCCCTTTCAGGCACTACGTCGAAAATTCGGTTCCGTTGGACACTGAACCAACGAGCCTTTCCACACCTCCCATCCGTCGAACCACCCCCAACAGACGTTGAAATGTCAGCGCTGAACACGCCCTTGCGTGAGCTCTGCACATCTCTGTCAGAACGGGACGACTATCAAACAAAGGATACCCCGTATGAAAGTAGCAATTTTTGGACTGGGCTACGTCGGCTTTACCGCAATGTGCTGTATCGCATCAGAGGGCCACAGCGTCATTGGCTTTGACGTCAGTGGCCAGAAGGTAGACAAGATCAACAGAGGTGTCGCACCTTTTAGCGAACCTGGAATTCAAGAGCTTTTGACCGAAGTTAAAGATGCTGGACGAGTGTCCGCCTTCACTGACATTGGGGATAGGCTGGCCGACGTAGATCTCGCGATTGTATGTGTGGGGACACCGAGCGCTCCGGACGGATCTCACAATATGTCCTATATTGCTGAAGTATCGCGTCAGATCGCACAGGCAGTAGACCCAAATAGAAGTTCACCCCTAACCATCGCATACAGATCTACCGTCCGTCCTGGTACGGTTACTGGATTGGTCGAGCCCATTTTCCGCTCCGAACTCGGGGACGAAGTCTTCGATCGCACGATTGAACTTGTCTACAACCCTGAGTTCTTGCGCGAAGCCGCGGCGATCAAAGACTATTTCGAACCACCGAAGATCATCATTGGCACGCGCGATGGGAAACCGAGTGCAAATATGGACAAACTGAACGCCAACATCAAAGCACCAGTCTTCTATGTCGGCTATGGCGAGTCTGAAATTACCAAGTTCGTCGATAACACTTGGCACGCGGTAAAAGTTGCTTATGCAAATGAAATCGGACGTGTCTGCATGCAACTCGGTATCAGCGCTGCCAAAACACACGAGATCTTCATCTCAGATACAAAATTGAACATTTCTCCGTATTACACCCGACCTGGCGGAGCATTCGGCGGATCCTGCCTACCAAAGGATGTCAGAGCGCTTCAATACATTTCTGGTGATTGTGGTGCTGGCACGTATTTGATCGATTCACTACTTCGCTCGAACGACGCACACAAATTCAGACTTTATGAGATGACGACAAAAGGCCTCAAAGCGGGCGCCAAAGTTCTTCTCGTTGGGTTGGCCTTCAAGGCGAATACTGACGATTTGAGAGAAAGCCCAAATATTGACCTTGCACGAAATCTGCTGAAAGACGGATACGATTTGTCGATCTTCGATCCGGCGGTTGATGCAACTAAACTCGTCGGCGCGAACTTGGGTTATGCCTATACCCAACTTCCCGCACTGCAAAACCTACTGGTATCCAAAGAGATTGCTGAAACCCAGCAGTATGACCGGATCATCGTTGCCAACCCAACCATCAAACAATTGAACCTTGCAGAAGGACAGGACATCGTCGACCTGAATGCGCTCGCATGAACGTCATCAATCTCCGAAGCGTTAATAAAGGCGAGCTCCAGCCGGACGTTCAGTCCAGTTGGCAAGATCGCCTGAAGCACGAAGGCAAACTCGATGGTCGCAAAATATTGATCATCGTAGAGAACCTTCCTCTGCCATTCGATCGTCGCGTCTGGCAGGAATGTCGGACGCTTGTCGCGGCAGGCGCGGAAGTTTCCGTGATCTGCCCAACGGGAAAAGGCTTCGAAGAACGATATGAATATCTCGAGGGTGTCCATATCCATCGCCATCCACTGCCGGTCGATGCAAAAGGCGCCCTTGGCTATCTCGCAGAATATTCAGCCGCACTGTTTTGGGAAACAATGCTGGCGTGGAAGATATTTGTGTCCCGTGGGTTCGATACGATTCAGGGGTGTAACCCACCCGACCTGCTGTTCCTCGTCGCCTGGCCGTTCAAACTACTCGGTCGGAAGTACATCTTTGATCATCACGACATCAATCCCGAACTATACGAAGCGAAATTCAACCGCCGCGGTTTGTTCTGGCGATTGATGGTTCTTTTGGAGAAACTGAACTTCAAAAGCGCTGATGTTGTGATCAGCACAAACAATAGCTATCGCGATATCGCCCACAGCAGAGGTGGGAAGAAACCAGAAGACACGTTCGTTGTTCGCTCTGGTCCGGACCTGACGCGCCTTAGGCAAATGCCCAACAATGACTCGCTTCGGAACGGACGTAAATTCCTCATTGGCTATGTTGGAGTCATGGGGGATCAGGAAGGCATCGACCTCCTGCTCGAAGCGGCGCATCACATCGTCTTCGAACGAGCGCGCTCGGATATTCAGTTCTGCCTCGTCGGCGGAGGCCCCAGCCTCGATGCGCTGAAAGATCAGTGTCGATCGCTCGGCCTCGAAGACTATGTCGATTTCACCGGTCGCGCGCCAGATAATGTCCTGTTCGAAGTTCTTTCGTCGGCAGATGTCTGCGTGAACCCCGATCGGGTAAACCCAATGAATGATCAGTCCACGATGAACAAGATTCTTGAGTACATGGCGTTCTCAAAACCCATTGTTCAATTCGATGTCCGGGAAGGTCGCTACAGCGCGCAAGACGCATCTCTGTATGCCAATGCGAATGACAGTACGGACATGGCGGACAAGATCCTTGAACTCGTCGACAATCCAGAAAAACGTGCGCGAATGGGCGCCTATGGAAGGCAACGAGTAGAGAGCGAGCTCTCTTGGGACTTCCAAGTCGACACACTGATTGATGCGTACTGCCGCGTGAACGAGCGATAGTTACAAATGCCGATTCTTGCTGACACCTTCCCACGGTATCTGGAGCACGATCCGCTCGTTCCAGTGTTCTGTCTGACACCTGGAAGCAAGCCAGCAATTCATCGATTCTTCGACACGTCACCCATTAGCCCTTCCGGACGATACCTCGTGGTAACGGAGTTCCCGTTCGAAGACCGAGTACCTGCCCCAGGAGACCACGCCGATGTCGTGGTAATAGACCTGGTGATGGGTGTCGAGGTCTATCGCTCTGCCACAGCCGCTTGGGATACCCAATTAGGGGCTCAGGCCCAATGGGGGAAAACGGACACAGACCTCTTCTTCAATCGAATGGATTCCACCACATGGATTCCATTCGGTGTGAGGGTTGACATACTCGGCCAGTCCGAACGAAAGCTGCAGCATACGGTATACATGGTCTCTCCGGATG
>MDSY01108222.1_pt1 | contig 16505 bp, 15 predicted proteins | sample 811131 | NCBI WGS metagenome assembly MDSY01 (sample SAMN05326643, study PRJNA326480) | marine metagenome | isolation source: seawater | place: Atlantic Ocean: South West | collected 2010
CAGGTGCTTCCGACCCGTCGCGCTCGGGCGACGCAGGTGCTTCCGACCCGTCGCGCTCGGGCGACGCAGGTGCTTCCGACCAGTCGCGCTCGGGCGATTGGACAGTTTCGGACGCCCCAAGGCTCGCCGGCACCCACCCGCGGTCAACCGCTGCGGAATCGCCGCTTTCGGAAACGGCTGTGCGCGCGTGTGTGAGAGTTCTAGTATCCGACTCCCCGGACTCGGACTCCGCAGACTCTGAATCCCCAGACTCGGACGACCCGGACTTACTTGACTTTTCGCGGTCAGGCGCCCTCGTTTCAAACTGCATGTACTCGAACCCGTCATCGGTGCTGTCTGAAGAGCTCTCCCGGGTGATGATAGGCGGGCCGAATGCCGAGGTTTCGCCGGAAGAAGCTAAGGACGCTTGGTATATCAGAAAGGCGTCTTTGAGAATCTCGGCCATACTTGTATATTTATACATTAATATTTTTTTAGGGAACTCTCCCGCCGCCCAACGCTGCGTCGAGCCCGTCCAGCGTCGTCCTCATGATCGAGTGCAGGTTCTTGCTAGCACGGTCGAACGCCCGGACAAGAGCTTGTCTCGCGTCGGCACCATCCTTTGCATGGATCTTGACGTCCAAGAATGGCTCCTTGGGGTGCTTCTGAATGCATGAAGCGAACTCCACGCAGTCGTCGAGCATCAACTCGTGCTGCAAGATGGACCCGATTGCGCAATCGCCCTGCTTGTATGCAAGGCGAATATTCAGCGTGGACATATCGCAAAAACACGTTCAGCCCGATTTCCAGCTGTCGCGGCTGGGAATGGCTGTGCGGCGCATCCGCATCTCCTTGCCGAATTTTCGCATGAGCTGCGCCTGGCGCTCGTCCGTGTGAGCCGCTATCTCGTGCACGTTCAGACCCGTGGAGCGCGACAGGTCGCTGTCATTCAAGAGCGAGCGCGCCGCTGCAAGGTACGCAGACGCGTAGATGGAGTCGCGCAGCGTTCCCAGAGACACGCGCGCAGTGGCGTCGCCGCGAGTCCACCGGATACACTGCTCCATCAGAGAACGCGCGGTCTGTACGGTGTGCCTGTCGCGCCGGAAGGTGGAGTTCGACGCGAGGCAAACCGTTGCGACACAAACAGTGCTGATGGTGATTGCGACCAGCTCACGCAGGGAGATCCCGTCCATTCTAATTGAAGAAAAAACTGAAAAAAAACGTCGGTCAAGCGATCCACTTTAATTTAGACGACCCCTATTCAAGCTGACGCTTCCGTGCATGCAAGACTCGCCTTCGCGACGAAGCCAGGTCGAGGCCTTGGTCCGGCTGGCGCGTACTCGCCGCGACAACAGCGAGCTGGAGGTGCGCCTTGGCACTCACAGTGGCATCTTCGACCCCAACGTTGGGCGAGGGCTCTTTGAGCGCCTGCGCACGGCCTTGGAGCTGAGCGAGTTCGTGCAGACTCGCACTCGAGAGGCCATGCACGACTACTTTTTCGATTCCGGCGGGCGCAGGCTGCGCACGCGAGTACACTTCGACTCGCGCAATATGGTGTGTTCGGTGTGCACCGTGGCCAAGGCGCCTGTCGACCAAGTCCTCTTGCCGCCAGCGGGCTCGAAGCAACGCCACAGTCTGCGCATCCAGCTCTCCTCGGAAGAGCCCTGTGCGGACGTGCCTCGCGCCGTCACACCCGTGCACGTGCGCATCGTCAGTCGGTTCTCCTACGTCGTCGGAGCCTGGCGCTACGATCTCAGCGTGGTCGCATCTGGCGACAGCCGGCGCGAGGCCGAGAGGAGCCTCCGCGAACGCAACTTTGCGTACCTGGTCGAGTGTGAGCTCATGGACGGAAGCTACCTCGACTCGCGCAGCGACGCTTACGTTGCGGAGAGCATAGTTCTGAAGATGGCGTCGCTCTGCACAACCATGCACTGGGACCTCGGTGGCAGTGAATAGCGCCGTGTTTTCACTGCGATGCGGAGCGTCACCGAACAAGCGCCACTGGCCTTCGTCTTCCAGGAGTGGACGCTCCTGCCGCAGCGCCAGGAAGCCGCAGTTGGCGAGTTGGAAGAGGAGGCGAGCACCTCGGCGCCGTCGTCGGCCATACAGCGGCTGGTGCCCAAGATCATGAATCAGATATTTGAGGCGCGCTTGCGGCAGCGCTGGACCGTCCAGGAACTGGCCGTGCGCGTCGGAGTGTCCGTCGATGACATTCTCAAGTACGAGAGCGGCGAGGCGTTCCCACGCGCAGACGCCATCCAGAACCTCCAAGCAGCTCTCGGCATCTCCCTCGTCCCGCCTACCGACTGACGGCTCAGCGGAAAGGATCGGCCTTCTCTTCCGGGTCCGCAACCTCGTCGCTGCAAGTGCCGCCAGTCACGAAGCGCAGCAAGGGGAGCTTGCGGACGCGTTTGTCAAGACCTTCCTGCATAGCGAATATGGCGTACGCGATCACCACTCCCCCCTGAATCTCCTTCAGACGAGAGTGGTCGTATCCGAAAACGCCGTCGAAGATGAATGGCACTTTGCGCACCAAGCTCCGCGAGTAGTATCCGACGAGGCAAAGCAGCGCCATCTGCGCAAAGACATACAGCGTCTCCGAGCGAGCCAGGTATGGCTTCAGCACCTTGCGGGTCAGGCGGCAGACGAGGCTAGAGAGGACTCCCGCGACCACGAAGAATGCGATTCCCGTCTGGCAGATTGCGAGGTGCTTGTTAACTTGAAACCCGAGGGCGGTCAAAGTCATGTTTCGGGCGGTTTACATGTGCACTTGAAAAAAAGCAGTCGTCTCTTTTTGCTCGCGCATGTGCGTTTACCACAGGGGGGTGCATGCGCTGTGAGCGGTACCTCGCGCGATTTTGGTATATTCGCGGTAGAAGACACTTTTTTTGCAAAGCCACATAATAAAAAAAATGCACACATCATCCTAACAAAGTTTGCAATTTCCGGGGAGAGTCTTCCGCTGCGCCCGGTGGACAGCGGCGGCGGTTCTTGCCCGCGTGTGTGCCAAAATCACTGCTGCCGCGCATTCCACGCCTCGAAGGAGCTGATCCGCCCAGGCTCGCTCTTGTGCTGCTGCATGATTTTGTTCAGCTCACCGCCACGAAAAACCTCCTTCGAAATGTCCGAACCGCGGGCGCTCTGTGGAAAGAGCCACTGCCCACAAGCCACCACGTCAATGTCCACGTCCGCCACATGCTCGGACAAGACGTGCCGCACCCAGGTGTCAGCGTCTTCCTCGCTCTCAAACGTGCCGTAAATCTTGAACAAAGGCTCCTTGAACTTGCCGCCGACCGCGTCGGGCACGAAAGACACCACCAAAAACTTCTGCCCGTACGGAGGAGGCACGCTCACGGCGAGAGAAGACACCTTCTTCAGGGAACGCAGCGTTTCTTTGTGTGAGAAGGTGTCCACCGGCAAGGGCTTTTCCAGAACGCCTTCTCCAGTCTTGCGTTCTGAATGGTTATCGTTGAACTCCGCCGTGTGGCGAGCTTGCGTTTCCGTCTCTGCCAGCAACAGCCTGTCCACGTGCCCGCGCACGAATGAAGAGTCCGCAAGGCGCTCGGCGCTGCTTGCAAGGACGCCCCACTCGCGCAGGGGGTGCGCCTGGACATTCACCTTTCCGCAATGCAGCGCCTCGTGTGCGCTCACATAATCGCGCAGGCTGTCCATGTCTTCGAAAATCCCGTAGAATATGATGCCCGGATCATTCACGTCCACACACCGAGGAGCCATCTCCGCGTGGCTCGTGCTCATCAGCACAAACTCCTGTCCGGGCAGGTGCAGCGGCAGCGAACAGCTGCCATGCTTCTCGAAAGAGGACGAATGCTGCGTCGAGCTCTGGCGACGCTGCATCTCCTCCACGTACGGCTGCAGCGCGCGCTGCTGCTGTGGCAAAGAGTCATCGCTCACCCCCGACATTTTTGCTAGGACGCACGCGAAAAAAATAAATGCAAATGTGCCGAGTGAGAAAACGCACTCACTTTCCGGGCGGGAGCTCCTCGATTCCTTCAGTCGATGCGTCGTCGCCCTCTGCATCAAACGCCCGGGCAATCGACTGCTGCATCAGCATGCGAATCATATCGCCATCCACGTCATCTGCAGGTTCAGCTCTCGTATCCACTTGCGCCATCCTTGCTTCCGACGGAGATGGGGCTTCCTTGGCGTGCAGCGACCTTTTCAGTGTCTCTAGGTGCAGCTTTTCCATGCGCGCGTCCATACTCTGCACTTTCATGCAGAGAAAGAGAAGCAGCGAGGCAATGAAGACGACCAGGCCAAACGTAGGGCCCTGCATCCCAATAGTGCGTGTGTTCTGAAAGCTAGCTGCCATTTTAACGAGAGAGCGTTTGTCCGCGGACACCGCCAAAGTACTCGCGCGCGCCCTCGGCCCAGGCAGATCCAGGGTCGGGGCATACACCACGCCGGCTGCAAAAAACGCATCAGCAGCACACCCCGACTTGGATCCTTTTTTTTGAAGCAGGTATATAAACTAGAGAACCTGCACCATGTCAGCGCTGCTGGCCGTCATACTTGCCCATGGCGCGTGCAATGTAACCGTCTTGCACTCGTACTTCGCCGATGGATCCCCCGCTCAGGGATGCTTCACAGAGCCCTTCATGTGCGAATCCTCCACATCCAGGCTCGTCGCCACGCTCGACGCGAACGGACCAGTCTTCGTCACGATGCACTACGCGTCCGTAACTACCGGCAACTACGCCGTCTACGCCGCAAGGAGCGGGGATATCTTCCCATCGTACGAACCATGCACACTCGCCCGCGAAGACCACCTGTTGTGTGGTGGCAACTTGCTCAAAATCACAACGGCGGGAGTTTGGAATGTCAGGCGAATCGGCATCGCTGCGCACAGCTGCGGGGAATCACAGCCCACCTCCACCCAGGGAAGCGTCATCGCAGTCACAGTCGCCGTCGCAGTCGCCGCCGGACTGTTCGCCGCGGTCGCGTGCACCCTGCGGCGCTTGCAGCTGCGGCGTAAGGCCGTCAAGTCCGCATCCATCGGAGCGTCCACTCCGCAGGTACCTCGCCCCACTTTCCAACCACCGAACACAACTGCCAAGGCTGTACGCGAGGGCGCGATCTCCGTACATGCAGAACTCCCCGCCGCGCCCGTCGTCCACCAGCAGGCGGCGCCCCCCAAGCCGCAACTAAACGGAGCCGCGCCCAGGCGATCGCGCTCGTTCGAAACGCCCCACACCGCAGCGCCGCGCGAACCCGTCCGGCGGTCACAGTCCGTGCGCACGTCGCGCATGCGTACGCGGCCGCGTGCAGAACACCGGATTGGCACAAACTCGCGCGTGCGCGCCTGAAACCCAGCGCCTTTTTTTCAAGCCAAGTTTCATAATGCCGCTGCTGATGCAGCTCATCCAGAGAGCGCTGCTGTGCGTCCTCCTCAACGCTCTGCTCTGCGGAATCATCGCCACTGCGGCCGATTTTGGCGAGCGACGAGAACGAGCCTTTGTGCGCAAGCTCAGCCCGCCAGGGGAGTATCCGCGGCTCGCCGACGTCGGCGGGCTCCAGCGCGCCAAGGAGCTCGTGCTCACGCGCATGATTGTACCCTTGCGCTTGCCGAGCCTCTTCGCCGGGCGTTACCGCGTCCGTGGTCTGCCGAGGCTCCGCGGCGCTCTCTTCTCCGGCGCGCCGGGCACGGGGAAAACCATGCTGGCCCGCGCGATTGCGAACGAGGCGCGCGTGCCGCTGCTGCAGGTCCGCCTCGCTGACATCGAGAGCAAGTTCTACGGCGAAGCGTCGAAGAACCTGCGCGCTGTGTTTGCCGCCGCGCGCCGCGCCGCGCCAGCGGTCATCTTCTTCGACGAGATTGACGGAATCATACGCCGGCGCAGCGAAGGCGAAAGCAGCGCTACCTACGGTATCAAGACGGAGCTGCTGCAGCATCTAGACGCCATTGCAGACTGCGCCGTGCTTGTGGTTGCGTGCACCAACTCGAGCGAAACGCTGGACCCCGCGGTCGCGCGGAGACTTCCCCACCACGTGCGCATGGAGCTGCCGTCGCTCGATGAGCGTGTCGCCATCATGCAGCGGACCCTCGTGCACGAAGGCGAAGAGGCGCTTTCCGCCCCGGAGCTGATGCGCGTGCTGCGCCACACCGAAGGGTGCTCCGGCAGCGACCTCGTCCAGCTGCTGCAAGTCGCTTTGTGTTGCCGCTACCGGCGCGTGGTTGCGACGGGCCGCGGCAACCTAGCACAGTGCCTGAGAAGCCTCGGACCCATCACTGAGGCAGACTGGAGCGAAGCGGTGCGAGACGTGGGGGTCTAAAAAAATGTTTTTTTTGGGGGGTGTGGTATGTGGGGGTCAAAAGGGGAGTTGTTGTTTTTTATGGGAGGGGAGGGGGGTCAGATTCAGAGCGGGAAGCTGGGTATTGGGTTTTGGTGGCAGGAAAAATGAGGGGGAATTGTGGCACTTTCCGAAAACACCAAAAATGGCAGAGCACGCACTGAAGGCCTCAGTAACGCGCTTGCTGGATCGCAACGACTCCACGCGGCGCGTGATCGTCGATTCGGTCGTGGAATGGTTCGCAGGCTCGCGTGGAGAGGCGGGGACCATGTCCCAGTGTCTCGAGGAGGCGTTTCGCAACTATGGCAGTCCGAGTCGCTCACTCGCGTTGGCTAGCCCCGCCAAGAGACAGCGCGTAGCATCGCCATCTGGATCGCCGTGCCCGACCTTCCACGGCGACGAACGGCGTGCCGGAAAGTTGCCCAGATCCGGGCAGTCGTCTGCTTAGTTGGTGAATGAATAACCCACTTGACGTGCAAGCAGTCTGATCTGATACTTTACCGCCGCGACTAAGTAAGGTTGAATCAACATTTTATGAATGGCTGCGTCAAACGCAAGTCTTCCATATGCGTTCTCAATATTATCAGTCAGCAAACCTTTCAACTGTTTGTCAATAACAGCGTCTATAAATTCGCCTTCACGTAATTTTTCAAGAAATTTCAGAGCTTTGGCATTGTTTGGTTTTTTACCAAGTTTCTCTTTAATATTTTCCCTGGTACGTTCCTTAAAAGAGTCCAAGTTGTTGTTGTGGGGGAAAGTCATCGAATGGACGCCGAGGGAGTGTCCGAACATGAGTGAGGCGCGAGTGTCTCCGAGCATGTTCCCACGACGCAAGAGTTTAATGAGCCGCACTGCGAAAAGCCGAAGCCACTTGTCTATCCTCATCTTGACAGCTCTCGCGGCAGGGAAAACAACCTCGTGCGGAAGCTTGTTCACTATGTCATGGACACTCTGCGCAATCTCAATGTGGTTGAGTCCCAGCGCTCCACCCATGTGGTTGTTGCGCAGATCTTCGAGCCTCTGGCCGAGAGTCTGGTCATCGTCGTAGGGGAACTGGTTCAGGAAGTGTGCAGTGTCCGAGTAGTTCATTTTGAGCAGCTTCCTCGCCTCCTTCGGGGCGAATATGTATCCGCCCGTCGACGAGAGGCCGAGTAGGCCCGTCGCCGTCGAAAATGGAAAATTAGTCCATCCGGTATACAAGTCAATGTCATCGTCGTCGCTGTCGTCGTCGTCGTCGTCGAAGAAGTCGTCGTCGTCGCTGTCGTCATCTGAGCTGAATTCCGCCAGCGCCTCCTTGACCATCGACTTTTTCAGCGACTTGGTCCCTTCAAGCATGCCGTCTTTGACCTTGCACATCTTCTTCATCTCTCCGTAGTCGTTCATCGTCCTCGTGAGCTTAGACATCTTCTTCACATCGTCGTCGTCTTCCACCTCTTTGTTCAGGCGGTCGCACAGATCTTCTATCACGTCTTCCTCTTTGACCGCACGAAGAGTCTTCTGGTAAATATCCTTCAGCTTCATTAGACTTTTTTGGAACTACTCTGTTTAGTCCCCACAACATATTTTTATTCCTCATCGTGCGAGGCACAGGCCCTCAGCCTAAAAAGAAACGCTCCGGTGGGCGGTCTCCAAGCACCAGTCCAAGATAGTCCTCAACGTGCTCTACCGAGGCAAGGGTTCTCGGCGACGGCAGCCAGCTCAGGTGTTCTTCAAACAGAACGACGCTCAACCCAGCCTCGCGCAGGCGCGTGCGTTCCGATTCCGGAACAGTGGACTCACGTGCGTCAGGAAGGGGGTCACACCCAGCCCGCGCTCGCATCGAACCGCACGCTTCCATGCACATCCGATCCCGGAAATGCCGCAGCAGCGCTTGGCGAGACGCAGCGCTCCTGCGCACTTGCACCGGCTGCGAGCTGAAGAGACTCGCGAAAGTCTGCCCTCCCTCCGCACATTCCACCGCGTGCTCCAACACCACCGCGTTCTCGGCGTCCACGGCTGCAAACGCAGCTGCCTCCGCGCTTTCGTTCACGCAGTCGTTGGTCAACTCGAAAAACGCAAAGCTCTGTACCGCGGCGCCTTCCTTGCGGCGGCCGAGACCCCCGCGCTTTCGCCGCGCAGCTGAGGGGTGCACGTCGGCTGCGTTCAGCGTCGTCAGGTTTTCGAACAGGGTGATCCGGTCGTTGATCAGGTTTTCGTTTTTGCGGATCTCCGCTCGGTGCCGGCGCGCGCGCGCCGCGATGCGCCCGAGGTGCTTGGCCTTGACCATCTTGGCACCCAGCGAAGACATGTTTGCGTGCGTCTGGTGAATTACGCAGGCGCAGTGTGATAACACACCAAGACGTCCGACAAATGGCGCCAACAAAACACCCGGGAACGCCTTGGTGGGAGGGGCTAAATTTTTAAAGCATTTGCCCACAATAATTTTGCGAAACCGTAGCTCTCTACCGAACACGTGGCACCTACTCTTCCTCGGCATCGTTCAATGTTATACCGAAGGCGAATTCGTCGGTGATCTGTCGGCCCTGGAAGAAGCGCGCTTCGCGCCCGGACTTGTGGATGCCCTTCTCCTTGAACGCGTTGCTCCAGACCTCGGAGCGCCACGCCACCGCCGGGTAGCCGTTTTCGCGGAGCCACTGCGCGTACATGTCGCGCAGGTGCTGCATGGGGATGTACGTGTCCACCGCATTCGAAATGTCGATCTTGAAGCACGATGAGCTCAGGAACCCCGCGAAGAGGTCCACCTCGTCGCGCATCTTCTTGGCGAACCCATGGATCTGCTCCGGCATCACCCCTTCCTTCCACAAATCACTGTCCGCGTGCATACCCGCCTTTTGAAGGTAACAGAGGTTGATCTTGCGCAAGAAGACCGGGAACTCCTGCTGGATGAAGGAGAACAGCCTCGGGTCCGGGCGGATGAGCTCGTTGAACTCAATCACGACGAGGCGCCGCTTCATGGACCCCGCAGCGTCCTTCCACGCCGCAAGCTCGTTGCCGCAGAAGAGGAAGGGCGTCTTCCACTCCACCGTGATCGCTTCCTTGTTCTTGATCGCCACCGACACCTCTTCCCCCGAGACGGCGGACTGTAGGTCGCCCTGGTTCATGCCGAAGTCGCGCTTCACCTCCGCGCAAATGACCAGGAACTTGTCGTAGAGCGGCGCCAACCCGAAGCGCGGCTCCACGTTCGATGACAACGAGGCCACCAGTGAAGGCGGGTAGACGTGGCGCATGATCTTGGCTAGCGTGGACTTGCCGCTGCCGGCGATGCCCTTGAAGAACAGCAGGACCTGCCACTGGTCGTGCGTGCCCGTCTCGTAGAGCAGCCTGCCCAGGAGCGCATAGATCCATCGCATCGTCTCTGGCTGCAGTAGCTGGTCCGTGAAAATGCGGTCTACGTTCGGAGTGGGCAGGTCCATGGGGTCGTCGTCCGCCTCGTCGAAGCCCTGCGAAGCCCACGCTGGCAGGAAAGACTCCGGGAAGTGCTTGATCGCCACGTCATGGCGCTGCGGAGGCTCCACGTGGAAGCTGGGATTGATTCGACGCCTGTGCGCGCAAATGGACTCCGCGTACTCCTTCCACGTCTCCTGTAGCGCGTACGGAAAGAAAACGTCTTCCTCGAGAGAATACAGCCCGCCGTCGGCATCGTCACCGAACGCAAACAGTGTGCGTTTCGGATGCAGCTGCGGGAACTCCGGGTGCTCCGCCTCACGGATGTTGTCCACAATGTGCCTGTCGTTGTCGCGGGGGTTGGTCAGGTTTTTCCACTGCGTGTAATCGCGTTCCTTGGTGATGTTCTGGTAGATGAATTCCTTGATCGTCATCACCTCCTCCCATGCGTGCATGGGGCGGTTGCTGCGCGTGAACAGCTCTCTGTAGCAGAGGTTGCCGCGCTTGCGCAGCCGCTGCTGCCTCAACAAGTCTAGGACGAACAGGATCAAGTTCTGGAAGGAGGTGTTGCCGCTCTGCACGTCCTTCGTGAGCGTCGTGGTCGTGTCGTACTCTGGCGGCAGCGGGTCCTGCACGCAGTTCGTGTTCAGCTTGCGCATACCCAGCATTGTCGATACCAGCGAGTCGCGGCCGTCCTTGAGGATTTCCATCAGCCTGCACACCTTCTCCTCGACTTCCAGGGTCACGTCGTTGCGATTCCCGATCAGCTTCAGCTTCTTTCCATAGTCGCGCACCTTCTTCAGCCGGCACGCCCAGAAGGTGAACTGCGTGTTGAGACCCGAAATGTCCACCTCGGCTGAGCGCAGGATATCCCCGGCGGCAGCGCGCGCTGCAGCGGGGTTCTCCATCTGCTGCTGCACGGAGACGCAGAAGCGCGTCGCCATGAGCTCCGCGTACTGCTGGGGCGTCGGGAAGTCGTCGCGATACCAGAGCGCGAGGAACTCCTCGAGCACCACTTCCATGAGCTGCACCGCGTCGGAAGAGGCATTGTGGTCGAGGTAGTTGTCGATGCTGCCGTGTAGAAACTGCAATAAGACTGCCCCTCTCGCCCCCGCCAGCTCGGACATACTGCACGCGGACCCCGACTAAAAACACGCGAGGTCGGAGCGCAGCGGGTCGTTGATTGTCTCGGGCAATAAAATGAATGGCCATATGAAACCCCCGCACATGGCGGAACCGGACTGGAAGCGCAGCGTGCGCGTATCGGTTCTCTCAACCGGGAACGTGCGCGGGAAGGCATTTCCCCCAGAGTTGCGCCACAGAGTGGCCGATGCGCTGGCAAAGGGCGGGAGCCCGGAGGCGGTTGCGACGCGATTCGGTGTGTCCGAGAGCTACTGCCGCAAGCTCAAGAATCGCCTAGACCCTGCGGAGATCACGGCAGACGGGAGGTGCTTGTCGGTGCCTCAGCCAAAGCCGCGCGGCGGCGCCAAGGTGCCGCTCAAGCTGAACGAAGGCATGCAAGCGCGGCTGCTGGACCTCGCGGTGCGCTTCCCGGGCCGTTCACAGGAGCACCTTGCGGAAGACATGAACACGCAATTCCCGGGTCTGAACATATCGCGCTCGACGGTGTGCCGCTACATGCAGAAGACAGCGCCGCTCAGACAGGCCCGCGCCCGCGAAGACCCTGGCACGACCAAAGCTGCGCGCGCGGAGCAGCGAGCGATGCTGATTGCACAGATGCGCAAGCGGGTAGACCCGTTCAGTACGATGTTTCTGGACGAAACAACGGTGGAAATGGCGCCGGAGCCACCCAAGGTGTACAGCCCGCGGGGGTCGCCGACACCGCGCACGTTCACTGCCAAGACCGGGGCGCTGCATGTGCTAGCAGGCGTGATGCTGAAACGACCGTCTGATCAACTCCGAGCAACGTCGTCCCAAATGCATTTTGCGAGGCGAATGGAGGAAAATGGTGTCTACGTTGCCAGCCAGCGCCAAGAGAAATCGATGCACCTGATTTGGATCGTGTCCGATGATCAGCAGCATGAGTTGCATCGCACGTTTGCGAGCCGCTACCTGACTGTGCACCGCGACAGGTTCTACTTTGATCCCGTGGGCGAAATTAGCGAGGATTCCGACAGAGACCAGGTCGAAGCTTTCATTCGGAAAAACGGACTTCCGGAAGGAGGAGATGACCCTCTGCGAATCGCCATGTCGTACAAGCGCAAATTGGAAGCCCGGCGGCAGAAGTTTGTCCAAATGGATCCGAATATGAGTGACGCAGATATTGCAACGACGCTAAGGGATAATGGGGTATCCGACAAGAAGGTCGATGGCTCTATGGACCTGCGTCAGCGCCTCAAAGATCTGATCACGTTCATGACGTGCAACACGGTCGCAGAAGCCCAGTCTCTCAAAATCCCTCGAGCTGAACTCGGAACTGCCAGTGAGAGCAGTAAGGATAAAAGTGAGCGCTTCTCATCGAAGAAAAGGTTCAGGGCCGGGATCGGCGTGATGGTGCAGTACCTGCGGCACAACGCCGAGCTGTCCTCTGACTTTGCGGACAAAGAAAGCGCAAATGACCTTCTGTCAGGCTTCGCGCGCCTTCCGGAAACGAGCCAAGAGGCGGCAGTGTGGCAGGAGGCGAAGAGGTATGCGGAGGAACAGGCCAGAGAAGAGGACTCCTGGCAAACGCTGCTGCAGCAGCTTCAAGGAGATCCCGGGGTAGAGGTCCTCAGAGGAGACATCGCGGGAGAGTGCGATAACCTGCGCCGTGCGCTGATGCGACTTCCCGTGGTGCTGGCGATGGACAGTGCCACATTCCATTTTGCGGTGAAAATGGAGCAGCCCCGGAAGGGAGAAATGCACAAGCTGGCGGCCTACCTGGGGTGCGCAGGCGCCATCTTCATGCCCGTGCGCAACCCCTTTTTCAACACGATCGAGCTCGTCTTCGGATTCGTGAAAACTCACCTGAAGCAGATTTTGTCGCATCTCGGAGAAGCAATTGTGGACCGGGACACGCTGCAGACCATGTTGAGCAAATGTTTCCGCCGGCTTCGACAGGAGCACCTCGTGGGCATGTTGCGGATCGGGTGCTACCGAGCTGGCGACGAGGTGCAGCAAGCCATTCTGGGCGCCCAGGCCGCGGACTTCCAGTACGTGGGCGACAACCTGCTGCTGGAATCCGCGACCAACCGACTGCAGCAGGCGCCGACGCCGCGCTGTGCGCTGCTTTTCAACCGCAGCGCCGTCCGTTACTACCGCTGCCTGCCAATTTCAGTTTTTTCGCCCGATACGTCGAGGGTGGATAAGGCCGACGAGGGTTGGGTTGCGTATACACCTGGGTATGAGCGCGCGGACGCCGATTACGTGTGTGCGTCCAGCGACGACGCGAATCTCTTCTTTGTGGACAAGGAACCCCACGACCTGTTGGATGAGCAGGCGCACCTGTTGCAGCACAGCGCAAGTCAGCGCATCGAGAGGCTGAAAGAGCGCTTGGAACAGAGGCAGCCGACGCTGTTCGTGCGTTCCTTCTACTTCCACAACGCGAGGATCGAAAAGCTGAACGGGCACGAAGGTGCAAGTCTGCGCAACTCGAACGACCGCATCACTTTCATAGCGAACCTCCGTGAGACGAAAGGTTCATATACGTTGCAGATGCAACAGCAGCAATTTTCATCCTTCCGCCACTTGGCGGCGACGCAACTGGCAAGGAGCGCGATTGTGGGCGACGCGCTTTCATCGGCTGTGGATATGCTGCAGCCGACGCAGACGTTTGTGACGCAGGCGGTCCGCGCAAACGGCGACCTCTTGCAGGCGCTGCTGAAGTGGCGCTCGCTGCGCCTGCGTGCAGTGCTCATGCGCAGCCACGCGCTTCGGGTTGCAGAAGTGCTCGTTGCGCGCGCCGGGCGCTCAGTGAACCTTCGCCGCGAGGGCGGGCGTCTTCGCCAGCCAGACCCGGGCGATGCCGACTGGGAGCTGTACACGGCGTCGAACGGCCTCGAAGAACACATCCGGGAACACTTCGAGGACAGTTTCGCAGTGGACTTGTCGAACGCCGTGTACCACGAGCAGTGCAACTACGACACGCACTCTGCCGAAGCAGACGTCTCGTCTGTGTCTGAGCGTCAGCTGCTGGATGTGATGAGGCTTGGCGCCGCCGCGGGCGCCCTCGCGGAGCGCGTGCTCGACAAGGTAGAGCACGAGCTGGTGGTTGCGTGCATGCAGCGCGATGTGAGGTCGTGGGGAGACCCCGAGGCGCAGCTGCGCTCAGTTTCGCGCGTGCGAATCCGCCCAAAACTGCGCATGTCGGCACTGACCCTGCCAGGGCTGCTATCGTTCCAGCACCAGCAGACGCCGCAGAAGACGTTGCATTGGTCGGGCCGGTACGTTGGGGTGGAGCCATTATCGCAGCAGCCGGAGGAGCTCTTCTTGCCTTCAACGGCGGAACCCCCCCTTAAGCTGAACCCTAGCACGATTATCGTGAACGCGTGGACCTACGATGAGCTCAAGGAATCTGTCGGCGAAGATGTTGCACGATCTCTGATGCGGAGAAACCAAATCGCCGTGCAAAATCAAGCGGGTAATATCGCGGTGTTTGACGGCAACGAACTTGACCCTCACGTGCGTCGCGCTAAAGCGAGGGCAAAGGAAACTCCGCGCAATCAGAACAACGCCCGGCGAAAAAAGGACACTCTGCAGCTCTTCACAGTGGGTCAAATAAAAGTGGTGATTTACCCGCGAAGTGAATACGCCGCAATTCGGAGGCAGGACGTGACATTGTACTTCGACTTTGAGGACTCGAGGCCACGGCTTCGAGCTCCGTACCCGACTGGTGCGTTCGCGCACCGGATTTGTGCGTTTGTGGACGGCGAGATGCACGGGGTATTTATGAAAATTGGGCGCAAGGATTTGGCACTGCACGTGCGGCGCATTGCAGAAGAAGCTCGGCTCGTCCCAGTCACTACGCTGCTCAGGAATGACAGGCACGTGCTCATCGAGGCTTACCCCCAGCTGAAGGACTTTTCGTCCTACGTGACGCTGCATCGCCCTAAGCGCTTTCGTCCGCTTTGGATAGAGGATATTGCCATAGTGGTGTGCTTTGACCTGACTGTTCCGGTTGCGGCCGGCGAAAGGTCGGCGCTGACCAACAACGTCGAACAGAACGATGCTGGCGGCGCCGTTAATCAGCTGCGTGGGCTGCAGAACGGGGCTGACGTCTTTCTTCGTCTTGATGATTACGACTACCAGCTGCTTGCAGTTGCGACGGGCTCGGAACCTCGGTTTGACAACGGTCCTGAATCGTCGAGGCGTGTTTGGTTCAACAACCCAGTGCTGTCGATCCGAGACGTCCCGGAGCACACCCTTCCGGGTCTGACCAGTTACTTGAATGGGCGCCAAGCGCCCTTCTTCTGAGAGGTGTGTTTTTTCGCATGCGGGTTGGCGAGACCGCGTGCCGCAAGCGCCGCGCGGCCGAAGCCAGGCATATTTCAAAGTCCCTGTGTACTCGCGACGCCGACGAGGCGCTGCGGCGGTTCAAGTGCGCCATCGTGGACATGTCGCTTTCAGCGGACAACCTCCTGGAGGTGGAGCTGTGGCTCAGCCGACAGCTGCGCGACCTCCGCGAGCTGCAGGAGAGAGTGACGAAGTCGCGCGAGTATTTTTGTAGTTACATTGCCTGACGACAGCAACGTACAGAACAGGATGTGGCGTTGGTGGAGGGTATATCTCCGTCGTGACAAGACTAGCATTGTGCTGTATCGTTGCCGTGGCCAGCTCATGCTCCTAAACAGACCCAGACTCCGCCAGGCGCGTTCAGGTGAACGTGAGGGAATTGTACAGGGAGAATTAGTTAAGCTCCATGGGTAACAAACCGAAGGAAGCTGAATACGCGAAAGCTCTGGGAGAGAAATATGAATACTTTGCCCCTTATTTGGACCCGAGCAAATGGAAAATTAGCGACCACCAGTCAAAGAGGGAACTCGATGTCCCATACATGGAATGGTATGATCGGGTTTTTGAAAAGCTATCAACGGTTCAGAAAGAATTTGTGGTGTTTTCGACTAACCTTCCTGATGATAAAAAAGGAAAGCGAACTGTCAAAGGGGGGCTGGATTGCATCGCCCAGGTGTATGGACTGACTTGTTTGTTCGCGGACGACGAGAGGCAGGGCGCTCTCGCCTTGCTAAACATCTCTCGTGAAGTTCTGAACTCGAACAACACATGTGATATGCTTGAACACCTGGAGAAGCTGAAGTTGGTCGTTGAGCGAAACATCATCCAAAAGAAGCAAAACCTTGCCAAAACGCATCGCGTGTTGCTAATCACGATGAATACACCGTTGTGTAAAGGCTTCTTGCCGAGTGCCTTCAGGGATATCGAAATACCTACAATCGATGATTTCAAGATGTACATATTGGAACCGTCGATGCAACATTTCATGTTTTTTGCAACACGTGTGGCTGGGCTAGCAATAAAGATAGGGGGATGTTGCGATGACCAGCCCGGAAGGCAAGAATCCGAGGAGCAATCCGGGGATGAACTCATGTGCGATATCACATACGAGGCCGCATGTGAACCGGTGGGCGAACCGGTAAGCTACGCAGCATGCGAACTCAAATGCGAACTCAAATGCGAACTCGCGGGTGAATCAGTAGGCGAGCGATCGGGCGAGCGCTCCGATGAACCAGTGAGCGAACTCGCGGACTCACCGATCCCGCTTCGCCCACCGGGCACACATGCCCAATTCATGGGCGACCCATTTCACGAATCAGCGGGCGAAGCAGCGGGCGAAGCAGCGGGCGAAGCAGCGGGCGAAGCAGCGGGCGAAGCAGCGG
>MDSY01115138.1_pt1 | contig 16504 bp, 12 predicted proteins | sample 811131 | NCBI WGS metagenome assembly MDSY01 (sample SAMN05326643, study PRJNA326480) | marine metagenome | isolation source: seawater | place: Atlantic Ocean: South West | collected 2010
GACTTACCAATTTCCTCCTGATTCATTGTTTCAATAGTACTAAATTTCAAAAAAGGCGGTAAATTATCTTGGTTATTTTGTGTATTCATGATAATGTATTTTAATATTCAAGTTTTTCTTTAATCTCTTTTATCTTTGAACTCTCGTCAGCACTAATTCCATCTGAAGCCTGTGCCATTTTAATCATAAGGTCAGTAATAATTAACTGAGCTTCTTCATTATTCTTGGATTCTGTTTTTAAACAACTGAAAATGTTATCTAACAACTCCGCCTCTTCTGTTTTAGCGAGAAAACATAATTCTGAATACATTTCACATGTCACATGAGGTTCGGCCTCCAATCCGTAACATGCATGAGCTAAATTTTGCTTTTCTAATGAATCAAAATCTCCATCAGCATTGGCAACCAAAACCGAAGGAAACATCATCAATAGTGAACTAAAATCATCTAGTTCTAGATTGGTATTTCTTTTTCCATTATACCAGTCAAATAAGTTTTTTACGTTCATAATTTGATTTAATTAATAATTCTTCACTAAATACGGTTTTTCTATTTTTACAATTAGTACAAAAATAGTACACGTATTGTAATTGAAAGACAGAAAATGCTTCAGCATTCCAATAGAAATGTATGTTTCTGCCTAACCGAGCAGCAATCTTATGGAAGATTTCACATTTACCTGTAACACTTGTGAGGTAGAAATTGCAGCTGCGCCGACTAAGGGTGTTGAGGAAAGACAATCTGTTAAATCGCCATGATTTACTTAGGAAGCTCCTTTGGATATATTTTAGAGACGATAAATGCCACAAGCATAGATATTGCGAATGACGGGGCGAGAACATCGAGCTGAACAAAGTAGCTCCCGATGCCATCCATCCCTTGTACGACAAACTTAAAAAATGGGACACATAAAAACCCTGCAATCATTGCTGCAATTGCTCCTGTTTCAGAAAGTCCTTTCCAAAATAATGATAGAATAATGACCGGACAAAAGGATGCTGCGATCCCAGACCAACCAAAAATAACGAGCCAAAAGACTGTATGATTGGGATAATTCACTGCAATAATCATGGAGATTCCTAAGGCAATTAATGCCATAACCAAGGTCACCCAGCGGGATAATTTCACAAGGTCTTTGTCTTTCAAGTCTGGTCTAAATATTTTCTGATAAAAATCACGGGTAATTGCACTTGAAGCCAAGACCAAAAGAGAATCAATCGTAGACATAATTGCTGAAAGTACAATGGCGACATAAATAGCTACAAGAAAGCTAGGTAAAAAACTCTCAGTCAGCATGCTTAGCACATTTTCTGCACCATTTCCCATGATCAGCTCAGGGTCTTGGCCATATTCTGTAAAAACAATTCTACCCAAAATTCCAATTGTAACGGCTGCAGCATCAGTAAGCAAGGTAAAAACAATAGCCACCCATTTCCCTTTGTCTATTTCCGACTCATCCTTAATGGACATAAAACGAACATAAACCTGCGGTGAGCCAAGAAAGCCTAAACCAATCATTGCAAAGCCGAGCATAGTTGCAATATTCATCCAAACGTCATCGCTTGTACCCCATAAATTTGTTAGTGCGGGATCAATGTTTTGAAGGCTCGTTACAATGCCAGATACTCCATCCATGGAAAACCAAACCACAACAGGAAGTAAAATCAAACCAAGAAACATCAATACCCCCTGAAACAAATCAGACCATACCGCTGCTACAAATCCCCCAATAAAAATATACGATAGAACGATTGCAAAGCCTAAAATTGCACCCCAATAATAGTTCATTCCCATCATGGATTCAAAAGCTTTTCCGGTAACATCTATTTGAGAACTGACGTAAATCACAACAAAAACAGAAAGAATTGTGGCGGCTACGATACGAAGGGTTTTTTTTGTGCTTTTAAAATGACTTTCCAAATAATCAGGGATGGTCATCGAGCCATATTCATCACTCTTTCTTTTGAAACGCTTGGCCATAAACCACCAGGAAACAGCAACGCCTAGGACTTCCCCTACAACAACCCAATAGGCAGACAGGCCTGATAATGCACCCATACCAGTAAGGCCAATTAGAAGCCAACCAGACTCACCCGTGGCACGCGCAGAAAAGGCAACGGCCCAAAAACCAAGCCCTTTACCACCTACATAGAAATCACTCATGCTCTTCACACGACGTGAAGCCACAATTCCAATAATAAATAAAATGGCTACATATACCCCTAGAACAGCAAATTTCGTGAATTCCATATTTACCTTTTATTCCTGAAGTGAAGCTTTGAAAACAGCGCTATGTTTCTCAACAAAAGATTCTAATGTTTGGAAAAAACGTATTATATCACTCTTTTTGTTTTGTGCATTTATGGTTACCAAACGAATAAACTCATCCTCACCAAAAGATCCGTATCCGACCAACAACTCCGAATGCTCATACAAGGCAGTACAGATAGTTCTTGCAGGAATCCCTTTATAATTGAAGCACACAGAGATTGATTCACCGTAGCTGTAAAGGGTGTAATCACTATTGCTTTTAATGTAGTCACGAGCGACATCTGCCAAATCAAACTGATGGTCTACGATACGCTCTAAACCTTTTGTACCGACACTTTTCCAAAGGGTCCAAAATTTCAAGGCGTCATTTCTTCTTCCACATTGCAGCGAGGTTTTCCCCAAGTTGAACTCATCGTGGTCTGTTTGATAAAGATAGCTGGCATCATTTGAAAAGGAATCATGCAGGTGCTTTTTGTTTTTGGCAACAATAACAGAACAAGACAATGGAGTGCCGAGCATTTTGTGCGCATTATAGCTAAATGAATCAACTAGCTCAACTCCATCAATTAAGTGCTTATAAGATTCGCTAAACAATACAGAGCCACAATATGCACCATCCAAATGTATCCACATTCCGTGTGCATCGCATATTTCTCGAACATCACGTATAGAGTCAAACGCACCCATTACCGTTGTTCCTGCAGTTAAATTCACCATCATTGGAGCAAGTCCTTTTTGACGGTCTTCTTCTATCATACTGGACAATTCCGAGGCCTTTATTTTACCAAATTCGTCGCAGGGTACATAGCGAACGTTGTTTCTGCCGATACCAGAAAAGGATGCATTCTTAGGAGTGCTATAATGAGACTCTTTTGAGGTGTATACAATCATTTCACGCTTGACCCCTTCAAGTTTTATCTTCTCATCAAATGCATCTCTGGCCATAACCATCGCCATATAATTGGTCATCGATCCTCCTGGAGCAAATGTGCCATCAGATTCCTGATCCCACCCAATTAGATTGCAAGTCTCACGAAGTAAAATCTTTTCTACTCCAACCTGAGGACCTGCAGCTTTATAGGTATACATACTGTTGTTTAGTATGACGGCCAAAAGATCTCCTAAAACTGCTTTGTCGTTTCTACCCCCGAAAAGCTGGTTGAAAAAAGCATTTGTTGCGGTTCGCGGTGTTTTGAGCACAAGATCCTTTAAGGCACGCTCAAATTCCTCATCAGGGATTCCATCTTCACTTAAAGATAGGTCCAAAGTATTGTATAATTCCTGAGAAGCAACATGGTCAGAAACTGGTTTAACTGCCTCATCTGAAAGCAATTCTCTAACTAATTTATCGAATTTATCTAAAGTATTTAGCATGTAAAAATTTTGATTTTATTATCTGAAAAACAATGTATTCTCAAGTAATTCAGCCCGTTTTAACTATATAATGGTTACATTTAGAGTAATGCACTTTTGTCAAGAGTAAAGTTAATATTATTTACTTTCTGCAAGAAACTTAATAATTATGTCGCCAATTACGTCTATCGAACAACTTATTGAATGTTTTGATGATGCGGAACCCTCCGAACAGGCAAGCGTTCTTAAAAGAGCTAGCATATCAGTTTCTGATTTTGAAAAATATGCCAGTTGGTTAGATGGTGATTATTCTAGAAACTGCATAGCAAGAAAGGACGCCTACGAAATGATTCTAATTTGTTGGGATGTAGATGCCAAAACACCCATTCATGACCATGGCGGACAACATTGCTGGGTCCTACAGGTTTCAGGTACGATCACAGAAAAACGCTTTGAGCAAAATGAGGGTGGTTTTTCTTTAGTTGACGAGGCAGAGCTCAGAGCCGGTAAGATCTCCTACATGAATGATAAGATGGGTTACCATACCTTGGAGAACAATTCCAAATCACGATCAATGACCTTACATATCTATGCCAATCCAATCAATCAATGTAATGTTTACAATGAAGAAAAGTCAGAGTTCGAAATAAAAGAGATGGCTTATGATACAGAACATAAAATGGTTCTAAACACTGCCTCCAAGAAGTAATTCGTATTACTTTCCAGTCCGACAAACAATTGGTTAAATCAAACGGAAGATAGAGACTTAAAGAAAAGACAAAACAGTGATTACATATTGAGAGAAGCCAAAAAGCTCCTCGCAAAGGTGGCCTTTTGTCAAGCTTCCGATTCAATATAAAAGTTAATTATTGGAGTTAAACAGATAGACCAGTTATTTGCTTTTTGGCAATTGGTCAGATTAAGTTATTCCTTTAAAAAACTTAATTTTGATAAAACTCATTTATGCGCAGCTTCTGTTTTTGCTTATTGCTCCTATTTCAATTTCTCTCTAATTTCAATTTTGCCCAATTAATGGTCGTAAAGGACGAGACTCAGAATTATAAAAAAAAATTTGTTGTCATTAAGCCATTAGAAGATCAATCAAAAATCATAAGTATTGAAGGAAATATAATCAATGGTACATACTGGAATGCAGATATAAGAAAGTCTGAAAACATATCTGGCGAAAAAATATCAGCCTATTACGGTTATATTGATGACCGCTATTATAAAAGCACAAAACTTTTCTTTGTAGATAAATATGGGAACCCTAAGCAACCTCAATCTATCTTAAATTCAGAAGGTCAACTTTTATTTCCTTTAAACCCATCTAATCATTTTACCATTGACACCGTTGGTAAAAGAATATACAACGTTACTTATGACAACAAGGTACTCCATCCTGTAAAAAATCTAACGGTTTATGACCTCGACTTGAATTTAATTAATACCACATCTTCTGATGACCTTGATGTCTCAAATATTAAATTTCCAAATTTAACACGTCCTTCCTTTATTTTTGCAAAACATTCGGAAGGCATACTTATGTTGTCGAAAGACCTAAAATTGATTAACCGATTTCCGAATACAAAAAACGTGAAATACAGAAACGTAACAAACTTCAGTGATGGTTTTGGCATATTAGAATACGATACTTTAGGATATGTCTATGACAAGATTATAAACGATAAGGGAGTTGTCATTTTTCAAAATTATAAAACGCAATTAAAAAGAATAGATAAAGATCAATTTGATGCATACAGCTTTGAAACGAAGCAAAATAAAATCATTAACGTTGATAGACTTGGAAGTATTTCAGAAAACAAGTATCACTCAGAATTCAAACAACATTATAAGCCCTATGCTAAAGAAAGAGACATCTATATTGCAACATATAAAAACACGTATTCTGAAAACGGATTAGAATCGAAAACGGCATTGATCATCAAAAAAAACACAGAAGAAAAAATTCTAATCGCTCATTTAGACGATGATTATAAAAGACCAAGTTTTAGAATTTCTCGAACACATAAAATTTTGAATTCAAGAAATGAGATTGTTACTGATTTGAAATTAATTAAAAGCTTAGAGGGGCAGATTTATTTCGTCGATAAATATGGTGAACTGATTCTTCTAAAAAAAGAAATTTTTTTAATCTCTTTCCGGAAAGTATCAACATATAATTATCAATCTTTTGATTCATTATTCGTCTACAAGATAGAGAACGAATTCTTTTGTTTTAACCCAATGTCCAAAGAGAATAAACTAATCGGCCCTTTTTTATCGATCTCCGAATACAACACTGACTCCGAAGAAATAAATGACCCCAGTTATATTCTTTATGAAGCAGACCATGCGAAAGTTCTAAAATTAAAAGGAACACATTGGGTTCTCGAAGACTTCTCAACGAAGCAAATTGTAAAAACAAATCAAGAGGGGAAGCAAGGTGTTTGGGATGTAATTATCAACGATTGGATTATTCAGCCAAGATACTTTATGGTCAACCAATATTATGGGGCCTTCTTTTGTTCAAAAATTGCCGGGGGGAAATTTACCGTCTATAGTGCCAAAGGCGATCATCTATCTGATGGTATTAGAGGATATATAAAATGGCCTGAAAACAAAAATTATGCGACAGAGGAACCACTGGTTTTGATTTACAGTTCATTAAAATTATGCAAAACTGAATCGGGGAAAATAAAATCTTACGTAAGTTCTCGATTTTACGGCCTTATTGATTCTAAACAAGTCATCGCAGAACCGAATTACGAATATGTTGGCGTACTACCTGGCACGAATTATTTCACTTGTTTTCGAACACATTGTAAGGACAACAAATCTTTTATTATGTCGTTATCTGGAACTGTGGTCCATCAATCAAATCAATACTATTTTTCGTACAACAAAACAGACAAAGAATTTAAAAAGCGAAGCTTTCAAAAGGATCCGAATACCAATTATTATAGAATGTTGAAAAGCAGTAAAAATCTCAATGAAATAATTGCACTAGACTAAAAAAGTGATTTACTTTCCGATACAGAACTTGCTGAAGATGCTACCCAATAAGTCATCTGTAGATATATCGCCTGTAATACTACCTAAATGAAACATGGCTTGGCGAATGTCCATGGCGATAAAATCACCCGTAGTTCCATCTTCTAAACCATTGGCTGCCTTTTCAAGCGCTTCTGAAGTTTTAAGTAATGCCTCATGGTGTCTTGCGTTGGCAATAATCGTGTCGTTCTCGAGATCAAGGGTTCCCACAACTGAGCTTACCATTTCTTTATTGAGCATTTCGATTCCATCCCCATCTTTTGCGCTTATGGCAATTGCCTTATCGATATTGGGACTATGCAAATCTGCCTTATTTACAATAAAAAACACCTTTTTATCCGGATGTGTCTCTGACAATTCTCTGCTCCAAGATTGTGTTTCAGAAAGATTGGCTTTGTCTGTGGCATCTGCCAAACAAAGTACAATCGAAGCTTCTTTTATTTTTTGTTGGGAGCGCTCAATACCCATGGACTCAATGTTCTGGGTTGTTTCTCTAATCCCTGCAGTGTCAATCAATCGAAACAAAATCCCATCAATATTTAGAGTCTCTTCTATGACGTCTCTCGTAGTTCCGGCCTCGTCACTAACAATCGCTCGGTCTTCACCAAGTAGCTGATTGAGCAAGGTACTTTTGCCCGTATTGGGTGCACCAACAATGGCGACAGGCACTCCATTTTTAAGGGCGTTACCAAGGGCAAAAGAAGTCGACAACTGATCAACTGTAGTGAGCACTTTAGCCACCAATTCCTTTAATTGAGTACGGTCTGCAAATTCCACATCTTCTTCTGAAAAGTCGAGCTCCAATTCAATCAATGAGGCAAAAGCAATCAATGACTCACGCAATACTTTTAGGTCTGAAGAAAGGTTTCCTTTGAGTTGGCTTAGCGCAATTCTGTGTGCTTTTTTACTTTGTGCTGCTATTAAATCTGCAACCGCTTCAGCTTGAGAGAGATCAAGCTTCCCATTGATAAAAGCGCGCTTGGTAAACTCTCCTGGTTCAGCCATTCGACAACCACACTGCTGTAGAACGGCCAAAATTTGTTGCTGAACATAAGGCGAACCATGACATGAAACCTCAATACTTTCCTCACCTGTAAAGCTTCGCCCATGGGCGAAATAACTCACAAGGACCTCATCTATTTGAACACCTTCCTTGCTACTAATTGTTCCAAAATGAATGGTGTGGCTTTGAACTTGAGAAAGGTCTTTAAAAAAACATTGTGAAAGAATTTTTCTCGAATCAGCTCCTGAAATACGGACAACCGCGATGGCGCCAATACCACTTCCTGTTGCCAATGCACAAATCGTTTCGAGCTTCAAATCCATGGTGCAAAGTTACGAATTAAAGGCGCTCAGCAAAGGATAAGTCTGTAAGGGCATACAGGAAAGAAATAAGTGCATCACGTTCATTTTTACTCAAGGTAAATGGTTGAATTATCGGGTCTTGAAGCCTGTGACCAGCACCGCCACCAGCATAATGATCAATTACCTCCTCGATAGAGCCAAAGCTACCGTCATGCATATATGGTCCCGTATATTCAATGTTTCGCAGTGAAGGCACCTTAAAATATCCTATGTCAGAAGAATCCTGATTGATTCTAAAGCGGCCTTTGTCACTACCGTAATCCAGATAGAGTCCATTGTTGCGTGCTTCATGGTTGGTGAAATAAGGCGGCGCATGACATTCTGTGCAATATAGCTTTTCAGAAAACAGCTTATATCCAGCTTGCTCTTTTTTAGAAAGCGCTGAAGAATCTCCTTTGATAAAGTGGTCATACGGGGAGCTCATAGAAATTAAGGACCTTTCAAAAGCAGCAATACTTCGCGTTAATACCCAAGCATCAAAATCTCTTCCATAAATATCTTGTGCAGCCCTTTGATAAACTGAATCCTTTCGCAAAAGTGGGGTTAGTTTTCTCATGTTATGACCCATCTCAGAAGATTCTTGTAAAGGAACAAGGACTTGAAGCTCAAGTGTCTTAAGGTGTGCATCAAACATAACTGTTGGAAGAAAAGCAGCATTTAAAAGACTTGGTGAATTGCGTTCTGTTTTCTGGCCATTAATCCCGGTACTTGTTTTCTGTCCATCGGTAAATGCTAAACCAGGTTTATGGCAGGACGCACAATTAATGGTATTGTCTTTTGACAACCTTGTATCGAAAAACAAAGCTTTTCCCAATGCGATTTTTGCAGAATCCATATGGTTGTCATCGGGATAAGGAACTTCCACTAGTGTGTTCAGGTTAGGCAATGTTTTACACATCAAAAAAGAGGCACAAATAACTGTGCAGAAAATAAAATAAAGAAATCGTGGATTCATTATGGAATGAAAATAGTCTTTTTCTCTAGGATACTTCCAGATGCATCTCTACAAAGCACAAAAAGCAGTCCTTTATCACTAATGTCAAAAGCAAAAGAATCTTTGTTAGGTAACTGTTCTGACAAAAGCACTCTCCCCAATTGGTCGTATACACAAAACTCTTTTACTGTTGAAGGAAGGTTTACACCTTTCAATTGCCCCTCCCAATAAAATACGTTTGAATTCGAGCTAAATTCAATCATTCCTGCAGTAGGCGAAAAGGCAAATACACTTTCTGTAAGAAGATTATCCATTGCTGTAATATTCGAAGGGAATGCTCCATGCGCATCGCCAATTGTCAATAGCTCAAGACCATTCACCCATCTATCGACATGGCATTGTAATTCAAGATTCAGCTGAGTTAAAGATGTGTTCGTTTGAATGGCAGAAAGAGTAACCTGTCTTTGTAAATTCGCCCCAACGGAATGTAATTCAAAATAGGAAGGTCCCTCGCTTCCGCCAATAATCATGTGCATATATCCAAACGACCATCCCCAATACATAGAAGGCGATTGAAAACTTAAAGGATGCGTTTCAGGATATGACGAAATATCTTCTGATTCCATCCCTTGCTGCGTATTAAATCGATTGGGAACACCCAACGTAAATTCAACCTGCTCAATGTTTTCAACATTCAATAGACCCAAAGACAAGACATGATTATCAGGTTCCACCAAGTAAATTGCTTGCTGGATTATTGTAAGCTGCCCTCCATCATGTGTAAGCACTACATCTGAAACATAATAATCGAAATGGTCAATGGCATAACTCTCTCCGTCATTGTGCTGCACTTCGACACCCATCTGCAAAGGGGCATTATTAAATACAGGACTAATATTCAGAAATACATTTTTTTGACCGAATGAAATTAACGGAACAATCAACAGTATGCTTAGTGTAAATAATATTTTCATTGTTTTATTTTTTTTTAGCGATATATAAAATTTCCTTACTCATTAAACGGTACCTCTTCACTTCCGTTGTCTCCCAAGTCTCATTCATATCAAATTCATCTACGGTAAATCCTGCCTTTTCAAGCCATTGTGGATAATCTAAACCAAATAGACGTACATGGTCTTTTTGCCAAAAATGTTTTTCTCTTTCCGAAGGGCTGGTAATATTTGCATCCTCGTAAGTCTCCTTTCGAGTTACATCTTGAGGCACCTGCATGATTGCCCACCCACCAGGCCTCATTACTCTATGGAGCTCTGACATGCAGCGAATAGGGTCATCCACATGTTCCATGACATGATTGCAAAACACAACGTCGTATTGATTATCATCGAGCGGAATATCATGCAAATCAAAATGCATATCTGCAATCGGGGAGACCAAGTCAGCAGTGATATAATCCAAGTTCTTTTGCTTCTTGAAGTGAGGTAAAAAGCATTGCTCTGGTGCAATATGCAATACTTTCAACTCGGGTGCAGTGAAGAAATCTGTCTCTCTTTTCAGGTATAACCACATTAATCGATGGCGTTCCAATGTTAAATCATACGGACAAAGGACATTCTCGCGATGTGCGACATCTGAACCATAGCTTAAAAATTTTGAAAAAGAGCGACCGCAAACAGAACATTCAACAGCAGAGCCACGGTATAAAATTGGGGCAAAAAACTTAAAAATATAGCTCAACCGAATTAATAACGGCCTGGGCAATTTGTTTAACAAAAATTTGTAGAGTTTTTTCACAGCAATAAAGGTACAACAAAAGGAAAAGTAATTATGTATTTTTGTAGAAAGCACAAATCATGAAAATTATAAGCGCTCTCTTTCTTTTATCTTTTTTAAGTTTCAAAATCATGGCCCAAAACAGCACCCCGAAAGCCCCAAAAATATCGAAGTCTTTAGTCACTATGGGACACGAAAGAATCGATCCCTATTATTGGATGAACCAGCGTGATTCAGTGGAGGTTTTGAAATACATCAAAGAGGAAAACAATCATTGCGAGCAATATTTTAAACCCTTAAATCCAATTGTGGAGGAATTGATGGAGGAGTTTGATCAGCGCATCGATCCCAACGAAAAAAGCCCTCGCTTTCTATTTAACAAACAATGGTACCAAGTACGAAGCGAAGCCAATCTAGAATATCAAAAGGTTTTCCTCATTGAAGGAAACAAAGAGACCCTTTTTTTCGATGAAAATAAACGAAGTAAAAACCACGACTATTATGACTTAGCTGACTGGGTTCCTTCACCAAATAACAAGCTATTGGCCGTTGCAGAAGATTTTGTAGGGAGGAGAAAAAACACGATTTCGATTAGAAAAAACAGCAATGGGAAATACCTCAATGACCGCATTGAAGACGCGAATGGAGATATCATTTGGTCCAATGACAACAAATCGATTTACTACATTAAAAAAGACGAACAAACGCTTCGCTCCTATCAAGTTTATAGACATGTTATTGGGGGGGAATCAAGTGACGACGAGCTGATATATCAAGAGAATGACGAAAAATTCAGCGTTGGATTTTCAAAAAGCAAAACAGGAAAATACATCTTTATTGGCTCATACAGTTCCTTAACCAGTGAAGTGCTTTGGCTTAGCGCCGACAATCAGGAGGCAAAAGCACAAGTCTTTCTTCCCCGAAAACTTGGACATCTTTACGACGTTGAGCATCATGAAAACGGTTTTTATATCACGAGCAATCACAAGGCAGAAAACTATCAAATTCTCTATTCGAAAACATTTCCAAAGAGCATAGCACAGTGTGCTGTTTTTCAGGCGGTAAACGATGAGGTCCTAATTGAAGGGCTAGAAGTTTTTAATAACTTTTTAGTCATTGTGGAAAGAAAAAATGGTCTGAAAAAATTCAAGCTTTATCCCTTTGAATCAGGAAAAGAGCAATACATCGAATTTAATGAGGAAACCTACAGCTTAGGCATGGGTTTTAACGACGAATATCATACAAATACACTCTACTACAGTTACAATTCAATGACAACCCCATCTAGTGTATATCAATACGATATGATGACTGGTGAAAAGGCCTTATGGCACCAAAAAGAAGTATTGGCTCCTAATTTCGCCCCTGAAAACTACAGCTCAAAAAGAATTTGGGCAAGGGCAAACGATGGTACAATGATTCCTGTTTCATTGGTACATAAAAAAGGCATCAATGTTTCTGAAGCGCCTTGTTTACTATATGGTTATGGATCTTATGGATACACCATTCCCGATTATTTCAGCACCACCCGTTTAAGTCTATTGGACCGCGGCTTTGTCTATGCCGTGGCTCACATTCGGGGCGGAAAATACATGGGTGAGGAATGGTACCAAAACGGGAAGTTTTTAAAGAAAATAAACACCTTCACCGATTTTATTAACGCCGCTGAATATTTGGGTCATATGGGTTATTGCGATCCCGACAAAATCTATGCGCAAGGAGGCAGCGCAGGAGGACTTCTAATGGGAGCCGTTTCTAATATGGCTCCGTACCTATGGAAAGGCGTTATATCTCAGGTTCCTTTTGTGGATGTATTAACGACTATGCTCGATGAAGATATTCCCCTTACTACTGGCGAGTACGAGGAATGGGGCAATCCAAAGGATGAGGAATATTATTACTACTTGCTGAAGTATTCTCCCTATGACAACATCAAAAAAATGGAGTATCCCGCCATGTATATTACCACAGGTTACCATGACTCACAAGTACAATATTGGGAACCCTTGAAGTATGTTGCAAAAATGAGAGACTATAAAACGGATGAACACCCCTTTATTTTTGATTGCAATATGGATGCAGGTCACGGAGGTGGTTCGGGAAGAACAACGGCAAGAAAAGAAATTGCAAAAGTATATGCGTTTATTTTGGGGATGGAAAATAAAATTAAGTAGTTCGCTACTACTCCTTTCCCTATTTGGAAGGGCTCAAGAAAGCACTACACCTATAGAGGACTTTAAAAACCAAAAGGTCCTCTATTTGGATGTTGGATATCGCAGCGCGCCATTTAATATTGACTGTCCCGTTGGAGGAGAAACGGTCACTCTGAAATATAAAAACAACTTTAGAACACTATTAGGGATAGGTTTTGCTTATAAGTGGTTCCACCTTCGTATCGGTTTTCCCGTCTTGAATTATGTAAAATCTGTTGAAAAATGGGGAGAATCTAATCAGTTCAATTTAGGCCTCAACTTTACCATAAAAAAATTCTTTTTCGATTTTGATTTTAGCACTGTTCAAGGATATGCAATCCAAAACTATGTCTCAATAGATAGCACCTATATAGAGTCTATAGATCAGCTTAGAGTTCCAGGAATAGGGACCACTAATTTTAGCTTAAACAGCTGGTACTTCCATGACCACGACTTTAAAATGAGTGCACTCAGGGGAATACAAGCGCATTACAAAAAACCCGTTCATACATGGTATATAAAGGCAACGATGAATGTCTTCGGTGTGGACAACAATGGCTCGTCAATCGTTCCATATGCCATTCTAGACCCAGACAATGATAAAACACAAGCTTCGACTCTATCTGCATTTGATTTTGGACTTATTCCAGGATACGCTTATGTAAATCGTGTCAAAAACTGGCAGTTTTCAGGTTGGCTAGGGCTCGGCGCAGTTGTACAATCAAAATTCTACTTTTCTGATCAGAATAGAGGCTTCTTGGGACTCGCTCCTCGTTATGACATTCGGCTATTAGGAGGTTATTCCAATAAAAAGTTTTTCACCTTTGTTGTACTTGAGTTTGACAACAAGTCGATTCGTTTTTCTGACCTAAAATACAATCTTAACTCCCATAGTATAAAAATTATTGGAGGTATTCGATTCGGTAAATAAGCTTAGATTTTTAGCTCAATCCATTCAGAAGAGTTTCCAGCATCGAGTTTAATAAAATAAATTCCTTTTTTAAAGCCTCTTATTGAAAAGTAAACTTGGTTTTGATTCAGCTCAATACTTGCAAGCTCATTTAGGTTCCGATCTGCTACTATAATCTTTGGCGGCAATTCAAAGATTCCATTCTTTTCAAATAACAGTTGCATAGATGTATCTTGCATCAAAGAGACAAAACCCATGTGAAGCTTTTCGTTTCGTTTGTCACGCATGAAACGTTTTGTCTTTTTAGCACGCGCCACACTTTGGGTAATCTTGCTGTTTTCGACAGGGGACGCGATTACCGGTTCAATAGACCCCTTACTACCATCAGTTTCTTTCGATTCTGCAAAACCATCTAAAGGGTGCCATACCCTCATGTAATCTACATAAAAATCACTCGGCAGCTTTGTACGCTTATCGATTCCCGGCCCAAATGCCTTACCATCTTGAGCGATAGCTAAATTGGCGATTAAATTCATGCTTGTTTCAAAATCTCCTTTAAAGGTCGCTGCCTCTTGGCCATTGAGGTACATTTTAATTTCTCCTGGTTTCCAAACTCCTGAGTAAACAACAAATTCATCGGTAATCGGCTCATTCGTTTTGATCCATGCACCCCATCTTTTTTTTCGGCCAAACCATCCTGTTTTAACACGGTTACAGTCATTCGGACAATGCACATCTACATGAAAATGTTTGGGCTTTTCACCTTTCATCTCCATAAAATCAATTTCTTCATTTGGAAAACCACCGAAAAGCCAAAAGGCAGGCCACAATCCCCTTCCACTCGGAGATTTACATCGGGCTTCAAAATAACCGTATTTGAATTGTTGCTTACTCCACACTGCGGAACACAAGTAATTTAGCTCAACTTCATTACCGTTTCGAATTGGAACGTCTCCGTTTAATGCACCACCTGTTTCCAACATCCACTTTGGGAAAGCACGCCATTCAGTAGTTGTATCAGCAGATAGTTTTAACAAACCATTCCCTTGCGTAACCATTTTTTTGTCCGCGTAAGAACCTTCATCGGCAAGCAGTCCTCCCCAAGGATATACGGGATACCAAAGTGATTCATTGACCTCAGATCCATTGAATTCATCTCCAAAGAAATAATTCCATTGTTGAATCGTATCTTTTTGAACCTTCCACATAACAGGCTCTATTTGAGCAGAAAGTGATGTTGAAATAAGTAATAATAAAAATAAACGCATTTAGTCTTTGATAAAAATGTTCTTAGGTTCTGTAAAGAATTTCAATGCTTCCCAACCTCCTTCACGGCCTACACCCGAAGCTTTAACACCACCGAATGGCGTCCTTAAATCCCTAACAAGCCAGGAATTAACCCAAACAATTCCTGAATGAATTTGATTGGCTACGCGGTGTGCTCTTTTTAGATTAGAGGTCCACACTGTAGCAGCCAAACCATATTGTGTAGAGTTCGCCATCCTTAGAACCTCTTCCTCGGAATCAAAAGGACAAAGGGTAACGACGGGGCCGAAAATTTCTTCCTGATTGGTCCGACAATCATAGGAAAGACCCTCAATAATCGTAGGGGCAATATAAAACCCTTTATCATAAGGCGCAGCTAAGGTGACTTGTTTTCCACCTGCAATCACCGTTCCTCCCTCTTCTTGGGCTAATGAAATATATGAAAGAACCTTTTCCATATGGTCTTTGGAAACAACAGCTCCTTGCTTTGTATCGATATCTGAAGGAATTCCAACTTTCATCCGCGAAACTTTTTCAACAAAAGCATTCTTGAATTTATCATAAATTGAACGTTCAATGAAGATGCGCGATCCACAAAGACAGATCTGACCTTGATTGGCGAAAGAGGAGCGCACCGTTGTACTCAGCATGTCTTCAAAATCGCAATCTGCAAAAATAACATTAGGGTTTTTACCTCCCAGCTCTAAAGAAAGCTTTTTAAACATTGGGCCAGCTGTCTTTGCGATATATGCACCTGTTGCAGTTCCTCCAGTAAAAGAAACAGCCTTAATATCGGGGTGCTTCACTATCGCATCTCCAGCATTTGTACCAAGACCGTGTACAATATTAAGTACTCCCGCAGGCAAACCAACTTCCGCTGCTACCTCTGACAATAAATAGGCTGTATAGGGAGTGATTTCTGAAGGTTTGGCAATCACACAATTCCCTGAGGCAAGTGCAGGTGCTATTTTCCAAGTAAATAAATATAGAGGCAAGTTCCAAGGAGATATACAACCCACAACACCAATAGGTTTTCGCGTAGTATAATTGATTCCCACACCTTCCATATAGTGTGATTCAGAAGCAAAGTGCAAGATTGCCGTGGCAAAAAAGCTAAGATTTGAAACTGCACGAGGAATATCAACTTCACGTGCCAAGCTAACAGGCTTTCCATTATCTAAGGATTCCGCCGCAACAAATTCATCCATGCGATCCTCAATTCCTTTTGAAAGCTTCAAAAGAATTTCACTTCTTTGATTCAATGACATTCCAGACCATACTGGAAAAGCTATCTTGGCTGATTCGACGGCCTCGGATACATCGTCCGCTCCAGAATCTGGAATTAACGAAAAGGGAACACCGCGAGAAGGATCTATATTCTCAATATATTCACCCGATGCGGGTGGCTGGAATTTACCATTGATATAA
>MDSY01017321.1_pt1 | contig 16500 bp, 14 predicted proteins | sample 811131 | NCBI WGS metagenome assembly MDSY01 (sample SAMN05326643, study PRJNA326480) | marine metagenome | isolation source: seawater | place: Atlantic Ocean: South West | collected 2010
GCGGGGCGCTTACCGGCTTCGTGCCGGGTACCCCGGCCCGCGACCTGCGCGCCACCATCGACACCATCAAGGCGAACCTGGGCTTTGACCGGCTCCAGCAGATGCGCGACCAGTCGCCCACCGGCGGCGCCTTGGGCCAGGTGTCCGAGATGGAGCTGCGCCTGCTCAATTCGGCCATCCAGAATCTGGATACGGACCAGTCTCCGGAGCAGCTGCGGCAGAACCTGCAGCAGATCCGCTACCACTACGATAACTTCCGGGGCGCCATTGAGCGGTCGTTCGAGGAGCAGTACGGAGACCGGCCCGGCGGTCAGTCTGCACCAGCATCTGAGACCCCGCCGCAAGGCGGCGGACAGCCTTCCCGGCTGCGCTACAACCCTGAAACCGGCCAACTGGAGCCCGTACGATGATCGTGGAGCACCCAACCCTCGGTGAGCTGGAGTTCCCGGACGGCACTCCGCCGGAGGCGATCAAGAGCGCCATCCGCAAGGCGGAGCAGGACATGCAGGGCGGCGGGGCGCCCGACAGCCAGCCCCAGGCCGCCGCCGGCGGCGCGCAGGACCAGCGGCCGCCGACCGCCGCTACCGAGCAGGACCAGGGATTGCTGGGGGCCGCCGCCGACACCCTCCGCAAGTACATTCCTGGCATTGATATGGCCATGGATGTGGGTTCCGCCGATAGCGTCGGCGAAGGCTTCCGGCGGTTCCTCGAAAACTCGCCGCCCGCCACCGCCATCGAGGCCTTGGCGACCCTGGGCGGCGGCCTGGCTGGCCAAGTGGCTGGCGGTTACGGCGGTATCTACGGGGCGGCCACCGATGGCGCCGAGAAGGGCGCGGAGAACGTCGATCGTATCGCTGGGGCCATGTCATACGAGCCGCGCATGAATGGCGCCCAGGCGGCGCTCCGCAATATGGAGCTGGCCGGCCGTGGATGGGAGGCCCTGCAAGGGATCATGGGCACCGGCGGAGCGGAGCTTGCCCGGGCGGCCGGTGCTGATCCGAATTCGAAAGCCGCGGCAATGGCTTATGCCGCTGGCAGCACCATGCCCGACGCCATTGCGTCTTTGGTGCCCGCCACCCGGGCGGTGCGTGGGTCGCAGGCTGCCCGTGGCGCCGATGCGCCGCCGGCGTCGGCCGGCATTGAGGATCTTGCTGCCGGTGTCGAGGCCGCCAGTAATGACCGCATTCTGGGCGGTGGTGCGCGCCGGAGGGCAGCCCGGGCGGTGGCTGAAGAGGTGCGCCCACAGCCTGATCTGACCCGGTCATTTCAGGAGCTGGGCGTTGCGCCCGAATCGGTGCCGCCGGAGGTTCTTTCTGGCAACCAGGCGTTCCGGCAGCTGGCCGGCACCGCCCGATCTGTCCCGGCCTCGCCGCTGGCGATTCGGTACCGTCAGTTTCTCCAGGACCTGTCGGCGAAGGCGGACGATCTGTCCCGCCAAGCCGACGCGGAAGATACGGCCGCCCTGAATATCAACGTGGCCGACGACCTGCAGGGAGACATCGCCCGTGCGCGCCAAGTAGAGCAGGATTTGTACGGCCGCGTGGATGAAGCGGTGGCGCCCGCCACGCCGGTGGATGTGAGCCCTATCGCCGACAAGCTTTTAACCCGGCTGGACGAAGTGGGCGGAGATCCGCGAGAGCTGTCCACCTTTGAGCGCCGCCTGATGCCGCGATTCCTTGACCGGCGAACCAGCGAGACCGGACAGGTTGAATACACGCCGAAACCGAAGACCTGGGCGGCCCTCACGGGCCTGCGCAAGGAGCTGAACGCCGCCCGGGGCGGCAAGGGCGGATTTGGTGATGCCGCCAGCTATGAGCTGGACGATTACGCCCGCACCGTGTCAGAAGCGCAGCGCCAGGCCGCCGACCAGATCGGCATCGGCGAGGATTATGCCGCCGCCATGGAGGCAACCGGGGTGAAGAAGGCAGCACAGGAAACCGCACAGAAGCTGCTTGGCAAGAATCTGGATAAGTCATTCTCGGCGATGTTCGGCACCCGAATGGGCAACCTGTCCAAGGGGCGCGTGAAGGAATTTGAAGACGCCGTGAACGCGATCCCAGAAAGCCGCCGCCGGCAGGCTGTTACATCCATGGTCTACGACAAGATCATCAACCGGAAGAACATGGATGGGCGCCTCGACATTGCCGGCTTCAACCGCTGGTACAACGAGCTGAACAGCAACCCGCAGGCCAAGCGCGCGCTGTTCGGCCAGCTGGACCAGCAAACCCGTCGGGATGTGGACAACCTGGGCAAAGCCGTCAGTGCCATTAAGCGCGCCAATGAGGATATGGTGGCCACTGGCCGACTGATGGCAGCCGACCAAGGCTTCCAGCTCAGCGAGTCCATCGTGCGCAAGATCGCCGGGGCGCTCCCCATTGTGGGCGGAATCGTCGGCGGGCGCACTGGCACGGCGGCCGGCGCTGCGTCGAGCGCGATGTCAGCAGGTGGCCGGCAGGCTGGGCGACTGAATAGCGCGGCGAGCGAGTTGCTTGCGGCGCCGGAGTTTCAGCGGCATGTCGCCAATATCGTATCTGACGCCGGCCGCGGCCTGGTTCGCCAGTCGGAAAGGGCGCTGCGAGACAGCATAGGGTGGCGGCGGTATTACGGCGCGCTGCCCAAGCGCGACCGCGACGCGATCACAGCCGCCGGCCTCACCGGCTGGCTAAACGATGCTGGCGAAAGCGCGGAGAGCGGCCAGGCCAGCCAGGAGCAGGCAGCAGGCGAATAGGAACAGGGCCGCAGCGGTTCCGGAGAAGAACAGGAACGTGCTGAGCCTGCTGATAATCCGAAGGGAGAGAGGGTCAATTTCGGCCAGTTCCGGCCGGTTTTGCACGGCCCGAGCAATCACCATCGCGGCGAAAGCCGACATGGACACGGCCATGGCAATACCGGTGAACATCAACAGATAAATGGGCCAGTCAGTCATCGTCGGGTGGTCTCGCAAACCTTTGTGTCATAGGTGGAATTGTACTCGCAATTGAGCCCGCAGATGTAGGTGCCGGTTTGGGCCTGCCCGGTGGCGCGCAGATAGCCGACCGCCGATGCCTGGCAATCTTCGAACGTCCGAAAGGATCCGCCGTCCACGGCTTGCTCACGGCCGTTTTCGAGTTCATAGATCGTGGCATCCCACCGCTCGGATTCGCCGCATCCAACCAGCAGGGCGATGGAAAGCAAAGCGGGGCCCGCGCCCCGCATAGATGTCAGTAGCACCCGAACGAATTGCACGACTGAGAAAAGCTGTTGCCCTGGCTATCAGAGCCGTAGCGATAAGTGTTGCCGTTACCGAAGTTCTGAATGGTTTGGTTCCAGGAGCCCCCGGTAGAGCTGGTGCCGTTCTGGTAGGTGGTGTTGCCGTAGGTGCTGGAGTTCTGGGACCAGGAGCTGCCGGCGTTGCTGTTGTAGCCGCTGGTTACCGTCTGGTTGCCGAATTTCTGCACGGTGTAGCTGTTGCCGCTGTTGTCGTAGCAGCTTTTGAAGTTGCCTGAGCCATAACAGGCGGCGTGAGCCGATGAGCAGGCAAGCAGAAAGAAGGCAAAAGCAAGAATTTTCATTGTCGTTCCCCTTGTTTGAGTTGTCGGATTCCCTTTAGCGATCAAATAGTAACCGAATCAGACCCGGGGCCGAAAGCCCGCCACATGACCAGCACAGCCCGCCACCCGGCGGGCTTTTTCGATTCTGGAGACCTGAAAATGCCCTCACGCCTGGACAACCCGCTGAACGGGTACTTCCTCCGCGACAAGCACGGCACCCTGCTGCCCGGCGGGACGATGGAGTTCTACGAGGACGAAACCGACACGCCGTCGAACGTCTACGCCCCGGATGATCTGGAAATCCCTCTGGGGTACGTCATCGAGGCGGACGCCTACGGCCTTATGCCCGACTTCAGCCTTATGCCCAATCAGGATTACACCGTCCGCGTTTATGACGCCGACGGCGCTTTCCAGTGGAGCCGGGGCGGGGTGGCGAACAACATCGTCAACCTTGAGGACCGGGTGCGCGATCTCGAATCCGCGGTGAGCGCCCTGGGCACCGATAGCGGCCCGAAGAACCTGCTCACCAACGGCGGCTGTAAGGCGCGCCGGTTTGCCTCCAGGGGCGCCACCTTTCCGGTGCGCGATAGCTGGGCGCTGGGGGAGATGTCCGGCATTTTTGCCCAGGTGGGCAGCGCCACGGCCGGCACGTTCCATCGTCACCTGGATGCGGATTTCGGCAATACGGGCGTCTGCGCCCGGCTGGACAACGTCACCACCGACAGCAGCGAATCCGAGGCGGAGATCATGTGGCGCATGCCCTCCGGCGACGGCGCCAATATCAGCGGCGATGACGTGGTGTTCCATGCCAAGGTGCGCCAGAACAGCGGCTCACCGATGAACGTCTTCCTGACGCTGTACAAGTGTCTCACGGCGGATGATTTCGACGGCGACCTGGTGACCATCGCGGCGAGCGCGCCCCTGTCTGCCTCCAGCGGCGAAGAGCTGACCCTGACCCTGCCGATTGAAAACCCCGGCGATTTGTCCACCGGCGTGGCTGTGGTGGTCACCTTTGACTGCGGCATCGTTGCCAACACAAACATGGATGCGGGCGAGGCCCAGCTGGAGCGCGGCGGCGTTGCGACCCAGTTCGAGAACCGACCGGAACTGATCGATAAGGCCGCCTGGTCCGAAGAGGATTTGGATGGTGTGGGGGTGATCGAGTGGTACTCGGCCACCTTGCCGCCGCCCGGCCGCCTGATCGCCAACGACGACGAACTGCTGCGGGCCGACTATCCGCGCCTCTGGTGCGCCGCCCAGACCTATTTTGAGGTGGTCAGCGACGCAGAGTACCTGGGCGACGGCACGACCGACCGGCGAGGCTGCTTCAGCTCCGGCGACGGCTCCACCACCTTCCGGGTGCCGGACCTAATTACCCGCAAGGCCCACGTTCGCGCCCATGACCCTGCCGATGCTGAACGGGAGCCTGGCGAATTCCAGCCCGACCAGATGCCGGAGCACACCCATGGCGTCCCTGTGGGTGACAGCATTGCCGAGGGCGCAGAGCTGAACAACAGAGCCGTGGGCAGCGGCTACACGGACACGGTGAGCACGAAAAACGCCGGGGCGGGAACCGAAACCCGCGTCGCCAACTACAACCTTCTCCCCTGCATTAAGTATTGAGGTCGCCATGCATAAAATCGACGGGAAGAACGCTACGGAAGACGGCCGGTTTCAGGAGTACGACCCGGCTACAGGGCAGGGCGCCACGTATATCACGGCCGACTGGTTGAACGCGGTTCAGGCCGAGCTGATCGCTATTCTGGAGGCGCAAGGGATTGAGCCGTCGAAGGCGTCAAGCGCACAGGTGCTGGCTGCCCTGGACGGTCGATTTGCATCGCAGCCGGCATTGGCGGCTACTGACGGCGCCGCCCTTGTTGGATACCAGGGCGGCACGGTGAGCGATGCGCTCGCGGATCTTGCCCAGGGGCTTCTGAATGGCCTCTCCGGCGGCGCTCCGGTGTATGCGGACACTGCTGCCGGCCTTGCCGCAACATCGGAGGATGGCTATTTCAACGTACCCTCCCCGGAGCCGAACGAAATCTATATCGTTTATCGCCACGACCCGGGGCCTGCGGCAACTGCGCTGGGCCGGACGCCGAGCAGCGCCCCGGTCGAGCTGTTGCTGGAAACGACAGTCAGGGGCGCGCCAGGGAAAAACAAGTTTAACGCCGCGAAGGCGAAAGACGGTACGGCCCTGTCCGACACAGGAGCGGAGTTTTCAGCATCCGGGCGATCTGTCAGTGAGTTTATCCCGGTGGTCGAGGGGGTGGCTTATGTTTGCACTGCAACGAATAAGTGGGCTTTTTACGACGGGGCAAAATCTTTCGTTTCATTGTTTACCGGGACAACGACAACCGCCCCGGTTGACTCCGAGTATGTGCGCATAGATATACTCACATCCAACAAGGGGGAGACGCAGTTTGAGCAGGGATTTTCGCCGTCCCCGTATGAAGATTACGAGCTGGTCCCCAGGGCCCGCTCCATTTACCCTGATGCGTACAGGGAGCGGTCAATCCAGTTTGACGCCATCAACACCTATCAGGTCGCCCCGGAAAATATTGAGGACGCCGACTTTCTCAATTATCACGACGGCACACTGGTCGAGGGCATGGCGATCAGCATGTCGGACGGCGTTACGATAACGGCGAGCGGGACAACTGATCATACCAATTTCATCCCTGTCCGCCCCTCTACGGAGTACAGCGCGGCTCCGTCACAGCAGGCTTTTTTCTATCGGGACGATCTTTCGTACATCTCCCGGACTGGGGACGACACATTCACGACGCCCTCAGACTGCCGATTCGTTCGGTTCAACCTGTTCTATCTGGCCTCTGACCAATTGCAGATGAACGAAGGCCCGACCGTTTCGCCTGAACAGCAACCCCACGGCTACCGATTAAAGCGGCTTCACGTTGATCCTGAGTCGGCTGTCAGCATCACTCAGCGGACGGCAAGAGCTTACAACTTGGCCGATGCGTGGTATGCGTGGCAGAACGGGGACAAGTTCCCGATAGCGATGCTCGGTGATTCCACGACCGCCGGTAACGGCACTACAGGCTATGTCGCGCGTAGCGCGCCCTATGATTTCACTATCGACTATGTGACCCCGAATTCCTACCCGGCGGTGCTTGAGTCCATCATCCATGAAGCTACCGGGTTTTCTAACGCCCGCATCTACAATGCCGGATTTTCGGGGCAGCGCGCCACATGGGCGCTCGCGAACATAGACGAGATTATGGGCTATGCGTACTCCGACGCGAAAATGATCGGAATATCCCATGGCATTAACGACAGGACCGCCAACATCTCGCTGTTTGCGTCTAATTTTTACCGCGATATTGAGGGGCTGATTATCTGGTGCCTCGAAAATGGCTACCAGCCGTTCCTTCTGACGACTCAGCCAACAGCTATACCGAGCTTCACCGGGACAGCTAGCGGCCCGGACGTGGAGACTGTAGCCAACGAAATCAAGCGCAACCTCGCGGATAAGTGGGGCTTGGAGCTAGTGGATATAAACAAATTCGCGCGCGATTTCGTGACCTATTCCCAGTACCCGATGCTGGATACCATTTTCGAAGCGCCGGGAAATATCATTCACTTCGGCGACGTGGGCCATAAATACGAGGCCGAGTTGCTGTTTGCATCCATCTGTCCGGCGGTGATGTGGGTCGCTCGGGACGAGCAAATTGATTTTGCTAACCAGTTTATTGAATCGGATGTCAATTGGGACGAAACCGAGCAGTTGGCCACTCCTGTGGACGGATTCAAAATCCAATCGAAATTCACTAAGGGGAACTCTAGCGACCTGCTTATGCAGGGGGTGTACGTTTTTAATGCGGCTCGCGGCACGTTTTCTGTGACGGGATATTGCGCGGATTCTGTGGAGAGCGCCTACATATCCGTTAACGGCGCGGACACTTCAATGGACGCACTGGTAAAGACGGTCGCTAGCGACCTGGATATGGGGCTGCACCGTATTCAGGCATTCTCGGGAGAGGTAACGGCGGTCAACTGGCGTGGAATGAAGATCGTGTTCTGATTCCGTGCCACCCCAACAGCAGTCAACGGCGAGTTCACGGAGAAAAGGTAATGAGCAAAACCCTCGACAACGCATTACGGGAGATCGTTGGCACGGCGAGCCAGATCGGCGCGAACCTGTATTCCGCCGATGATGAATTTGTGGCGCTGATTCGGGATCGGTTGCCCGCCGAGTAACGCTGACCTCTGGTCGCTGGCCTCCCTGCCGACGGCGGACAGTGCCAGGGTAGGGGTGCTGGCGGCCGGTGTCTGTAGGCCGGAACGGACAGGCGGCGTAGGCTCAGACCTCTTTCGGGCGTCCGTCATAGAGCACCACGAATGCGCGCTGCTCGATCAAGGCGCCGACCACGAACCCGGACATGATGTGCCGCTGGTCCGATTGATGGGCGTCAGAGTAGTTCCAGCCGGTGACCGCCAGAGCCACGGGCGTGACCCACAGGGGGAGCCAGGATTTGTGCAGCAGGCCGCCGAAAGGCACGTACCGCAGCCCGCCGCCTTTGCGCCGCACGCCGATCTGGGCACGGCTCCACGGGTGGACGACTTGGCAGCCGGCCCACTGCTGTTTGATGGTGAGGGAGATACTGGACATAAGGACAGTATAAAGACAGGGAGGGCAACACGAAACCCGGAGCCGTTACGCCTGATTTACGCCCGATGTGCTGTAAGTGATTGAATAAAAAGGTAGGAATGGTGCCGGAAAGAGGAATCGAACCTCCGACCTACTGATTACGAATCAGTTGCTCTACCGACTGAGCTATTCCGGCACGGCCCGCCCGGGGGCGAGCGGGCGCTAGTTTAGCAGGAACCCCACGGCTGGCAAGACCGCCGACGGCTTACGCCTGTTTGATGCCCGCCAGCTTGCGGGCGTGCCATTTCTTGGACTCCACGTCCATGCCGCGCAGGATCTGGATGCGCTGGGCCTGGGGGCTGCCGGCGCCGTGCATGGACTCGGTCAGGTAGCCCACCGCGTTGCGGCCCAGGGTCATGTTTTCGATCAGGCGCAGAATGCGCATGCGGTCCTCGGTGGGGATGTCGTCGCGGCCTTTCAGGAAGCGGCGGATGATGGCGCCGGCTTCTTCGTTATCCAGATCCTTTTCGCTGGGCATGGTGGCGACGATGCCGCCGGCCAGATCCTGGGCGAGACGGGCGATCTCATAGGGGAAGCGGGTGACGTTGTGCTTGCACACATTGGAGAGCATGGCGTCGTTCATGTAGATGCCGCTGGCCAGGGGTTTGGCTTCGTGGGAGCTGGCGATGCCGGACGAGAAAATGGTCTCGTTGAGGTGCACCATCTCCACCAGCTTGTCCTTGATGTGGCTGACCTTGTCGACGCCGTTGTAGTCGGCGATGGTGGCGGCGGCGCCGGTCATCACATCGCCGAGGCCGGTTTTGCACACATAGCTGGCGCGGTGGTAGGCGGTGAAGCGCGCCACCATGTCCTGGGCGAATTCGTATTCGCCGTTCATGAGCACGTGCTCGTGGGGGATGAAGACGTCGTCGAAATAGACCCACACTTCCTGGCCGCCGTATTCGGCGTTGCCCTGGTCGATGCTGCCGCCCTCCATGGAGCGGGTGTCGCTGCTCTGGCGGCCGTAAATATAGGTGATGCCCTCGGCGTCGCCGGGGATCATGCCGACCACGGCGTAGTCCTTGTCGTGCTCGCTCAGGTTCATGGTCGGCATCACGCAGATCCAGTGCTGGTTCCAGCCGCCGGTCATGTGCGCTTTGACGCCGCGCACGAAGATGCCGTCGTCGTTGCGTCCGGAGACATGCAGGAACATGTCCTGGTCGCTCTGTTCGAACGGCCGCTTGCTGCGGTCGCCCTTGGGGTCGGTCATGCCGGCGGCGATCAGCACGTTACGGCGCTGCGCTTCCTTGAGGAAAGCCAGATAGCGCTGGTGGTAGCCGGTGCCGTGCTTTTCATCGATGTCCCAGGTGATCGAGTGCAGCACGCTGAGCGTGTCCAGGCCGGTGCAGCGCTGGAAGCAGGTGCCGGTGAGCTGGCCCAGGCGCCGCTGCATGCGGTTTTTCATCACCAGGTCCTGGGGCGACTCCGGCATGTGCAGAAAGCGGTTCACCGGGGCGTCGATCAGCGGCGAGTGGGCGGTGGCCAGCTCCGGGTCGTCGATGGCCAGGTCGTAAGTGGCGCGCAGGGCGTTGATGCTGGGGCGGATCATCGGGTGGTCGGCGGGCTCGTCGATCAGTTCGCCGAACAGAAACAGACGGGTGCCGCGGCCTTTAAGGCTGCTGATGTAGTCGTCACCGGTGCGGATCACCGGCATCCGTGACCAGCGTTCACTGGCGCTGTCGTGGCGGCGTGATGCCAAGGGGGAAACGGCGTTCATAGGGCACTCCTTGCGGGCTGAGCCGGCTGGCCGAGGTGCGTGTTATTGGACGTTTTCCCCAATAGTAGACACTGTGTCTCGGCTGGCAATGCAGGAGTGGCGGCTTGTTACCCAGGGTCAAGCGGTGGGTTGCTCCCGGGTCGGGCGGGGCCGGCCCGGGGCGACCGGCAGGGGCGTGCTAGCGGGGCTGTGGCTCGAACACCAGGGACGCGGAGTTGAGGCAGAAGCGCTGGCCGGTGGGCGGCGGCCCGTCGGGAAACACATGGCCGAGGTGGCCGTCGCAGCGTGCGCAGCGGATCTCCACGCGCACCATGCCGTGGCTGCTGTCCTCCAGCTCGCGCACGTGGTCCGAGTCCACCGGCTCGAAGAAGCTGGGCCAGCCGGTGCCGGACTCGAACTTGCTGTCGGCGTGGAACAGCGGCAGGTGACACAGCTTGCAGGCGTAGGTACCGCTTTCCTTATTGTCCAGCAAACCGCCGCAGAACGGCGGCTCGGTGCCCTGATTCAGCAGGATGCGGCGCTCCTCGGCGGTGAGGCCGGCGGCGCGCTGCTGCTTTTCGGCGTCGGTGAGCGGCGTCAGATCGAAGCCGCTGGCGGAAACAGTCATGGCTACCTCTCAGGTTTTAAGCATTTCCGGGAAGGCGGCGTGCAGCTTTTCCAGTTTCGGCTTCGCCACATGGGTGATGTACGGCTGGTTGGGATTGCGGCGGGCGAAATCCTGGTGGTAGTCCTCCGCCGGATGGAACGGGTGGCCCGGCTCCAGGGTGGTGACGATGGGCGCGGTGAAGGCGCCGGCGTTATTCAACTGCTGGATGTAGTCCTCGGCGACTTTCCGCTGCGCCTCGTCCACCGGAAAGATGGCGGAACGGTACTGCGGCCCGCGGTCGTTGCCCTGGCGGTCTTTCTGGGTGGGGTCGTGGGCCACCGCGAAAAACAGTTTAAGCAGGGCGCCGAAACTGATCCGCCGCGGGTCGTAGCGCACTTCCACCACTTCCGCGTGGCCGGTGCGGCCGCTGCAGACCGCTTCGTAATTGGCGCTGGCCGCGTCGCCGCCGGCGTAGCCGGACACCACCGACTGCACGCCGTCGAGAGGTTGATAGACCGCTTCCACGCACCAGAAGCAGCCGCCGGCGAGCACGGCGCGGCCGGCATCCTGATCGGTGGGAACGTCTTCCACCGGATCGGGGAACCGGTCCGGGTGTATCGCCAGGGATGTGCCGGGGATCACTGCTTTCATACAACCTCCGTGACTGGACGACGACCATGACAGCCGCCGGGAAACCGTACCGTGAAGACAGTGGGGGCGGGGCCGGCGACTCTCAACCCGGGTCAGGGCAGCAGGCGCGCCTGCCGCAGGGTGTCGCGCAGGGCCAGGCACTGGCTTTTGGCGATGGCGCTCTGATCATTGGCTTCGTGGGTGCGGGCCATGCCGTGCCACAGGTTGGTGCCGGCGCCGTCGAGCAGGTCGGCGGGGAACATCTGCTCCACATCCGCCGGCGGCGCGTCCTTGATGCGCTCGCCGTCCAGGCCCACGCGCCAGGTGGGGCGCACTTCGTTGTCCTGGTTGATCGGGTTGAGCTCCTGGCGGTCGCGCATGTGCGGCGCCGACATCAGCAGGCGGGTCAGATCGACCAGCAGAATGCGGTCCACCGGGTGGTCGCCGGCCCATTCGACTAGCGCCTTGCGGCCCCGCTCGTACCACAGCGGTACCTCCTGGTGGCTGAGCAGCACGGTCAGGCCGGCGCGCTCGAAGATCGGCCGGCAGGTCAGTTCCCAGGTCTCGCGGGTGTCGCCTTCCGGGCTTTGCGCCACCAGCAGCAGGGTTTCCGCCGGCGGCGGCGGGGTGTCGGTGACCGTGCGCGTGGTCACTTCCGTGGTGCTGGCGCACCCGCTCAAAAACAGAACCGCCAGTAACAGGCCCCTCATGGCACTCTCCACAACACTACTTCCGGATGAACAAGCACCCAGTGTAGCAGGGGCCGACCACGGAGAAACCCGATAACGACGCGGTTTTACGTCATTCTGTGACGCCGCTCAGGGACGCCCGGTTAGGGACGCCCGGTTAGGGACGCCCGGTCAGGGGAACGCCGGCGAGATAAGCGCGGGCGCGTTCGCGCCGGCCCTCACCTCCAACTGAAAACGGCCCTCGTCGGCAACCGGGGGGTGATACCAGCGCACTTCGTAGAGGCCCTGTCCCTCGACGTCGTCGTCGATCAGCCGCAGGCGCATGTCGCCGCTTTCATCGTCCACCAGCGTGCCCCGGTTGTCGCTGCGCAGAATCCGCAGCAGCGGTTGGTGCAGGCGCAGGTCACCGGGTGGTTCGCCGACAAAACGCCAGGACCAGTAGGGGCCGCTGTCCTCTTCGCCACGGTGGAAGGTGGCCGGCCGGCGCCAGCTCCGCGACCAGGTGCGGTCCGGGTCGCCGTCCGGCCAGTAGTGATGGCTGAGCAGCTCGAAACGGCTTTCCCTGGGATAGTCGTCGACGCCACCGGTGCGCATCAGGTCCTCGCTCAGCCGCGCGCTTTGCGCGGCGAGAAAGTCCAGCGTATGCGGGCCGTAAAGGGTGTGGCCGCCCTCGTAGTACTGAGCGCCGTACTCGGCCTCGCTCACCGCGTAGCCGAAAAAGCCGTTGGCCAGGCTGGAGATCTCCACCCGCCAGTCGGTACCGGCGGGCAGGGTGTCGAGGACCTCGCCGCGGATGCGGTTGCCGCTTTCCAGGGTGATTTCCCAGGGCAGGGGGACCAGCACCAGATCGTTGACGCGCAGTACCTGAAGCAGGGCGCGGTGCGGGAAGGTGTCCGCGGACATCAATAATTGCAGCTTGGACAGCGCCCACTGCTTTTCCGCCTGGCAGCCGTCGGTGAAGACGGTGCGTGGCCAGCCCTCCTGAAGAAACGGCAGGTAGGAGATCGGGAACACCTCGTCGCCGTTGGCGGCGCCCATGGTGGCGGCGCCCACCACCGCGCGCTGGCAGAGACCGTGGCGTTGTTCCTCGGGCAGCTCGAGCACGTCCATCAGGCGGCTGGCGGCGGCGGTGCGCAGGCGCGGCGCCAGATCGTCCTCCAGACGCTCGAACAATGCCCCTGCCTGGTCGCCGAGCGCCTTACCGATACGCCGGGCTTCGAGATCGCCGCGATGATCCGGATGCCAGGCCGGGTCGTTGTCGGCGTGGGTGGCCTGAAACGCGCCATGCACGAACGGCCACGGCAGCTCATCGCCGAAGTCGGCGCTCAGGCCTTGCCCCAGCCAGTGCCAGACATCCGCGTGATAGGGGCGCGTGAAGGCGGGGATGGCGGTGCCATGGATGGAAAACAGGGTCAGGGCGCCAGCGGGATAGAAGCGACCGTCGTCGGCTTGCAGGTCGATGCGCAACATGGTCATGCGCGGATTCACCGCGCGCAGGGCGTCGTCCTCGCCCATTTTTTCCGGGTCCAGATTGTGATTACGCGCCCACGCCTGTACCGAGCGGTTACGGGTCAGCCCCCAGACGTCGCGCTGGCCGGTGGCGATCCGCGCCGGGCGGCGGTTGCGGTAGGCGCGGATCACCGCCTCGCTGATGCGTTCGCTGAGAAAACCGAACAGCTCCGGGTCGAAACCGGCGCTGTTGGCGCCGAAGGTGTTGTAGAAATCGCTGCCCAGATATTGCCCGGGCCCCGAATGCGTGTGCGTGACCAGCAGGCTCAAGCCCCGCGCGGGCACGTCCGTGGCGGCGGCGATGCGTTCGGCCACGGCGTAATGCAGCGGCAGTGAGCCGGCGCCCAGATCAAGCTGCACCAGAGCCAGCGGCGTCTGCCCCGGGCCGTGCAGATAAAAGGCGCGTGCCTTGAGCCGGGTACGGAACCCGTCGGCGTTCTTCGCCCAGGCGGAATAGCCGAATTTGGGCAGGCCGATGGCGGGGGTGATGTCCACTTCGGCCACCCCGGCCAGAGGGCCGTCGTTCGCCGTCGGCGGCAGCGGTTCGGGGACCTGGAATGTCAACGTCTCACGAGGATAGGTAAGAAAGGGCCAGGCGGTGTGCACAAGCACGGCGGCCAGCACCCCGAGCAACAGCAAAAGAATAAGCGCGAGCCGCCGGCGACCGGATCGCCGGGGTTTGGATAACTGCATGTGAAGCCTCTTTTTTATTTTTGCACGAACGTACTTGTGGGGTGCATGTACGGCAAGGCTGATCGGGCCAAACCGGCGCCTGGATACATATCGGATACAAAATGATACGGCTTGTACAATTCGTGCAAAAGCATGGATAAGTTCACAACACTATTCCAACCGGACGTCACCGGAATTCTGTTTTTTTTACCTCCCTGGGATATTCCAATGGTTGCACTGTAATCCGTTGATACCCGAGGGGGGTAGAACATGAAAGCAACCGTGAGATTGTCGACTCTGGCGTTCGCCGCCGGGCTGGCTTTTCAGCCTGCTCTGGCGGAAGACCGTTATGAGGAGACATTGAACACTCGCCAATACGTGGGTGGTTTCGCCTCCTACGTGGATGTGGACGAGGATCGGCAGTTCGACGACGAAGGTCTGGGCTACAGCGCCTTCTACGGTCGTCAGTTGTCCGACCGCGTCTGGTGGGAAACCGAAGGCGGCTTCTACAAAGTGGATCCGAACCAGGCCGACTTCCAGGATTTCTACCAGTATCACCTGACCACCGGTCTCGCCTATGCCTTTGGTGATCGTACCGGCTTCACGCCCTATGTGATCGCCGCCGTCGGCGCGATTGACCAGGAAGTGCTGCCTGACGAAGACCAGGACACCAACCTGACCGTCAACGCCGGCATCGGTGCGGTGACCGGGCCGATCTTCGACAACGGCCTGAAGCTGCGCGGCGACGCCCGTTATGTGTATGACGACTTCGACGGCTCCGGCCCGGCCCGTGGTGACGGTGCGTTCGGTGATGTTCGCCTGTCTCTCGGTGTGGAGATCCCGCTCGGCTATACCAAGGTAGTAACCAAAGAAAAAACGGTGATCAAAACCCGTGAAGTGGCGGCCAAGCCGCAGCCGGTGATGGACTCCGACGGTGACGGCGTTCCCGATAACCGTGATCAGTGCCCGAACACGTTGGAAGGCGGGCGCGTGGATTCCAACGGCTGTCTGATCGTCAACCAGACCGTGACCTTGACCAACATCAACTTTGAGTTCGACTCCGCCAAGCTGACCCGTTCTTCAGAGTCTTCCCTGGACCGCATCGCCGACTCGCTGAAATCGCAGACCGACTTCCGTGTGGAAGTAGCCGGTCATACCGACAGCGTGGGCGCCGCGGAATACAACGAACAGCTTTCCCAGGAACGCGCCGAATCCGTTCGCCAGTACCTGCTTAACCGGGGTGTGGACCCGTCCCGTGTTACCGCCCGGGGCTATGGCGAGCTGAATCCGGTGGCCAGCAACGAAACCGAATCCGGCCGCGCGATGAACCGCCGCGTTGAATTCCGCGTTACCGAGAAATGAGGAATACGAACATGTTGCGAATCAAAAACCTATTAATGCTGGTCCTGCTCGCCGCTCTCGGCGTGGGGATCTACGGCTGCGAAGCCAACGACAGTGATGACACCGTTATCACTGAACCCAACAACCCCAACCCGAATAATCCTGACGATCAGGATAATGACGGTGTGCCCGATGACGAGGACAACTGCCCCGCGTTCGCCAACAACGATCAGCGCGATCAGGATAATGATGGCATCGGCGATGCCTGTGACGACGATATCGATGGCGACGGTGTGCCGAACGACTCTGATAACTGCCCGAGGGTGAGCAATCCCGACCAGGTCGATGCTGACCAGGACGGTATTGGCGACGCTTGCGACAATAACGTGGATCAGGATGGCGATGGCATTGAGGACAATAAGGACAACTGTCCGCTGGTCGCCAACCCTGACCAGAACGATATCGATAATGACGGTATCGGCGATGTCTGTGACGACGACCGCGATGGCGACGGTGAGTTTAACGACGAAGATAACTGCCCCTACGTGGCCAACGCGGACCAGCTCGACACTGATGAAGATGGTGTGGGCGACGCCTGTGAAGACGACACCGACGGTGACGGCGTGCTGGATCCGGACGACAACTGTGTGTTCGTGCCCAACCCGGCTCAGGAAGACCTGGACGGCGACAACGTGGGCGACATCTGTGATGACGACGACGATGGCGACGGCACCAACGACGGTAACGACGAGTGTCCGACCGTGGCCGGCCCGCCGGAAAACCAGGGCTGCCCGGTAGACAATGACACCGACACCGACGGCGACGGCGTACCCGACGACCTGGACAACTGCCCGAACACCGCCAACGCGGACCAGCTCGACAGCGACGGCGACGGCATCGGCGACGTGTGCGACGACGACGGCTTCACCTGTAACGACACCAGCACCTATCAGCCGCTGACCACCCCGGACTATGAAGCCAGTGGCAACTCACTGGGCGTGTGCCTGGGCTGCGGCGTGAGCGAAGCGGACAGCCTGGTGGACGGCAACGACGCTTCCTTCGCAACCATTGAAGTGGGTGTGGCCGCGGTCTACGGCGGCGCTGAAATCCGTGCCACCGCGGTGGACGCGGCCAACGACTTCGCCGACATCAACCGC
>MDSY01116606.1_pt1 | contig 16493 bp, 8 predicted proteins | sample 811131 | NCBI WGS metagenome assembly MDSY01 (sample SAMN05326643, study PRJNA326480) | marine metagenome | isolation source: seawater | place: Atlantic Ocean: South West | collected 2010
GAAGCGGCTTGGTTGGCTTTTTGGATTGCTAAAGCGAGGCGCCACCGCCCCAGCGACATGCTCGCCCGCGCCGCCGCCGCGGCTGCTTTTTCCGCAGAGATAGCATCCACAAGCTCTTGTTCGCGGTTGGATATAGCGTTTTTCCGTGAGTTATCATTCGAGACACCATCATCTTTGCTCTCGAAAAAGGAAAAGGTGCCGCCGTCGTTTCGCAGTTCTGTTTCGCAACCAGGCGACACTTTGCGTTTACCAGTCTTTTTCCCCGAAATGCAGGTGGGACTGTTCGGTGTGCTTTGCGTGTGAAGGTTGCCTTGCGTATGAAGGCTACCTTGCGTATTCGGTAAACTCGTCGTACGCAAAGGGCCTGGTGACTCTTTACCAGTAACAGGATCTCGATTCTCAAGATTCTCTGCCATCAACGTTTTCAGCGTGGCTTTGGTTTTGGTCTTCTTTGGAGATTTTTTCGGAGTCCGTTTTTTTTCTTTTTCTCCAGGGTTTGCCATCGAGTTCGCGCGCCGCAACGGCGAGCGCAAGTTCGCCAATGGGGCGTTCGGAGCGTGCATCAAATCGCGAAGCGTGAAGCGTCCGTGCTGCGTGCTGGTGGTTGTGGTATTCGTAGGCTTAGGGTTTGCACTTACTCCTCCGTTCCCTCCGTTCATTTCGTCCCTCAGGTACGTGCCTTTCACGCCTCGAAACATCGTGGGATCCTTCGCGCACGCGCTGGAGCTCATGGTGTGGCGACTTGTAGGGCCGCCTAAGAGTCTTCGCGACTTCAAATGGTTACTTGGAGCGCCCATCGTGGCTGGAACGCTCAAATCTCACGTAACGTAAGTGTTGCGAATGACGCACGCGAAAAGAGCGTCGGGACGGACGATCTCGTTCGTGTCGGATGCCCCGAGATGGGTCGCGGAAACGCCAAAGATTTCAAGCACGACCGACCAACTCCGGGGGTACGCCTTTCAAAGACTCGCGCCTGATCGGTAGCGGACGAAGTCGCGACGCGCCGGGCGCCGGACGGGTAACGCACGCGCGTGCGTGAAGGACGTGCTACGACGAGTGGCCTCTTGGTCGCACGTCGTGGCCAAAAAGTGGTGAGTGGTGGTTCCCCTTTTTCTTGGAAACGGCTCCTCGAAATTTGGCGAACAAAAATCTCCCGCCGAGTCATCCCAGACTTGCAAGATGTCCTTCATTCGTCGATGCCCCGCGCTTGGTTGGCTCTGCGCGCGGCTTCCAATTCGGTTTCTTTGGTCCGTGGACACCACGCAGGTGGGGTTTCAGCGCGGCCGGTGTTTCAAAACAGGCAAAGTGCTTCGAAACCCTGCGAGCGGTCGCGATCGTTTTGTGTTGTTACACGTCGATTGGCGGATTTGAAAGTTTCGAGTCGACCTTCATCACGAAGTGTCCCTCTTCCCAGCGCGCGACGCCCAACCGTTACGATGGCCGTTTCCACGAAAAAGCAATCCGATCCCATACATGACATCGAGGATCTATACACAAAGCACCTGGGGGTGAAACTGGTGAAGGAAAGCGCCCCGAACGCTCGACACGATCTTCTCAAATGGTACGACCAAAACCACAGAGTCTTGCCGTGGCGACGGAACAAACACAGCAAGCACTGCGTACCCAAAGAAAATACGGATTTGCAAAAGGTTTTGACCGGTGACAGTAGCGAGTCTAGAACCTTTCAAACCGCTCTTTCATACTGGATGGACGTCGAAACCACTGGGTCGCCAATGGACGTCCCAAGCGACCAGTACGCGTACGGCGTGTGGGTATCAGAAATCATGAGCCAGCAAACGCAAATCGAACGCGTCGCGGTGTATTGGCGCAAGTGGATGAGCAAGTGGCCCACCGCTGAATTACTGGCAACCGCCACGCAGGAGCAGGTCAACGAGGTATGGGCGGGGCTGGGGTACTACCGACGCGCGCGTTTTTTGCTGGAGGGAGCGAAGTATGTGGTGAATGGAGGAGGTAATGAGGAAGGGAATGAGGGGGAGAAAAAAAAAATGTTTCCTAGCACCGCGAAGGCGTTATCCAATGTCCCTGGCGTCGGACCGTACACCGCCGCCGCGGTAGCTTCAATCGCGTTTAACGAACCCGTCGCTGCGGTGGATGGGAACGTTATTCGCGTCGGAACCCGATTGGGATTAATTAAAGACGGAGGCGACGCGGTGAAGAACAACACGAGCGCGTCCAAGGCGGTTAAAGAAATTGCCGATTCCTTGCTTTGTCATGACCGCCCCGGGGATTTCAATCAGGCCATGATGGAACTGGGGGCAACGGTGTGCACGCCGCGGAACCCCAAGTGTGATACGTGTCCTGTCAGTAAATATTGCGAAGGGCTGAAACAAGAGACTATTGAGTCCCAGAATAACTCAGAACGTAACTCAGAAGCTTTACCCTTCAAAGTGACGGACTTGCCTGAGAAGGACAAGAAAGCTGAGAAGCGGTTGGAAACGGTGGCGACGCGGGTGATGGAGGTACACGTGTTCTTCGCCAAGCCGGAGGAAGAGTTCGGTAACTATAAAGAACCCGTCGTGGGGGAAAACGTCGGGTACCTCGTTACGAAGCGCCCGGAAGGGGGGTTACTGGGGGGGCTGTGGGAGTTCCCGAGCGTGGTGATGGCGGACGAAGTTAAGGATGACCAAACGCAACGGAGTAAAGCGGTCGATTCTTTGATTGAAACCCTGGACCCTTTTGAGGGGGAGGGGGAAGGTTTTGCGTTGAATGTCAAAAGAAAACAGGTGGAACAAGTTGGGGAGGTGACGCACGTTTTCTCGCACGTCAAGCAGCTCACGAACGTGGAACGAGCGGTGGTGGAGGTTTTGATTTTGGAGTCGGATTATGACAACCCCGTCGAGGAGTTCTTCGCGCAAAGCGGGGGCGAGGGCGAGGGGCAAATCCCTTGGCGCTGGGTCATGAAAAGCCAGGTAAACGACGCGGGGCTAACCTCGGGACCGATGAAGGTTGTTGGGCTGCTGAGCAAACAGTCTGAGGGGAAGAAAAAGAAAGCGCCGAAGGAAACCGCGATAGGGAAGATGTTCGCCAAGCAGGAGAAACGACAGAAAACGTAAAGAGAGGTGGAGTGGTATCTATCGATTGTCTTATTACTACGCGTAGTCTTTTTATCCAACAAGAACGTTTCCAACGTCTCTTACTTGTCAAAGCCGAAGTAGCCTTGAATGGTGAAGGGTTCTTGCTTTATGGCGGGCTCTTGTTTGATCTCTGGGTCTTGCTTGATCTCGGGCGAACTCTCAGGCACGCGCTTGATCTGCTTGGAGCTCAGGGAATTTGCGCGTGCCGCTTTCTTTGCACGCCACACGTCTGTTTTTCTGCTGCCCGTGAGGGCAACCGACGCACACAATGCAGTGGTTTTTCAACTTGCCATTGGGGCACGGGTTGCACTCTCCACACTTGCTTTTCAGCTTGCCATGAGGGCAGGGGCTGCACTCCGTGCACTCACTTTTCCGCTTGCCGTGGGGGCAGGGCTTGCACTTCGTGCACTTGTTTTTCAGCTTGCCGTGCGGACACGGGCTACACACCTTGCACTGGCTTTTCTGCCTCCCGTGCGTGCACCGCTTCCTTCCCATAACTCCCGGTCAGTCGTCGGCGCGCCTCGACGTGTGCTCGTACACGGAAGAGGGGAGTCATAACTTTTTGAGGTGACTGGACGTGTCGTTCCGAGAAATTTGCAATCGCGAAAGTTTCTCGGGAACTTTATCAACTGTTTCCCAAACCCTGACCCCCGCGACGGTGCCCACGTCCCCACATCGTCCCCGCGCAGAGGACGTTTCGGACTGTCTCAGGTTCTTCTCACCTGGTCCGTCACACGCCATGGCCTGTCTTACGCAATTCTCGCTCCTCGGCGTGAGTGCCCCCCATGCGCTTCGCCGCCAAAAGGCTTCCCGATCATCGCGATCCGTAAAGCGCGTCACCATCCGAGCCGAAGCCATCAAGGACCCCGCTACCACCAACCCCAAAACCGTGTGGAGTGACGAGTCCGAGTGCATTTTAGGCACATACGGTCGAGGCCCCACCCCGGTGTTCACGCACGGCAAGGGGTGCCAAATCTGGGACACGGAAGGCAAGGAGTACCTGGATTTCACAGCAGGAATCGCGGTGAACTGCCTTGGGCATTCCGATCCTGAATGGGTCAAGGCGGTGACGGACCAGGCAGGCAAATTGTGCCACGTGTCTAACTTGTACCACACCGAACCAGGGGCGACGTTAGCTAGGAAGCTCACGAACGATTCTTTCGCGGACAAGGTATTTTACTGCAACAGCGGCGCGGAGGCGAACGAGGGCGCGATTAAGTTCGCGCGCAAGTTTCAGAAAGTCAAGGCCGAGAAAGCTGATCCGGAATGCAAAGAATGGCCCACGGACACGGTATCTTTTACCGGTTCGTTCCACGGCCGAACGTTGGGCGCGTTGAACTTGACTTGGAAAGAAGCGTACCGCACGCCGTTCGAACCCTTGAGTCCAGGACACACGTTCGCCACCTATGGAGACTTAGACAGCGCGCGAAAATGCATCACAAAAATCACCGCGGCTGTGTTCGTGGAACCAGTCCAGGGCGAAGGCGGCATTTTCCCCGCGGACAAAGCGTTCCTTCAAGGCTTGCGGGACATTTGCGACGAAACCGGTGCGGTGTTGGTGTTCGACGAGGTGCAGTGCGGGCTTGGGAGGACGGGGTACCTTTGGGGGCATCAAAGTGTAGGCGTGGAGCCTGACATGATGACCGTCGCGAAGCCGCTCGCCGGGGGACTACCAATCGGAGCGGTGATGATGACGGATGCCATTGCCGATGCGATGGCGCCCGGCGACCACGGCTCCACGTTCGCGGGCGGGCCGCTGGTTTGCCACGCCGCGAACGCGGTGTACGACAAGGTGTGTAGGGATGGGTTCATGCAGAACGTGATGGCACGGGGGGAGCAGTTGAGGGAAGGCTTGCGGGAGGCGTTGAAAGATGACCCGCGATACGTCGAGGTTCGAGGAAGTGGATTACTCGTCGGCGTGCAATTGACCGTGCCGGCTGGTCCGTTGGTCGGTATTTGCCGAGACGCGGGGCTGTTGGTGATCACCGCGGGCGCGGGTGATGTGTTGCGACTTCTGCCGCCCCTGGTGGTGAACGAAAGCGAAGTCACAAAAGCCGTGGGGATCATCAAGGAGGCCTTTGGCAAGATGGAGTAGGTAGTGCGAGTTATTTTTATTGATTTGAGAGAAAAACGAATCCCGACTCGAATATTCGGCCACGAGTCAGCATCCATCAATCTTGTAAGTCTTGTCACTCATCGGGCGCACTTACCATGAGTGCGTTCGGCAGCCGAGCGGGGCATTACACGCCTCTGTCTACGGATGGGAACGACGCGTCGTTGCTGTCGAGGGACGAACAGGTACGCGTCATATCCGCGTAGGGGCAAACAGTCTGAAGCGATGACGCGCCTGAAATCTCATCCTCAAAGGCAACAACAGATCTGCGTTCGACCGGAATCTTCAGACAACTGACAAGCACGTACCTCCCACCGTACCTCCCACCGTACCTCCCACCGTCCCCGCACCCTCCAGGATGACGCTTTAGACGACGTTCCGCTGGACCGTGACGCGCAGGGGTTCGATTTCTCCGACGAAGCAGGTAAGAACCGCGTCCCCGGAAACGTCAAATTCATCTTTCTCGGACTGACACGACGTCTGTGACGAATTTAGATTTTTCGGTGCCAAATTAAACTAGCGGCGAGGACTGGTGACTAACCTCCAACCCCTACTGTGCCCTAAACTAACCCCTAACTCTAAACCCTAAAGCCCGCCACCGCCCTGCATCCACCGTGTACGCGCGCGCGCAGTCGCACATGACGCGTTTGCGCGACATGGCTTCCAGAGGCATGAAGTCCGCCGCCGCTGCGGCGAACAAAGCGGCGGCCGAGATGAAGTCAGTGGCGAGTTCTGCGTCGAGCGCGTCGCCGGTCGCGGGAGGGTACAACGCCTTTACTGACGACGGCCCCCGCAGCAATGGACACCACAATGCACACATTATAGACCACCACAACGCACAACAGCACCAGGTTGACATAAACTCCCCCGCCAGGGTCGCGATGCGTCTCGCCGAGCGCCTAGACGCGGGCGCCGCCGCCGCCGAGATTCTCTTCGACATGCGCGCGCACGCTGTGTCCGACACTTCAGCCGGCAGTACCACCATAACTGCCGAAGAACAAGAGACTTTGCAAGAACTCAGGGCGACGTGCGAGGACCACCTGAACATGCTCGCCAGGGTGGTGGAATCGGGGGGCGTCGTGGATGACGCGTTGTTGATCCGAGCGATTGAAGTCGCGGAGAGTTTGGTCTCGGCGATTGGCGATGACGAGGTTGTCGCGGCGAGGGACGCGGCGGACGCGGACGCGGGGGGATACGCACCACCCATGCAGGAAACGCAGAACGTTGTGACTGGCGGGAACACGGCTAAACCCATAAAAAACACAGACCAAAACTCTGTGGTGGACTTGCTGGGAGGGCTGGACGTGGGAGGAGGGGGCCAGTTTGGCCAGCCCATCAACCCGCCCGCGACCCCCGCGGTTTCGGAGCGCCCGGCCACTGAGGCGGAGGAGGACGCGATGGTCGCCGCCGCGATCGCCGCGAGTCTAGCCGAGTCGCAGGAAACGCAGCAGCCTGAACAACCTCAGCAACCTCAGCAAACGCAGTCCGCGAACTTGATTGACTTTTAGAAAATTTTAAGAGTCTCGACGGTGAAATAAAAGAAATACTTTGTACCTAAAACAAGACATCACATTGCAACTCAATTCTGTTAAAAGCATCAACACACTACTTCTCTTCTGTTTTCGCCTTGGGCACGAACGCGGGCGCTGCTGCTGACGGGACTTTCGGAGTGAACGCGGGAGCCGCGATGGAAAGCCGAGCCGCCGCCGATGTGAGCGACTCGTCCTTCTTCTTCCCGCTCGGGACGAACGGCGCCGCTTTCGCCGCTGCCGCAGGCGTGAACGGCGCGGACGCCGCGACGAGAGGTTTCTTTGGAGCGGCTGACGGGTCAACACCTCTTCCAGACGCATTGCCCCACCCTTTGGGGTTACTCCCCTTAGGCTTAGGGTTTGAGGTGTTTGCAGTCTGACCAGCCTTCGCGTTTGGAACAGGCGGGTCCGGCTTTTTACCCTTGCCCTTTCCTTGTGTTGTCGCAGTCGCGCTGATCGAGTTACCCGCGCTGCTCGCTGTGCTATCACTACCCCCAAGTGCGACCCTTCCTCCACCCGCCGCGGAGGCGAACGAGGCAAAGGACGGTGGTGGACCGGACTCCACAGGTTTCTTACCATCAGACTGTTTGCCCATAGACGATTGGGGCAACGCGCTTGGAGACGACGTCGTGACAACGACAGCCGCTTCGGCGATTGTTTTCCTCCCCTCCTCCGCGCCGGAAACCCCTTCCCCAGACCACACACCCAACAGAGCGTCACACCGTTGTTCTGCGCTTTTCGAACAAGCAGCGACGGCAACTACTGTGCTGATATACTTTTCCTTTTTCTCATCGCTTTTCAAAAACGTCTCGAGGAATGTCGCCGCCGCGACCGCGCCCCCGCTTTTCGCTACGGCAACAATCACCGACCCTACGGTTTCGTCGTCCAGACCTGATAAGGTAGACGCGACTTCCGACTCGGCACCCTCGGCACCCCCAGCGAATGCCATGGCTGCAGCGACGCGTACGTGCGGGTCATTTTTCGTCGATGCCTCGGCGCTCGCCCCAATTACGCTCAACACGTCCTTGGCCAACTCCACGTCGCCGTCCTTCGCCGCGCACGTCAACGCGGCGCGGCACGCGGGCAGCGCCGGAGTCGCCTTCTCCGGTGTCCCTTCTTTTTTCGCGTGCGCCGCGACTGCTGTGACGATTCTCGTCCACACTACAAGCGCCGTGCTTGGCGCGGAACCCGGTGCGGACGCCGCGCACGCTGCTAAAGCGGACGCACGCGCCGCGCCAGTTTCGCCGTCGCGGCAACTCGCGCGCATGGCGTTCAGCAGTACGACCGCTTCGCTCGCCAGCCCGCCCGCCGCGGCGGAACGTAACGCGCGTTCGTACGAGCTCGGGTCGGAGTGGAACGGGGTTAAAGGTGATGACGTAGAGGGTGGATTCTCCTCACCCAAATCCTCGTCGTCGTCGTCGACGGAAAAGTTCACCGACGTTCGTTTCGGCGGCGCGCTCGCGTTTATAACAGAAGCGCACCGCGCCGCCGCGAAAACCTCCACCGCGCGTTGGAACAAACCGGAACGCTCACACGCGTGCATCAACGTCACGTACGAATGTTTAGGTAAATCGCATCGAATCCCCCCAGCTTGGCACAGCAATTTTGCCACCTGCGCGTCGCGTTTCGCCTTCGCCAGCGCAACCTCCGCTACGGACACCGGGTCCTTCGCCGGTTGAGTTGACCCACCCGCCACCGCCGCGATCCGCGCCGCCATGGTCATCACAGGCGGTGGCGCGTCTTTCGCCGCCGCTACTGCTTCCTCAGCACGTATAACTACTTCTTCAGCAACTTTCGCGTTTACGATCATTTTTCCAGTCAGTTTCCCATCACCTTTAGCCCCGATGACGTCAACCGCGTTTTGATGCGCGTTTTGCTTTTCGTACGCCGCCAACGCGTTGGTGACTAACAAAATACTCGGTGATCCGCCTGAAGATGTTGTTGAAGATGAACCGTCACCGTCGCCTCTCGACCGAACACCTCCACCGACTCCCCGACTGTTGCTATCCCCGCGTTCTGTCTGGCCCACGCCTTTCCTCCCAACGCTAAACTCCCTGTAAATCTGAGCCGCCTCCTCGGCGAACCCGCCCCCAGCGCACGCCGCTAACGCCGCCGCCGCCGACGTGGCATCCGCCTCCACCCGGTCCCTATGCATCTCCCGGAATACGTCGAGGGCCTTTTTGAAGTCACCGAGACCGGTAAACGCGGTGATAACCGAATTCAACGTCACCCGGTCGGGCTTGACTTGTTCCTTCCTCATCGCGGCAAAAACGCGCAGCGTGTCTGAATGCTTCCCCACTCGTTCGCACGCCAGCAACAGCGAGTTGTACGTAATCACGTTACACTCTACACTTTGATTCCGTTTTCGCATGCCGTCGAAAATATCAAGCGCCTTGTCCACCCTTTTACCCTTCTCGCACGCGCTGATCACTGCGCCGTACGTTATCGAATCCGGCTCCACGCCGTTTCTCTGGCAAAGCTCAAACATCTCCAAAGCCTTGTCCAGCCGCTTGCCCTTGGCGCACGCGGATATCAAGGCAGAATACGTAAAGATATTAGCATCTATGCCATTTGCCTGCATCTCAGAAAACACGTCGACTGCTTTTTCCCACTGCCGTGACTTCCCAAGCGCGTTAATCAGCGCGGAACAGGTTATGGTGTTCCCCGAAATGTTTCGCGCTTTCATCGCGTCGTACAGTTCGCACGCTTTTTCCCACGAGCCCGCTCGGCCGCAGGATTTTATCAAAGTAGTGAACGCGGGGGCGCCTGGTCGGAACGTGGAATGCTTCAGTATTTGTGCAATCTCGCCCGTCCCTGGCTTCGCCCGTTGCACGGCTTGCGACAGCGAATCCAGATCCTTGATGAGCTCGCCGGGGGAGTAATTTGAATGGCTAGATTGCCCACTTCGGTTCCCACCTTCCCTTCCACAGCCGCCGCGTCCCTCGTTCCGTTCCCTCCCCCTTTCGTTTCTCCCACGGTCACCGTCTCTTCGTCCGGAGTTGGTATTGCCACTCGTGTTCTTTCCGTCGTTCTCCTCGCCTCTGCCGCGTCTACCCCCCAACCCGCTTCCGTTCTGCCGCCGCCCACCCCGTCCCTCGGAACTCTCATCCGAAGACGCTCTTCGCCTGTCGTCTCCAACGCGCCGTGCACCGCCAACGCTCTCATCGCCACCGGGCTTGCGCCGTGACCCGTCGCGACTCGAGGAAGCCCCTAAGCTGCCGCCTAGGGTTAGAATGAGTTTAGAGCGGAATACGTTTGAGGTGGAAAGAAACAATTAATGATGTTCCAAAAGCACAACGATTTAATCAGTCGAGGAAGACATCGTCGAGAGGGAGTGTCATGGTCAGCAAACGTGTCGGATCGATTCATGTTGACAGCTGTGTGTCCGGAACGTGGTTCGGTATATCCCGCACGAGTCATCACTCAAAACGGGTTTGAAAACGGAGCACGACGACCGGTGGGTCGACGCCCGATCGCGTGAGTTTTCACTGGCGGCGGCGTGGAAAACAAAAGGTTTTCTCGGTTGGATGCAACGGGTGCTGACGTACCTGCACCTCTTCTCAGATCTTTGTTCCATGAACCGCTGCCTCTGTCGGACACGACACCTCCGGCGCCCGCTTTCTTCTCCACCGTGGTCCATCCCTCGTCCACCATGTTCGTCGTCGAGGTGTCCAAGTGATGCGACAGGAAACAGGTTCGGTTTCGCCTCTAGATTCCGATTGCGCGTTGGGCGCGTAAGAGTCGGCGGACAGAGGGCCTTGGAATGAACGATAAACTCGAACGCGCCGGCTGGAACCAGAGTTCAGGGTTGCGAGCGCCAGGTGTCACCTGTGCGCACCCAACCGCCGGTGCACGGGACAATGAGAAGGCGCCTTCGTGAACACAGACACACACATGTGTGCGGCGCCGACAAAGTGCTCTTTTTTGCTTTCGCTCCACCGATTTTGGTTATCATTTTAACTCGGCATTAACTCAATGTTTTCTCCATATAATCCAGCCGACACCAGTTTTTTCTCCCGCCACGAAGCAGATTAGAAAAGAGAGATGTCGTTCTCCCGCACTCCTCGTCCGCGCCTCGTCGCGACGGCGGAGCGGCTTTTGCGATGCCGACCCCCCGGAGCCGCCGTGCCGCGGCCGTGGACACGTACGAAAGCCCAGCGGCGAGGTGCGTGTAATAGTCCCCAGCGAATGTCGCCCACCCATCGCAATCGATGATTGGAGATCTCTTTTGCGTTTTTTTGCGCTCGTCCCCCCGCGGCTCAAGAGGCAATCGAACGCAGATGCGTGGCGCAGAGATGACGACGGTGCATTGCAAAAACTTGAGGACCTCTGCACGACTACATAGAGCATAGATCACCTGAACCTGACCTGACTCCATCCCTCTCTCCCCTCCCCCCACAGCGATGGCAAGTCCCTGGGAGGCCGGATGCTGAACGCGGGTTTCTCTCTGTTGAAAAGTTTTGGGAAGAGCGGTGCGAAGAGTAAGCGCAAACGCGACGGCGCTACAGATTCCCCAGGAGATCCGGACACAGACTCGGCGACGAAACGAGCAAGGCAGCGTGGCAGTGGAGGCAAACAACCAAACGCATCCTTCATCACCTCGAGTGTTCGCAAAACCAAAGGGAAGACGAGCGCTGCATCTAAGAAAAAAGACGACGAAGCGGCGAAGAATCTGCAATCAAAATTCCAATCCGTGGATGAGGACAAGGCGAGTGGTATGGGCAAACAGTCTCAACGTTCCGGGAAGAAAGGAGGCAAAGCGACGCGATCGGGGAGTATAAAGTCCATCTTCTCGCCAGTGTTTTCGTTCTTCGCGGGGGGCGAGACGGAAAAGGCGAACACGCGGCCGAGTCGCGAGAAGGTGAAACCCGCGGCGGGTGAGAAAACAAAAACAAAGTCTAATGCGCAACCGACGCGCTCAAGAGAGGCTGTTAAGAAACCCGCGGCTGGGACGTCCGCGCGCACGAGGGGAAGAGTGCCTTCTGGAGGAACGATCCGAGGCTCTACTGACAGGAACAGCATCCGAACTACTGTCCCTGAACCAACTGCGGACGACGACGCGTCGAGCGATGACGACGTTCCAGTAGCAAGGCTCGTGTCCCCCGCGCGGGGCGCCGGCGCGGCGGCTCGGGGACGCTCCGTCCCCGCCGTCGCGGAGAGCCTCGAGAGCGACGAGGCTGAGGAGACCGAGAGTGACGATGCGGTGTTACAAGCGAGCGGTGGGACGGGCGTTTGTTCCTCGCGCCAAACAAGTCAACCTTCTTTGAGCAAACACCCTGCACCGCAACCCGCGAAGTTTGACAAGAACAACCCCAACCTCGCCCCCGACGGCTCGATTATCCAGAACGGCTTCGGCAAGGCTGATTTGACGTTGGACGACGAGTACGAGTACTTCGACGAAATGGACGAAGAGACGTATGACGAGGAGTACGACCCGTGGATTTTTATCGGGGGTTTGCCTCCGCTGAGGAGCTGCGTGCCGAAGAACCGGCCCAAATTGTTACCTCCGCAAAGCGCCGTGCACGTCAACAAAAACACGTTGGTGTTGGACCTCGATGAAACGTTAGTACACTCCGACTTGGAGCAAACCACCGGGCACACCTGCGACTTTTCCTTCCCCGTGCACTTCAACAACCAGAAGCACATCGTCAATGTGCGCCGGCGACCGTACCTAGCCGAGTTCATGGAGTTCGCGGCGCGGCACTTCGAGGTGGTCGTGTTTACGGCGAGTCAGAGGGTTTATGCGGAGCGATTGCTTGACACGTTGGACCCTGATAACGTGCTCATCAAGCACCGACTGTACCGAGAAGCCTGTGTTTTAGTCGACGGCAACTACATGAAGGACTTGTCAGTGATAGGCAGAGACCTGAAAAACACGATCATCGTAGACAACTCCCCTCAGGCGTTCGGGTTCCAGTGCGACAACGGCGTTCCCATCGAGTCGTGGTTCGATGACGACAACGACCGGCAGCTTCTGAAGCTCATTCCGCTGCTGGGGCGGTTAGCCAACGCGGAGGACGTGCGGCCTGTTTTGAAGAACAAGTTCGACCTGCACGAGCGGATCAGAGTGGCGGAGCAAAGAGCCGTGCGAGGGGGGAGGAGGTAGGAGTGGGGGGTTATAGTAGAGATTCATTAGGTGAATCATGCACTATAGTCATAGGTGAATCAGCAGTGTGGACGGAAGGCAAGAGCCTAGAGCCACACCATGTGTAACTTCAGGCATACGCCATACCACGTGTAACTCATAATAACGCATCATGCTTTAAAACTGTAAATAGTGTTTCTCTTGCGCCTCGCTTACGCCTTGATCTTCTCCATGAGGATCTCCCCCATTTTAATGCACCCGACCAACTCGCACCCTTCCGACATGATATCGCCGGTTCTGAACCCGTCGTCCAGGCAGTCAGAGACGGCTTTTTCCATCTTCGCCGCGGCTTCCTCCTCCCCGAACTGGTACCGCAACATCATCGCCGCGGAGAGGACCTGCGCCAGCGGGTTCGCTTTGTCCGTGCCGGCGATGTCGGGAGCGGAGCCGTGCACGGGCTCGTACAACCCCGGGCCGTCCGTGCCAACCGCGGCGGACGGCAACATACCAATTGAACCCGTCAACATGGACGCCGCGTCGGAAAGAATGTCGCCGAAGATGTTCCCGGTAACAATGGTGTCGAACTGCGTGGGGGCGCGGATGATCTGCATTGCCGCATTGTCCACATACATGTGCGACAATTCGACATCAGGGTACTCCTCCTCGTGCACGCGCGTCACGACTTCTTTCCACAATTGGCTGACTTCCAGCACATTGGACTTCTCCACGGAGCACAGGCGGTTGGAGCGCTTTTTCGCGGTCTCGAAGCCGACACGGGCGATCCTCTCAATCTCAGGCACCGAGTAAATCATGGTGTTGAATCCCGTTTTGTTGCCGTCCTCATCGACGCCGAACCCCTTCGGTTTGCCGAAGTAGATGCCTCCAATCAACTCACGCACAACCATGATATCGGTGCCTTCCACGATCTCTCTCTTTAAGGACGAGGCGTCGATTAGCTGGGGGAGGATGTTCGCGGGCCGTAAGTTGGCGAACACACCTAGGCCGGCTCTGAGACCGAGAAGACCTTGCTCGGGGCGGACATCAGCGGGGAGGGTGTCCCATTTGTACCCGCCGATCGCGGCTAAAAGCACCGCATCGGAGGCTTTGCACTGCGCCAGGGTTTCGTCGGGCAAGGGGACACCGGTGGCGTCGATCGCGGCACCGCCAACCAAGGCTTCAGTGAAGTCAAAAGCGATGTCGTACTGGGTTCCAACCTCCTCCAAGACCTCCTTGGCAACCTTCATGATCTCGGGGCCGATCCCATCGCCGGGGAGGAGGGTGATTTTGTAGTTTTTAGCGGCGGCCTGGATTTTGGTGCGGGCGCGGGCGCGGACTACAGGGAGCCGGGCGGTGTTCTTCAAAGTGGCGCGGCGGAAACCGGCGCCGGTGGAGGCGCTCAGGCGGAAGGACACGGGGGCGGACATAGCGGCCATCGTTAGGGAGGTGGAGTCGATGCGGCGGGCGCGACGACGATTGGTGGATTGACGATCGGGTTTCGGCTTTCTATCCGCCGAAAGATCTTTGCTGGCGCAGAAGTACCAAAGGGGTACATCATGTCTATACCTTGTCATTTGGGGAGAGATTTTCAACGACTCGCTGCGCGGGTCGCGTCCCCCGGTACTCTTGCGGGCGCGCGTGGCGGCGTTGTGGACGGCCAGAGGCTGTCATGCCGTCCCTGCAGCAGATGGCCGCTGGGAAGGCGAGGATTAGAAACGCACCAAATGTACGATCGATCCCCGGCGCGTGGGCGTACCCCCATTTTACCGAATTCCGAATTGCCGTGGCGCGAGGTCAAAATAATGCATGGACCGCGACGCCGAGAGCTCGTCGTTTTGATCGTCCATTCACACGGGGTCTCTATGGCACTCCGTCCCGTACCTCCACACGACTCATCACTAACCTCCCCCCCCGCTTCCCTCACCCTACACAGAATAACGCCACCCCCACGACCGCGGACCGGCGCGTGGCGAAGGCTGAGATGTTGCGTCGCGAGATGGACTGGAGTTCGGACGACGCGTTGACGCCCGCGCCGAAAACGTACGCGCGGGATTTCTACTACGACGATTCGGACGGGGAATCGCCCGTAAATGCCCGAAAACCTGTGCCGGCCAGCATCAGGGGCGGGGTCAGTGTTAGGCGCACGGGACGTGATAACGCAGGATTGAACCGAGGAGAAGCGAATGCGTCTAACGCGTCGGCTCGCAACGCGTCTTCCACCGCCACCCCGAGTTCCCACCCCGGCGCCGCGTTGTGCGCCGAAGGCGACAAGACGTTCCTGGGCTTCGACGTTCCGAAATCGAAACAACAGGCGTTTGAATTATACCTGAAGGCGGCGAATCAACACGAGTATGCGCCCGCGCTTTTGCGACTGGGGAATTGCTTTCTGTTGGATGACGGAGGAGGGCATGACGGCCCCGATTTAGACCAAGCCATCATATACTTCCAAAAAGGCGCAAGCGCAGGGAACAACCAGTGCTTAGTCGCGTTGGGGGAGTGCTATGAGAAACAAGGTGACTTGACCTTGGCGTTTCAGACGTTCACGAAGGCTTTGCAGAACGCGGGCGGTCCGTCCGATACCTCGCACCGCGACGCGAACTTAAACATCGCGCGCTTCAAGGAGTTTGGGCTCGGGGGCGTGCCGGTTGATGTGAGTGCTGCTCGGAGTGCGTACGAGCAGTGCGCAAAGCAGGGGTCATCAATTGCACAGCGAAGCATTGGTATTCTAACCCTAAGAGATGCGGAGATGACGCTTGACGAGGGCGAGAAGGCGAGGTTAACCGAAGCGGCGAGTGATTATTTACACAAAGCGGCGAAGCAAGGAGACGCGGAGGCTATGAACCAGCTCGGGATTCTGTACGAAGACGGGTTGATTCGCATCGATGCCAACGACAACACTGACAGTGCTCTTGACAAGGCTCGTTCCCTGTACGCCCGGGCCGCGCATCTCGGGCACGCCCGCGCGATGAACAACCTGGGGTTCGCGTGCGCCGCCGCGGGTGCGCACCAAGAAGCGGCGAAGTGTTTCAAGAAAGCCGTGCTTGACGGGGACGTGGATGCGGCGCACAACCTTGGGAACTTCTACGAAACCGGCGTGGGGGTGGACAAGGACTTGAATGAAGCCAAGCGGCTGTACGCGGAAGCTGCGGCTGGAGGACATGAGCAAGCGCTTCAAGCGGCTACTAGGCTGGCCGCCGGCGAAACCACGAAGGTGTTTGGCAGCGACGACCCCAACACGAGCGCCGCTTCGTTGAGACGACAGTTACAATCGAAGGAAAACGAAACCGCGCGTTTAGCGTTAGATCTGGGTGAATCCAAAGCTGAAACCGCGCGTTTGAAAGGCAAGGTTAAGGATTTGAAACTGGAAATGCAGGGGTTGGTAAAATCGGTGGAGGCTGCGAAGAAACGCGAAACCGAATTTGGAACTTCTTCAAGAGGATCTCCGGCGGGTGGGTTCTCGGGGACGTTCGGCACGCTCGGGAATGCAACTGGAACTCACAGTGCTGCGCCTGGAGTTACTGGACCTAGTACTTCAACTTCAGCCCCTCCTGTTCCTTTGTTAAAGCCCGAGTTTACCCGCTCCACGTCGCTGATGAGCAACCGCTCGACGCACTCGAACTACTCGGCTTATAGTGGGTTGTCAGGGGTTTCGAAGGACGATGACGAGGGTAAAA
>MDSY01001361.1_pt1 | contig 16489 bp, 16 predicted proteins | sample 811131 | NCBI WGS metagenome assembly MDSY01 (sample SAMN05326643, study PRJNA326480) | marine metagenome | isolation source: seawater | place: Atlantic Ocean: South West | collected 2010
ATCTGTTTCCCCATAACCGAGATGAGGCCTATCTCGTGCAGGATGGCATGCACCGATTGCTTGACGCAGCTGTTGCCGGCTGGAAAGTTGGTGCCACAAGCCAAAAAATGCGTGAACTTGACGGGCATGAAGATGTCATACCCGGACGGATATTTGCATCTCGGACTTTTGTCGGTGCGCGTCATCGCTTGTCCATCGATCAATTTCCACACGCCCGTGCCGAGACGGAGTTTGCGTTTCGACTACTGGCGTCTCCTGAACTTCGGCAAACCGCATGGACAGCTGAAGAAATGGCCAGCATGATGATTTTGCACCCGGCAATCGAGCTCATTGGCAACCGTTTTTTTGTCGATGAGGTGAGTAAAGCAGAGAATTCACTTTTGACCATCGCTGATAATGGTGGTGGTATCGGGTTTGTCTTTGGCGACCCGGTAGCTGATTGGCATGACATAGATTTTCAGAACCATCGGATCAGCCTGACGGTGGGGCGTCGTGGTCCGGCTGACAATTTTCTTGGCGATATGCGGTGCATTCCGGCTCAGGCCGCGGCTGATCTGGTAAATCATCTTGCCAGCCGTGGCGAGGTGCTGGCAGCGGGAGACTTTATTTCAACGGGGGCGGCAACCGTCCCCCAGACTTTTGCCGCTGGGGATGCGGTAGCCGCGGATTTTGGTGAAATTGGACGGATTGAGCTACAATTTTAGGCAATATTTTTTAACAGGAAGGATGCAAATTGGATGATTGATATTTTGGTGATTTTTGGACCAAACCTGAATATGCTTGGTACACGGGAACCGCATATCTACGGCAGCGACACGCTGGCTGATATCAAAGCTGAATTGGAAGCGCAGGCAAGCAGGCTTGACCGTGAAATCACAACAATGCAATCCAATGATGAGGGCGCACTGGTAACAACAATTCAGCGGGCTCGCGGTACGGCGAAGGCGATCCTGTTCAATCTCGCGGCATATACCCACACATCGATTGTCTTGCGTGACGCCCTTGCGATGTTCGATGGGCCCAAGGTTGAGGTGCATCTCTCCAATAATTACCAACGCGAGTCGTTTCGCGAAATCAGTCTGACGGCTCCAGTCAGTAATGGTCTCATCGTTGGCTTTGGCACAGATTCTTTCCTGCTTGGTCTTGATGCTGTTGATGGTCTCTTGAAAAAAGTTGAAGACAATCCCCGTGAAATGAAGTGTGATGAAGAACAAGAAAATGACTGAGTCGATCAAAAATGTGGTGGTAGTGGGTGCAGGTGGTATGGGTGCGCTGTTCGGATCCATTCTTGCCGAGGGTGGACTGGATGTAACTTTGGTCGATAATGACCGGGAACATGTGGACGCAATCCGGAAAAGTGGACTGCATATTTCAGGCCTTGGTGGTGAGCGCCACCAGCAGATCAGAGCTGAATATGATGCTGGCGCAGTTGCAACTGCAGATATCGTTCTATTCCAGTGTAAGGGAACGGTAACTTTTGATGCAGCAAATGCAATAGCCCATCTGGCTGGTACTGGTGCGATCTTTGTTAGCTTTCAGAACGGTCTTGGAAATGAGGATATCCTCGCTGCACATTTTGGAATGGAAAATGTGTTTGGCGGTTTGACGTCGATGGCCGGCGCACGGTTAGGGCCCGGCCATGTGCAAGATTTTGATAGGGTTCCGACCTATTTAGGCGAGTGGAGAGGAGGCCTATCACGACGGGCCAGCAAGATTGCCGCTACCTTTACTGCTGCTGGTCTAGAAACAAATGCTAGCCCCGATATCAAAACCGACATTTGGAAAAAGCTGTTGGGCAATATGACGATGAGTGCTGTTTCCGGCATGACAAATCTGACCAGTACTCAGATCTTGCAACGCGATGATCTGCGTCATGTATGTCAAAATGCGCTGGATGAAGCGCTGTCCATCGCCCATTCACAAGGGGTCCTGCTCGACAGGAACGAGGTGGTGAAGGGGCTGGACCTTATGACGGCACCCGGCGGGACCGGTGATAATAAGTCATCACTTTGTCTCGATGTGCTGGCAAAACGCCCAAGCGAGGTCGAGTTTATCTATGGAAAACCACTGGAATTGGCAGATCAAGCAGGTTTGGCTGTTCCCACTCTTCGGGCGCTCTATGGCCTGGTGAAGGGTGTTGAAACACATTACACGGAAAGGTAGGTGGAAGATGTCTTCGCTCAAAGGAAAAACAGCATTCATTTCTGGCGGTTCAAGGGGTATTGGGCTGGCCATTGCCAGTCAACTTGCCAAACAAGGCGTTAATGTGATGATCGCTTCATCGAGCGAGGATCACCTTTCTGCGGCCATCTCCGCCATCAAGACCGCCTCATCAGTGAATATTGAAGGGCACCCAGCAGACCTTAGAACGCTCGCCGGTTGCGAGGCGGCTTTTGATGCGCATGCAAAGAAATTTGATGTGTGCGATATCTTTGTTCACAGTGCCGGAGCCACCAAGGGTGGGGTTTTTCCAACCCAGCCTGACGAAGATTTTCTTGATGGGTTTGCTTTGAAATTTCATGCCGGGGTGCGGTTGTCGCGCTTATTCTGGCCGATGCTGAAAGCGGCTCGGGGTAATATTGTAATGATTGTCGGCGGTGCGGCGCGCACACCGGATAATACCTTTATGGTTGGCAGCGCGGTGAATGCGGCCCTAGCCAATTATTCTAAGGCGCTGGCAGGTCAGGGGCTGGTTGATGACGTCAATGTAAACTGGGTTAGCCCTGGTCAAACTGAGACTAAACGCTTGCAAACCTTGATTGCCACACGTGCAAGACATGAGGGCAAGACCGTCCAGGCGGTGCGTGAGGAGCGGATGCGCGATGAGGGAATTCGGCGGCTGGGCAGGCCTGATGACGTTGCCGCGCTGGTTTGCTTCCTATGCGGGGAGGAAGCACGTCACATCCACGGCGCGGGGATTAGTGTCGACGGCGGCGCAACCAAGGGTTATTTTTGATGGATTTAACGCTTAGCGAGGAACAGCGGCTCTTGGTTAGTACGATACGGACTTTTATTTGTCGCGAGCTCAAGCCACTGGAGCAGGACATTGAAGAAACTGGTAGGCTGGCTGATACTGTAGCTGCAGATATCCGCAAGAAATCTCAGGTTCTTGGCCTGTACGCTGTCAACATACCCTTGGAATACGGCGGAGGTGGGCTGTCAGTTCTGAATTGGATGATTGCCGAGGAACAGTTTGGACGCACCAGTGATATACTCATCAGACGGGCGTTTGGCAATGTGTATGAAATTCTGCTTGAGGGCAGTGCAGCACAAAAACATTCCTATCTTTTGCCAGCAGTGCGCGGCGAGCGTACATTTTCTGTAGCTTTCACTGAACCTGAGGCTGGATCAGACGCAGCGGCAATCACCACCCGTGCAACCCGGTCAGATGGCGGCTGGGTGCTAAATGGGGCAAAACACTTTATTTCAGATGGAGAGTATTCTGATTTTTTTGTGGTGACGGCTGTAACTGACCCAACCGCAACGGCGCAAAGAATTTCGACCTTTATTGTTGAAAAAGGGATGCTGGGATTCAGTGTTGGCCGGGACCAGCCAATGATGGGCCTGCGTGGTACGTCGCACGTCGAAATGCGCTTTGAAGATGTTCATCTCGGGCCCCAACACTTGCTCGGGCAAGAAGGCCAAGGGCTAAAACTGGCGTATTTGACGCTGGGACGGGTGCGGCTTGCTCAGGTGGCCGCCCGTGCCATTGGCAAGGCGACTATGGTGATGGGTATGAGCCTTGAATATGCGCAGCAACGGCGCCAGTTTGGCTCGGCTATTGGGGATTTTCAGATGATCCAGCAGATGCTTGCCGACTCGGCGATGGAGATTAACGCATGCCGTCTTGCGCTTTGGCAAATAGCTAGCCGGATCGATGCGGGAGAGGAAATGCGCGGCGGCATTTCGATGTTAAAGGTTCAAACATCTGAAATGCTTGGCCGGGTAGTTGATCGGGCGGTACAGATTTTTGGTGGTGCTGGCTATTGCCGCGATTTACCGATCGAGCGGTACTTTCGAGACGCTAGAATTAGTCGGATTTACGACGGCTCATCGGAAATCCATCGTATGGTGCTGGCCAAGCAACTTATGAAGGGCGATGTTTCGCTCTATGATTGTTACGGGTAGAAGGTATGACAGGCGTGAATTTTTTGTCAGCAGACGCGGCAGTAGCGATGATTGAGGATGATGCGGTTGTTGGACTGGTCGGCGGCGGTGGCGGATTGGTCGAAGCCAGTACACTTCATGAGGCGGTTGAGCGCCGCTTTTTAAAGACGGGTCACCCCCGGAACCTAACCTGCATTCATGCGCTGGGAATTGGCGATAGGCAAAGTCGTGGGATGAATCGATTTGCCCATACTGGCATGACAAGCCGTGTGATTGGTGGCCATTGGATTTGGTCTCCTCGGATGCAACAAATGGCGCGGGATAACGAGATTGAGGCTTATGTACTGCCGGGCGGCGTCATAATGCAACTGATGCGTGAAGTGGCGGCTGGCCGACCCGGCTTGATCACCCATGTTGGCCTGGGCACTTTTGTTGACCCAAGGCAAGATGGTGGCCGGTTGAACGAGGCGGCAAAGGCCGACTTGACCGAAATTATCTCGATCGACGGCAGAGAATACCTGCGTTACTTGCCAATACCTGTGTCTGTTGCGCTACTGCGTGGCAGCTACGCCGATGAAGATGGCAATATCTCGCTCGAAGAGGAGCCGGCAAACCTTGACATCTATGCAATGGCTGCTGCGGCGCATAACAGTGGTGGAAAAGTTATTTTTCAGGTTAAGGGCAAAGTGCCGCGCAACAGTCTTAAAGCGCGCGAGGTGCGCATCCCCGGGGCACTTGTTGACGCCGTTGTGATTGATCCATGTCAACGGCAGGGCTATGACCTAGTTTATGACGCGGCCCTCTCAGGCGAGGCTTACCGGGACAATATCCAAGAGCAACCGCTCAGTTTCTCGCCCCGTTTGGTGATCGCTCGACGGGCGCAAAAGGAACTTATTGCGGGGTCGGTGATCAATTTTGGCTTTGGCATACCTGATCAGGTGGCCAAGCTGATTTCTCGTGATGGTGATACAGAGCGCTACTTCCAGACGATTGAGCATGGCACTTACGGTGGCCAATTGATGGATGGAGACCTGTTTGGTTATGCGCTGAACCCGACCTGCATGATCGACGGGCCGTCACAGTTTGATTTCTATTCTGGAGGCGGGCTTGATATTGCGTTTTTGGGGTTTGGCGAGATGGACCGGCATGGAAATGTCAACGTCTCCAAGCTGGCAGGCAATACGGTTGGCCCGGGTGGCTTCATCGACATTGCCCAAAATGCCCGTACGGTGGTGTTTTGTGGTACTTTTGATACCGGTGGGGCGGTGCTGGAGATCGGTGACGGTAAACTGCGGATCAAGGCACATGGACGGATTGCCAAATTGGTAGACGAGGTAGCACAGATTACCTTTTCCGGCCCGCAGGCGTTGGCGCAAAGACAACGTGTCATTTATATCACTGAGCGCGCCGTCTTTAAGTTGACTATGGGGGGCGTCGAGTTGATCGAGATTGCGCCGGGCGTCGATGTACAAGGGGACGTACTTGATCGCATGGGTTTTGCACCACAGATTGTTGTGACACCGGCAAAGATGCATGCCGCTTTGTTTTATGATGATGGGGGCGTGGTATAATGCAGGTTGTGAACATCGGCTTGGTCGGCGCAGGATCAATTGGTGTCAGGCATATTCAAGCGATAGATAAGGTTGATGAGATCAGTCTTGTGGCAATTGCTGATCCATCACCAGTGGCGGCGGAGATTGGAGAGGTTCGCTCTATACCCGTCTATGCCGATGCGGAAAGCATGTTTCAGGCAGGGGGCATCGACGCAGTGATCATCGCGACGCCTACGGAAAAACATCACAAGATTGTAATGGTGGCGCTCACTCATCGCCTGACTGTGCTGGTAGAAAAACCAATCGCTGCAACCGTCGAGGAGGCAAGTGATATTACGCGGTTTGCCAACGAACAAGGCTGTCATGTGCTTGTTGGACATCAGCGCCGGTATTACCCCTGTACAGAAAAAGCCCGCGATATAATCCAGAGTGGTCAGCTTGGCACTTTGATAGCTGTAATTGGTCAATGGACCGTTCGCAAAGATGACCCATATTATGCACCGCAATGGCGCCGAGAAATAGAGGCGGGGCCAATTTTAACTAATCTCATTCACGAGATCGATCTCTTGCGGTTCATTTGCGGTGATATCGCGACAGTTTCCGCAGAAATTACTCATCACGACCAGAAATTTGCCAAGGAAGATGCAGTGGCAATTACCATGAAATTCGCTAATAATGCGATTGGAAGCTTTGTGCTTTCCGATCGCACTCCTACACCTTGGACTTGGGAAATGGCGCTTGGTGAGAATTCAAAATTTCCCAAATCAGGACAAAATGCTATTCGCTTCATGGGAACCAAAGGTGCGCTGGAATTTCCAAATCTTGTCTTGTGGTCGCATTCGGATTCGGAAGGCAACTGGCAGGATGAAATTCAGTCTGAAGTGATAGAGATGCCTTTTGTCGATGCTTATGTGGAGCAATGTCAGCATTTGTGCGCCGTTGTTCAGGGTACACAAATGCCCATCATCGATGCGGAAAATGGTACGAGATCTCTGGATGCTACTCTGGCCGCTGTTCGAGCTGCCACCGAGGGAACTCGGGTAATTCTTGACCTTTCATCATACCAAGACAGGAAAAATATATTAGATGACTGATTTCTATGTGAAGGTTGGCGACAGCGCCAGTTTTACCAAGACCGTTTCGGAGAGTGATGTTTACCAATTTGCCGGTCTGACAGGTGATTTTTCACCCAATCATGTTAACAAGGTTTATATGGAAAAATCATCCTATGGCCGGTTGATGGCACATGGTGCCCTGCTCGTCGGTTTTATGTCGACTGTGTCAACAATGGCGATTGCGCACTGCCGAGATGCTGAAGAGACGCCGGTTGCGGTGGGCTATGATAGAATCAGATTCCTTAAACCAGTGTTTCTTGGAGACACGGTGTCCACCGTCTACAGAATTTCTGAGATTGATATCGAACGGCGGAGGTCAACGGCGCAGATAGAGGTTACTAATCAAGATACCGATCTTGTTGCTGTTGGCAGCCATATTCTGCAATGGGTACCCAACAGCTAATTCCAGTATTTCCAGAGGCGCTCATAATCAGGAGGGTTTGATGAAGCTATCACGGGACATTGCGGGGCAAAACTTTATCGTAACCGGTGCAGCGCGCGGGATCGGCCTTGCTATCAGCACCTTGTTCAGCAGTCTTGGTGCTCGGGTTTCTGGCTGGGACCTCGACGTTAGCGATATGCAAGAGAACTCGGTATTTGCCGACGCTCAGGTCGTCGACGTTACAGATGAGGCCGCAACCCTATCCGGATTTGCTGCGTCATTACAGCGTCTTGGAGATATTGACGGGATTATTGCCAATGCGGGTATCAATGGACCGACCAAGCCAATGTGGGAGTATTCATTGACTGAATGGGATGCAGTGATGGGCGTTGATCTTACTGGTGTGTTCCTGACGGTTAAAGCATCGCTTGACCATTTCCAGACACGCGAGCATGGCCGCATCATCATTATCTCGTCGATCGCTGGCAAAGAGGGAAATCCCGGGGCGGTGCCCTACGGTGCGGCTAAAGCTGGCGTTATCGGTCTTGCCAAGGGTTTGGCGAGAGAACTGTTGCCATCAGAGATTACTGTGAATTGCATCGCGCCCTCGATCGCTGTGACTGATTTGCTCGACGGGATGAGCGAGGCGTACATCGCTGACAAGAAAAGCCGCATTCCGAAGGGTCGCTTTTGCACGCCTGAAGAAATTGCCCATATGGCGGCCTTTATTGCCTCGCCCGCTTGTAGTTTCACTACGGGACAGGTGTTCGATGTCACCGGTGGGCGAGCCACATGGTAGCTAAAATGCGCAGGCTTGGTTTGGAGGATTTATGTGTGCATCAGGTCTGCTTATCTGGCCAGTGTGATTTTATGAACTCACTTGACGTATTTGGCAAACAAGGCATTCAACGTACGGCCCTGTGGAGCCCGATGATTGATGCTTACGGTGAAGCACCGGCCAAAGTGATATGGGATGCAAGCGGTCTGGTGGCTGAATCACTCTGTGCCGCAGAGCTGTTTGCCGGTTCAGACAATTTGAAAATGATGCTTGAGCGCGCCGATAAATTTGGTGCGCGCACGCTGGTTGTTATCACAGGTGGTCTGCAACTGACCGATGGAACAGGGCTTGAAAGGGCGCGTGAACGGGTCTTGCCCCTGCTGGCGGCGGCGGATGAACTTGCTCGGCCATTTAATGTGCGGTTGGCTTTCGAACCACTTCACCCGATGGTCTGTGGAAACCGGTCAGTGGTTTCTAGTTTGGAAGAAGCCTTGTCTTTATTGCGACGGCTCGGTTCTACGCATCAGATTGGCCTTGCAATTGATAGCTACGCGTTATGGTGGGAACACGGCCTCGCCGCAAAGCTTGCAGCAGCGGACGAACTTATTTTAAATTACCATGTGTCCGATTGGCTTTCCGACACCGGAGATTTGCGGTTTGATCGTGGAATGCCTGGTGAAGGGCAGATTGATCTTGTTCACTTGCGGCATAAAGTTGAGGAGGCGGGCTATCAGGGGCCTGTCGAAATTGAAATTTTTTCGCAAAATCGGTGGTGGAAAAAACCGCCAGAATCAATGATCAAGGCCATCATTGCTGGGATGAACCAGTTCTATTGAGTGGGTGATGGGATCTATTTCGCTAAATTTCTGGCCATGAAATAAGATAAAAAATGATTGTATTTCATCAAATTTACTCTTTTATCTAGTAAACTAGCATTCATTTTATTGACATTTCAAATAAGCTCTTGCCAATGATGCATAGTTATTTGAAGTATGAATATGAATGCTAGAAAATAGGTTTTAGAAGTTAGAGGAAGAAACCGGTGCTTCAAATCAATGATGTGCACGCGGGTTACGGCAATCTTAAGATTTTACGTGGCATTGACATGCACGTGCCAACTGGTGGAATCGTCACTCTGCTTGGCGGCAACGGCACTGGCAAATCCACGCTGCTTAAGGCCGTATCAGGACTGATCCCATTGATGGAGGGCGAAGTTCTCTTCGGTGGTGTCAATATTTCCAACATGAAGCCACATGAGCGTGTGCGTCTTGGTCTCGTTCAGGTAACTCAGGCCAAAGAGGCCTATCCGGCAATGACGGTCGAAGAAAATCTTATGCTTGGCGCTTATATACGGCGCGACCGAACTGATATTGTTGCTGACTTGGAACGTGTCTATGAAATGTTTCCAGTCCTTCGGGAGCGACGCAAGCAGATGTCTGGGACTCTGTCAGGTGGTGAAGTTCAAATGCTTGTAATGGGCCGTGGAATTATGGCCAAGCCAAAAATGTTAATGTTAGACGAACCAAGTGCAGCACTCGCGCCAAAGGTTGTCTTAGAAATTTTTGCCAACATCAACCGTATTGCCAAGACTGGTGTGACAATTCTAGTAGTTGAGCAGAATGTTCGAATGGCACTGATCCTTGCCCAATATGGGTACATCATTCGTGATGGTGTGATTATGATTGAAGGTAAGGCTGAACAGTTGATTAGTGATCCAGCAGTTAAGGAATCCTTCCTTGGCGGTTCAGTGGCAGATACATCAAAAGCGCTTACGAACTGAGCAGATATAACGGGGAAAACATAATATGGGTTTTGATTATAACTCGTTGTTAGCATTTATTATTTTTGGTATCACCATTGGTGTTGTTTATGGCATTGTAGCGCTTGGCATTTCATTGATTTATTCGGGCCTCGACATCGTGCACTTTGCACATGGTGAGATGTATATGTTTGGTGCGTTTTTCGGCCTTGTTCTGGTACAAGAATTGAGTGTGCCATATCCCATCGCTTTAATCGGTGCGATGATACTGACAGCGCTATTTGGAATGACGGTGGAACGAGTATTCTATCGGCGCTTAACGCGGGGCGGCGGCGGCTATACCGTAGCCGGCATGGGAATGATCATCTGCGGATTTGGTATGTCTATGACACTAGTCAATGTCGCCTATTTTATTTGGGGTGCAGAAGCTGAGCCTTTCCGTGCTAATCTGGACTACATCCCACGTCTGAGTTTTCCTGGCGATATTGAGGTTCCGGAAAGCTATGTGCTCACAGCTATTATCTCAGTCGCTCTGATGGCAGCGCTGCATTATTTCCTTCGTTATACCAAGACAGGCCTAGCTGTTCGGGCAGTGGCGCATAATAAGGACATTGCCTATCTGATGGGCATCAATGTGCCTCTAATGATTTCTCTAATTTTTGGCTTAGCCTGTGGTCTTGGGGCTGCAGCGGGTGTGCTGATTGGGCCGATGCAATCAGTGCAGGTTGAAATGGGTTATTTAATGCTGATGAAAGCGTTTGCTGCTGCTGTCGTTGGTGGTTTTGGCTCGTTGCCAGGTGCAATTTTAGGCGGCATCATGGTTGGCGTGTTTGAGAACCTAGGTGCTGCTTATATCTCAGCAAGCCATAAAGATATTTACGCATTTTTGCTTTTAATTCTGGTCCTGATATTTAAGCCATCAGGATTGCTGGGGGTTGAGGCAAAAGTAAAGGCATAGCGAGTGATAAAACAATCGCTGTGAGGAGATTTAAACCTGATAACTAAACTGGAGGAAAAAATGAAACTACTTAATAAGTTGTTTGCTGGCGTTGTTACTACCGGTGTTGGCCTTGCTGCAACAGCCACTTTTGCAGAAGATATCAGAGTTGGTATCACCATGCGGATGGTGAGTGAAAACGGTCAGGCTTACGGTCAGATGTTGATGGATGAGATCAAAGGCATCAATGAAGCTGGTGGTATTAACGGCACCATGATTAAGGCCACTCTGATGAACGATGAGTGTAAATCAGACAAAGGTGTGGCCAATGCCAACAAGTTGGTGTTCCAAGAAAAGGTTCATTTGCTGCTTGGGTCAACCTGTTCTTCTGTTTCACTGCCAATCGTTGATGTGACCGCAAAGGCGGGTGTTCCGCAGTTGATTCCTCACTCAACAAATTCGATGATCACACAGAAGGGAAGCGAATGGGTTTTCCGTGTACCGGTAGCAGGTAGATATTACGGTGGTGTAGTTGCTAAATATGTGGGGGAGAATATTGGCACAAAGATCGCCTACATTTGTGCTGCGGACGCAGCCTCTGTCGGTGACTGTGCCAATATGGAAAAGCAGATGAAGGCTCAGTTCGGTGTCGAGCCAGCTTATCGAGCTGACGTTCAGGAAAAAGAAGTTGACTTCCGCGCACATATGCAAAAAATTAAATCCATGAATGTAGATGGCGTCTTGGTTGCCGCGCTGGCCGAGACTATGGCGCGGGCCTTGGTACAATCTTATGAAGCAGGTATTGGCGAAGAAGTACGTCGCATTGGCTCATCTTCGGCATCAAACGCCCCTGTACCAAAAATTGCTGGTGATGCGGCAAAGGGAGTATTCTTTGCTGCGGCTTATTCAGCGGCTGACCAGCGCCCGATTGCCAAATTGTTCAACGAAATGGTTAAGACACGGTATGGTATCCACGCACCTGACCATGATTTTTCACAAGCCTACGATCTTGTTCGGATTATGGAAATTGCCTTGAAAAATACCACCTTCACTGGTTCTCTTGCTGATGATCGCACCGCAATTCGGGACGCTATTGCTAACGTAAAGGGATATGAAGGGTTAGCATCTGGACCAATCAGTTTCTGTGCTGCAGCGACACCTCAGTGCCGCGATGGCAACAGAACAGCTGTACTTATAGGGTATACTAAAGGTGGTGAGAATTTCGAAACAGAAGTTCTGGCCCGCGTTACCATGGAAGAGGATTTTGGTCTCGAATAAAATCAATCCTAACTCAAACGTCGGGGCAGATATTTTTTCTGCCCCAACAATTCCGAAATTTACTTCGTAATTAGTTGTAACGCAGGGAAGTAATTCTAATGGGATTTCTGTCAATCGTGCCTGACTTTATTGAGCGCTTGGGAAAACATCATCGGCTGCTGCCATGGCTTTTTGCTTATGCTTTGTTGCTGCCAGTCCCATTCGTTCTGGCAACCCTGTTCAATGAATATTTGATCGATCTGGCAAACCGTATTTGCCTTTTTATTTTGCTGGCCGTAGGTCTCAACATTGTTAAAGGTTTTTGTGGACAGGTCACAGTTGGCCATATAGGCCTATACGCAATTGGTGCGGTGACATCCGCGGTGCTTACTCTTGAACCAGGTGGTTTTGGTGGTGCCCTGGGCTTTGGTTGGCCAGTATGGTTGGCCATTCCGATGGCGGTACTTGTGACAGCTTTTGCTGGTCTAATTATTGGCTTGCCATCAGTGCGCCTCGAGGGCGCTTATCTTGCATTAGCAACATTAGGTCTTGGCGAGTCAGTGCGGATTTTTATTGCAGTGACACCGGCCCTTGGGTCTAGTACCGGCCTGATGATGATCCCCGCACCAAGTATTGGTTCGTTCGTTTTTGATAGTTTTACAAGCTATTATTATCTCGTGATGACAGCGGCTCTCGCTGGAATCTATTTCTCTTTTTCAATTCTCCATTCGGCCACTGGACGGGCCTTTCAAGCCATTAGAGAGGATACCATCGCCGCTTCAGTTAACGGCATCAACGTGGTGAAATATAAACTTTTAGCATTTGTCTTGAGTGCGATTTATGCTGGCCTTGCCGGTGCGCTGTTTGCACATATGCCGCCGGGCTACCTGCATCATAATAATTTCACAGTGATCGAAATGGTAACGCTTTTACTAATGGTCGTTCTTGGCGGTATTGGCAATGTTTGGGGTGGTGTCATTGGTGCTATCGTTGTTTCGATTGCTTATGACCAAACAAAAGATCTAATTTTCATCTTTATGGACAGGCCGATTGTTATTCAACCCTTGGTATTTGGACTTTCGATGGTTTTGTTGGTGCTGTTCATGCCACGCGGTATTGGAGGCTGGATCGAAGGATTTCGGCGCAATCGCAGGTTCATTCGCAGAAGTGAGGAGAGACTGAGTGGCACTGCTAGAAACTCGTAATCTGAGCAAGAGCTTTGGGGGCCTACAGGCCATTCATGATGTAAGTCTCAAAGTTGAGTCTAATAAAGTGCATGGTCTGATTGGACCAAACGGATCGGGAAAATCAACATTTTTCAATCTCCTGACTGGTGTCTATCAACCGGATAAAGGAAGCTACATCGAATTTGATAATGTTGATGTGACTGGCAAGCCGGCACATTATATTGCTGGAAAAGGGCTCTCTAGAACATTTCAGCTACTGCGTCTTTACGGTGAACTGAGTGTGCTAGATAATGTTCTGGTCGGGTTCCATCCTCATACGAAATACAGTCCATTCGCTCCTTTTTTCAATGGATCTGAGGTGCGTCGCCAAGATCAGATTGTTAAAGAACAGATGTTTGAACTGCTAGAGTTTATTGGCCTTGCAGAACATGCTGAAATCCCAGCGGCTGAATTATCTGGTGGTCAGCGCCGGTTACTTGCTCTCGGTCGGGCAATCGCGATGCGTCCAAAAATGCTGTTGCTTGACGAGCCAGGAGCGGGACTTTCTCCAGCTAATATTGACAACTTGATGGATACTATTATGACATTAAAGGATCGTTACAACCTGACCATTGTTGTTGTTGAGCATATTCTGAAAGTGGTAATGGCGACCTGCGATACGATCAGTGTTCTGGATCATGGGCAGAAAATATCTGAAGGCACCCCCGAATTTGTCAAGAATGATCCGGCAGTTATTGAGGCCTATCTGGGCCGTGAAATGGAAGATGAGGATATCAGGGCGGCGATGAACACATAGTTTGGGTTGCTTAGAGTCTGATTCAAAACTAACCGCTTACTTTCAGGATCTTGTGAGATAGCGGGTGACGCGTCGAATGTGGGCAATGAGGATCCAAGCCTGTGCGCTAGCGATAGATTTATCCCAATCTTTTGACAGGCGGCGGCAGCGACCCAGCCATGCGGAGGTTCGCTCAACCACCTAGCGCCTGGGTAAGACCTCAAAGCCTTACGCCGTATCGGAGCGCTTGACGATCTGCACAGTCCAGCGTCCTATCACCGTCAGGGTATCTCGCATTTTGGGGCCCGCATAGCCGCCGTCAGCGAAGACATGGCGCAGCATGGGATAGCGTGCGGCGACAGCCATCAGCACATCCGGCGCGCCGTCACAATCCTGAACCCCGGCGCTATGGACCTCGAGCCCTACGAGCAATCCGGTCGTATCGGTAACAATGTGGCGCTTGCGGCCCTTGATCTTTTTTCCGGCGTCATATCCTCTAACCCCGCCACTTTCTGTGCTTTTTAGTCGCCTGTTAACAAACGGCCATTTTCCGTAACCCGGCGGTATTCGCCCACATCCACACGGTCAACCACAGAACCAAAGCCTCTAGCCATTTGAGGATACGTCTGAAGTTGAAGCCGATGGCGGCCATTTTGACGTTGAAGCGGTCGCCTGAGCGGCCTTTGAGATGGTTTTTACCCATGCGGTGGTCGGCTTTCATGTGTCCGATCACGGGTTCGATAGCGGAGCGGCGTTTCAACTCTGCCTTCAGGCTGGGTTTGAGGGCCTTTCGGCCCGAGATGAAGACCTGCCAAGATGGACGTGTGGGCAACCCGGATGCTGGATCCGGTGTTTTCAGTTTCTGTTTATGTCCCCTATATCCCTTATCAACGTGGGCGCGTTTCGGAGTGACGCCGGTCAGGGCCGTCGTTTGTTTCAGGGCCTCGCCCAGCGTGTGGCCGTCAAACGGGTTACCGTGCAGAGCATCGGCATGAAGGATGAACATTCCACCCTTGGCATGGCCATTGATGCTAGTGATTGTGGACTTGCAGCCGAACTCATAAGGCGTACTCGCCTTGCCCTTTCCTATGCACTCCACCTCTGGTGCATACCAGGAATAGATCTTTGGTTTGGCGTGTGGTTCAGGGCCTGCCCCGTGATAATGCGCGCCTTTCGTAAAGTTGAGGTAAACGCTCCCGATATTTCCGGGTCGTTTGCTGTATTTCTTTCAACATCTCGGATCACCCGCCCAAGACGGTTCCTAAGGAATTTCAATTGCTTTCGCATACGTTTATACTGCTTGGCATGGGCGTATCGCCCAGCCATGATTTGCGCTCGTTTGCCTACACGCACATAGGACTGCCGCAGTTTGATCCCGGCGGCGCGAGCCTCGGCCCCTAGCTTCACAAGCGCGGTATAAAGCAAGGCCGCATCCGTCGGGAACCGCACCGACTTTTCCTGCACCGTGGTGTCAACCGTAACCACTTCCATATCGCGTTTTGACAGGGCCCCGGCATCTTGCGACACTGTCAGGCTTTCACGCAACATCGCATCCAGAATGTCCGCCCCAAGTCGATTGCGCCAGTGGCTGAGCCCGGAACGCTCATGCGGCACCCGGTGCTGGAAATAGGCCTCACCAGTGAAAAACTGAAAATAAGGGTCGCAGGTCCAGCGCTGGAATGCTGCCTCATCAGAGAGGTCATAAGTCGCCTTCAAAATCAGCATCCCCAGCATGAAACGCGTCGGCACTGCCGGTCGACCTGTAGTGCCAAAACAACCCACAATCCCTGCATCCAACGCGTCCCAGTCGATCCGATCCGCCAGCACGACCAATGGGTGTTGCATGTCGATGAACCGTTCAAGCGGCGTCTTGAATAATCCATCCGGCTCCTGTGCTGGGGGTTTTGCAGGCTTCATCGTGACCTCGTTCAGTGTATGTTTCCTGACTGAAAGTGAATCACAAACTGCAGGGTTTTGCACTCAAAACTGGCGGTTTCTTGCAACTTATTTTTGCCACTGCGTTCGTTTTAGATCGCTATATCATAGCGTTGCGAGTTGTTAACGGACGACTTTTTACACTCTGATTATCGATGAGCCCGGCTGTCGGATGGGCGTGTCGGCCCTCGGCAAGGCGCGCGGTTTTGACCAACTCGCGGTTCATCTCATCAATCAAGCGCATCATTGCGCCAAGCGTAGAAGTAGCCGCCGACGGTAGAAACCGGCGGAAAATCGTTGGGCAGCATGCGCCACTGGCAGCCAGTCGTCGCGACATAGAGGATCGCGTCTAACACATCGCGCAGATACGTCGTTCGTGGGCGGCCCGTTCTCCTGAGCCGCTGGACCAAGAGTTCAATCAACGCCCATTCCGCGTCGGTCAAATCCTTTGCGCTTCTGTCGCCCTCTGGGCCATGTTGGTAGCGGGTGAGTTCGGTCCAGGCCATGGGGGTCTCCGTTCAGATTTGCAACTGAACCACAACCTGCTGAACTCAATCAATTGGTTTTAAATTGGGCTCTTAGGTTCACCCGCTTGATAGTTTAGACATAGTCAGATTTTGATCTACAGTTATGATGCTCTCTGGCGCGGGTGGCCGGTAGCCCAGTGCGCTGTGAGGTCTGACGGTGTTGTAGTGATGTCGCCA
>MDSY01155234.1_pt1 | contig 16489 bp, 14 predicted proteins | sample 811131 | NCBI WGS metagenome assembly MDSY01 (sample SAMN05326643, study PRJNA326480) | marine metagenome | isolation source: seawater | place: Atlantic Ocean: South West | collected 2010
AGCTACTTTCTTTTTAGCTACTTTCTTTTTAGCTACTTTCTTTTTAGCTACTTTCTTTTTAGCTACTTTCTTTTTAGCTACAGAATCAACTGAAGAAGTATCTTGTTGTGTTGCCTCAGATGTATCTATTACTTCATCTATTGCTGCAACAGGCGGCATAGGCGTTTTAATAGTTTTCTTTTTAGCTTTCTTTGTTACAACTTTTACTTTCTCTCCTTTTCTTGTAACTACTGGTTCTCCGGTTTCATCAATTTCAACTAATTCATCTTTGTCTTTAGACTCCTCAATGTATGAAACTGAACCGCGACCTTCAATTATTGCATCAGACATACCTTTTGCATAAAGTGAAATTGATCTAATAGCGTCATCATTTCCTGGTATTACATAATCAACATTTTCGGGGCTATTATTACTGTCAACCACTCCAATTATTGGTATTCCTAATTTGACCGCTTCCTTAACAGCTATATTTTCATACCCTACATCAATAACAAATAATGCATCTGGTATTCCCTTCATATTCTTAATACCAGATAGATTCGCTTCTAATTTTTCTAACTCTCGTGCATACATCAACTGCTCTTTTTTATTTATTCCTTCAAAACTTCCATCAGTCTGCATTTTCTCGATATCTTTCAATCGATTTATTGAGCCACGAACAGTTTTAAAATTAGTCAATAAACCCCCAAGCCATCGACGGTTAACATAAGGCATATCACATCTTATTGCTTCCTCAGCGATGATTGATTGAGCGGAACGCTTAGTGCCGACAAATAAAATTGTTGCTTTTTTTGATGCTAATTTACCAATGAAATTTACTGCTTCATTGAATAATGGAAGGGTTTTTTCAAGATTTATTATATGGATTTTGTTGCGCTGACCGAATAAATACTGCTCCATACCAGGATTCCAGTATCGCGTTTGATGTCCAAAATGAACACCGGCCTCCAGCATTTCACGCATGCTGACCTTTGACATGTTAATATCTCCTATTTAGGGTTAAGCCTCCGCACTCCCCATATACCAACCTAATTAAGGCACCCCATATATGGTTAAAGCGTGCGTGTGACGTTTTAATGTTAATTTGCGAAAAGTGCGGGCGCTTTATACCATAGAATAAGCATTACAACAAATACTTGACGAGAAAACGCCATAAAACTAATAAATTTATTATGCCTGTAACCATAAAAACACCATATGAAATTGAAAAAATGAGGATTGCTAGCCAGCTAGCTGCTGATGTTCTTGAAATGATTGAGCCAATGGTATTTGCTGGACAAAAAACTGGCGAATTGAATAAGATCTGCCACGAATACATTGTAAATAAGCAAAACGCTATCCCTGCACCACTGAACTATCACGGATTTCCTAAATCTATATGCACCTCCGTCAATCATGTTGTTTGTCACGGGATTCCAAACTATAAAGAAAAACTAAATGATGGCGATATTATAAATATTGATATTACTGTAATTAAAGATGGCTATCATGGTGATACAAGTAAGACTTTTTTTATTGGGCATCCAAAAAAAGAAACTAAAAAGCTTGTTGAAATTACATACGAATGCATGAAAGAGGCAATTCTAATAGTTCGCCCAGGTACACGATTGGGTGATATAGGCTACACAATACAGAAAATTGCAGAGGCAAATGGATATTCCGTTGTTCGTGAATACTGTGGTCATGGAATTGGTAAAATTTTTCACGAAGAACCACAAATCCTTCACTACGGAAAACCAAATACGGGTATGGAGTTGGCAGAGGGAATGACTTTCACTATTGAGCCGATGATTAATCTGGGTGAGCGTTTTGTTGAATTACTAAATGATAATTGGACTGTTGAAACAAAGGATAAAAAAATATCAGCTCAGTGGGAGCATACTGTGCTTGTAACTAAAAATAGCTTTGAGGTTTTAACTAAAAGGACAGATGAAAGTTTCTAACTAGCCCATGGAAAATATAATTACCGATAAACTTCTGTTTGATAAAAAAGTCTTTGCAGAGAAACTTAAAAAATCAAGTAACCCGTTATCAATATTTAAAGAAGCTTTGAATAACGGATACGAATATTTAACATCAAACTTTATACCTGGAGAAAATATTGAATTTCTTGTTAAACAGCAAACATGGTTAATTGATCAACTATTAATGTTTGCCTGGAGAGATTATATACATAGCGATGAATTAAGTTTAATAGCAGTCGGTGGATATGGACGAGCAGAATTATCTCTTGGATCCGATATAGACTTGATGATATTGAAAAAATCCAGATTAAAAAATGAATATAAAAAGGAATTGGAAGCATTTGTAGCATTCTTATGGGATTTCGGTTTAGAAGTGGGTCATAGCGTAAGAACGCTAAAAGAATGTCGAAATCAAGCCAAAAAAGATATAACAATAATGACAAATATCATGGAGTCACGATTAATTATTGGAAATGAAAAACTTTTCAATGAAATGCTTAAGATCACATCTCCAAAAAAAATCTGGACAGCAAAAAAATTTTTTGAGAGCAAACTATTAGAACAAAAAAATCGTCATAAAAAATATAACCATAGCGAATATAAACTTGAACCAAATATTAAAGAATCGCCAGGTGGACTTCGTGATATTCAAATGATTGCATGGGTTGCTAAACGTCACTTCGATAATATTAATCTTAAGAATCTTATTAGTTATAAATTTCTATCTAACGAAGAATATGAAACTCTAAGGAATGGTAGAAACTTATTATTTGCAATTCGTTTTGGTTTGCACATGATTGCAAAAAGACGTGAAGATCGTCTTCTTTTTGATTATCAAAAAAATATAGCTGAGCTTTTCGGCTTTAAAAATAATGAAAAAAATAAAGGAATTGAAGATTTTATGAAAATGTATTTTAAAACAGTTCGTGAAATCAGTAGATTAAATGAAATACTATTACAACACTTCCAAGAAGATATTATATATAAAAAAAATAAAGATAAAATCGTTAAGATAAATTCTCGTTTCCAAAAAAGGAACGATCTGATTGAAATAATTAATGAAAATATATTTGAGCGTTATCCGTATTCATTATTTGAAATTTTTTTACTTATTCAACAAGACCCAAAGATAAAAGGCGTAAGAGCAACTACTATACGCTCTATTAGAAAATATATTTATCTAATAGATAAAAAATTTCGAAACGATGTTATAAATAAAAGTTTATTTATAGAAATTCTAAAACAACCAAATCTTGTTGGTCATAAATTAAGATTGATGCATAAATATGGAATTTTAGGTGCATATATGCCTGCATTTTCAAAAATTGAAGGACTAATGCAATTTGATCTTTATCATATTTTTACAGTAGACGAACATATCTTAAGAGTAATAAGAAATTTGAGACTTTTTGGTTTAGATGAATATAAAATGAAATATCCTATTTGCTATGAATTAGTTAAAACCATTCCAAAACTTGAGCTTCTCTATCTTGCTGGATTTTTTCATGATATTGCAAAAGGCAGGAATGGAGATCACTCTAAACTTGGCTCAAAAGATGCACTCGAGTTCTGTCAAAGGCATGGTTTTAGTGAATATGACAGAAAACTTGTTGCCTGGCTCGTTGATAATCACCTTTTAATGAGTAAGACATCACAGCGCGAGGATCTCGATGATCCATCAACAATTACTTCTTTTGCAAAAAAAATTGGTGATCAAAATCGATTGAATTATTTATATGTTTTAACCGTAGCTGATATTTGCGGAACAAATCCAGAGCTATGGAATAGTTGGAGAGAATCATTATTAGCAAATCTTTATCATAAAACTCTGCATTATTTTCGAAAAGGAAGTGATAAATCACAACTAAAAAGCGCAAGAGTAAAAAATATAAAAGATGAAGCATTAAAGTTACTAAATAAAATTGAAATGAAAGCGGTCAATAAAATATGGAAAAAAATTGATGATGACTATTTTTTAAGACATAACCCTGATGAAGTTGCATGGCACACTGAAGAAATAATAAATATTGAAGATATTAATGATCCATTAGTTTCAATAAATAAAGAATCCAGTAAAGGTGGAAGTCTTATTTTTGTATATATGCGTGATAAAAGATATATATTTACTATAATCACAAGAGCAATAGCAAAGCTTGGACTAACTATACTTGATGCAAGAATTATAACTAATAGAGAAAACTATACACTTGACACATTTGTCGTTCTTGAAAAAAATGGCGATTTGATTAAATCTAATCAAAGATGTAATGAAATAAAAAATAAAATATTGGATGAGCTTAATTTCTCTAAAATATCTTCAAATAAAAATAAAATAATCCCTAAACGAAAATTAAAAAGTTTTTTAATAGAAACAAAAATTATATTTGAAAATGATAAAAAGAATAATCGAACAATAATGGAAGTTATTACTAATGATCGCCCTGGAGTCTTATCTTGTATTGGCGAAGCAATGGATATGTGTGGAGTTAAGTTACAAGGAGCTAAAATAACAACCTTTGGTGAGAGAGTTGAGGATATCTTTTACATACAGGACTTTGAAGATAATGTTATTTCTAATCCTATCAAATTCGAATGCCTCGAAAAATCTATTATAAAAACATTATCCTAAAACTATGGGGCTAAAATCAGTATGCTAGATCGTCGTTTTTCAATCGCTCCTATGATGGATCATACTGATAAGCACTTTAGATATTTTATGCGACTATTGACAAAGCATAGTGTTTTATACACTGAAATGATTACCACAGGCGCCTTAATTCATGGCAACTCCAAACAATTTCTAGACTTCAACCCAAATGAGCACCCTCTTGCAATTCAACTAGGTGGAAATAACCCAAATGATCTAGCTCATTGCGCTCGTATGGCAGAAAGCGAGGGTTATGATGAGATCAATTTAAATATTGGTTGTCCAAGCGACCGTGTCCAAAATGGCAAGTTTGGAGTTTCATTAATGGCAAATAAAAATCTTGTAGCTGAGTGTGTAAGTAAAATATCAGCCAATGTTAAAATACCGGTTACTGTTAAAACCAGAATTGGTATTGATGACAACGATTCATATGAATTTTTGATGGAATTTATTGAAACGGTTAGTAATTCTGGGTGTGATACGTTTATAATACACGCAAGGAAAGCAATTCTAGAAGGATTATCGCCAAAAGAAAACCGTAATATACCGCCCCTTAACTACGAGAGAGTTCATAAAATTAAAAGAAACTTTCCAAGGTTAAATGTGATAATAAATGGTGGTTTTACAGAGATTAAGCAAATCAAAGCACAATTAGCGCATGTTGATGGAGTTATGGTAGGAAGAGCAGCCTATCAAAATCCGTTTATGCTAGTAGAAATTGATAATTTAATTTTCAATGACATGGAATCATCAATAACGCGTCGTAGCGTCCTAGAAAAGTATAAAATATACATGGAGGAGCAAATTAAGCGTGGCGTCAATCTTAAAAATTTAATACGTCATGTTGTTGGGTTATATAAAGGTCAACCTGGTTCTCGTAAATATCGACAAATGCTATCCTGTGCGATACCCGAGAATAAGAATAATATTCAATTTCTTGAGGAAATAATTGAATCAATTTCCTAATATAACATCCAACAGATATACCCGGTTTTAATTATATTAAAGTGAAATTAATTTTGTTAAATATATATCGATGAATTTTATTCATTAGAAGGAGTTAGTATGAATTTATGTAAAGTATTACTCGCAATGATTTTATCCTCTTTTGTTGCAAATGTAACAGCGGCACAAATAAGTACAGATCTTGAAAAATTTAGTTACTCGATGGGAGTAATTTTCGGACAATCAGTAACCCGACAAAATTTGGATATTGATGTGCCAGCTTTTCTTCAAGCAGTTGAAGATGTTTTAAATAAATCAGAAAAAAAATTAACTGACGATGAAATGCAAGAGATTATAAATGTATATACAAAAAAAGAACAAGAAGAGCAGGCTCTAAGAAATAATAGTAATAAAACTAAAGGTGAAAAATATCTAATGGAAAATGAAAGTAAAAAAGGTGTAACTACGTTAGCAAGTGGATTGCAATACGAGGTCGTTGAAATGGGTGAAGGGGAAAAACCAAATTTAGATAGTACTGTAGTAGTACATTACCGTGGCACATTAATTGATGGAACGGAATTCGACAGTTCCTATGCTAGAGGTGAGCCAATTGAATTTAAATTAAACCAAGTTATACAGGGATGGCAGGAAGTCCTGCAACTAATGCCTATTGGTTCCAAATGGAAAGCAACCATACCATCTGATCTTGCATATGGTGAAAGAGGTGCCGGTAGTACAATAGGTCCAAACTCAACATTACTTTTTGATATCGAATTACTAGATATTAAATAAATTTTAGCAATATATTTGAAATAGTAAAAAAACATATAAATGAAAAAAATATTCTCTTCAGCAAAAGATTAAAATAAATACTCATAAAAATTATTATGAGATTCTATGCCTATAAAAAAATAAATATATTTATTGCTGTAATGTTTTTTTTATTACAGTTAAGTAATATCGTTTATGCTGAGACAGAATCTGAACTTTTATACTTATCTAGTATAGATTCATATGACGCTTTCAAATATGAAGACTCAATCAAGAAATTATTGGGTGCAATTGAAAAAGAACCTAATGTTGCTAAATATCATCATTTGCTAGCCAAAAGTTATGGAAAAGAAGCTGAGAAGTCAGGATGGCTAAGAGCAGTTAGATATGCGAAAAAGACATTACATCACCTTGAATTAGCCTCCAAATTAGACGTAAATAACATTGAAATTCTAAAAGATCTTATGAAATACTATAATGACGCACCAATGTTCTTAGGTGGCAGTAGTAAAAAAGCCAGTAAAATTGAAACTAAAATTAAGGTTATACAATCAAAGAACTAAAGGGTTTCTTTGATAATCAAAGTAATTTTATAAAAAATATTGGTTTTTATATATAAAAACTAGAAGTTTAATGGACTAATAGATATATAAAACATACACTTAGAATAAAATATTTAAAGAAAATTTAGGAAGGTCAAAATTAAACATATAACGGTATTTCTTTTTTTACTATTAACGCTTTTCAGCGGAAATGCGACTGTGCGGTATGTGCCTGTCACAGAATTAGAGATATTAGAAAAACATATTAGAGCAACTGAGTTAATTACGCATATTTTAACAACATACCACTATAAAAAAACCAATATAAATGATGAGTTATCAAGTGATATATTAAAAAATTATATAGAAAATCTAGATCAAAACAGAGCATATTTCATTAATTCTGATATAAAAGAATTTAATACTTTTAAGTATTCTCTAGATGATGCCATTAAAAAATTAGATTTATCTGTAGCGTTTGAAATTTTTAAAATATATCGACAAAGAGTTGAAGAACGAATCAATTTTGCACTTGAAGTGATTAATTACGATTTTGATTTTAATATTGATGAATCATTTCGTTTTGACCGTCGAGATGATAATTGGATGGATGACAAAATTATACTAGATGAGTTATGGCGTAAAAGAGTTAAGAATGATGTTTTAAACTTAAAATTAGCTGGTAAAAGTGATGATGATATAAAAGAGACACTCTCTAATCGTTATAATCGAATCTTATCTACTACATTACAACTAGACTCTAATGATATTTTTCAAACCTTCATTAATGCTTTTACAACAGCGGTTGAACCTCATACCTCTTATTTTTCTCCTAGAATTTCAGAAAACTTTGATATAAGCATGAAGCTATCTCTTGAAGGAATCGGAGCAGTGTTACGCTCAGAAGGCGAATATACGCAGGTCGTAAGAATTATTACAGGTGGTCCAGCTGATATCGACGGAAGATTGGCTCCAGATGATCGTGTTATAGGTGTAAAACAAGAAGATAGTGAAGAGATGGTTGATGTGATTGGGTGGCGACTAGATGATGTTGTAGATCTTATTCGAGGGCCAAAAAACTCTGTATTGAAGCTTGAGGTACTATCTAAAGGTGTCGGTCCAGAAGGTCCATCAAAATTTATAAGCTTGACGCGTGATAAAATTAAATTAGAGGAACAAGCAGCAAGTTCAAGCATTATTGATATAAATGGCACTGGGATGCGAATTGGTGTTATTGAACTTCCAACTTTTTATATAGACTTTGCTGCACAAGCCGAAGGCAAAGCTGATTATAAAAGCACATCTCGTGATGTTAAAAAATTAATAGCGTCGCTTATGGATGAAAAGATCAATGGGTTAATCATTGATCTAAGAGGTAATGGTGGTGGTTCATTGTCTGAAGCACTTAAACTTACTGGATTCTTTATAGACGAAGGGCCGATTGTTCAAACAAAAGATGCAACTGGTAAAGTTGAAATTAATTATGATCCAAACGCAGGAATTGTCTATCCAGGCCCTCTTGCGGTCTTAGTCGATAGGGAGAGCGCGTCGGCTTCAGAAATTTTTGCAGGAGCAATACAAGATTATCGTAGAGGAATAATTATTGGCGAAACAACGTTCGGAAAAGGAACAGTTCAAAATGTTATTGATTTAAATAGATTCATTGATGAAGGCAATGATGATGATTATGGTAGATTAAAAACAACAATTGCACAATTTTTTCGTATAAGTGGTAGTAGCAATCAATACAAAGGTGTCGTTCCGGATATTAAAATTCCTGAAATTGAAAATCAAAGTAACAATATAGGTGAACGTTCATATGAAAATGCATTGCCATGGGATGAAGTAAGGCCTGCAAAATATCAACCAACAAGTGCGCCAACTGAAATATTTGAAACAGCAAAAATTAAACATCTAAATAGAATTAAAAAAGATAGGTTATTTCAAGCAATGTTGGATAATATCAACCAAAATCAGAAAAATGATCTAAAAAAAGAAATTTCTTTGTTAGAAAAAGACCGAATTATCGAAAGAGAGAAAAATGAAGAGGCAAAGATAAATTTAGAAAATATGATGCGACAGGAAAAAGGACTAGCCCCTTTAACTGACTTAGATAATATTTCCGAGACTTCTGATGATGAGCCGCTTGATATTTTGCTCAATGAAGCTGCTGAAATATTAAATGATTTAATTGTGCCTTCCGAAATTAGAACGGTCTACAAATAAACAAACCTTATAAGGAACATCACTATTAAAAAAACACCTATAACACTCATTGAGGGTGATGGAATAGGTCCTGAAATCCTAGACTCAGCAGTAGAGGTTCTAACTGCACTCGGCACGAATTTTGATTGGCACAGATTTGAAGCTGGAATGTCTGCATATAATAAAAACAAGGACCCGTTACCTCAAGATTTACTGGACAATATTCGTAAAACAAAACTTGCGCTCAAGGCTCCTCTTGAAACACCTATTGGGGAAGGTTTTCGTTCGGCTAATGTCAGACTTAGAGAAGAATTTAAATTATATGCTAATGTTAGGCCTGCAATATCATTTCTTCATAACAGAAGAAAAACTGACAAAATAGACTTAGTTTTAATACGTGAAAATACTGAGGGATTGTATGTTGGTGTTGAACATTTTATACCGATTGATAATGACCCAAAAGCAGTCGCCGAGGCGTCCGGAATAATCACAAGAAGTGGTTGTCGTCGCATAGCAAAATTTACCTTTGATTATGCAATTAAGACTGGTAGAAAAAAAATTACAATTGTTCATAAAGCTAATATCCTCAAGGCACTTACAGGACTTTTCCTAGAAACTGCCATGGAAGTTGGTAAAGAATATGGAAATAAATTAGAAATTGAAGAACGAATTGTTGATAACACAGCAATGCAGTTAGTAATTAATCCATCACAATTTAATATTATACTAACAACAAATATGTTTGGAGATATCCTTTCTGATGAAATTGCTGGATTAGTTGGTGGATTAGGTCTTGCACCTGGGGGGAATATTGGTGATGAAGTAGCAATTTTTGAAGCAGTTCATGGAACAGCTCCTGATATTGCTGGAAAGGGAATTGCAAATCCAACAGCGCTTTATCTAGCATCTGCAATGATGCTAGAACATATCAATGAAAATAAAATGGCAAATACTTTGATAAATGCTGTAAGAAAAACACTTGAAAACAAAAAAAATAGAACGTGTGATCTAGGGGGAGATGCAACCACAAAAGATTACACTCGCCTTGTTATTAATAATTTAAATTAAAATATTAATGAAGGCGTTAATAATATTAGCACATGGAAGTCGAAGAGATGAATCAAATCTCGAAATAAGTGATTTAACTAATAAAGTTAAAATGCTTGTATCGGAAAAATTCGATTTCGTTGAATACGCTTTTCTTGAAATGGCGACACCTTCATTAATGGATTCGATTGAAAATCTTATTGATAAAAATGTCTCTGAAATTATTGTTTTTCCTTATTTTTTAAATTCTGGTGTTCATATAAAAAGTGATATCCCGGTTATTTTGGAAAAGGCACGAGTTAAATATGAGAATTGTGTATTTAAACTAACATCACCAATTGGCGCCTATCAGGGAATGTCAAAAATTATCTCTGAACAAGTAAAGTTTGACTAAAACATTTTGAAGCTATTTAGTAGATTTTTAGAACAATACTAGCTAATACATCTTTCACTATAGTTATTCATATATTAAGATACTCATGTATTAATTTTTTACGTCATTTTATAACTAGGTCGATTTCATGAATTACAATTTTCCATTTCTTGTTGCAAATGCAAAACCAGGCAAGGATAGATTAATAGTAACTGCCCCATGGAATCAATCGGAAATTTGTGATGTGGCAGTAGCTGATGCTAAAGCTGTTGAAATAGCTCTTACTAATGCATATCAAATATTCAAAGATAAAGATCGATGGTTAAACCCAGAAAAGAGAATTGAAGTTTTACATAAAGCTTCAGAAATAATGCAATCTCGTTTTGAAGACCTAGCTATTGAGGCGGCACGTGAAGGAGGAAAACCTCTTATCGATTCACGCATTGAAGTTGCAAGAGCAATCGATGGTGTCAAAAACTGTATTGAATGCATTCGAAATAATTCAGGGCATGAAATACCCATGGGTTTGAATTTAGCCTCAAATAACCGAGTAGCGTTTACCCATAAAGAACCAATCGGTGTGGTTGTTGCGGTAAGCGCATTTAATCATCCTCTCAACCTCATCGTTCACCAAGTGGGTCCTGCTATTGCAAGCGGATGTCCTGTTATTGTTAAACCAGCTGAAGATACCCCTCTATCTTGTTTTCGTTTTGTACAAATTTTACATGAAGCTGGTCTACCAACTGACTATTGTCAGTCCTTAGTCGTTAATGATCTCTCAGTTGCTGAACAACTTGTTAGCGATAAACGAGTTGGTTTTTTTACGTTTATAGGTAGCGGTAAAGTTGGATGGATGCTTCGATCTAAATTGGCACCGGGTACGAGGTGCGCACTTGAGCATGGTGGAGTGGCCCCTGTAATCATAGACGATACAGCAGACTTGAATGACACTTTACCACTCATTGCAAAAGGTGGTTTTTATCATGCTGGACAAGTATGTGTATCAGTCCAACGTGTATTTGCACCCCGGGCAATTGCTGAAGATGTTGCATGCAAAATAGCTGAATTAGGTAAAGCAATGAAAATTGGCGATCCAACATTGGAAAAAACTATGGTTGGTCCACTAATTCGTCTAAAAGAAGTTAAAAGAGTTGGAGAATGGGTAGATGAGGCAAAAAAAGCCGGAGCAACTTGTATAATTGGAGGTAATCAAATTTCAGATACCACCTATTCTTGTACTGTGCTTCTTGACCCGCCTCAAAATATACGTATAAGTGAACAGGAAATATTCGGACCAGTTATTTGTATATACAGTTATGATAATGTTGACGATGCTATAAAAATAGCAAACTCTTTGCCTTATGCATTCCAGGCATCAATCTTGTCTCGTGATTTAGATTTTATTATGAAATGTAATAGAAGAATCGATGCAGCTGCAATTATGGTAAACGATCATACCGCCTATCGTGTCGACTGGATGCCTTTCGCAGGACTAAAAGAATCAGGTTATGGTGTTGGTGGTATTCCTTATACATTCGAAGACATGCAAATAGAAAAACTTACCGTGATCCGTTCGCTAGAACTTTAATTTAATCTTTATATGCAAATACATCTTAAAACACTAGGCTGCCGTCTTAATGAAGCAGAAATTGAATCCTGGGGGAAAAAATTTCAGGAAAAAGGACATAAAATAATATCTAACGCTGAAAACGCAGATATTCTTATAATTAATACTTGTGCGGTCACACAAGAAGCTGTAAAAAAATCTCGACAAATAATAAGAAGAGCCCATAGAAGTAATCCTATGGCTAAAATTATTGTGAGCGGTTGTTATTCAACACTAGATAAAAAAAATATAAAAGAAATACCTGGAATTGACTTAGTAATTGATAATTCAGAAAAAGATGATCTAGTTAATATTTCGCTACGTAAACTAAATCTTAAAATAATGCCTAGTATTTCAACAGAACCTGGAGAGACTAGCATATACAAACGTGGAAGAAATAGAGCATTTATAAAAATCCAAGATGGATGTAGGCATAAATGTGCATTTTGTATTGTTACAGTTGCAAGGGGTGATGAACGTAGTCGTAATGAAAATGAAATTATCAATGAAATAAATAAATACCATCAACAGGGAATAAAAGAAATAATACTGACGGGAGTGCATGTTGGTGGATATGGTAGCGATATTAAATCTAGTCTCTTTAAATTAATAAAAAATATACTAACGGAAACATCAATTCCAAGAATTAGACTAGCATCTGTTGAGCCATGGGACCTCAATGACAATTTCTTTTCGCTTTTTAACAATAAAAGGTTAATGCCACACATTCATCTGCCACTGCAAAGCGGCTGTGATAGTGTTTTAAAACGCATGGCTCGACGATGCAAAACACTTGATTTTAAAAAAATTACTGATGAAGTAAGAACTAAAATTCCGAATTTTAATATAACAACAGATATTATCGTCGGCTTTCCAGGTGAATCAAATGATGAATGGAAAAAATCATATAAATTTATTAAAGAAACTGGTTTTTCACATATCCATATATTTACATACTCAGAGCGAAAAGGAACAGCCGCGGCATCTTATGCAAATCCAATCAGTAACAATATAAAAAAAGAAAGAAGTAAACAACTACATGATCTCACAAGAAATATGAGAGAGAAAATTCTAAAAAATGAATTGGGTAATATACACTCGGTTTTATGGGAATCTAGAGATAGTAATGGTAAATGGTATGGGTATACGGAGAATTATTTGCGATCAGAAATGTTAAATAGTGCTATAGATCTTGAAAATCAGATATCAAAAGTAAAAATAATTGACTTTTCTCATAATTTTGAAAACTGCATCGTTAAGCCTGCATAATTAAAAAGCTTATTTTTTGTTTGATTGAGCTCCTTGAATTATTTCACTAACACGATCAAGTGATTTATTTGAAAATTTTATTTTTGCAATTTCATTCTTTATTCCTTCAACATCAGAAAATGCTCCCAACATATCTGGGTTTTTAATTAATTTATGAGCAACTAATAAAATATCACTCATTTCATTCGCTTCATCTTGCTCAAATTTCATGCCCCACATATGATGTTTTAAACGTCCTAATCTTTGTTTTAAAACCCTACGCTCCTTTTCTAGTGCTTCATATTCCGATTTCATTAATTCATATCTTTCGTCATTATTAATATTTTCTGAATTCTTTTCAGAAACCTCCGTATCTTCTAAAAGAATACTTTGACCGTTCGTGGTTTCCTCTAGATCACCCGCTTTGTCACTAGGCCAAAACAAAATGACGCTAAACAGAGCAAGCGTCAATAAAACTAAAACTAAAACTAATCGCATGTCAGTCCTCAATATTAATTAGCATAAGATGATTTCTTATCTGAACTACTTTTTTTGCAATAATATATTAATAAATCCCATTATATTCAATTACTTAATAGAAAAAGCAAGAAAATTATTCTAATATATTTTTTAAATTATAGATATAAGTTAGTGATATATATGAATATTTACTTGATTTTTTCATTATTTTAATCTAAAAGGTGTTTTTAAGTATCTGATTATTAGGAGATCATTATGTTTCATAAAACTGAAAAAACATACGACTCTAAAAAACATCACATAAGGCCTGTTTTTTTACCTGAACTGCCTGATATTCCTGCAATATTTCAAAATGATTTTCTAGAAGGATTCATAAAACATCCAGAGCGATTTCCAGTCAATGTAAAACGTTTACGGCTCTGGGAAAGACTTAAAACTAATTTAACAGATTGCTCTAATATTGGTTTTAGCTTTACAAATAAGAAACGACAAAAACCGGGGGATATAATCGAAGTATCAATTCAATCGAATAACGAAATCAGTACATTTCTTGGAAAAGTGGTTTTAGTTATTGAAAATGATGCTGGGTTTGAAATTGGTATGATGCTATTGAATGAGGAAGACGGGCCCAGATTAAGAATTGTCGAGCAAATCTGTCATATAGAGCTTTACTTAAGTGATAAACGCTATAAAGAAGGTCCATTTTTGAGTAGAGAGAAATTAACTGAGGAATGGATTAATCGATTTGCAAGTGGTTTTCCAGTGCGTTAAAAAATATTAAAAGCTTAATTTGTAGTAATTTTCTAAAAACCGAAGATTTATAAATTTGACGTCAATTATCCTCTTTATTCTCGGTTTTTTTGGGTGGTTTTTTAGTACAGTTGCCGCTGGTGGTGCAGCAACAATCTTAATTCCTCTGATTGCCTTTTTACTTGGAGCTCAACTCGTAGCACCAGTTATTTCCGTTGCTGCTTTAATTGCAAATCCGTCAAGAGTCTACGTCTTTAGAAAAAATATAGATTGGCAAATAATTCGCTATCTTTTACCAGGGACTATTTTTGGATCTATTCTTGGTGCGTGGTCATTTGCTCAAGCTAACTCGCAGGTAATACAGATAATTCTCGGTATATTTCTTATTTGCTATGTTGCTAGAAATACTCTGAAAAAACCAAAATATTTTTTTAAAATGAGATTGAAGTGGTTTTTTTCCTTAGGTTTCTGTGTTTCGTTTCTATCAGGATTAATTGGTGCTACAGGTCCGATACAAAACCCATTTATGCTTAATTACGGTCTCTCCAAAGAAAACCTTATTGGCACTAAAGCAGTGAACTCTCTCTTCATGCAATTTACTAAACTACTTAGTTATGGTTTTTTTGGAGTACTAACTTTCGAGATAGCTAGTTATGGAGTTATTATTGGAATTGGAGCCATATTTGGCATTATGATAGCCCAAAAACATCTACGAAGTATAAATGCTGTTCGTTTTAAGCTATATATGAACACATTGATGTTATTTTGTGCAATCTTATTGTTATTCAAAGCATTTTAAAATATGCGGTCAGATGTCATGGACAATCTTCGTTATTCAAATCTCTCAATTTAATTTTCTTTAGATCTGGATATGCCTCGTCTCGAAAATAACGCCAATTTTCTTCATTAAGCGAATCAAATGTTCCTCCATTTTTAAGATCAATAAAAACCCACCGCTTTAAATCTGTATCTACTGATTTATTCTTTATACAAGCAAGTATCCATCTGCCACTAAAACCAAATTTTAAAATTGATGCCTCAATCATAGTAATATCCTTGTTATTAATTACGTAATATTCGTTTAATTCATTTTTTATTAATTTATGTTGTCCGGGTAAGACCTCCGTATTAGCGTTATTACAAATAAATAGAGACAAAATTAATAGATAATGGCAGTGCTTAATCATATTTTGGAGGCCTTTTTTTAAAAAAATTAATTAATAAAATTCTAAATATATTTCAATATGATATCAGAGTTCTTAAAATTGTTATATATATCAATATTTTAAAAAATAATGTATATTGTCAATCTTTTGTACAGGGTGTTAAAGTTTACAATAATTATATGCACCCTATTTTTTAACTATACATCATTGCTAAAAAAATATGGCTGAAGAAAATAAAAAACCTGGAAAAAACGAACCGAGACGCTTAGGTGAATATCTAACATGTTCGCCTGGGTCAATTGTTATGGCCATTAAAAAAAAATTAGAAGCGCTTGAACGGGGTAACAATAAAAAAGGGTTGGGTGAGTTTCTGGTAGAACTGGGAATAATCACTAATGATGAACTTGAAAATGCATTACGGCGTCAACGTGCTGATAGGATTGGGCTTTGCCCCGTGTTTGACTCCCTAAGCAATACAGAATTACATGCAATTGGTAATCACTTTACTGAGGTTAGTTATGCAAGTGGGGAAGAATTTATTAGAGAGGGTGAGAATGATCCAACTTTATATATATTAATTGAAGGTCAATTAGAAGTTTTTAAAAAAGACAAAAATGGGAAAAATATACATCTTGCATATATAAATCCAGTCGAGCCAATTGGAGAAATGGGGTATTTTCAAGGTGGGATAAGGACTGCTTCAGTAAAAACCACGAAACAATGCGAATTACTTCGCGCTCCATAT
>MDSY01054132.1_pt1 | contig 16488 bp, 21 predicted proteins | sample 811131 | NCBI WGS metagenome assembly MDSY01 (sample SAMN05326643, study PRJNA326480) | marine metagenome | isolation source: seawater | place: Atlantic Ocean: South West | collected 2010
CCTTCAGCATAAAGTGTATCAAATGCAAGAGAAGATTTCCCTGATCCTGATAACCCAGTTATTACAATCAATTTATTTCGCGGTAAATCCAAGGAAATATTTTTTAAATTATGGGTGCGAGCCCCTCTAATTTTAAGGTAGTCCATATATTCTATCTTTTTCTAAGAGCAACCTGATAATATACGGAATATTCTTAAAATTAGAAACCTATTAAAAATAAAATCCATGAGTAATAATACAAAAATGTCATTATCTGAGATACGTGCTAGTTTATTTTTAGCATCAGTATATGGCCTTCGCATGTTAGGAATGTTTCTAATTCTGCCTATATTTGCTATTTATGCCTCAGGATTGCCAGGAAGCCCTTCACAATTACAGATTGGTATAGCGTTAGGTATTTATGGACTAACTCAAGCAGCCTTTCAAATTCCTTTTGGTATGAGCTCAGACTTTTTTGGGAGAAAAAAAGTTATATATTTCGGATTAGCTTTATTTGTTTTGGGCTCAATAATTGCTGCGACTTCAACTCACATTGAGAGTATTATTATCGGTAGAGCAATTCAGGGAGCAGGGGCAATTTCTGCAGTTCTAACTGCATTATTATCAGACCTCACTCGTGATGAACATCGCACAAAAGCTATGGCTATTGTGGGAGCGTCGATTGGCTTAACATTTGCTTTATCTTTAGTTATTTCACCTTGGCTTAATAGTAAGATTGGTGTCCCGGGAATTTTCTTCATGATGGCTATTTTGTCAATCCTAGCGGCTATCATCATTCATTTTTTTATTCACGAAACAAAAAGAGTCAATAAAAAGACCGCTTTGAATTTAAAAGATTTTTATGCTGTTTTGGGGAGATTTGACCTTGGTAGATTAAATTTGGGTATTTTTGTATTACATGTCGCCCAAATTTCTATGTTTATGGTGATTCCATTTTATTTGATTCAACAAGGAAATCTACCTCTCTATGATCACTGGATGATTTATCTCCCTGTATTATTAGGATCTTTTATTTTAATTATTCCTATTATTATCTTTTCAGAAAAGTTAAAGAAAACTAAATTAACCTTTTTGTTATCAATTTTGATTTTATTTGCAGCTCAATGCTCGTTTATTTATTTTTCTAATGATCTAGTGGGTATTATTATTTCTCTCTTAATTTATTTTGTAGGCTTTAATTTTCTAGAGGCTTCTCTTCCAAGTCTTGTGAGTAGGATAGCCCCGGCAAATCAAAAAGGTTTGGCATTAGGCGTGTATAATACATCTCAGTCTCTGGGTATATTTGTGGGTGGGTTTGTCGGAGGTTTAATTACAACGTTTTATGGTTATTCTGGTACTTTTTTATTTTGTGGAGCATTAATTTTTATTTGGTTTATCTTTTCATTAAATATGAATATTCCAATAAATAAATCGTAGATTTAAATAATACAATTAAAATACAATCACAGCATTATGTTTTAATTTCACATTATAAAAAAAGTTTTAGTTAAAATTATATATAGTCTATTTGGGAGATTTGATATGTCAGTAAATAAAGTCATTTTAGTTGGAAGGCTAGGTCGAGATCCAGAGGAAAGGTATACAGCAAATCAGCAACCAATATGTAGCTTCTCAGTTGCGACAAGCACAAGGTATAAAGATAAAGAGGGAAATTCTCAAGAACAAACGGAATGGCATAATATCAGCATGTTTGGCAAACTTGCAGAGATTGGTAACCAATACCTAAAAAAAGGAAGCCAGGTTTATTTAGAAGGAAGATTGCAAACTAATAAGTCAGAAAAAGACGGTCAAACTAGATATTTTACGCAAATTGTTGCAAGCCAGATGACTTTCCTTGGAACTAAGGACGGTGGAGGAAGTAATAGTAATGATCCAGGTATGAACCAAACAGACCAAGCTTCATCAAGCGAACCAACGTCTTCCCAAGCTTCATCAAGTGAACCAACGTCTTCCCCAGCTTCATCAAGCTTTGATGAATTTAAGGATGATATTCCTTTTTAAAGGGTTATAGGAAATGGCGATTTATGAATTTCTATGCATCGAATGTAGTCATAAGGATGATTTAATTCGTAAAATGGACGATTCATCCGTTATTATTTGCCCTGAGTGCAGAAAAAATACATTTTCTAAGCAGGTTTCGGCACCAAATTTTCAATTATCGGGCTCAGGCTGGTATGCAACTGATTTTAAAAATAAACCTTCAGTCAGTCAAGCGGATAAAAAAGACTTAAAAAAAATTACTAACTCGGAAACAACAAAAAATAATGATTAAAAAAAATTTTCTAACAGGCCTTTTAGTTTTAATCCCAATAATACTGACAGTATGGCTTTTAGGTACGCTGATTAACTTTCTAGATCAGGTTATATTACTGTTACCAGAAACGGTAAGGCCTAGTAATATCCTTGGAACACCTGTGTTTGGTTTTGGGGTTATTATGACTTTTCTTATCATTTTGTTTACTGGATTTCTTGCTAATAATTTTTTTGGAAAAAAGTTTATTTCTCTATATGAGAATTTAGTAAATCGCTTACCATTTGTGAAGACAATTTATGGTGGGATTAAACAGGTATCTGACACCTTACTTTCAAACTCAGGAAATGCATTTACTAAGGCTGTGTTGATTGAGTTTCCTATGAATGGAACTTATAGTTTTGCATTCATTACAGGAGAGCCCAATGAAGAAATTAATAAAAATTTAAAGGGAAATTTTGTAAATGTCTATGTTCCAACTACCCCAAATCCGACTTCAGGTTACACCTTAATTGTTCCAAAAAATAAAGTAATTGATTTGGATATTAGTGTTGATCAAGTATTAAAATACGTTATTTCAATGGGTGTAGTACCAGCGAAAAAAAATAAAAAAATAAAAAAAATTTCTAAATCAAAGAGAGTTAAATGAGAACGCATTATTGTGGAGAGCTAAATAAAAATCATCTAGGAAAAGAGGTAACCTTATGCGGATGGGCTCATCGAAGAAGAGATCATGGTGGCGTAATTTTTGTTGATTTACGAGATCGAAAGGGACTAGCTCAGATTGTAATCGATCCAGATACGGTTGAAGCATTTAAAACTGCTGAATCTATTCGAAATGAATTTGTTTTAAAAGTTACATGCAAAGTTAGGCTAAGACCTGAAGGGACAATAAATAAAAATTTACCTACGGGTGAGGTAGAAATGCTTGCATCGGAAATTGAAATTTTAAATACATCTTTAACTCCACCTTTCATGTTAGATGATGACTCGATAACAGAATCCATTAGATTGGAACATCGTTTTATTGATTTACGTCGTGATGAAATGCAAGGTAACCTTAGGTTGCGCTATGATATCTCAAAAAATATTAGACAGTTTTTAGATAAAGAACAATTTATTGAAATTGAAACACCCATTTTAACAAGGAGCACCCCAGAAGGAGCGAGAGATTATTTAGTGCCTTCTAGAGTTCACCAGGGAGAGTTCTTTGCTCTTCCTCAGTCCCCTCAATTGTTTAAACAGATTTTAATGGTATCCGGTTTTGACAAATATTTTCAGATTGCAAAGTGTTTTAGAGATGAAGATCTCAGAGCTGATAGGCAGCCTGAATTTACACAGATAGATATAGAGGCTTCATTTGTTAATGAAGCTGACATTATGAATATTACGGAAAATATGATTCGTGAAATGTTTTTTAAAGTTATGAAAATAGAGCTACCAAAAACATTTGATTCTATTACATATCAAGAGGCGATGAAGCGTTATGGTTCTGACAAGCCAGATTTACGTGTGACATTGGAGTTAGTTGATATGACAGAAGTAATGAAAGATGTAGATTTTAAGGTATTTTCATCAGCGGCAAATTTGGCAAATGGGAGGGTAGCTGCTTTAAGAATTCCTGGGGGGAGTGAACTTTCGCGCTCAGAAATTGATGCGTATACAGAGTTTGTGAAGATATACGGCGCTAAAGGGCTGGCCTATATTAAAATTAATAATAAAGATCAGCTAAATGAAGAGGGCTTACAAAGTCCAATTGTTAAGAATATACATAAAAAAGCACTTGCATCAATTATTGAGTTAACTGGGGCAGAAAATGGGGATTTAATCTTTTTTGGTGCAGATAAAATGAAAATAGTTAATGAAGCACTCGGGGCTCTTAGGGAAAAAATAGGCCATGATAAAAAACATTTAACTGATGAGGTATGGGCACCACTTTGGGTAATTGATTTCCCAATGTTTGAATATGATGATGATAGTAATCGATGGAATGCTTTGCATCATCCTTTCACAGCTCCCAAGGATGGACATGAAGACTTTTTAGATTCTGATCCTGGAAGTTGCTTATCTAAGGCATATGATATGGTAATTAATGGCTGGGAAGTTGGTGGAGGCTCTATCCGTATCCATCAACAATTACTTCAATCTAAAGTATTTAAAGCACTAAATATTTCTGATGCAGAGGCAAAAGAAAAATTTGGGTTCTTGTTAGATGCTCTTCAATACGGAGCACCACCCCACGGTGGTCTTGCCTTTGGGTTAGATCGATTAGCCACATTACTCGCTGGTGCAGATTCAATTAGGGAGGTAATTGCTTTCCCTAAGACTCAAAAAGCACAATGTTTGTTGGCTAAAGCACCAAATCATGTTGATGAAAAACAATTGCGAGAACTTCATATTAAAGTCAGATCAACTAGCAAGTCAGAAAATAAAAATGATTGAAGATATTAATCATTTTAATCTACGATCTGATGAAGAAACTATGAATACCCTAAAAGATTTTTATATCAATGTAGTTGGTTTGAAACTTGGTAAGAGACCTCCATTTAAAAGTAAGGGATTTTGGTTAAATGCAAAAGGGAAGGATATTTTGCATCTTAGTTCTACTAAAAATAATGATTTAAAAGACCACCATGTTAATTCAACTCTTGATCATTTAGCATTTAGTGCTTCAAACATGCCATATTATGAGAAAATTTTAACTGAAAATAATATTAAATATAGCTATAGAGAAGTACCTGAAATTGGAACTAAGCAACTTTTTTTCAAGGATCCTGTTGGTAATGGTATTGAGTTAATATTTATTTAAATTTCATTTACAAAAACTAAAGATGGAGTAGAAAATGAAAAGCTATAGAAAAGAATTGTGGTTTGAGGCGCCAGAAAGAATGCATTTTACTAATATAACCTCAGATATTAAAAAATGCTTAACTGAAAGTGATATCTCAGAAGGTTTTGTTCTTGTTAATGCAATGCATATTACTGCAAGTGTTTTTATTAATGACGATGAGTCTGGACTTCATCATGACTATAAAAAATGGCTAGAGCACTTAGCCCCCCATGAACCAGTTAGTGGGTACAGACATAATGATACCGGCGAAGATAATGCAGATGCTCATATGAAAAGACAGGTGATGGGGAGAGAAGTGGTTGTAGCTATTACTGAAGGACAATTAGACTTTGGACCATGGGAACAAATTTTTTATGGTGAGTTCGATGGTCGACGAAAAAAAAGGGTACTAGTAAAAATTATTGGTGAATAATACTTAGGCTTTCTTAATAAGGTTTACGTTTAATATTCATTTCTGCCAATTTAAAAAATCTTCAATTATATGAAAAATAAAAAAATATTAGCAGTTATAGGGCTTTTATTTATGTCATTCATATGGGGGGCAAATATACCTTATATGAAAGTCGCCTTAAATTTTTCAGGACCGGCAGAGTTTGCCTTTTTACGAAATTTTTTTGGTGCTATGGTTTTATTTATAATTCTATTAGTTCTAAGAAAACCTATTCTGATAAAAGAAGCTAAAAAATTATTAGTATTGGGTCTTTTTCAAACAGCAGGATTTACTGGATTTCTTACATGGGCTTTAGTGGAAGGAGGAGCAAGTAGAACTGCAGTATTAACTTTTACTATGCCAATGTGGGTTGCATTAATGGCTTGGCCTTTATTACAAGAAAGGTTAACTTCATCCCAATGGATTTCTGTACTTATTTGTATCTTGGGTATTGGTTTTATTTTTAATCCTCTTAATGCTAATAATAATAATTTTTTTAGCGCTTATCTGGCATTAGCAGCAGGTTTTTCTTGGGCCATTGGAGCTATTATAGCTAAAAGATTTCATCGTAAATATCCTAGGATAGACCTTTTAACAATGACAGCGTGGCAGATGTTATGGGGCTCTATTCCTATTCTATTAATAATATTACTAATGGAACAGCATTCAATTTTATGGACCCCGTATTTCTTAAACATTGTTTTGTTTAATATTGTATTTGTTAATGCTATTGCTTATCTATTATGGTTTTATGCCCTTAAGCACCTAGAAGCATCATTAGTTTCTATGCTTGCCTTATTTACTCCTATTTCTGGTGCAATTTCTGCTTGGTTTTTATTGGATGAGGTGCCAAATTTTCTCGAACAGATAGGATTTAGCCTTATATTAATTGGTATCTTTTTATTACTTTTTTATAAAAGCAAGGAAAAACCATCTTAGGTTATAGAAAATCAATTAGCTGTTAAAATAATTATTTATAAAGTTTTCATAGGTATTTAAATTATGGCAGGTCATTCAAAGTGGGCAAATATTCAGCACCGTAAAGGAAGGCAAGATGCAAAACGGGGGAAAATATTTACTAAACTAATTAAAGAAATTACCGTAGCTGCTCGTATGGGTGGAGGAGATATTAATTTCAACCCACGTCTAAGAGCGGCAGTTGTTACTGGGAAAAAGGGGAATATGACTACAGAAAATATCACTCGAGCTATTAAGAGGGGGACTGGTGAGTTAGAGGGGGTCAATTATGAGGAAATACGTTATGAAGGTTATGGGACAAATGGTGCGGCAATTATTATTGATTGCTTAACAGATAATAAACAGAGAGCTGTAGCAGATGTCCGACATGCATTGAGTAAAAATGGAGGAAACCTAGGAACGGATGGCTCAGTAGCATTTTTATTTAAACATTGTGGAAGTCTATTTTTTTCGCCAGATACTGATGAAAATAAATTAATGGAAATTGCAATTGAATTAGGTGCAGAAGATATTATTAATAATGAAGATGATAGTTTTGAGGTTATTACATCCCCAACAGATTTCTTAGCTGTTAAAGATGGGTTAGACGAGGCAGGACTAGTTTATGAGTTAGCAGAAATAACCATGAAACCAGATACTGAGATTGAATTTCAAGGAGAAGCTGCACAAAAGATGCAGAAAATTCTGGATGCACTTGAAGATCTAGATGATGTTCAAGAGGTTTATACAAATGCTGTTATTGAGGATGTGTAATTAATAAAGAAGTTAAAATATTGGGCATTGATCCTGGATTAAGAGTCACAGGATATGGAGTAATTTTCCAAAAAAACCAATCAGCAACATACATAGCAAGTGGCATTATAAAGACTTCGAATGACGAAGGAAATCTTGCATCAAGAATTAAAATTATATTAAATGGTTTAACACAGGTAATTGAACAGTTTGAGCCAGAAGTTGTTGCAATTGAAAAAGTTTTTGTCAACACAAACCCTCAATCAACTCTTTTATTGGGGCAAGCAAGAGGCGCTGCAATTGCTGCTGCAGTCTCAATGGATTTAGAAGTATTTGAATACACGGCCTTGCAGATTAAAAAGTCAGTAGTGGGTAAGGGTCATGCTACTAAGAATCAGGTGCAATCAATGATCCAACGGTTACTTAATTTACCATCAACTCCGTCTTCTGATTCCGCAGATGCTCTGGCATGTGGAATATGTCATGCTAATATTAGTGGTAGCTTATCAAATTTTGGAGTAGGAAATCGCATGAAGGGGGGACGAATTATATGATTGGGAGAATAAAAGGAAAATTGATAGATAAAGCGCCCCCAATAATTTTAGTGGATTGCCAAGGTGTAGGGTATGAATTAGAAGTGCCTATGACGACATTTTATGAGCTACCCGATATTGGGAATGAGGTAATGCTACTGACGCATTTTGTTGTTCGAGAGGATGTACAATTACTATTTGGTTTTGCTTCTCACCAGGAGCGAAAAATATTTAGGCAATTAATAAAAGTTAATGGTATCGGCGCTAAGGTTGCATTGTCGATATTAAGTGGAATTAGTCTTAATGAGTTAATGAAGGCTATTAGTCAATCAGAGTCAGATTTATTAGTTAAAATTCCAGGGATTGGTAAGAAAACAGCTGATAGGTTGGTTTTAGAACTAAAAGATAAATTCAAAGATATTCCAGCCTATGGTTCGACCGATAGCAAACCATCTCAACTTGATGATATACAAAATGCACTGATTGGCTTAGGCTATAGCTTAAAAGATACTGGAAATGTTTTGCGTGAGCTGCCTGAAGAAATTTCTGTTAACGATGGTATCCGACAAGCATTAAAAATGCTGTCAAAAAATCTTTAGTGAATGAGTATATATGATTGAGCCAGATAGATTTATAGACCCTAGTCCAACTGATAACGTTGAAGAATCTTTTGAGCGTGCCTTAAGACCAAAAGAGCTAAATGAGTATATTGGTCAAGAAAAAATTCGAGAGCAGCTCAGTATATTTATGGATGCTGCAAAAAATCGAAAAGAAGCATTAGATCATGTACTTTTATTTGGACCGCCGGGGTTAGGCAAGACTACTTTAGCTCATATTATCTCCCGAGAAATGGGGGTTAGCCTAAGACAAACATCAGGCCCTGTTTTAGAGAAGACAGGTGATTTAGCTGCTCTTTTATCAAATTTAGAAGAGAATGATGTTCTATTTATAGATGAGATACATCGTTTGTCTCCTGTAATTGAAGAAATACTTTACCCGGCTATGGAGGACTATCGCCTTGATATAATGATAGGTGAAGGACCGTCAGCCCGTTCCGTTAAATTAGAATTACCTCCTTTTACATTGGTAGGAGCTACTACAAGGGCTGGTATGTTAACGAACCCATTAAGAGATCGATTTGGGATTGTTTCAAGGCTTGAATTTTATAATAATCAAGAATTAGCTATGATAGTAGAAAGATCTGCAGGATTATTAGCAGTAGAAATTGATGAAGATGGTGCAAATGAGATTGCAAAACGTTCAAGAGGTACGCCTAGAATAGCTAATCGCCTTCTTAGACGAGTTAGGGATTACGCTGAAGTAAAAGCAAAAGGAAGTGTTAGTAAGGAAATTGCTGATGAAGCACTAAGGATGCTAGACGTAGATTTAATAGGACTAGATTTAATGGATCGAAATTTGCTTGAAGCAATTATTGAAAAATTTTCTGGGGGTCCTGTGGGTCTTGATAATTTATCTGCAGCGATTGGGGAAGAAAAAGAAACAATTGAAGATGTTATCGAGCCTTATTTGATTCAACAAGGCTACCTTATGAGAACACCACGAGGAAGAATGGCAACTCAAAAAACATATATTCATTTTGGATTAACTCCACCAGAAAAAAATGAAAATTCATGATAAAAGAATTTAATTGGGTAGCTAGAGTTTATTTTGAAGATACAGATAGTGGAGGTGTTGTTTATCATGCTAATTATTTAAAATATATGGAGCGAGCTCGAACAGAATGGTTAAGAAGTTTGGGTATTGACCAAAGCCAATTAAAAAATGAAAGAAATATTATGTTTGTTGTGCATAAAATGAATATAAAATTTAGAAAACCTGCAAGATTTAATGATGAATTATTAATTAAAACCAGATGTATTAAGATCAAATCTTGTAGCCTTATTTTGGATCAATTGATTGAGAATAGTAATATTGCATTGATAGAAGCCAAGGTTGAAATTGCTTGTATTGATGAAATTTTTTTTAAACCAACTTTAATTCCTAAGAAAATTAAAGAACTTATGGAGACATTATGAATATAGGAAGTGATTTATCTTTCTTTTCTTTAGTTTTTGGAGCAAGTATTCCCGTTCAGTTCGTTATGCTTATTTTAATTTTAGCTTCAATCGTATCCTGGAAATACATATATCTGAAAGTTAAAATATTAAAAGAGTCTGAAGATAATACTAATGAATTTGAAAAGTTTTTTTGGTCTGGAGGCGATTTAAAAAAGTTTTACGAACAACTTAATTCTACAAATAGAAATATGTCAGGCCTAGCTGAAATATTTAGATCAGGATACAAAGAATATATTAGCCAAAAAGAAAGTGGAGCATTTGACAATAAAAGTGTGGAAAGTGTTAGAAGAGCAATGCGGGCAGAATATAACAGAGAAGTAGACATCCTAGAAAGTCATCTACCATTTTTAGCCTCCGTAGGTTCAGTGAGTCCTTATATTGGATTATTTGGAACAGTTTGGGGAATCATGAATGCATTTATTGGGCTTGCAAATGTTGCACAAGCATCACTTTCTCAGGTTGCACCAGGCATTGCAGAGGCATTAATAGCTACCGCTATTGGTTTATTTGCAGCTATCCCTGCTGTAATTGCTTATAATCGATTTGCAGCAAAAGTCGATAGATTATCTCTGAGATTTGAGAGTTTTATGGAGGAGTTCGTAAATATTATGGACCGTAAAGGCTAGGTAATGAGAAAAAGAAGATTAATGAATCAAATTAATGTTGTTCCATATATTGATGTGATGCTAGTGCTTTTAGTTATCTTTATGGTTACTGCACCAATGATTAATCCTGGCGTAGTAGATTTACCAAAAGTTGGTCAATCACTCAAACAAAAAATTAAGCCTATTATCATTTCGATAAAAAAAAATGCAACGACAGAAATTAAAGGAAAAAAATACAAACGCGATGAATTATTAGCATATTTAAAAGTAACAACAAAGAAAAACCCAGATCAATCTGTTGTCATTGCAGCTGATAAGAAGGTTAGATATGAAGAAGTTATTGCTGTAATGGATTTACTTAAACAAAATGAAATTAATAAAGTAGGTTTATTATTAACTCCTTCAAAGTAAAAAATGATTTTTACAAAGTTTAGTAAAGCAATAATTATCTCAAAGCTTGAGAATAATTATGATCTTCAAGCTAATTTATTCTCCTTTGTTATTCATTTTGCGCTATTTATTTTTATGTTGGTATCGGTTCAGTGGCAAATAAAAGATGTATATTACTCAGAAATTGAATTATGGGATGCTATGCCGATGCAAGTTAAATCTCAACCAGTCGCCAATAAAAAGAAGCCAGCTGCTCCAAAAAATTTAACTCCAAAAAATGTTGAACGACAAAAACAACTGAAAATTAATGAAGATGCAGAAATTAAATTAAAGAAAAAAAGAAAAGCGGAGAAAAGAGCAAAAATTAAGAAAATACAAAAACAAGCACTAAAGCAGGAAAAATTAGAGCAGTTTCAAAAAAAAATATTAGAGCAGGAAAAATTAGAGCAGTTTCAAAAAAAAATATTAGAGCAGGAAAAATTAGAGGACATACAAAAAAAAATATTAGAGCAGGAAAAATTGGATAAATTAAAAGAGTCAATTCTTGACCAAGAGTTTAAAAAAGAGGCGCGTATTGCAGTAGAAGGCGAGCAAGAAGTTTTTGCTGGTTCAAATACTGGAGAGTTAAATAAATTTAAGGCAATGATTCAACAAAAGATATATCAAAACGTTAATAAACAATTATGTGGTTTAGATTTAGTAGAACTTGAATTTGAAATTCAACTAATGCCAACAGGTGAGTTATTAGGAGAGCCAAAGTTAATCCAATCTAGTAAAATTGAGAGTTGTGACGAGGCCTTAGAGCGAGCAATATTACAATCTCAACCTTTACCAGTACCCAAAGACCCTAAATTGTTCTCAAGATTAAAAAAATTAAAGTTAATGTTCCAACCTAATGCTTATGCAGAGTAATATTTGTGTATGATAATTAAAATGAAAACTATAAAGAATTACATACATCGTTTTATTTTTCTTATATCACTTATCACGTTAAGTTATCCCTCAAATTCGATTGAAGTTATTGAAATTTTAGGTGGTAAAGCAAGTCAAATTCCAATAGCAATTACACCTTTTAATGAGGTAGAAAACAGCACTAGCATTCAAAAAATGCATAAGATTATTGCTAATGATTTAGAGCGATCAGGATTATTTTCTTCATTAAATACAAGTGGTGTATCGACTATTCCTGATAGCGATATGTTCATTAATTTTAGTAATTGGTCGGCATTACAAGCACAATTTTTGGTAGTTGGAAAAATTATTACAACAAGAAATAAGCTGACAACTCGTTGGAGCTTAATTGACATTTATAAGGAAAAAACCGTTTTATCTATGGAATTTTCTGGAAGTAAAAGACAGTATCGTGCAATTGCTCATAAAATTTCAGATCTTGTCTATGAGAAATTAACTGGAAGTCAGGGCGTATTTCACACCAGAATTACATTTGTAAAGAAAAAGACAGACAAAATATATGGACTATACGTATCAGATTATGATGGCTTTAATCAAAAAGTGATCGTAAATTCTTCGCAGCCTATTATCTCACCACGCTGGTCTCCTGATGGAAAAAAAATAGCTTATGTTTCATTTGAAAAAAAGAAGCCTGTTATTTATGTTCAAGATTTAACTACAGGGAAAAGAGTCCTTGTGGCAAATTTTAAAGGTAATAATAGTGCCCCAGCTTGGTCGCCTGACAGTAAAAAATTAGCAATTGTTCTAACCTATAGTGCCAATTCACAAATTTATATTATTAATAGTGATGGAAGTGAGATTAAACAATTAATGCGCACTAGATCAATTAACACAGAGCCTGCCTGGTCACCCGATGGTAAAGATATATTTTTTTCTTCCGATCGGGGCGGTAACCCACAAATATATAAAGTTAATGTTGATGGTGTAACTGATGTTAATAGAGTTACTTTCGAAGGCAAATATAATTTAAGCCCAAGTTTGTCGCCTGATGGAAAACTTCTTTTATTTCTGATGCAGGATAATGGAAAATTTCGAGTAGCGGTTCAAAATCTTGCCTCTAATCAGGTTTTAAAGCTTACTAAGGGACCACACGATGAGTCACCTATATTTTCCCCAAATGGTCATATGATATTATTTACTTATAAAGACTATGGAAAAAAGACAAAAATTGGTACAGTATCGGTTAATGGGCTGAAGGTTACACCTATAAAAGTTGGGTCAGAATCAATTCAGGAGTCGAGCTGGGGACCAATAATCGCAAATTAGCAGCATAAAGTGTTATTATTACTGAAAATTTACTTAAGGAGTTTACATTTAAAATGAAAAAATCATTACTTTTAGCAGCACTTTTATCATCTTTGTTAATCGGCTGTAGTTCGACTGATATAAAAGAGTCTATGGGCTTAAATGCACCATTTCCGGAATTAACTTCACAAACTGCTGAATTATCTGCGGCAGCTATGGACGAATTAGCAAGCAATCCATTATTATCGGAAAGAAGTATATATTTTGGGTTTAATAAATATGATATTAAATCAGAATACAGTGATATGTTAGCAGCTCATGCTGAATTTATTAGCAAGCACAATGTAGCAGTAGCAATTCATGGAAACGCTGACTTTAGGGGGTCGCACGAATACAACCTTTCATTAGGTCAAAAACGTTCTGTTGCTGTTAGTGATGCGTTAAATGGTCTAGGCATCGGTAATAATAATGTTGAAACTGTCAGTTATGGTGAAGAATATGCTAATCAAGAATGTACTGGTTCTGCATGTGATCAAGACAGACGTGCTGATATTGTCTACGTAGGCGAGTAAATTTTATAAAAAAGTAGTTAATGAAAAAATATTTTTGGGTTGGTCTTTTATTTGTTGCACATTCTGCCTTCGCTATATTCGAAGACGAAGAAGCAAGAAAGAAGCTGAATAGCATACAAGACCAACTTGATAATATTCAAAGTAATATAGATTACAAAGTTAGCCAAGCACTTAAGAATCAAAATCTCGTAAAATTTCAAAATGAATTAAATGGTATCCTTGATCAGATTCGGACACTAAATGGTGAGATAGAAGTTCTTCAGTTCCAAAGTAAGAATTCCGAAGAAAGACAAAAAATTCTTTATCAAGAGATAAATGAGAGACTTATGGGTCTTGAATTGAAGATTGAATCTTTACCAAAAAAAGAGAAGAAAGAATTACTACCTGAAGTTTCGAAGGTAGAAAAAAGCACAATTAACTCTGATGTTCCTCAAGAATTAATTAATAAAGATATAGAAAAAGACGTAGTTCAGAAAAAAACAGATCCTAATAAGATTGATGTCGTCGATGAAAATCTAATTCCCAAAGAGATTGATGTAGTCGATGAGAATTTACCTTTATTAGTTGATAAAAATATTGAGATTGATGAGTTTTCAGAAGCAAAAGATCTTTTAAGGGCTACAAAGTATAAGGAAGCATTTGTAGCGTTTGATCGATTTGTTATCAATTATCCTAATTCAGAATTAATTGCTGAAGCTAAATATAACTTAGGTTATTCTCAATTTACTCTAAAAAATTATAAGGCCGCAATAAAAACTTATACAAAAATCTCTAAACTTCATCCGGAAAGTAGTATTTTACCTGAGGCATTATATGGTATTGCAAACTGCCAAATTCAGCTAACACGAATTACTAAGGCTAAGAAAACCTTAAGAAATTTAATTAAGAAATTTCCTAATGCTGAAATTATTCCTAGTGCTAAGAGAAGGCTAAAGGCATTAGAATCAATCAAACTTTAATATTTTTATCAAATAGTGCCTATATCTGAATCTTTAAAAATTAATGAAATTTTTTATTCTGTTCAGGGAGAGTCAACACGTATTGGCCTGCCTACGGTTTTTATTCGGACAACAGGTTGCCCAATGCGCTGTGTTTACTGTGATACTGCGTATGCTTTTCAAGATGGAAAGAACTATACATTTGAGCAGATCTTCTATGAAATAAAACAATATGGCACAAAGTATCTAACAGTTACAGGGGGTGAGCCTTTGGCACAAAAACCTTGCTTTAATTTTTTACAGCAGCTTTGCGATCTAAGCTACGAGGTTTCACTAGAAACTGGAGGTGCAGTATCTATAAAAAATATCGACACTAGAGTAAAAATTATTCTAGATATTAAAACACCTGGATCTGGAGAAGTTGAAAATAATGATTGGAGTAACTTGTCATTGATTAAATCAAATGATGAAATTAAGATTGTGATTAAGGATGAAGAAGATTATGAATGGGCAAAAAAACTTATAATAAATGAGAATTTATTGGGAAAAGGATCAATTCTCATATCACCTGTTCATGGTGAGATTAATCCTGAGTCTTTAGCTTCTTGGATATTGAGAGATAAACTGCCTGTAAGGTTACAATTACAATTGCATAAAATTATTTGGGGCAATAAAAAAGGTGTCTAAAAAAGCAGTTATATTATTATCTGGGGGATTAGACTCTGCAACAGTTCTAGGCATTGCATCTAAAGAGGGATACGAATGCTATGCAATGACAATTAACTACCAACAAAGACATACTGCAGAATTAGTAGCAGCAAACAATATAGCAAAATTTTTTAATATCAAAGAACATAAAGTTGTCGACATTGATCTCAGTTGGTTAAAAAGCTCTTCGCTAACAAATGACAAGATGGATATTCCAGAAATTGCCTCTGAAGGAATTCCTTCAACCTATGTACCAGCAAGAAATACTATTATGATGACATTAGCAATGGCGTGGGCTGAAACAATTGAAAGCCAAGATATTTTTATTGGTGTTAATGCAGTTGATTATTCTGGTTATCCAGATTGTCGGCCTGAATATATTGCTAGTTTTCAAAAAATGGCAAATTTAGCTACGAAGACTGCTGTTGAAGGAATGAAGATAAAGATACATACCCCCTTAATTAATTTATCTAAATCTGAAATTATTTGTTTAGGTAAAAACTCAAATATTGATTATTCTGCAACAGTATCATGTTATCAAGCCGACAAAGATGGTCGTGCATGTGGAAAGTGTGACTCTTGTCGATTAAGAAAAGAAGGTTTTAAGCAGGCAAATATTAAAGATCCTACTCAATATGTGATTTCTGCATAACTTTATGGCAGTCAAATATGAATCAATGATAATAATTAACTTGCCAAAGTTACTCAAAATAGCGTAAAATTTCGCCCTTTCTGTAGAAAATTATTTAGTAAAGAGAATAAATTATGGTAATTATTAGACTTTCAAGAGGTGGATCTAAAAATAGACCTTATTTTAATGTTGTTGTGGCCGATTCAAAGAAGCGAAGAGATGGTAGATTTATTGAGCGCGTCGGCTTCTATAATCCAATGGCACGTGATGGAGCTGAAGCATTGAAATTAAATTTAGAACGAATAACTTATTGGCAAAGCCATGGGGCGCTATTGTCAGAGACTATGAGCCGAATTGTTAAGCTAAATGCAAAGGGGCCTGAAGGCCTTGCAGCTATGAAGAAAAAAGATTTAGAAAAGACTGAAGCGAAAAAAGCGAAAAAAGCTTCTGCGAAAGCAGCAGAAGTTGCTGCAGCAGAAGCAGAAGCCCCAGCAGAAGCAGAAGCAGCGCCAGCAGAAGTAGAAGCAGCGCCAGCAGAAGTAGAAGCAGCGCCAGCAGAGGCAGCGCCAGCAGA
>MDSY01011030.1_pt1 | contig 16476 bp, 12 predicted proteins | sample 811131 | NCBI WGS metagenome assembly MDSY01 (sample SAMN05326643, study PRJNA326480) | marine metagenome | isolation source: seawater | place: Atlantic Ocean: South West | collected 2010
AAAATAAGTAGCAAATAAGTAGCAACCTACCCTTATTATTTAGACTTTTTCTTAATCTACGAACCTAATGTGATTCGAGGTTCAGATGTGGATTCTGGCTTAACGATTGTGATGTTAATAGGTTGTGGTTCGTCTTCGATGATGTGTTCTACAGAGCGCATTTTAGGGTGAATATAGTTCGCTATCGTCTTATGACAATCTAATCTCATAGAAGGCTCTAGGGCTTCGTCATTGGCCATCTCTACTACTGGCTTTAAAGCCAGTAGCCATCTATAAAGCTCATCATTAGACGTTTATGTGACTCTGACTTTAATAAAAAACTCAAAAAAAACCGCAGACTGGCTGCGGCTTTCCGTTAAAGACAAATGTTAAGCGCACTACCATAGTTGTGACGCATATTTTATGTCAGGTGAATTGTTAGTTGCCCTGCACGCCGTTAAGGTAAATAACTTTTACCCATTAAATATTTATCTACTTCTCGCGCCGCACGACGACCCTCGTCAATAGCCCACACAATTAAGCTCTGGCCTCGCCGACCATCACCCGCAGCAAAAACACCCGGCTTACTGGTTGAAAAGTCGTCATACTGTGCGGCAATATTAGAGCGTGGGTCTTTATCAAGACCAAACTGCTCCACTAAGCCCCCTTCAGGGCCCATAAAACCCATCGCTAACAAAACTATGTCAGCCGGATGTACTTGTTCACTGCCGGCCACTTCTTTAGGAATCATCTGACCTTCAGGGGTTCGCTCCCATTCAATATCCACGGTGTGAACAGCTTTCACATTCCCGTTGCCATCACTTTCAATCTTTGTGGTCTGAACTAAATAATCACGAGGATCTTTACCCTGCACAGCAATTGACTCTTCTTGACCGTAGTCAATTAGTAACCGTTTTGGCCACTGCGGCCAAGGATTAGTCGACTGCCTTGACGCTGGTGGCTGAGGCATAATCTCAAGCTGAGTGACACTTTCACACTTATGCCGTAACGAGGTTCCCACGCAATCAGTGCCGGTATCACCACCGCCAATAACAATCACATGCTTACCTTCTGCATTAATAAAATTGCCGTCTTGATGAACACTGTCTAATAAACTTTTAGTGTTGGCTCTGAGAAAGTCCATGGCAAAATGAATACCATTCAATTCTCGGCCTGGTGCCTGTAAATCACGCGGCACGGTTGCACCTACGCATAACACAACAGCATCAAAATCTTTTTCAATTTGTTCGGCTAAAATATCTTTACCTACTTCAATGCTAGTAATAAATTGAACGCCCTCTTCTGTTAATAAGTCGACACGCCGCTGAACAACTTCTTTTTGCAACTTCATGTTAGGAATACCGTACATCAGCAAACCACCTACACGATCAGCACGTTCATAAACCGTTACAGTATGGCCTGCTTTATTCAACTGTGCAGCGGCCGCTAAACCTGAAGGGCCAGAACCGATCACTGCCACGGTCTTACCACTACGAGAAAGTGGCGGCACGGCGACAACCCAACCCTCATCAAAGCCTCGGTCAATAATAGAGACTTCGTGATGCTTTATTGTCACTGGGTCAGCATTGATACCTAACACACAGGCACCTTCACAAGGAGCTGGACACACCCGACCCGTAAATTCCGGAAAGTTATTCGTTTTATGCAATAAATCTAACGCGTCTTTCCAACGGTCACGATAAATTAAATCGTTCCATTCAGGTATTACATTATTGACTGGGCAACCTGCCACAGCAGGTGCATATTCAGACTTTGCCGATTGGCAGAACGGTACACCGCAATCCATACAGCGCGAAGCCTGCTTACGTATATCGTCAGTATCCATATGTTCATGGACTTCGTCCCAGTCGACTAGGCGCAAGGCCGGGTCGCGATCATCGGGCAAAGCCCTATCTACTTTCATAAATCCTGTTGGATTGCCCATACTACTCTCTCCCACTCAGCCCAGAATTATTGAGCCGCAATATTTTCTAGATGCATATCAAAAGCTTCAACTGCGATATCATATTCAGTGTCAAACTTACCGGTACTTCTCGCCTGCTCCATATAACCTTGCATTTGTTTATAATCCACTGGCATAACCTTTATGAAACGTTTTATTGATTCGTCCCAATCAGCTAATAAAGCTGCCGCTACATCAGATTGCGTATTGTCTTTATGCTCTGTAATTAGCGCTTTTAAGTCGACAATATCCTCTGCATTTTCAACAGGCTCAAGCTCAACCATTTCCATATTGCAGTTGGCTGCCAACGCTTTATCATCATCTAGTACGTAAGCCACACCACCCGACATACCCGCAGCAAAGTTACGCCCTGTTTTACCTAAAATAATTGCCTTACCACCGGTCATATATTCACAACCGTGGTCTCCTACACCCTCAACAACAGCTATTGCTCCAGAGTTTCTTACACAGAAACGCTCTCCAGCCATGCCTCGAATGAAAGCTTTTCCTCCAGTGGCACCAAAGAACGCAACGTTACCTATTAACACATTTTTACTCGGCTCAAACCGCGCAGTTTTATCAGGATAAACAACCAGATTAGCTCCCGATAAACCCTTACCAAAGTAATCATTAGCATCGCCTTCAAGCTCAAAACGAATACCTTTCGCTGCAAAACAACCAAAACTCTGGCCTGCCGAACCATTGAACTTCACTTTAATGGTGTTTTCTGGAAGCCCTTCTGCCGCATATTTTTTTGATACTTCATTCGATATCATTGCGCCCACTGTTCGGTCAGTATTCACTACAGAGTACTCTAACTGAACCGGGGTTTGGCTATCTAAAGCGGCTTTTGCATCGACGATCATTTGACGATCAATAATGTCGTGGATCAAATGCTTTTGTTTAATTGAACAATACAGCGTTTCGTCCTCAGCTGTCTGCTCTTTAAATAATAATGGGCTTAGGTCAACGCCTTTGTATTTCCAATGATCAACATTGTCTAGTAATTTTAGATTTTGAGTTTGGCCAACCATCTCATTAATTGTTCTATACCCAAGTTCTGCCATTATTTCGCGCAGACCTTCCGCCATCATAGTAAAGAAGTTAACTACAATGTCGGCCTCCCCGGTAAAGCGTTCGCGTAAATCTTTATCTTGCGTAGCAATACCGACAGGACAAGTATTTAAATGGCATTTTCTCATCATAATGCAACCCTCAACCACTAACGCAGCCGTCGCAACACCCCATTCTTCTGCACCCAGCAAAGTTGCTATCGCAAGATCTCGAGGCGTTTTCAGCTGACCGTCTGTTTGAACGGTAATACGACTTCGTAACTTATTACGAACCAGCGTCTGGTGCGTTTCAGATAAACCCAATTCCCATGGTAAGCCGGCATGTTTAATTGAGCTTAATGGCGACGCACCCGTGCCACCATCGTGTCCAGCGATCAAAACTACATCGGCATAACCTTTACAGACGCCAGATGCGATAGTGCCAACACCGGCTTCTGAGACCAATTTAACGTTAACGCGCGCCTCTCGATTGGCATTTTTAAGGTCGTAAATTAACTGGGATAAATCTTCGATTGAATAAATATCATGATGCGGCGGCGGTGAAATCAAACCAACACCTGGCGTTGAACCACGCACTCGACCAATCCATGCGTCAACCTTATGACCCGGCAACTGTCCACCCTCGCCCGGTTTAGCCCCTTGCGCCATTTTAATCTGAAGCTCATCCGCATTCGTTAGGTAATAACTGGTTACGCCAAATCGACCAGAAGCAACCTGCTTTATACGCGATTTCATCGAATCGCCATTGTCCAATGGTTTAAACCGGATCGGGTCTTCACCACCCTCACCACTATTACTTTTACCACCAATGCGGTTCATCGCAATCGCTAAGGTTGTATGCGCCTCCCAAGAAATAGAGCCAAACGACATGGCACCCGATGCAAAGCGCTTAAAGATATTTTCAATCGGCTCGACTTCGTCTAGGTGAATTGACTTTTGATTCGGTGAAATCTCCAACAATCCACGCAGGGTAAAAGCTTCTTTGCTTTGCTTATCAACTACTCTAGCGTAATCCTTAAATTGATCATAATTATTACTCGCCGTCGAATGCTGTAGCAAGCGAATCGTCGTTGGACTGAATAAATGGCGTTCGCCGTCATCTCGCCAAGCGTAATCGCCGCCTGTCTTCAATAAATTGTCTACGGCGATTCGATCATCAGAAGGAAAGCCATCTCTGTGACGCAATAGTGTCTCTTCAGCTATTTGATCTAAGCTAATACCTTCTATGCGGCTAATCGTACCCGTGAAATAAGCGCCTATAACTTCACTATTAATACCCAATGCTTCAAAAATTTGCGCGCCTTGATAAGACTGTAATGTCGACACACCCATTTTAGAAAATATTTTTAACAGGCCGCTATTAACTGCTTTAACGTACTTAGCGGTTAATTGACCATTGCTTAATTTTTCGTCGACAACACCCTCATCACGTAACTCAAATAAAGTCTCTAACGCTAAATAAGGATTAACTGCAGCCGCCCCATAACCTAAAACCGTTGCAAAGTGATGTGTTTCACGGATATCGGCAACTTCAAGGATAATATCTGCCTTGGCCCGCAGACCTTGGCGAATCAAGTAGTGATGCACCGCTGCGGTAGCAAGTAATGAAGGGATTGCCGCCTGCTCGGCGCTCACCGCCCGATCACTTAATATTAACAATGAATGGCCTTCAACAACCGCTTGTTTAGCAAGCTCGCATACATGATCGAGGGCTGCTTTCATTTCACCTTGATCACCACTTGCAGGAAAAGTGATGTCAATTGTTTTAGACTGCAACTCGCCTTGATTAATATGCTTTATTTTTCTCAAGTCTTCGTTGGTCAATACTGGCTGTTCGATTTCTAGCTTGTGGCAATGTTCAGGCTTCTCTTCTAATAAATTATGCGAATTACCCACATAACCTCTTAAGGACATGACAAGCTCTTCTCTAATCGGATCAATCGGTGGATTGGTAACTTGAGCAAACAACTGCTTAAAATAATGTGATAATTGTTGCGGCCGATTAGAGAGTATCGCTAACGGAGTATCGGTACCCATTGCGCCGAGAGGCTCTTTACCGGTACCGACCATTTGCTTCAAAATGACATTGAGATCTTCATTGCTATAACCAAACGCCTTTTGGCTGCGTCGAAGGTTTACTATCGGCAACTGAGAAATAGCATTTTCTGGAACGTCTACATCGCTCAACAACACTTTATTATCGCTTAACCATTCGCCATATGGTTGAGAAGAGCAAATACCGTGCTTGACTTCATCGTCGCTGATGATCCGACCCTTTTCTAGATCAGCTATAAAAATCTTACCCGGCTGCAACCGCCCTTTTTCAACCACGGTTGATTGATCGACACAGAGAGCACCCGTCTCCGAACCCATAATTAAAGTGCCGTCATCCGTTAATAAATAACGAGAGGGACGCAAGCCGTTACGGTCTAAAGTAGCGCCTATCATTTTTCCATCAGTAAATGAGATTGAGGCAGGGCCATCCCAGGGCTCCATAACGCATGCATAGTATTCGTAAAAAGAACGCTTTACAGGGTCCATATCATCTTGGGTCTGCCAAGCTTCAGGCACGACCATCATCATTACTTGAGCAAGTGGTCGGCCGCTTAAAACTAAAAGCTCAATAGCCATGTCTAAATTTGCCGAGTCAGAATTATCGCGATTACAGATCGGGTTGAGCATTTTCAATTCGGCATCAGTAAAATTAACCGACTTAAAGACCGCCTCGCGCGCTTCCATCCAATTGATATTTCCTTTAACAGTATTTATCTCACCATTATGAGATAAATATCGAAAAGGCTGTGCGCGCCGCCAAGCGGGAAAAGTGTTAGTAGAAAATCGCGAATGAAACATGGCTAAACCAGAAATGACACGTTTATCCTGTAGATCTAAATAATATTCTCTGACTTGCGCAGTGGTGAATTGCCCCTTGTAAACAACCACTGTGGTTGACATAGAGGCGACATAAAATTCATCGGGCTCTTGTGCAATCGTGTTATTAATTGTGTGAACAGTATATTTACGGAGTATAAAAAGTTTACGCTCGAATTCTGGCTGGGTTAATCCAGCAGGTTTTTCGATGAACAATTGTTCTATTTGTGGCTCAGTATTGACTGCAGCAGTACCCAGCATTGAATTATCACCTGGTACCGGCCGATAACCTAGCTTGTTAAGCCCTAGCTCTAGCATTGCATCATTCAAAATAATGCGGCATTTCTCTGCCTGCACTGAATCGGTTGGGAAGAAAATCATCCCAACCCCATAGTCACCCACTGCAGGTAAGACGAAATTCAAAGCCTGCGCTTCAGTCACGAGAAAATCATGAGGAATCTGAATCAAAATACCAGCACCATCACCACTTTTCACATCAAAGCCTGTGCCGCCACGATGCTCCATACAGGTCAACATGGTTAATGCATTGTCGATAATATCATGGGATTTTTTGCCCTTAAGATTAGTGACAAAGCCTATACCACAGCTATCATGCTCAAATTCGGCACGGTACAAACCACGTGGCTTATTACTGGTGTTAGTCATATCGAAATTCCTATCCAAAACTTATCTTTTAATGCATTTTCAAGTGCAATAAACTAAATTAAAACTTTTAATGTCACGGAATCAAGGCACTACCCACTGCATTGCAATTCACGACTTAATTAAAATCTTTCACCGAGGACAATCTCCCCGAAAATATCAGGTCAAAAAGCACAAGCAATTGGGCTTTTCAATGGAGATAAATACATTTTACAAGCAAGAAAGGTATTTAATTAGTACTTCACTGGGTGTGTATTCAAATTGGGCTGTTTGGCAACTAAATTTATTTCCCTGAAAAAAAACAATGGTTTACATATAAAAATCTGACTCCGTAACGAGAATAAAGTACAAAAAACACCGACTGATAGCAGTCGCATAAAGTACTTTCGTGCACACGGCCTATTTAATAACATTTTTTCTCTAAAATCTACACAAAACACCTCGATATTAACGACTTGCTCAAAGCTTATATCCAGGAAAATAAGCAACATTTACAAGCATTTATCGAATAAAGAACAATTTTTTGTTCGAAATTTACCGTAAATGATTATCAGTCATGATTAGGTGGCTTTTTTACGAGCTAAATTAGCCCCTAAAAGAGAGAAAGGATGGGCGCTAAATTCACAGTGGTTGATCCCATAAAAAACGGTAGCGGGAAGACCATTATTTTAAAGCCACACTTCTGTCACTCACCGTCACTTATTGATATTCGAATCTCTTCAAAATATTGCCCAAAACATATTTTATATCTTAAGTACATAATATATATGAATTTATAAGACTATTTCTTCCGATGCTGCCGCCTCAGAATCGCCTGGCCGGTGGATTTTAATACACTATTTTTTTTCTGAGCCGATCACAAACACCCAGACCCGTGCATAAGCAACATGGCTTGCTGTGTTTCAGGAAGGTTTTTAATACACTAGGCTATTGAGCGCTTTGTCTAGAAAGGCCAAAACAGAGGAATTAAGGTCACCGTGGTGAAGCCCACCAAAACGGTTAATGGCAGACCCATCTTAAGAAAGTCGGTAAAGCGGTATTCACCTGGTCCATAGACCATAAGATTTGTCTGGTAGCCTATGGGGGTAGAAAAGCTAGCCGATGCAGCAATCATGAGGGTAATAGCCATCGGAATGAGACTTACTTCTAATTGGTTGCTAATCGCTACCGCAAAGGGAAACATCATTACTGCTGCGGCAACGTTAGAGATCATTGCAGAAAAACCCGCAGTAACAATAAAAAGCACCACTAAGGCTAACTGGGGTGAATTCCCGACAAGGTCAATAAAAATATCGGCAATCGCAGTCGCAGCGCCCGATTTATCCAATGCTTGCCCCAACGCTATCGAAGCTCCAATTACGACTAATACAGACCAGTCGATGCTTCTTCTTGCTTCCTCCGCTCGCGTGCAACGAAAGAAAACCATGGCGCCTGCGGCCAACATAGCCGCCTCTAACATTGATAAAATACCGCTTGCTGCGACCAACACCATTGCAATGAAAATACTTAACGCAACGCCCATTCGTTCGTGTGATACGGGGTTATAATCATCGATCTTTCTAACTAAAAGAAAATCTCTAACGTAACGTTGTTGGCGCTCAAAAGAACGACCAGCTTCTATTAAGAGTGTATCGCCAGGCTTTATAGTAATATCGCCAATTCTGCCTTTTATTCTTTGCCCCTCACGCGCAACAGCAATAATTGCTGCGCCGTAAGTTGAACGAAAACGACCTTCTTTTACTGTTTTACCAATTTGTGGAAAGCTGTTTGAAATCACCACCTCAACCAAGTGGCGCTGAGACCGCTCAGTATCAAGTTTAAAAATCTGATCGTCAGCTGGACGTAAACCGCGCATTTTTTGAAGATCGACCACAGACTCAACATTGCCTGCGAAAATTAAACGGTCGTCCTCATACAATCGCTGTGCGGGTCCCACGGCAGTAATCAAATGGCCGCTGCGCTGAATTTCAATTAAGAAAACACCCGGCAGGCTTCGTAGTCCAGCTTGCTCCACGGTTTTTCCTATCAATGGACTGTCCAGCTCAACCAACATTTCAACGGTGTACTGACGTGTATCACCGAATTGCTTTTTTTCCTGTTGATTACCTTTTGGCAGCAGAATTGGACTGAGAAAGTAAACATAGACCAGAACAACCAAAACACAGGGAACGCCCACCCATGCCAGATCAAATATCCCTAATTCATAAAGCTGTTGACTGTCGATTGTTTGATAATACTCTCGAAGCATGCCATCAACCACCAGGTTAGTACTGGTGCCAATTAAAGTACAAGATCCGCCAATAATAGCGGCGTAACTCAGCGGCATCATTAACTGTGAAACTGAAAACTTATGCCGCTTTGCCCAGTCAAGTACGGCAGGAATCATCATCGCAACAACCGGCGTGTTATTAACGACTGAACTAAGGGCTGCTACCGGCAGCATTAGCCGTAATTGCGCCAGACCAATATGAGAAGGCCGACCCAGTAAACTGCCAGCTAACCAAGCCGCCCCGCCGGTTTGAGACAGCCCCTGAGCGACAACAAACAGCAGTGCAACCGTAATCATGCCTTCGTTAGAAAAACCCGCTAGCGCTTCTTGTGGATTAAGCACGCCACACACTAATAAGGTCGTCACACCGCCCATTAATATTATATCGGGGGCATATCGGGTAAAGATTAGCGCAAGAAAACAAACCACTACCACCGTAATGGCTATATAAGCTGTAAATTCCAAGTTAACGCTCCGATCCTAACAGTGTGTGTGGCCTTCTTACATGAATTGTCAAAATTTAGCCATAAATTTTATCTAAGCGATCCAAAAATGCACCTAACTGATCCGCGGGAAGTGCGTTAATGCCGGCGGCGGCGCGTCTTCCACCCCCAGTCGGAAACTCTGTGCATAATGTGTCAGCGTGCTGTTTATTGTTTAACGGCGCTCTAACGCTCACTAAGTACGTGCCATCGGGACGTGATGTTAACACTGCATGGGCGCGATCGGGAGATAGATTAGCAAGATCGTTACCATAGACGCCACTCACACGGCGCGCCCACTTCTCATTGGGCAAAAGAAACGCAGCCGAAATTGAGGTACTACGAAGCACTTCGGATTGTTGTGCCTGTTGCATATCTTGCTGGTAGCCCATTTCTAATTTCTGAAAATGGATCGCATCCTGGTCAATAAAGTCTAATGGATTACTGTAATTCGATAACAATGAAAATAAGGTTGCTGGCTCAAAATGAAGATCGTCTAAGCTAGCGCCGTAGCCGTTGTAGTTAATGTAGATACCAAAATTTTCTAATAAGTTGATTTGTGCCTCAGTTAAGGACATCGTTTTAGCTAAGGCTAAAGCGCTGCTCTTGAGGTTATCACCAAAAGCACCGACTATCGCCCAATGGCTGTATCGCCCTTCAAGATAGCCATTGATTAGCAAACTGGTACAAACATCAGCAGCAGGATTGACTAAAGTTTGTAAACGGGGATGCTCAGGAATGTCACCCGCGGCATGATGATCACAGTAAAAAATACTGGCGCCAGCCGCCAGAATACGAAGGAGGTCTTTTTTATTTTTAGCCATCGAAACATCAAGCACATTGACATGATCTTCAGCACCTAGCTCTAGTTGAGCAAGCAACTGAATGTCGCGTTTTACACCCGTCACCAACACGGAATCGATGGGCTTTGCACTGCGAAGCTGTAACAAAGCACAAATGCCGTCAGCATCGCCATTGAAAACATCATAAACTGCCATTAAACACCCTGCTTTATGTAACCATATTAAAATCTATAAATAACGATAGCAGGGATTCAACGCTAGGGAAACCATCGAAGCGTTAAGAATACGTAGAATTCAAAAGTGTTCAAAGAGTAATCATTGCGACAACCGAATAATCTCTGCATCATAGCGTTCATGACCGGTGTTACCCAATGCGCATACACGGTGATAAGAGCGCGTTAACAACATAGCAAAAATTTACTGCCGGGGGAGAAATAAAAAAATAATGCCGCTATTAATGCTCTGCCGTGCATGCCTCTTCAATTCCGCATTAATTAAAACGAATCTTATCGCGATTTTTTTCGACCAATGCAGCGCCTACCCCTTGCACTGTAGTGAGCTCATCAATTGAATGAAAATCACCGTGCTTAGAGCGATGCTCAACAATTGCTGCGGCTTTTATCATTCCTATGCCCAATAAATGATTAGCCAGTTGAACAGAACTGGCTTTATTTATATCAATTCGCAATACCGTTGCGTCCATCACAACGGTATTATCTTCGGCACTGACACTGACTGACCCTAAAAAAGAGCATAAGAAAAGTAAAATAATTAATCTAAATGAAAAATTCATCATCAGTAAATCCTCTGTGTTAAAAAATCGAAGTAGAAAAATTTTTTCAAATTTAAAGTTATTGTTTTAAAAATACGGGAAAGATCATTGAATTCTAATAAGGCTAACGTATTAACTATGCAGCGCACCAAAATAGACAGCCTAGCTAACGCTTGCTTTTGAATGCAAACTTCTTATTCCATTATTCATCAACTAACAACAGAAACAGTTGAGCATAAAAAAATGCAAGCAACCGTAAATAAATGTGAAATATTAAAATGCATTAGAATCGCTATAGCACCATTTTTTCTAAGCCTTTTAATTATGCCTATGATGACGATAGGCTGCTGGGCAAGCACCGTATTTATTAATGAATTTCATTACGATAATATTGGCGCAGATGTGAATGAGCGGATCGAAATTGCGGGGCCAGCAGGAACAAGGTTACATGATTGGCAGCTTATATTTTATAATGGTAGCAATGGGGAAAATTACTTAAAAAAAAATCTCGCCGGTGTCATCGTCAACCAATATAACGGCTATGGTACGTTAAGCTTTACTGTACCTTCAATTCAAAATGGACCGGCTGATGCAATCGCACTGGTCGACAGCCATCACAATGTCATTGAGTTTATTAGTTATGAGGGGAGCTTGATTGCTGTTAATGGCCTAGCAGCTGGATTGCAAAGCACAGATGTTGGCATCGTCGAGACGGGAACATCCGACCCAGATAACAGCATTCAACGGCAAGGCATCGGGTTACATGACCGTGATTTTTACTGGCAGATAGCTACCGCTAGCCCAAATGCCATTAATCAGCAGCAAACATTTGAAGCTGTCATTATTCCTTTACCAAACAGTGGGTGGTTATTTATGGGCGCCGGTGGGATATTAGCCCGCTTTAAATGCCGCCGATCGAACCTATTGTAGCTCGTCAATCAATGCCCTCAAGGCTACTAATGGATCTAAAGATTGAGTGATCGGCCTACCAATTACGAGGTAATGACTGCCTTGGTCTATGGCTTGACGCGCAGTAAGCGTTCGACGCTGATCATCACCCGCCATTGAAATCGGTCGAATGCCTGGCGTGACTAACGTGAATTCCTTGCCGCAATTATGGCTCAGTTGACTAGCCTCCTGCGCTGAACAAACAACCCCGTCGAGTCCTGACTCCTTCGCAGAAAGCGCTAATGCCATTACCTGTTCAGTCAGTGGTCGCTGCACACCGGTCAACACTAAATCTTGATCATTCATACTGGTTAGCACGGTAACTGCAATCAATTGCGTTGAGGCATCCAATTCATTAATTGCCGCTTTGGCGGCGGTCATCATCCGTTGGCCACCAACTGCATGAACATTCGTCATCCAAATGCCCTTCGCCGCGATAACAGTAATTGCCTTAGCCACGGTAGTTGGAATATCGTGAAATTTAAGATCAAGAAAAACCTCATAACCCTTGCCATGTAACATGTCAACAATAGGCATACCACACGCTGTAAACAATTCTTTACCCACTTTGGCTCGGCACAATGTCGGTGATAATTGTTCAGCTAATAGAGTAGCACTGGCCATATCAGCACAATCAAATGCGACGATAATTGGGCTCAGTTGATCATCCTTTTTTGTCATAATCGTTTTTCTCTTTTTTCACTTGACGTCCAGTCAAAGACGCTATCATGCTGGCAGGCAATCAGACCGTTACCATTAATGTTGAAACTCAATGGTAACGGTATAGATTCAATCAAACTCACCGTTTTTTAAACTCGACATTTGGTCCCATTTTTTACAGCCAGGACACCGCCAATGCAGTTGACGACCAGAAAAACCACAATGACCGCATCGATAATTTAAGCGCTTTTCGAGTAAATCTTTTAATACATCATGAAGATTACGGACCTCATTAGCCACTTCACCGTTTAAACTCGGCAACCGTAAATTAATTAATTTATTTAAACCAATCAGTGACGGGTGATAATGCAAATACTTCACCAGCATATCAGAAGCAACAGCGAATGATTGCGAATACTGATCAGCGCGCGCCAGTTGCTGATCGACGGCAAAGAGTAAGCCCTGCACCTGCATTTTATCGGCTAATTTATTGTCAATCTCATGCAAAAAACGTTCGAAACCTTTGTCTTGATAAACCCCTTCGTAGGTATTGAGTAAATCGGGTAATAGCTCAGTAATAAAATCTGGATTATCGATAATGGCTTTGTTAAGCACTTTCAATGCTGACTTATAGGTCCCTGCTTGATTATAGAGACGACTCAGCAATAAAGAGGCACGTAATGAACTTTTATCGATGGTTAATGCCTGCTCTAATTTTTTCTTATAACCTAAATGATCGCCTTTAAGCCTATCTTCTTCTGCTAATTCACAGTGAAAATGAGCAATCATTTTTATCATTGACAGCCGTTTATTATCGGTAGATTTAAAAAATCGGCTACCTAGCAGCGCCTCGCCAATAACAATAGCCTGTTGCCACTCACCTTCATCTTGGTAAATTTCAATTAAAAATCGCTGGGCAGTACTGCGCAATTCAGCTGACTCAGAAATCACCTCTTTAAGCAACATTTCGGCCCTGTCAAGCAAGCCGGCCGCCATAAAATCTCGACCCAACTCGAGGTGTATATGATGCTGTTGTGTATTGTCCAATAACGGTCGCGCCAGTAAGTTTTGATGAATACGAATCGCACGGTCAACTTGACCTTGTTTTCGCATTAACTTCCCTAGCGCCAAGTGAGTCTCTAAGGTGTTTTTATTCACGTCTAACGAGTCAACAAAAGCATCAACCGCTTTATCAGGCTGCTCATTTAATAAAAAGTTTAGGCCTTGAAAATAGCTTTTACTGGCCTGTGGGTTAAACTCAGATGACTGCTTTTTTCTCAATGATCGGCGACCCAAATAAAAACCAATCGCAATCGCTAACGTGATGATAATGACAAAAGAAAAGTCCTGCATGACTTAACGTGTTTCGCCAGTAATAAGTTGTGAGGTGGTGCGCAAACGTTTTTCTGCGTTTAAGCGAGCGCGTCGCTCTTTGAATAAGAGCCAACTAGAAACCAGCAAACCGAGTAAACCACCACTGATGAAAAAACCAATGAAGCTATGCGAAATAGCCATCGGGGGTAATTGCTTAAATAAAAGGTCGACCCCCACTACGGTAGGATTACGAGTGATAAAGGCAGCGCACAGTAAAACAATGATGCTAACAAGAATAATGACTAATAGAGTTTTGAAGATCCGCATAAGCACGTCAATGATAAAGTTGATTCAAGCGGCATTATACCCTGTTGAAAGAAAATTATATGACTGATGCTAAAAAAAATGAAACGCTGGTGTCGACCAGCTTTTTGTGAGGTAACCGTCTCAAAAGCCAGCGTACATTTAAGCACTGAAATAAGTCGATTCGAAACTGTGAAGGCTGTCATTCACCCTGTCTCGCATCTCTTTACCTGGTTTGAAGTGCGGGACATGCTTGCCTGATAGCTGAACTTGCTCGCCCGTTTTAGGGTTTCGCCCAGTGCGTGCTGCCCGATAATGCAAACTAAAACTGCCAAAGCCTCGAATCTCGATACGATTGCCGGCCGCTAAGCCGTTTACCATTTGATCAATAACGCATTTAATGGCCAGCTCGACATCTTTTGTTGAGAGCTGCGCTTGACGAGTAGCGATCCTTTCAATTAATTCTGACTTAGTCATGATAGCGCCCTGAATAAAAAATTAGCCAATAGGAAAACCCTACTGTATCAAGGTATTAGTATAGTCAAGGATAGAATCCGTTCCAGCTCTATGCACATAAAATCAAGGGCAAAATGCTTCATTACGAACCTAAGATGTTGATATAAAAGAGAAATATAAAAATAATTTTAGAGAAATTCTAGAGAAAAGAATGGATTACCGCCAAAAAGCATGGCTTTTTGGCGGTAATGTAAACAGCTAAAAGGCTATTGGCCGTTTATTTATCGTCCATTTTGGCTTTGATGAGATCACCGATGGTGGTCGCAGCTGCCGCTGGAGCAGGTTCAGCATCACGGTGTTGACGCATAGCTTCTTGCTCGTCATCGACGTCTTTCGCTTTTAATGAAAGGCTTAACATGCGATTTTTACGATCGACATTCAAGACTTTCAATTCAAGTTCTTCCCCTTCTTTTAATACCGTTTTTAAATCTTCAACCTTATCGCGAGAAATTTCAGACGCTTTCAAAATGCCCTCTATATCATTGCCTAAATCAATCACTGCAGCTTTTGCATCTATCGATTTAACCGTGCCTTTAACGATCTTTCCTTTGTCGTTTTCAGCAACGAAATCTGAGAACGGATCTTCCTCTAACTGCTTAACTCCCAATGAAATTCGCTCTCGTTCAGAGTCAATCGCTAATATGACAGTTTCAATCTCGTCACCTTTATTGTAAATACGAACAGCTTCTTCGCCAGCTTCTGTCCATGAGATGTCTGACAAATGAACCAAACCATCAATATTACCCGTTAAACCAATGAAGATACCAAAATCAGTGATCGATTTAATCGTTCCGGAGATTTTGTCACCTTTCGCATGATCCGAACCGAAGGCATCCCAAGGATTTTGTTGACACTGTTTTATCCCCAGAGAAATTCTGCGACGATCTTCATCAATATCAAGAATCATCACCTCAACTTCATCACCTAAATTGACGATCTTCGAGGGGTGGACATTTTTATTGGTCCAATCCATTTCAGATACGTGCACTAAGCCTTCAACACCCGTTTCGAGTTCAGCAAAACAACCATAATCAGTCAGGTTGGTAATGACCCCTTTAACAATAGTGTTTTGAGGGTAACGTCCCTTAATATCACCCCATGGATCTTCGCCTAATTGTTTTAATCCTAACGATACGCGATTTTTCTCGCGATCAAACTTCAATACTTTAACTTCTATCTCATCACCGACATTGACAATTTCACTGGGATGCTTAATGCGCTTCCAAGCCATGTCAGTTATGTGAAGTAGGCCATCGATGCCGCCTAAATCAACAAAGGCGCCGTAGTCAGTAAGGTTTTTAACTACGCCAGGTACGCGTTGACCTTCTTCAAGATTTTCGAGTAATTGATCACGTTCAACGCTGTTGGCTTGCTCCATCACAGCTCGGCGAGACACCACAACATTGTTTCGCTTTTCATCAAGCTTAATCACTTTAAATTCTAGTGGCTTGCCCTCAAGGTGACTGGTGTCTCGAATCGGCCGAACATCAACCAGTGAACCCGGTAAGAAAGCGCGAATGGTTTTTACATCAACAGTGAAACCACCTTTGACCTTGCCGTTGATGACACCTGTAATTATTTCTTCTGCTTCAAACGCTTGCTCAAGCACTTTCCAGGCTTCGGCGCGCTTGGCTTTTTCACGTGAAAGTTTCGTCTCGCCAAAACCGTCTTCGACGGCCTCTAAAGCGACTTGCACCATGTCGCCTATTGCAACGGTAATCTCGCCGTTTTCATCAAAGAATTGGTTACGTGGAATGACACCTTCGGACTTTAAGCCCGCATGGACAGTGACCCAATCGTTATCGATGTCAAGAACAACACCCGTAATAATGGCACCCGGGTGCATTTCAATTGTTTTTA
>MDSY01148285.1_pt1 | contig 16475 bp, 15 predicted proteins | sample 811131 | NCBI WGS metagenome assembly MDSY01 (sample SAMN05326643, study PRJNA326480) | marine metagenome | isolation source: seawater | place: Atlantic Ocean: South West | collected 2010
AATGACCATGTTATTTACAGAGAAATAAGAACAAGGCCAGGAGAACTGTTTAGCAGAACAGATGTTATTCGTACTCAACGTGAGCTAGCACAACTCAATTACTTTAATCCTGAAGCATTTGTAGTCAATCCCATCCAAAATCCTACAGAGGGCACTGTTGATATAGAATATACGGTTGAAGAGAAACCTTCAGATCAAATTGAAATCAGTGGTGGATTTGGAGGAGGCCGGGTTGTTGGATCTATGAGCTTAAGTTTCACCAATTTTAGTGCAAAGAGAATTTTTGAACCTGGAGCTTGGAGACCAATTCCAACAGGAGATGGACAAAGACTCAGCATAATAGCAAGGTCAAATGGTTTGTTTTTCCAAAACATTAATTTGGGCTTTACTGAACCATGGCTCGGTGGTAAAAAACCAAACTCTTTGTCAGCTAGAATTTGGAAAACAGTCCAATCAAACGGTCAACCAAAAAAGATAGACGGAGAACCAAATCCAGATAGACAATCATTTAACATTATTGGTGCAGAAGTAAGATTAGGGCAAAGACTGAGAAAGCCTGATGATTGGTTTGTTCTTAGCACTTTGATTTCATATCAACATTTTGACCTAAATGATTATGGACAGTTCTTTAGCTTTAACAATGGGCAATCAAATAATCTAGCTGGAGAGCTAACAATTTCAAGAAACTCAATTAGTGACCCAATTTTCCCAACTTGGGGATCGAATGTTGAAGTCAATGTAAGAGCAACAATCCCATATAGTCTATTTAGAGAGGATGGATTTTACAATGACATTACTGATGCTGAACGCTATAGATGGTTAGAATATCACAAATGGAAAGTAAAAGCTGAATGGTATACACCACTAACTAGCACTGCGGGGGAAAATCCTAAAAGTTTAGTCCTAAGACTTGCTGCAGGGGTTGGGATAATTGGTCAATATAATAGAGAAGTAGGGCTTAGTCCTTTTGAAAGATTTTACATGGGTGGAGTATTCCTCAGTGGATTTGTTATGGATGGAAGAGAAATCTTAAATCTAAGAGGATATGATGATTTGAGTTTGACAGAACCTAGTCAACAAACCGGTGCTCCTGTAGCAGCTAAATACACAGCTGAATTGAGATATCCAATTTCCACAAATCCCAATGCAACAATTTATATGTTAGGATTCCTAGAAGCTGGTAAGACATGGGAGGACTCTAGAGCATTCAATCCTTTTGAGGTATATAAATCAACTGGAGTTGGATTAAGAATATTCCTACCAATGTTTGGATTATTGGGCCTAGATTATGGTTGGCGTATGGATCCTGTTGACGCTTTCCCAGGTATGGCAAGAGGACAATTCCACTTTAGTATGGGAATGGGAATGGGTGAACTTTAAAATGGTAACTTCGCAAAACGAATGAGAAATCTATTAAATATTAAAAGTCTTATTACATCACTTGCATTGTTGTTTGTGGTATTAATGCCAAACCAACTCTGTGCTCAAAAGTTTGCATATATTGATTCAGATTATGTTCTGCTACATCTTCCTGACTTTGCTGCAGCTCAACAAGAGTTAAATACATATGCAATTGAATGGCAAGCAGACATTGAATCAAAACTTGATGCTGCTGATAGATTGGAGGTTGCATATAGAGCTGAAAGGGTGCTTTTAACTAAAGAAATGCGCCAAAAAAGAGAGCAAGAAATTGATGAGAAAAGAGCAGAGGCTAAAGAAATGCAAAAGCAGAAATTTGGTGTTGAAGGTGAGCTTTTTCAAAAACGTCAAGAATTGATTGAACCTATTCAACAGCAAATCTTTGAAGAACTAAAAGGGATAGCAAGTAGCTCTGGTTACATGGTGATATTTGATAAGTCAAACCAAAGCAACATGCTTTATACAAACCCTAAATACGACATATCTGATAGGCTAATTAAAAAGCTTGGTTATGTGCCTGGTGAAACAATTGAAGTTGAAGATAGGGATGATAAAGGAGGAAAAGGTGGTGCTGGAAAAGATGATAACCAAACTAGAGGAAGAAACACAAATCCAAGAGATAATAGTAGAGGAGGAGCTTCTGGACTTCAAAGACCAGGTGGTTCTTCAGGAGTTAAATAAAAAGAAACAACACATGAAAATGAAAAATATTTTTACCCTAATGGCCCTTTTTGTTGGCCTAACATATGGAGCCCAAGCTCAAAAGCTAGGACACGTAGAAACTCAAGTATTATTGGAAACTCTATTTGTAAATTCTGATATTCAAGCAAACCTTCAATTGAAAGAAGAAGAATATAAAGTACAAATTCAAGAATTAGTGAATAAGATTCAAGTTCTAGAAGCAGAATTTCAAAATCCAAATCTTACCGAAGGTCAAAGACTTGACAAAGAGAGTGAGATAAAATTTGAATATGAAAATTACCAAAATCTGCTTCAATCTGCAGATCAAGATTTGCAGGGCTACTTGCAACAAGAGAATGATAAACTAGCTAATCAAATTATTGAAGCTGTAGATGCTGTAGGTAAAGAACATGGATACACTTATATTTTTAGCTCTGATGCTATTTTATACAGCAATGGTGATAATCTAACTGAATTCGTTAAAACCAAGCTAGGGCTTTAATATTTGTTTCAATTTGGGCCCCATAGGCATATTTGATTCGGGAATTGGCGGCTTAACTGTAGCTAGAGCTGCTTGGGATTTATTGCCCAATGAAAACATCCTATATTTTGGCGACACAGCTCACCTTCCTTATGGTGAAAAATCGCCTGAGTTAATTCAAAAATACTCTACAAGAATAGCCTTGCATCTCGTTAATAGCGGTTGTAAGGCTATTGTAGTTGCATGCAATTCTGCATCAAGTAATGCTCTAGAACAAATAAGAAATGTAGTTGGTCCAGAAATACCAGTAATTGATATGGTTCATCCTGTTGTTGACTATTTGTTCAGCCAATCTGATGAAAATAAAGGATTAAAAAACATCGGCCTTATAGGCACAAGAGCTACAATTAGTTCAGGACTTTATAATAGAGCAATTATTGATTTAAATATCAAATACAATACTAATCACCAATTACTATCTAGGCCAACTCCTCTTTTGGCTTCAGCGATAGAAGAAGGATTTTACAACAACACAATTCCTGAGGCAGTTTTAGAAGCTTATTTAGAAGACGGTTATTTTGATGATGTGAATTTTATGATACTGGGTTGTACACATTATCCACTAGTTAGAATGGAAGTAAAAAAACTTCTGCCAGAATCAGTATTTGTGATAGACCCTCCGACAATTGTAGCTCAATATTTAAAGAAAAGATTATCAGAATTAAGTCTTTTAACTGAAAAAGAGAATGACCCAAATCTTTTTCAAGTAAGTGATCTCACAGAAAATTTTAGACTAGGAGCTCAACGTTTTTTTGGATCTGATATTGACCTAGAAGAAGTTAAACTTCCTTAGACATCAGTTCCCCTAAACCATCCTGCGTATTCTACATATCTATCAGCAGTTTTGCTGAGGTGATTCCTTAAATCTTCTCGAACCTCTCCTCTTGATTTTGCGGGCACACCGGCGAACAGAGTTCTAGGGGGTATTAAAGTTCCTTCAAGAACTACAGCTCCTGCAGCTATCACCGCTCCCTCACCGACAACAGCGTGGTCCATAACAACTGCTCCCATACCTATCAGAGCTCCCTTGCAGACTTTTGCTCCGTGAACTATTGCATTATGGCCTATGCTAACTCTGTCTTCTAATATTGTTTCAGATTGGCCAAAAGTTCCGTGTATTATAGCACCATCTTGAATGTTTACTTTTTGGCCAACTGTAATTGATGCTACATCACCCCTAACAATAGCTCCAAACCATATAGTACTCTCCTCACCTATACTTACTTCTCCTACAACAGTACAATTTGGTGCTAGCCAAACTGTTTCGTGCATTTTTGGGGTTTTACCCCTTGCGGGTAAAATTAAAGGACGTCCATTTTTTGAATCCATGAATCGAATTTAAGTCCTTCAGCGCTATTATACTCTGGGATACTTGTGTCATTTATTGCCCCAATCCATGAATCTCTGTCGAAGAGTCTACATTCTGATGCTTCAATAACATGACGCTCTTCCACAAACTCGCATCCTTCTAAAAGTGCTGCTGAAGTTGCTACATTACTTATATGCATTCTACCCCTTTGTGATATTTCACTTATTGAAATAAATGTATTTAACATATGCTTTGCACCTTGAGTCATTTCTATTAAAACCCCCTTCTCATTTTCCTCTTTTATTTTCCGAACTTTTTTTACACGAATTAAACATTCTGACCAATACTCAAATTGAATAGCAAGGCGCATAAGTATGTGATACATCTTACTTAAAACGAATGCTTTTTTCTTTCGATCTGATGAATTAACCAAAAAATCGTCGATTTTTCCCCAATTTTATTAAGAATTCTTCTAAATGTCCATGAATTTCGAAATCTTGATATTTTACATTTTGCATTAAATCTTTCATTTTTATATAAAAATCATCAATAAATATCATATTTTGTCCAATAAATGATGAAAATTCGTCATTTTCTTCTTAATTACATTTTGTTGATTCAATTATACTATAAAGGCTCAAAATATCATTAAAAAATGCAGATTTAGACAAAAAATGATTAATAAAATATAAAAATGAATCATTTTTCATCAATTTTGAAATCACACCAAAATCATCAAAAATGTCATTTTTCATAAAATTCACGTTTTGAGCACTTTTCGTCGTTTTTGAGTTGAAATAATTCATTTTTCAGGCAAAATCACACGAAATTTTTCAAAATTGATTGCTTTGGGATTTTACCTTCTGCAGCTAGAATTGCCAGTGCAATACTTAGATCTAGTTGAGTAGTTGATCTAGCATCAGAAGCAGGGGCTATGTTTACAGTTATTCCCTTTCCAGGCCATCTATATTCACATAAAATTAAAGCAGAGCGAACTCTAGCTTAAAGCGATTTTGCAGCAGAAATATTTACTCCCGATAACCTGAAAAGGAACCCGCGTTCTACCCTAAGTTCGACACGCACAAATGACGGCATGTCGGAATTTCCGACAAACCCAAAAGTTTGAACAACCATTAAATTAGATTTACAACCCCTTTGCCTTAAGCTGAGATTCTACACCTGAAACTATGGCGTGAATACACATAATGTGCATTTCCTGAATCCTATCGGAATATCCATCCCATGGGATTCTTATTTCGTGATCACAAGCACTTGCAAGCTTTCCTCCGTCATTTCCAGTTAGTGCGATTACAATCATATCTTTTTTCTTAGCTGCATCTACAGCATTAAGAATATTTGAGCTATTACCGCTTGTAGAAATTGCTATCAATACATCAAAGTCATTTCCTAATGCTTCAATTTGTCTTGAAAAAACATTTTCGAATCCGTAATCGTTTCCAATACAAGTTAGAGCCGCTGGATCACTAAGAGACATTGCTGGATATGCAGGTCGATCTTCACGATATTTCCCACTTAGTTCTTCAGCGAAATGCATTGCATCACACATTGAACCACCGTTACCACATGAAATAATCTTCTTGCCTTTTTCAATTGTAGCTGCAATAATGCTAGAAGCCATGTCAACAGAATCTAAAAATTCTTCATGGTCGATTACTTTATTAAGTATCGAAAATGTCTCTTTAAAATGAGATCGAGCTGTTGGAATCTTATGCATCATGCGTAAGGTAAGAGGTATTTTCAACATGTAACAAATTTCACAAGGACAATGAAACTTGTTTTTTGAATTTTACAATCGGCAGTTGAAAATTTACAATCGTCGTCTATGTATTAATTAAATGAAATTATTTGAGTTTGGTCTTCTTCAATTTCAATTTTACTATTCGCTTCAAGGCCACATTCAAGGTATTCAAGATATTCTTCAACATTAGGAGTGTATCCAATGGGATTACCCAATAATTGACCATCAGGACTAATCATAGCGTAATATGGTTGACTATTATTCTGGAAATATTGAGTTTGAAACTTTGCCCATTTATCTCCTTTAGTTACAATTTGAGTTTTAATTGTTTCGCCATCATGTTCATATTCATATACACCTTGAACATCTTCAGGTAATGAAATTTTTTCATCTACATAAAGCGAAACAAGCACAAAATCATCATGTAAAATTTTCTTTACTTTATCTACTGTCCAAACAGTTTCTTCCATCTGCCTACAGTTTACACATGCCCATCCTGTAAAGTCAACTAATAGAGGTTTATTAACTTCTTTTGCGTAAGCGAAAGCTTTATCAAAATCATCAAATTCTGAATGGAATGTATCCTTTTCATACCATGAATAGAAATTAGGAGGGGGGAATCCAGCAAGAAGATTGTGATTCCAAGGAGAAGAAGATAATACTCCAGGAGCTAGATAAACTGTAAATGCTAAAACCATTACAGAGAATGCAATTCTAAACTTAGAAAACTTTTGGATTTTGCTATCATGAGGGAATCGTATATACCCAAACAAGTAAAGTGTCATAGCCAGACCTATGAGAGTCCAAATCAAGAAGAATGTTTCCCTATGTAAGAATTCCCAATTGTAAACCAGGTCAGCATTACTTAAGAACTTAACAGCTAGAGCTAATTCAAGAAACCCGAGAATAACTTTTACGGTATTTAGCCATCCGCCAGATTGTGGCATATTCATTAATAAAGAAGGGAATGCTGCAAAGAATGCAAATGGCAACCCAAGAGCAATTCCAAATCCACTCATAGCTGCTGTAATAGGCCAAGGCCCATTTTGAAGAGAATTCCCAAGTACTGTTCCTAATATTGGACCTGTACATGAAAAGCTAACTAAAGCAAGGGTTAATGCCATGAAGAATATTCCTACAACTCCTCCAATATTCGATGCATTATCTGCTTTATTTAATAACCCTGATGGTAATGTGATTTCAAAATACCCAAAAAAGGAAATAGCAAAAACAACGAAGATCACGAAGAATATAATATTTAATGTAGCTGAAGTTGCTATTTCATTTAGCGTTTCTGGTTCTATCCCAAAATGGAATGGAATAGATAAAACTGCATAGATTAAAAAGATAAATAATCCGTATAGGAATGCTTTAAAAACACCTGAAAAGCTACCGCCACCACTTTTAGTAAAAAAGCTAACTGTAAGAGGTATCATAGGAAATACGCAAGGCGTTAGAAGAGCCAACAATCCTCCAATAAAACCAAATAAAAACACCTTCCAAGTACTATCATATGATTTAACCTCGCCACAGTCTTTTACTGGATTATCTAAATCAACTTTATCTAAAGTTGGAAGGATTGCAGATATATCTCTTGCATCAACATCTTCATATCCTTCTTGAGCCCAAACATAATTTTGGCTTTCTGTCTTTCCATTAAATTCAATAAATTCTGGTGGTAAACACATTTCGTCATTACACACCATGAAATAAACTCCAGCTTTTAAATCTTTTAATTCGCCAGTGACTTTAACCTTTTGTTTAAAAATGGCAACATCATCAAAGAAGGCCAAATCTTTCATAAAGTTTGGATCGTAATGAACCTTAGGTTCTCCCTCAATAGTCTCGCCTATTTTTTCATATCCATCAGGTAATTCAAATGAAAACTCTGTGGGAACAGGCCCATCATTTGGATCTAAAGTCTGCGAGTAGACATGCCATCCTTCATATAGATAGCATAAAACGTAAATGCTATGGATACCATCACCTTCATTGTGAGATTTTACTTTCCACTTTACAGGCTGAGATTCAGTAGTTGTATTATCACCAATTTCTATAGGTAAATCATTAGAAGCATCCTTTCCGCAGCTAATGAAAAACACTGAGAATAAAATGATTGAGACAAAGCTTAAAATTGATTTGCTAAATCCAAAAATCTTCATAGCAGTTTTATTTGAGCCGTAAAGATAACTGCTCATTTGTATACAAAATTTTCTTTATGATTTATAGGGAAATTATACTACTCGGAATTCTTCTACAGATCCACCAAGATTAACCTTTACTTTCCTTGAAACTCTAGAGAGCATAGTGTTTTCATATGATACATAAGCCCAAAGTATATCTCCATCCCCATCTATTAATACATGTGCTGACTGCCTTGCTCCATTTGGAACTTTCCACTGAGTTAAAAGGTCGCTAATGTTTACTGTACCTTCCATTCCTGTGGGGCTCAATTTATCACCGTTTTCCCATGGTCGCCAATTCAAAGGCTCAACTAACTCATCAATCCCAACCCAAAGAATATTTGGTTTATTTGGAAGTTCTAGATTTTTCAAATCTTGAATTGTATTTCTTTCTAGGCTCAAAGATTTTACATTAAAATCTGAAATAGACAAGCTTATATGATCACGTTCTCTAATTAAAAGATCAGTTCCAAATGAAATTTGGGCTCCTACTGTTGCTCTTTTTAAAATCATAGCTTCCTCTCTAGAACCTACAGGCCAACCTCTTTCAACGAGGAGTTTTTCTAAAACTAAATCTCCCCAAATGGAATTTCCCATCGCATGCAAATCAAGTTTACAAAGAGCTCCTTCTTCACTTTCTAAATCACAATACTCCACTATATCTCTTGAAGCATCACTCATAGAACTTTCAACTGCGTTTGCTTGAACTTTAAGCCTGTTTGCCCAATCTGCTAAATGCCCAGTAGTTCCTTTTCTAATTGACTCCAGCAGAGGAAGAACTTCATTTCTAACCCTATTCCTTGTGTATTTACTTTCAGCATTTGAAGAGTCAATTCTATATTCAACACCATCATTTTTAAGCCAAACAATAATGTCATCCCTTGTCCAATTCAGCATGGGCCTAATTACATCGCCAGTCCTGTTAGACATACAGCCAAGTGCAGATGGATTTGTTGATCGGATTAAATGCAGGAGTAAAGTTTCAGCTTGATCATTTTCATGATGTGCCACAGCAATAGCATGCGCATCAATTTTATTCTTTACCTCTTCAAAGTATTTATATCTAAGTACTCTTGCAGCATCTTGAATTCCCTTTCCCGACTTTTCTGCAAGGCTTGAAGCATCCATTGTCTCGCAGTGAAATGAAATCCCGTTTTCACTACACCACGTTCTTACAAACTCCTCATCCTGATCACTTTCTTCACCTCTCAATTTGAAATTTACATGAGCAACCTCAAATCTAGCATTTATGCTTTTTAACGCATGTAGAAGAAGCATTGAGTCAGGTCCACCAGAACATGTTGCAAGGATAAGTTCACCATCAATCACACCACATTTTTCCAAATCTCTTGAAAACCTATTTTGAAAATCTCTATTCACCATTTACAGTTTTAATAAGCGCTTCTGCTTTAAGAACACATTCATTGTATTCATCTTCAGCATTACTAAGTGAAGTAATAGCGCCTCCAACGGATGCTTCAATGATTTCAGTTTCTGCATTGTGAAACAAGCTACGGATAAGAACGTTTAGGTCAAAGTCGCCATCAGGAGAGATATAACCCACCGAACCTGAATAAACTCCACGTCCCTTTTGTTCAAGTAAATCAATATTCTTCATAGCCGAAATCTTAGGCGCACCTGTCATTGAACCCATTGGAAAAGTAGCTCTTAAAACTTCAGAAAGACCAGTTTTAGAATCAACCATACAGTTTACTTCAGTAATCATTTGATGTACTGTTTCAAAAGTGTGAATGCCACATAAATCAACAACTTCAACAGAATCTCTTACAGCAACTCTGCTCAAATCGTTGCGTACCAAATCTGCTATCATAATATTTTCAGCTCGTTCTTTTTCACTGCTTTTCAACTCCTCAATAAATCTTTCGTCCTCTTCCAAATTTGCTCCACGTGCTGTAGTTCCTTTTATAGGTTGTGAAATAAGTTTATCTCCTATTCTTTTCAAAAATCTTTCTGGACTTCCACTCATAATTCGTGCATTACCACATTGTAAGTATGCACTAAAAGGAGCTTTTGTTTTTAAATATAAATTTGAAAATAGACCCCAACTATTTGATGGTGGAGCAGAGCCTATAAGAGTTTGGCATAAGTTTAATTCATATACATCTCCCGCTTGAATTAAATCTTTAACTGTGTTGAATTTCTCTACATATTCTTCCTTCTTCCAAGACCAAAACATTTCAGTAGCACCCACTTCATTTGTTACATCATCATCATAAATAGCAGTAAGTCCTCTTTTTGCAAGATCACATTTTTCATCTCCTTGAATTACTTCAGGTTTAGAATGAGCATTCCATTTAATCACAACCTCTGGTTCCCACCAAGCCAAATCTGGCAATCCCAAACCGTTTTCTGTACTCGTTGTTAAATTGAGAAAACTGTTTTTTACGTCGTAACCAATCCATCCAAAAGTCCACCTTCCACAATCAGAAAATTTTTCTAATGCATTAAGAACATCAAGCTCTGAAATATCACCACCAATTTCAAGAGATTTTTTGCATCCAAGACCTAAAAAGCAATAGCCATCTTTACTCCCGTCGTACAATAAAACTACATGAGATAATTCTTGGCTTAAACTCTTGAGATTAGGCAGTGCCTTTATCATAATCTACACGTGTAGTGCTCTGTCTTCGGTTGCTGCTAAAGCTGCTTCCTTAATAGCTTCAGTAAAAGTCGGGTGAGCGTGACACATTCTAGAAACATCCTCTGCTGATGCTCTAAATTCCATTGCAACCACTGCTTCAGCAATCATATCAGCAGCACGAGGTCCAATCATATGCACACCTAGAATTTCATCAGTATCTCCATGAGCAAGAACTTTTACTTGTCCGTCTGTATCCATACTTGCTCTCGCTCGTCCACTTGCTTTGAATGGAAATGAACCGCTTTTGTACTTTATGTTTTCAGCCTTTAATTGTTCTTCAGTTTTACCCACAGATGCAACTTCAGGCCAAGTGTAAACTACACCTGGAATCAGATTGTAATCTATGTGAGGATTTTCGCCATTTATTGTTTCAGCAACAAAAACACCTTCTTCTTCAGCCTTGTGAGCAAGCATTGCTCCACGAATTACATCACCAATTGCATAAATGTGCGTTTGAGCTGTTCTTAGATTTTCATCTACAGTAATCATTCCTCTCTCATCAGTTGTAATACCAGCAGCATCTAAATTGAGTCCTTCAGTAAATGGCTTTCTTCCAACACTAACTAAGCAATATTCTGCTTTGAAAGTTTGTTCTTCTCCTTTTTTATTATCTGCATTAACAGTCACACTTCTACCAGCAGCTTTTACTTCTTTTACAGATGTAGAAAGTTGGAATTTTATTCCTAGCTTTTTTAAAGAACGCAAAAGTTCTTTTCCTAACATTCTGTCCATTGTTGGAATTAGAGAATCTTGATATTCTATAACTGTAACTTCTGTTCCTAGTCTTGCGTAAACAGAACCAAGTTCTAATCCTATCACACCACCACCTATTACCATCATTGATTTAGGTAGTTTAGCTAAACTAAGGGCTTCAGTAGAAGTTATGATTCGCTTTTTATCAATTTCAATAAACGGCAATGTGCTTGGTTTTGAACCAGTAGCAATTATTATGTTTTTACCGCTAATTTGAATTGGCTCTCCTTTTTCAGGACTTACTTGAACTGTGTGAGAATCTACAAAAGAGCCCAAACCAAAATGGACGTCTATTTCATTTTTCTTCATTAAGAAATCTATTCCAGCAGTTGTTGCAGAAACAACGTCTCCCTTTCTAGCCACCATTTGAGGAAAATCCAAAGACAAAGAACCAACTCCAATACCATGAGTTGAAAACTGGTCTTTTGCTCGGTGATAATGCTCAGAACTATCAAGAAGTGCTTTTGAAGGAATACACCCAACATTTAAGCATGTTCCACCAAGTGTTGAATATTTTTCTACTAATGCAGTTTTGTTTCCCAATTGAGCTGCACGTATTGCAGCTACATAACCTCCAGGGCCAGATCCGATTACAATTACGTCGTAGTTTGACATTTCTTGTTAATGATTGAAGAATAGGCCACAAAGGTAGCCAAGACTCCGCCTACCTGTTGTTTCTTTGTCTCTAATTAGAAAAAGTCTATGTGGTCAAGAATAGCTGATATTTTATTACAATACAGATTAGTAGTATTGATAGTACTTGGCCTTGTGACTTTTTATATGGGTACATTAATACCCGACCTGCGTTTGGTCTATGAATTTGGTGGACTGCTACCCAAAGATCATACTACAAGAGTTGAGTTTGAAGATTTCGTTGAGCACTTTGGTGCAGAGGGAAATTTAATGGTTTTAGGAGTAGATGATCCCTATATCTATTCGTCTGAAGGTTTACAATCATGGCATGAATTAGCTGAAGACATCAAGGAGGTTAAGGTCAAATTTGATGGAGTTGAGACTGATATTATAGATTCTGTTTTTTGTATTTCAAATGCATTTACAGTTGAAAAAGACAGTGCGAGTAGATCGTTCATTGTCGAGCCAATTGCAAGTGATTTTACTAGAGGCGGCCCTGCATTATCTCAAGAAAGAGTTGATGAAATTGTTGAGAAGGTAAAATCTCTAGAGTTTTTTGATGGAGTTTTACATCAAGAAGGAACAGATGCAACAATTATGATGGTTTTTATAGATCCGTCATTATTTAATTCTAAAAATAGAGGATCAGTTGTAGAGGATATAATAGCACTATCAAATAAATGGTCAGAGGATGAAAACATTCAAGTCTACCTAAGCGGACTGCCTTTTATAAGAGTCCAAATGACTAACAAGGTCAAAGGTGAGCTGGGATATTTTGTCGGAGCTGCATTACTTGTAACATTCCTTCTCCTTCTAATCTTCTTTAGGAATTTCACAACGGCCATAGTTTGTTTAAGTGTTGTATTTGTCGGAGTAATAATTTCAACTGGATCAATAGCGGCATTTGATTATCCTATTACGCTATTGATGTCTTTAATACCTCCTTTAATAATTGTAATCGGAGTTCCCAATTGTATTTATCTGGTCAATAAATACCATGCAGATTATAAAAAACATGGAGATAAAAATTCCGCATTAAAGAAAATGATTACAAGGGTTGGTAATGCAACACTGCTAACGAACCTTACTACAGCATTTGGTTTTGCAACCTTTATGTTTACTCGCACTGATATGTTGCAGAATTTTGGAACAATTGCAGCACTAAACATTATGGCTGTTTTCTTCATCAGCATTTCGATGATTCCAACCATTTTGTATTTCCTTCCTGCTCCTAACGAACAGCAATTAATACACTTAAATAGAAAATGGGTATATCAACTAGTTCAAGGTTTTATAAATACAGTACAGTTCGAAAGAAATAAGGTTTACTTGTTTAGTATATGTGTTTTGATTTTCTCTATTATTGGGATAGCCCGAATGGAGGTGACAGGTAACATTGTTGACGATTTGCCTAAAAATGATAGGGTTTTAATGGATTTAGCTTGGGTAGAAGACAACTTCAATGGAGTAATGCCTTTTGAAGCATTAGTTGATTGCGGTGAGGAGGGTAAAGCATTAAAACTAGATAACCTAAAGCGCATAGAACGTTTCCAAAAATTGCTTTCAGAATATCCAGAATTTTCAAGAAGTATGTCTGCTGTTGATGCAACAAAGTTTGCAATGATGGCTTTAAATGACGGAGATAGTTTGGCATATAGACTTCCAATCGGTAGGAAGGAAAAGCTTACACTTAGGTCTTATATGCGTAACACAGAAAAGAAATCTAAGGACCATGCTAATGCGGTTAGTGTAACAAGAAACTTTGTTGATTCAACCAAATCAATAACTAGGATTTCAGCCCAAATGGCAGATATAGGGACTTATGAAATGGATGATTTAATGGATGAGATTCAACCAAGGATCGATTCTATTTTCCCTACAGACCAATACAAGGTTACACTAACAGGTACGAGTTTGGTCTTTTTAGAAGGAACTCATTACTTGGTAAATAATCTAGCAATAAGTATCACACTAGCCATTTTAATTATTGCACTAATTATGGCAATATTATTTACTTCAACTAGGATGGTGTTTATAGCTCTTATTCCCAATATTATGCCTCTGATTTTTACAGCTGGAGTAATGGGCTGGGTGGGAATTCCAATTAAACCTTCTACTATTTTAGTTTTCTCAATTGCTTTTGGTATTTCGGTAGATGATACTATTCACTTTTTAGCCAAATACAGGCAAGAATTAACTAGACTCAATTGGAATATTAAAAGAGCAGTAATTCTTGCAGTAGAAGAAACAGGAGTTAGCATGATGTATACTTCAATAGTTCTATTCTGTGGATTCATGATGTTTTCTATGAGTGAATTTGATGGGACAAGATCACTTGGGATTTTAATTAGTGTGACTCTATTTGTGGCAATGTTCGCTAACCTATTATTGTTGCCATCTTTGCTGATGAATCTAAACAATTACGTTACCACAAAAACATTTCAAGAACCCTTATTAGACATTATAGACGAAGAAGAGGATATTGATCTAGATGCGTTAAGAGTGGCAAACAAAAAGGAAAATCAATAGATTGCACTTGCTATGAAAGGAATAATTTTAGCTGGAGGTAGTGGAACAAGGCTTTGGCCCCTCACAAAAGCAGTGAGTAAGCAGTTAATGCCAGTGTTTGACAAACCCATGATCTATTATCCAATATCAACATTGATGTTGGCAGGAATAAAAGAGATTTTAATAATTACTACACCTGAAGATAGTGAGTCTTTTAAGAAGCTTTTAGGAGATGGATCCCAGTTGGGTTGCACTTTTAACTATGCAATTCAAGAGGTTCCAAATGGTTTGGCTCAAGCTTTTATTATTGGTGAGGAGTTTATAGGAAATGATAGTGTTGCTTTAATTCTTGGTGATAATATTTTCCACGGAAAACACTTTGGGAGACAGCTAAGATCTGATAAGGATATTGATGGAGCTTTAATCTATGCTTATCAAGTTCGAGACCCAGAGAGATATGGTGTTGTAGAATTTGATGAAGATGGAAATGCTCTCAGTATTGAAGAAAAACCTACTTCTCCAAAATCTAGATTTGCAATTCCAGGACTTTACTTTTACGATAATGATGTGGTGAATATTGCAAAAGGTTTGGAGCCAAGTGCAAGAGGTGAGTATGAAATTACAGATGTAAATAAGGCATACTTGGAAGCTGGAAAGTTAAAAGTGAGCAGAATGGATAGAGGGATGGCTTGGTTAGATACGGGCACTCATGAAAGCCTTATTCAAGCATCTCAATATGTCCAAATGATTGAACAACGTCAAGGAATGAAAGTTGGAAGTATAGAAGAAGTTGCATGGCGTATGGGTTACATTTCTACAGACCAGTTAAAATCTTTGGCAGAACCACTTTGCAAAAGTGGATATGGAAACTATTTGTTAGACCAAATATGATCACCACTCATCAACTGCAGGAGGATTTTACTTCTGGCTTAAATAACTTTCTTTCAAAATACCCTGAGTCGAATTTGTTTGGCCCTATAAGGTATTTATTAAATCTAGGTGGAAAGAGAATTCGTCCTTTACTTGCTTTATCAGTTTGTAATGCAGAGGGCTCAACATCTCAGGAAGCATTGCCTGCTTCTCTTGCTGTAGAATTGTTTCACAATTTCACCTTGATGCATGATGATATAATGGATAAAGCTCCCCTCAGAAGAGGAATGGTGACAGTTCATGAAAAGTACAATGAAAATGCAGCCATACTTAGTGGTGATGCTTTGTTTACAGCCGCATATCAAGCTATAGAATTAGCTTCGCCTGAGGTAATGCCTCAATTACTTAAGCTTTTAAACAAGACTTCTATGGAAGTTTGTGAAGGGCAGCAATTAGATCTTGATTTTGAAGAACAGAAAAACGTCACTGAGCAGATGTATCTTGAAATGATACGTCTTAAAACATCAGTTCTTTTAGCATCATCATGTGCAATGGGAGCAATTTGTGCTGGAGCATCTAAGGAAAGGGTAGAGTTGTGGTATGAGTTTGGAGAAAATTTGGGATTGGCATTTCAAATTCAGGATGATTATCTAGATACATTTGGCCAGCAATCTTCAACAGGAAAAAAAGTTGGTGGAGATATAATCGCTGGCAAAAAGACATTTTTATTAATACACGCTATGTCTGTTGGTGAAATTCCATCAACCGAAGGATGCTCAGATGATGAAAAAATCGCAATTATTAAATCGACTATGAGCTCTCTAGGCTCAGATATTGCTGCAAAAAAACTAATGAAGGGTTATTCTGAAAACGCTTCAAAAGCACTTGATGGTTTGAACCTTCAATTGTCAACAAAATCTTGGTTCGAAGAGTTACTATTTTCAGTGACAGAAAGAATGTCTTAATGTAAATTTGACCTGTGGACCCACTTTCGTTTTTAAACAACGTTGAGTCGAAGACATTGGACGCACTTTATGCCCAATATCTCAACGATCCGGAATCTGTTGACCGCTCTTGGAGGCTATTCTTTGCTGGGTTCGATTTGGCCACTTCGCACTACGGTGGAGATGGGATTTCACCAATTACTCTTAAAGAAT
>MDSY01114821.1_pt1 | contig 16467 bp, 13 predicted proteins | sample 811131 | NCBI WGS metagenome assembly MDSY01 (sample SAMN05326643, study PRJNA326480) | marine metagenome | isolation source: seawater | place: Atlantic Ocean: South West | collected 2010
CATAATTTACATAAATGTAAAGGCGAGCTGGATGAGTGGCTTATTGTTCCTGACAATGCTCCCACGCCTGGAGCGTGGAGCATGATTGTATGGGCCGTTGGAAACCAGACTAAGTTTATGGAGCTTGTTATCCGTGAGCAAATGAAGATCAACAGCGGGAAAGACGAAGACAAAACGATGAAAGCTACCAATCACACGATTGAGCAAATCGAACAAATGTTGGCTAACATCTGATAAAGGAAGATTATGAGTTTATACGACCAGGTTCCTAAAACGCTTAAAGAGAACCTTGAATACCGGCGTGATCTTCTCAAATGGGCAGATACTGTTGAGAGGCAGAGGGTGTTATTCACAGCTTGTCGTGAAGACATATTGTTTTTCATTAATGTTTTCTGCTGGCTGTACGAGCCCAGATCTTCTCGCCTTCGTGGTACGAGCTCTAACGTAATTCCATTTCTGACCTATGAATACCAGGACAGAGACTTCACTACGATGAATGATGTCCTGGGAGACAGGGACATAGGTATTGAGAAGTCTCGTGACCTCGGTGCAACCTGGATGTTTCTTACATTGCTGTTTTATCAATGGATGTTTTACGATTTCAGTAGTTTCGGGATTATGTCTCGTACTGCTGATCTGGTAGATAAGCCTGGTAAGAAAGACACGTTAATGTGGAAACTAGACTTCCTTCTCACTGGGGATGGGGGCAAGGGGGGCTTGCCCCCATGGATGCGGCCTAATGTTTACCGGACAGCCATGCTAATGGAGAACAGAAGTAACGGGTCCACGTTTGAGGGTGCTTCAACTACTGAAGATGCTTTCCGTGGTGGTCGTAAGAAATGCATTGCAATTGACGAATATGCTGCTTTCCCCAACGGGGACGATTATAAAGCGTTGGCAGCAACCCAGCACGCTACGGACTGTCGGATGTTTGTTTCAACTCCGAAGGGGGCGAGTGGGGCTTATTACGATGTAATGCACCAGGACTCCAACATGGTTAAAGTAATCATGGATTGGAAAGAACATCCAGTCAGAAAGCAAGGTCTTTACTCTAGTGATGCTGGTGAAGTAAACATACTGGATGATGAATATGAATTTCCAGAAGACTATCAGTTTGTTAAGGACGGAAAGATAAGAAGTCCGTATTACGACCAGGAATGCATGAGACCAGGGGCTACTCCACAGTCAATTGCACAAGAACTTGACCGAGATTACGGTGGTTCAGAATACCAAATTTTTGGAAAGGATTTGTATGAGATTGGAAGAGAGAGTGTTATTAGCCCTTATTGTAATGGGATTTTACATTACGACGAAGATACTCTTGATCCTGAATTCAACGTCACAGAAGACGGTCCGTGGAAACTCTGGTGCCACCGAGATGTACACGGTAAACCACTTTCTAATGGTCAGTACGTTGTCGGTTGCGATATTGCTGCCGGGCTTGGAGGTTCTTATAGCTCTAATAGCGTGTGCGTTGTCTTGGATAGAGTCACGAATGAACAGGTGGCTGAATTTGCAACGAACACAATGAGACCTGAAGCGTTTGCCGATTTAGTAATTTCAGCGTGTAAATGGTTCGGAGATGCGTATTTAATTTGGGAAATGAACGGACCTCCTGGTGGAGCATTTGGAAGACAAGTGCTAGATAGGTTCTATCCGAACATATACTTTAGGGAAGCTGAAGGAAGGTCGTTTAAGAAGAAAACTAAGAATCCAGGATGGTTCAGCAACGATAAAAACAAACTTGCTGTTTTATCCAAAATGAGTAGTGCGGTACAATCAAAACAGTATCTTATACGGTCAGATAAGCTCTTAGAGGAGTGTCGGCAGTATGTTTACAAAGATGGTAAGGTTGTTCACTCACGAAGCGTAAAGACACAAGACGATTCTTCAAAAGGTCAGTCCCATGGTGACCGTGTGATTGCAGCTGCGATTGCCTGGCATGCAGTTTTGGAAAGACCGCCTCGGAAGGACCCTGTCGCTGATGAAATACGTGACGATGCTCCTCATGGGAGTATGGCCTGGAGATGGCTTGAGAGTGAAAAGAAAAGAAAACAATTCGTTAACACTGGATGGGATTGATGGACGTATACAACAAAGACGAAAGAGCGAAGCTCTTGAAATGTATTGAATACTCTACTAGAAATTTAAGACCATTCCGTGATCTTAGGAAGCGGTTAGTCAAAGACTATGTAGGTACATATTACAACCAGGGTGGTGATGAACCTAATTCAGAGATCATCATGAACTTGATGTATCAGACGGCTGAGACTTACACAATGTCTTTGGCAGCTAACCGTCCGAGAGTTTTGGTTACCAGCAAATATCCTGAGTTATCCTGGTTTTCTCACCACTTCCAGAGAAGCATAAATAACTTGATCGAAGAGATCCATCTTGAAGAAACGCTCCGCAAGGCTGTTCTGGAAGCATTCTTTGGAATGGGGGTCGTAAAAGTTTATACGGCAGAATCTGGATTAGTTAAGCTAGAAGGCGAAGATGAATGGGTAGATCCAGGAAAGCCTTACGCTGAGAATATCAGTTTTGATGATTTTGTTTATGACATTGAAGCTACTAGCTGGAACAAGATCCGTTACGCCTTAAATAAGTACAAGATGCCTAAGTACAAAGCGTTGCAGGATGCTTCTTTTGATCAAGATGTTGTAAAGAATATGCAGCCTTATTCCAATGAATCGGGCATGATGGATCACCAACCTGATAAACCGTTAAGAGATTCTTTTACCGGAGAATCTAAACCAGATCCTTATGAAGAACAAATTGAATTAATGGATGTGTGGCTGCCATATGAAGGTCTTGTCGCTACATTCCCTGTCGGAAAACACTCTCCTCCCCTAAGAGTTGTTGAGTGGGACGGACCTGAGAATGGTCCGTTCCACATTCTTACATTGTGTGCAGAAGTCCCAGATCAGATTATGGGTGTGTCTCCTGCGATGAATCTGAAGCCTTTGAATGACATTATCAATGGCCTCCTTCGGAAACAAAAGCGTCAGGCTCAAAGGCAGAAGGATATCCCGTTTTACCAGGATGGTGCACATGAAGACGCACAAAGATTGCAACGTGCTGGTGATGGTGAATGGACTCGGGTTTCCAACCCCGAGTCCGTCAATGTGTTGAAAATGGGCGGTGTAGACCAGCAGAACCAGGCATTCAGCATGGCGATGCAAGAACAATTCGACCGTATGGCTGGTAACCTCCAGATGATGGCTGGCCTGGGACCACAGTCAGACACAGCTACCCAGGACAAACTTATTCATGGTGCTGTATCTAAGCGTGAAGCTAATATGCAGTACCGTGTCGTAGACTTTACTGCGAACATATGTAAAGATCTTGGATGGCTTTTGTGGACAGATGAAGCTACAGAGGTTGATACAAGCTACCAGGTAGCAGGAAGAGACTTTACTAGCAGATGGACTCCAGAATTGAGAGAGGGTGATTTCCTTCAATACAATTTTGAAGTTGAGCCTTACTCAATGATGTACAAGTCACCATCTGAAAAATTGAATAACATCACTCAATTTGTGACTCAAATAGCTATGCCAATGCAGCAGAACATGATGGAAGCTGGTGGGCAAATAGATTTCCAGGAACTTTGTTTCTTGTACTCTGAATTGTTAGACATACCAAGGCTTAAAGAAGTCATTACGTTTGCTGAACCTAAGTCTAACAGGACTACTCCTAGTCCAGCTGAACCACCTCAACCACAAAAAGTGGTTAAAGAAAACATCCGAAGATCAGTTCCGACTGGTGGAACTAAGGATTCTAGAAGCCATGTAATGCAGCAGATACTGCAAGGCGGTCAGCCTAATCAGCAGCAAATGGCCCAAATGGGAAGGACTCCTGCGGGATAATGAAGACGATAATACATGTTAATCAGCATAAAATTAAGTCAAACCGTAAAAACGGTGAGAATGAGCCTGTTTTAACCGTAAAGACTTATAAAGACAATCGTTATGCACACCAGGCTTTGATCATAGATGGCGATGATAATGTCGTTGCAAAAGTGCTGTACAGCGTAAACAAACCTTTATCATGCGGAGCACATTGCTGGATTGAGACTACAAATAGAGTGGAGATTGTAAATGAGAAGGAAGAAGTATTACTACAGGAATAAAAAGGGTGAACTTGCTTGGCATGACGAACCAACTCCTGAATACGGAAAAGAAAATGTTACCAGAGTATCCCGTAAACTAGGTACAAATGCCTGGTCTACAGGGTTAAGTAGTGTTGCTGCGGCTGTTCACAGCAACCAAGTCAATGAATTCAGGGAAGATGCAAAATCCCATGGATTTACTGGCGTTGATTTTAAGAAAGATGGTACAGCTGTATTTAGTTCCCGAAGGGAACGAGCAAAGTACCTAAAGCATCGTGGTCTCAGGGACCGTGATGGTGGTTATAGCGATTAAGGAAGAATTATGAGCGAAGAACAAGAAAGCGAACCAGTTGAATTGTCAGAATCCGATTTGGCAGTAATTGATGAAATCAATGAAGAAAGATCGGGAGAAACAGAAATTGAAGACAATGGGGATATTGATGATATTTCCATTGAAACAGAAGAAGAAACAAGTCAAGATATAGATAACGAGAGTGTTGAAGTATCCACTCCCGAACCCACTATTTCTGACGAAGTACGTCAAGCTGCTCAGTACTACGGATTAAATCCGAACGACTTTAGCGGCGAAGGTGCACTGAGGAATGTTATAGATCAGTTTATCTTAGCGGAACAACAGATCTACAATGCTCAACAGTACTCCGGTCAACAAAACGCTCAGCAGACGCAGCAGCAGATTGTTGACCAATTTAAGGTTGGATTAGGTGATGATTATGATGAAGGTCTTCGTGACGCTATTAATTCGTTAGCAGGTAACATTGTTAACAATTTCAATAACCAACTTGGAACCTTACAGAATCAAATATCCTACCAGCAACAATTCGTTGACCAGGCATACCGTGAGCAATCTCAACAGATGGCTCAAGGTCAGCTTGATCAGTTCAACGATGCTGTCGCAAGCCTTAAACACAAATCCTTGTTTGGTGACAAGCCATTCCAGGAGATTGATGCAAATAGTTCAGAGGGTCAAAATATGGCTCGGCTATTTGATCAAATGACTGTTCTCGCAACCGGATATCAGCAGATGGGCCAAAACCCGCCTGCTTATAAGCAGTTGGTAGAGCAGGCTTACCGTGCCTTATATGGCAATGAAATAGATTCGTTAAACAAGCGCAGAACAAATGATCGGCTTCGTAAGCAAGCGAAGCGAAGACTAGGAGGTGGAGCAACCACCTCCAAGCCAATCGCTCCGATTTCCGAAGATCCGGTTAATGACCCTGTTCTCAAGGAGGCCTTTGATGGTTATCTCCGAGAGAACGGAGACATATAATGCGCATATTTTAGGAGTGAGCAATTATGCCATTGCTACCAGATCAATTAGACGACTTTGTCAATTTGACCTTGGACAACTTCAAAAAGCGAAAGTGGGTTGACCTTTCTTTAGATTTGCAACACCACATTTTTGCTTCCAAGTTCTTATCCGGCAAAGCCGCAGACCCTGAAAAGGGTGGTGTTCAGCTAAATTGGAAGGTCCAGACTACAAACACTGGAACAGCTAAATTTAGCGAACTTTACTCAGTCGATGTTACTAGCGTGAAAGACCTTACCACCGAAGCTAAACAGCAGTGGACTAAGAGTACGGTCAACTTCAGCTATGACGTAGATGAGGATGTTTTCCAATCGGATCGTGAAACGATCATCCGTGAAGTTGAAGTGCGTGAGCACTCCATGTACAACGATTGGTTTGAGTTAATGGAAGAAGCACTTTGGAGTGCTCCTTCATCTGACACCCAATCACCCCGACGACCATCCGGTATTCCTTTCTGGATTCAGAAGGGCACTGGCTCAGGTGGTTTTGTTGGTGGTGATCCAAGTGGATTCAGCAATGGTGCTGGCGGTATTAAAGTCGCTGATGTAGCTAACTGGAAAAACTGGGCTGGTCAGTATACGACAGCAAGCCGCGACGATCTTATTGCTAAGATCCGAAAAGCTTGTGAGTTTACTTACTTCCAAGCTCCTAAGCAGTTCGCAGAACTTGCTGGTGGCAAGGGAGATTCAGACTGGATGTTCTTTACTACTTACAACACTCTAGCTGACCTAGAGAAACTGTTGGAAAGTCGTAATGACAACCTTGGTGCCGATCTCAGCAAGTATGCTGGTTCAGTTGTCATCAAAGGTAATCCTGTTGTATGGGTTCCATACCTCCAGGAAAATGACACCAGTGATCCGTTCTACGGAGTAAACCTCCGAGTATTCAAGTTCTTCTTCCGCAAGGGTCGTAAGATGCTTCGCCATGCTCCACAGCAGGCAGCGCGTCAGCACACCGTTCGTGAAGTTCATATGGATACCTGGGGTAACTTCGTATGTTACAACCGTCGTAAGCTCTTCGTATTGAACAAAGCGTAATTTTAGTTGAAAGGAGGTAACCCAAATGGGAGACCTTTATACAAAACGACAGGCTAAAGTTGGTTCGGTACGCCGAGGGCTTTCGCCTAACATTTTTAGCCAAGCTCCTATCACTGAGATCAACAACAATGGTCTTAGTGAAGGGTTTGGGATTATTGACGATTTTTTGTCGTTCAACGATGAATCGCCATGGATTTCTACAGCGGCAACTGCTGGTACTGCAACTTTGGCTGACGCTAAAGGTGGTGTGCTTGAGCTTGATAGTGCTTCCGGTACTACGGGCCAAGGTATTCAAATCCAATATGGTGGAGCTACTGGAGCAGCTTCCTTTGTTCCTAATGCAGATGCAAATGTATACTTTGAAGCACGTATCAAAGTGACTGACATCAGCACAGGGATTATGGAAGTCTTCGTTGGTCTTTCGGAAGTTGACACTAGTATTATTAATAGTGGTGCAAACTCATCCGCTAACCACATTGGCTTTGAGCTTGTTGATGACAATCTTGAAATTGATTTCCACAGTGAATCTGGTGGAACTCGTAGTTCAAGTGCTAATGTAGCTTCCATCGCTGATGGGACTTACATCAAGCTTGGCTTCTTGGTAGAGGGGACAACAAAGGTTACGCCTTATGTTAACGGCGTTGCCAAAACTGCAATCTCTGCTAACATCCCAACTGTCGCACTGACTCCTTCATTGGTATGTCAGTCTGGTGGATCATCTATTGATCCCATCATGTCGGCAGACTGGGTTGCTTGTTATCAAGTGGAGCAGATCGCCAACTAGTTGGTTTCTGTTTTTCGTCGCTGGGGGTAAGGTTGCTTCCTTTACCTTACCCCCAGTTTTTATATACAACACAAAAACCTGAGAGGGCTAGTTCATGAGCTTTATCCGCAATGAAGCTGTAACTGGATTTACTTTTGGTTTAGTAAATAAGACCACTGGAGCAGCCCTTACAGGGGCTGCTTCCGGCATAGGTAAATACATTACTAAAGATGGAGGCACACAAGCCTCTATTGCTGGTAGTATTGCGGAAGAAGGTAATGGGCAGTATTCAGTAGATCTTACTGCCACAGAAATGAACGCAGCTGTTATTGGGTTAATGTTTACCCATTCATCAGCGGTTCCGGTTCAGTTTACGATAAAGACACTCGGTTCTCCGGCTGATACCAGCACAGAGTCAACGCTGTCTCTTTCATTGACTGACCTGAGGAAGGAAGTCGGCTGGTATTGGCTCGGAGAACGTACTTCCAGTAACTGGAGTACTGACGAGTTGTCACAGATAGATGATATTATTAATTCTGGGCTTCGTCAATTTTATCATCCAGCACCAGGAGGACTTGCTCCTAAAGGCTATAAATGGTCTTTTATGGAGCCGGTCACAACTCTTTCTACTGTTGCAGGAACAAAAGATTATACTCTTTCAGCCAACTTTGGGGGCATGATTGGAATAGCGACATACGCTACTAGTGATGATCGCTGGAGTCCAATCGAAACAACTGGTGAAGCCAGGATAAGATTGCTTCGCCAGAGAGACAGTGGTAGTGAGCAATCAGATCCTCGCTTTATGGCAATACGTCCAAAGAGCAGTGATGGGTCAAATGGACAGAGATTTGAATTGATGCTTTGGCCTACTCCTGACCAGGCGTATACTATCTCTTATCGATACCATGCTCTCCCAGTAAAACTTACTACTGGAAATCCTTATCCGTTAGGTGGGGAAGCACATGCGGAAACTATACTTGCAAGTTGCCTGGCAGTTGCTGAAGCTCGCCAGGAAAACAATGCTGGTATCCACGCAGCAAACTTTATGCAGAGATTGCAGGCTTCAATTGCCTACGACAAACAAATACACACACCAGATGTCGCTGGCTACAACCGAGATGCTAGTGATACTGTTATGATGACAGAACAAGACAATCGCTATGTAAATGGTGACGTTGTGAAGTACAATGGTAGTGCCTTTTACGATACAAACCCATAGGTGATACATGTCAACTACTAGTCCACAAAACATGGTGCTTTCGTCAATCACTATTAGTGACGACAAAGACAATTCTAGCCCTATTGTTTTTTCGGGTTTTCGTAAGGGCGTTATAAACGTACCTGCGGGTTCTTCGATAACATCAATAACTTATTGGGTAGCAGATACTGAAGACGGAACTTATCAACAGTTGTACAGCGGAGGCTCTGCTGTTTCGACGACTGTTGCTGCAAGTAAAAGCTACGCTCTAGACAGCGCTATAGAAGGCGTTGCATTTTTGAAACTACAAGCAAACGCAGCTGGCACAGCTGCACTACACATTATTTCGTAAAGGGATATCAATGTCAGGCCATAATATTCTTCAACAACTAGCTCGTGAGCCAGAAATGGCTATTTTAGATCCAGGTGACGCTGGGACGATTGCCGTAGATCGAACTCTTGGAATTTGTTCAATTGTCACTGCTGGTTCCGAAACAAGAAAGATTGCATCTCCAGCCAGAGCAGGCATTATTATTGCTTTGTGCTTTAAGACTGATGGAGGAGATGTAGCTATTACTGGTTCAGGGAGTGAAATCCTTAACAGTGGTGCGGGTACTGAGACTACTGCAACGATGGCCGATGCTGGCGATCTTTTAGTCTTAATGTCTATTGAAAAAGGTGCCAATATTGTTTGGTCGCCAATTGCAAATAACGGGGCTGCGATGAGCTAATGGCAAGATTAAGGACAAGGTTTGATTTGCCTTGGCCTAATCTTGGTTTAGTGGAGTCTACAGGTTATGAGACACAGCCACGTAACAGCACTTCCGAGTGTCAGAACGTCCGTGCTTATGAACCTTCTACTGGCCGCTCTCGTGGCGGTCAGCGTGCTGGGTTGTCAAAGTATGTAAACGCCCGAACAGCTGATGGCAAAGTACAAGATATTGGTCAGGTTGTAGCTAGAGCTACCCCTGCCGACCAAGATGAGGTCGGTGCGAGGACGGTGTATACTTATGCCGTTACCAATGGTACTGTTGCTAGCGTGACCAGTTCAAGTTTCACTACGGCTACCAATGGTAGTGGTGCTTTATCAAGCTCTGTGCCTATTATCTTTTCATCACAGCTCTTTGGTGTTGTGTATTTTGCAGATGGTGCAAGCACTAAGAAGTGGACTGCTTCTACCAATACTGTTTCAACTTGGACGGCTTCGGCTGGCTCTTTGCCTGTCGATAGTGGTAACGAGCCAAGGCTAATAGAAACCTGGCGTGGACGAATTGTCCAGGCTGGTGTAAGTTCAGATCCTCACAACTGGTATATGTCCAAGGTAGGTGATGCTACTGATTGGAATTATGCTCCGGCTACACCCACGGCCACACAGGCCGTGGCAGGTAATAATGCAGACGCAGGCAAAAGTCCTGACATCATAAATGCCATGTGTCCGTATAGTGATGACATACTATTGTTCTTTGGGGACCATAGTATTTATCAAATGACTGGTGACCCTGCTGAAGGCGGTCGTTTAGACCTTATTTCAGATACTATTGGTGCTCCATTTGGTAGGCCTTATTGCAAGAGCCCAGAAGGGATTGTTTATTTCTTTGGCTCACGTGGTGGAGTCTACCAAATGCAGCCTGGGTCTCCTCCTCAGAACCTGAGTGAGAAGCAAATACCGGAACGCTTAAATGCTTTTAATGCAGATACTACTTCCGTAAGGATGGTTTGGTCAGACCGTGAAAGAGGATTCTACGTGTTCCTGACTCCACTGGATGGGTCAGCAACTACTAACTTCTATTATGATGTTAGGAATCAATCATGGTGGCCGGATAAGTTTGCCACAGCGGCACATAACCCAGTGTCAGTACATACATTTGATGGTGATGCAGCAACTGATAGAACGGTACTTCTTGGTGGTCAAGATGGTTATGTTCGCAAGTTTGATTACGACACTCCTGCTAAAGCAGATGATGGTGTTGCAATAGACAGCTTTGTGTTTCTAGGCCCAATTCAATTAGCAAATAGGCCTAAAATAATGCTTACTGATTTAGGTGCTGCGGTTGCTACTGGTAGCAACGATGTAGATTTTACTGTTTATGCTGCTGAAACTGCTCAGCTTGCAGAGGCAGCGGCTTCTGCACAAACAATATTTACTGGAACTTGGTCTGCTGGCAGAAATAAGTCTGAAAGAAGAAGAGCAGTTGGTCATAATATATATGTGAAGTTGCAGAACAATAGTAACAATGAGACCTGGGCATTTGAATTTTTGGGTGTGGAGCTTAATAGCTTTGACGGCCCAAGAGGAAGGCAGTGGTAATGAGTGGATTAATTGGGGGTCTCAATAGAGGTCCGAAATTTCCTCCTAGAGCCCGACGAGCTAATGCTCGCCTGGCTTTAACTGATGCCCAGCAGATTACTATTAATGGAGCGATAGCGATTCCAGTTGTCACTAGTGATGAAACGGATTCAACGGATCTTGATAGTAGTCCTGCTGATGGTGAGATCGTATTGCTTATTGGCGGCGGCGGTTCCACTGTGAAACTTTGTGTTGCCTACGGCGGCAACTGGTACGAAGAAACCTTAACACAAATGAGCTAATCAAATGTCAGCTGTCAGACCATGGAGTAATAATCAGCCTTTTAAGCGTCCCGCTGCTGGTGGAGGTATGCCTGCTGCACCTGCTGGAGGAGGTGGTTTTGAAATGCCTCAAGCCCCACAATCTCCCGCAGGAGGTTTTGGTGGAGGTGGATTTGGTACAGGGATGCCTACACCTCCTCTTGGCGGTGGGGGAGGTGCGATGCCACCAGGAATGCCAGGAGGTGGTGAAAATACCGACACGGGTGGTCTCACATCAGGGCCGGATGGAGGCGGGGGTTTTGGCGGTGGACAGCCGTTCTATTACAGCCCCACGTTTGGCGGTGATACTACTAATATTACAAATAGGAATATAAGTACATACCGAGGCGGTGATCGGGACTATAGCCGTACATATAATCAACAAAAAACAAACATTGATAACTCACAGACAACGATGGCTGCTCGTGGTGGTCAGCAAAGGCAGAAGATTGAACGCATGAGACCGTTCAAGCAAAAAGATTATGGCATGGGTGAGCAAATGATAGGCGATCCAGGTCTTGCTATGCAACAACTTAAAATGATGAACTCTTTAATGGGACTAGGATAATGGCTGAAACCCCTTATCACCAATCACTTATTGAACAAGTAATAGCTGAGTTTGAAAGCGCTCGCCAAAAAGGTAACGCTGCAAACGAGGCTCGTTATGCGCAGATCCTAAGAGGGTATGACCAACTTGTTAATGAGCAGAAGAGTCGTTTAGATGCCTTGAATACCAAGCACGGCAACCTTGCTTCAGCAATGGCTAGTCTTAGTGGAGATGTATCGTCTGCAATGAAGGAGATAGCAGATGGTACCCGAACAGATGTATTAACAGGAGGAGAGGGTCGTGTACAAGATACAGCTGATAGGTTTGCTGCTGGACAAACTGGTCTTGGAAAGCTTGCTGAAGCAGCCGGAGCAAAAGTTGAAGGAATTGGAGAAGATGTCTCGGGGAAAATCGGAGACCTTGGAGCAAAAGCTAGGAAGGGCGTACTGGATCGTTCATCTAAAGATATAGATAAACTAGTAGGCAAATATAAAACAGAAGCTGCGGCTCAAAGAAAGATTGTTGAATCAGGAAGAGGGAAAGTAAAAGCTGGCTATGCAAGCCTGGAAGGCAAGGACGCTAGCTCCCGACAAAAGGCAGCAGCGGATGTTCTCGGTAAATACGAAAAACAACAAGGCAAAGCAGGCCAGCTTTTTGCAGGTGCTTCTAAAACAGCAGACAAAGCATTTGATGCAGCTTCTAAACAAGCTCAACAAGCTATGGGTGCTGCTGAACAAAAGACAGCTAAAGCTTTTGATAAAGCCCGTGGACAAGTAGATAAGGCTGTCTCAGGAGAAGTAGCTGCTGCTGGTCAGAGATACGCAAAAGGCAAAGGTGAGGTTGGACAAGATTTTGCAGCAGCCCGCCAGGCTGCTGCTGGTATATCAGATAAAGCTCAAGCTAGAGCAGGTCAGCTTGCTTCTGGAACACTTCAAGATCTTGCTAGCAGAGCTGAAGGTAGGCTTGGTGAGTTAGGTAAAGGTTATTCTGATCTCGGTAAAACAGGGAAAGAAGCTGCCCAAGCAACTGGCAAAGCAACAACCGAAGGATTTGACAAGCTTGGAAAAGGAATGGCAGAAAAGTTCGGCTCAGCAGCTAAGGAAAGAGCTGCTGGATTTGGTGCTGCCAGGGAAACAGCAGCAGGAGCTGCCGGAACTGCTCAAAGCGAAAGAGCTGAACGATACGGTCAAAGAGCTGAAACCGGATTAGGCATGTACGACAACATGGCTAATGAAACTAAAGCCCAAATCAATCGCCGGTTTGACGAGCAGAGAGATACTCAGCTTGCAAGCATGGAGCAAAATTTAATAAATAGAGGTCTTGATAGCACTACTATCCGTGGTCAGTTAGACCGTGCTGCTTCAGACATTGAAAGAAATCGTTCTGAAGCTCTTGGTCAAGTAGACTCTCAAGTAAGACAACAAAAAGCTTCGGCGTATGAACGTCTTACCGGCCAAGGCATGAGTGCTCAAGATGCAGCTCAGCAGGTAGGTTTACAGTCAGAAGCTTCTCTAGCTGGAGCTGAAGCTGGTGCTGGAGAACAAGCAAGAAGAGATGAACTTTCAACAAGTGCTCAATTAGGACAGCAGAAAATAGCGGCTGGTGAAAGATCTGAGGTTCGTGGTGAACAAGCTGCCCAGCAAGCGGGTCTTGCTGGACTTGCTCAACAAGCGGCTGGACAACAAGGAATTTCTGATGTTGAATCAAGAGCTGGACTTGCTGGCCTAGGTGCTCAAATGGGTGCTTTGCAGCAGGGTACTCAAGCACAAATGGGACTGTTGGGGCAGCAGGCTGGGACAGCAGCTAACTTAACAGGTCAGGGTTTAGGTGCTCAACAACAACTTGCATCGCAGGCAGCAAACCTTAAAGCTGGTCTTGCAGGTCAGGAAGCTGCTGGCCAACGTGGATTAGCAGCTCAGGGTGCAGCAGGACAGCAAGCTTTAGCTGGCCAAAGAGCAGCAGGACAACAGCAGCTCGCAGCCCAGGGAGCAGCAGCTCAGACTCAAGCAGGTCTTGCAGGAGCTGGTGCAGCTCAGCAAATGGCTGGACAAAACCTTGCCGCTGGAACAGCATTGGGACAGGCGACTCAAGCTGCGGGAGAGAGAGGGCAAGCTGCTCTGGAAGGTCAGGCTGGTCAGTTTGGATTGGCTGGATTGGCAGCAGCTGCTAGTGGACAGCAGCAAATGAGAGGTGCTGACGCTGCATTGACATCTGGAATCCAGGGTCAACAGGCAAGTGCACTTGGCCAAGGTGCTGCTTCTAGAGCTAATATTGTTGGTCAGGGATTGGGTGCTCAAGCTGGATTGTTAGGTCAGGGACTAGGTGCTGAGGCTGCTGCGAGGGGTCAGCTTACCGGATTAGAAGGTCAATTAGCCGGTCAAGGTCTTGCTGGCCAATTAGGCCAGCAATCTGCTGGATTTAATATGCAAGGGAGATTGGGAGAAGGTGCTCTTGCTGCTGGTGAGCGTGGGGATGTACGTGGTGACGCAACTAAACAGGGCCAGCTTGATTACATGGAACGAAGGACTGACACTGTTCCGTCCCTGAAAGACATGGCCGATCTAGTTATGGCTGCTGGTCAAAGTGGTATGGGAGTCGGCGGTGGTGGAGGAGTTCCAGCTGGAATTGACCCTGCTGTTCAAGCTCTGATGGGTCAGATAGGAAAACAGAATGAGTGGATGCAGGGCCAAATAGGTGCTCAGCAGCAAATGGCTCAGCAAGATCGAATAAGAGCAGAAGAAGCCAGGGCTCAACGAGAAAAAGATAGAGCTTCTGCTAAAGACAAGAGAGCCAAAGACAAGTTTGATAGAGATCGTATTGTTGCTGAAGAAAATAGAAAAGAACGGCGCGCTCAGGATCAAATAAAGAAAGATCTACTTGATCGTCAGCGACAACTTGAAGATGAAAACGATCAATATCTTAAAGGTGAAATTGAAAAAATCGATGCTGCCAAAGCCGCTAAGGAAAAAGAGCTGGCAGCTAAGAACGATGAGATCACCAAGATCCAAGGGGATCTTGGTAAAGCAGTAACAGAAGAGGCTAGAAGAGCTGCTGAGATGGCATTGGATGAAGCCGAAAAAGGCCGTTCTGCTATTCAGGATGCTATGGGCAAAATAGATAGTGTCAACCAGCGTTTGCTTGAAAATAAAGAAGGAAGTAACGCTCAAGGCATGCCGATTAATGTTCAAGTTAATGTTGATCAATCAACTGGTGATGTCTCTCTTACTGATTCGGGTAGTGGTGCTGAAGTAATTGGAACCAACGCTGGTCCTCAAACGCAAGGACCTACACATACTGTCCCAGGCACAGACGGGCCTATGTCACCTACTGGACCATTTGGTTCACCTAATCAACCAGGAGGACCTTTTGGAGGACCTTTTGGAGGACCTTTAGGAGGACCTTTAGGTGGCCCAGGCGGCCCAATGAATATCCCTGGTGGAGGCGGTCCAAGTTCTCCAGGGCCAGGTACGCCAGGTCCTGGTACACCAACAGGTCCAGGTACCCCAGGTCCAGGTACTCCAGGTCCAACAACAGGGCCAACAACAGGTCCGACAACAGGGCCAACTTCCCCAGGTCCAGGTACACCAACGGGTCCAGGTACTCCAACGGGTCCAGGTACTCCAACGGGTCCTGGAGGGCCAACAACTCCAGGCCCAGGCACACCTGGTCCAACTACGCCAGGGCCAGGAACGCCAGGTCCAAGTGGTCCTGATGATGGCCCTGTAAAAAATCCAACTCCAGGACCTGGTGGGCCAGCATTTCCCAATCCGTTTCCACTTCCACCAGGACCAGGTACGCCAGGACCAGGTACGCCAGGACCAACAACAGGTCCTAGTGGGCCAGGTGGTCCAGGAACTGTTCCTGGTACAGACGGACCTATGTCACCGACAGGACCGTGGTCTCCTACTACAATTCCTACAAGCATTCCTTCTCCAGGAGGTCCATCTGGACCGCAGAGTCCATTTCCAAAGCCACCGGCAGGTCCGACTGGCGAAGGCCCAGGCATGCCTCTTCCACCTCAAGGTCCTTTAGGGGCTCCACCATTACTGCCTCAAGGAACAAACTATGAAGAGTTTATGGCTGCTCAGGTTCCAGGGCCCGATGGTCAGATGATGTCTAGCATGCAAGGGACACATGGAGAGATGTACGGCCCTGGAGAGATGGGTGGTTGGGGAAGACCTCAGAATTACACGGGGCGATTTGATGGCGACTGGACTGGAGGGTTTGACGGCGGCCCTACCTCTCCCGATATCCCTGATATCCCTGATATGAATGAGATTGAAAGAACTTTTCCTGATTGGGAAGGACTTATGGCTACGCCAGCTAAAGGTCTGCAAGGCCTAGCTGCTCAGGCAAGTGGTCAAGGTTTCCAAAATGTCGGTCCAGGTTCTCCTAGAAAGGCGGCCAATGCTACGCAAGGTCAACAGAATCAAATGGACTTTATGGCCGGAGGTAATCAAGGAGGTGGAGGACCGCTTTCTGTTCCTAAAGTTGCTTCGATGCCTTGGTACGGTGGGGGGCCAGAACCGGGTGGCGGTACAGTTGGTGGATGGGGTACAAGCCCTGACGGCACTCCATGGGTTTCAGCTGAAGGTACAGATGGTGAAATGTACATGCCTCTTGAAGACAAGCTGGCTATGGATGCGGAAGCTGGTGTGTGGAGACCAAATGCTTTCATGGAAGAACCTCTCAAGAGAGATCTTACTGAAGAGGAAGAAGCAGGTTTGATGGAATCCCAGAGGCCATATCAACCAGAAGATTTTTGGGCTGGTGGGCGTGCTCATACTGACGTGACTAATCAAGGCATGCAGAATCAGTGGGATCAGGCAAATCGCATTTGGGAGGAGCAGCTCCGTAAGCAACAAGAAATAGTTGAAGAG
>MDSY01125976.1_pt1 | contig 16463 bp, 10 predicted proteins | sample 811131 | NCBI WGS metagenome assembly MDSY01 (sample SAMN05326643, study PRJNA326480) | marine metagenome | isolation source: seawater | place: Atlantic Ocean: South West | collected 2010
CCTTTAAAGGTTAAAGCTAAAAAACCTTCTATAAAAACTAAATCAAATGAAATACATAAAGTAGATTTAGGTAAAAAAGAAGAAGTTAAAGAAGAAGTAAAAGAAGAAATAAAAGATGCCGTTCAAACACAAGAAACAAATGATAGCAATGTTATTGTCGAAGAAAAGAAAGACGAGACAAGTAGCAAAGAAGTGGTTGAAGAAGTACGGGCCACCCCAGAAAAAACAGTAGAATCTCCTATACTAGAAATAATAGAAGATGAAACTAAAAAAGTAGAGAACGAATATAAGGAAGCTGTAAGAGATGAAAAAGTATTAGGTAAACAATTACCTGAAAACATCGAAAAATTAGTTTCTTTCATGGAGGAAACTGGTGGTAATGTAGAAGATTATGTTAGATTAAATAGAGATTATTCTAATATTGATGAAAATACTTTACTTAGAGAATATTATAAAAATACTAAACCACACTTAAATCAAGAAGAAGTAGATTTCATAATGGAAGACAACTTTTCTTTTGATGAAGAAATGGATGAAGAGCGAGATGTTAAGAAAAAGAAACTCGCATTCAAAGAAGAAATTGCAAAAGCCAAAAACTTTTTGGAAGAAACTAAGAGTAAATATTACGACGAGATCAAGTTGAGACCGGGCGCTACTCAAGAACAACAAAAAGCTATGGATTTTTTCAATAGATACAACAAAGAACAACAAATAGCTGAAAAGCATCATGAGTTATTTAAAAATAAAACTAATAATTATTTCACTGATAATTTCGAAGGTTTCGATTTTGATTTAGGTGAAAAGAAATTTAGATATAAAATTTCAAATGCTAATGATGTCGCTGAAAAACAGTCAAACTTAAACACGTTTGTTAAGAAGTTCTTAAACAAAGAGGGAGAAGTTGTTGATACTGTAGGTTATCACAAAGCTATTTACGCTGCTGAAAATGCAGATACTATTGCTAATCATTTCTATGAGCAAGGTAAAGCCGATGCTGTAAAGAATATGATGGCTAAATCTAAGAATATAACAAATGAACCTAGGCCACAAGCTAATGGTGATATGTTTATTAATGGATTAAAAGTACGTGCAATCACTGGCGCAGATAGTTCTAAGTTGAAAATAAAAACAAAAAACAACAACAACTAAAAAATAAAAATTATGAGTTTATCAGGAGGAGGCTTTCCAGCCTCTATTACTCCAATGCCTAACAAAGTCACTGTAGAAGGAAATTATATTAATTTCCAAGATGCAGCTGGCGGATTTAATGCGTGGGCACAACAATATCTACCTGAGCTTTACGAAGCTGAAGTAGAAAGATACGGAAACCGAACATTAGGTGGTTTCTTGAGAATGGTTGGCGCTGAAATGCCAATGACATCTGATCAAGTAATTTGGTCTGAACAAAATAGATTACACGTAGCTTATAATTCTGTAACTATTGCCGTAGCTGTTGGTGATCCACTATACACAGTAACTATCGCTTTACCTGCTGGTCAAACTTCAGGTGCTGCTAGAGTTGGTAACACTATTTTAGTTTCTGATAATGCAACAGGATTAGTAACTGCTAAACTTTTAGTAACTGGTATAAGTGGAGGAACTGCTAACAATGTTTTAGCTTGTACTAGTTACGAAGGAGCTACTTTAGTAGGCACAGCTTTAATTGGAGCTAATAACAGCTTATTCGTTTATGGTTCTGAATTTGGAAAAGGCACTGTAGGTATGGCTGGAGCTATTACTCCTAAAGCCACTACTTTCACTAACTCTCCAATTATCCTTAAAGATAATTATGAATTAAGTGGATCTGATGTTGCTCAAATTGGCTGGATTGAAGTATCTACTGAAGATGGTCAATCTGGTTACTTATGGTATCTAAAAGCTGAATCTGAAACAAGATTAAGATTTGAAGATTACCTTGAAATGTCAATGGTAGAAGGTGTTAAAATGGCTACTGCTGATCAGCCTTTTGGTGGTGTTGGTGCCGTTGGTGGTGCACAACAAGGTATAAAAGGTACTGAAGGTTTATTTGCTGCTATCGAAGATAGAGGTAATATATATTCTGGATTTGCTGGTGCTGCTGCTCCTGGTTCAGGTGCTTTAGGTGATTTCGATGAAATACTTAAGCAACTAGACAAGCAAGGTGCTATTGAAGAGAACATGTTATTCTTATCTAGAGCTACTGCTCTTGATTTTGACGATATGATTGCTGCTGTTAATGGAGCTTACGCTTCTAGTCAAGCTGCTTCTTATGGTTTATTTGACAATGACGGAGACATGGCACTAAATTTTGGATTTTCAGGTTTTAGAAGAGGTTCTTATGACTTCTATAAAACTGATTGGAAATATCTAAATGATGCTACTACTAGAGGTTTATCTAAGGAGATTGATGGTGTAATGGTTCCTGCTGGAACAACTACAGTTTACGATCAAATGTTAGGATCAAACATTAGACGTCCTTTCTTACATGTAAGATATAGAGCTTCTGAAACTGAAGATAGAAAGATGAAATCTTGGATCACTGGATCTGTAGGTGGAGCTTATACTTCTGATCTTGATGTTATGAGAGTTAATTTCTTATCTGAAAGATGTTTAGTAACTCAAGCTGCTAATAACTTCGTGTTATTCAAAGGAGCTTAATTATTATATAAATGTGGAGAGTTAACGCTCTCCACTTTATTAACATTTAAAAATAAGAAAATATGGGACAATTTATAAAAATACCAAAAAGCACAACTGATCTTACTTCGTTTGATTTAATGCATCTTTTTAGTGGGGTTGCTGAAATTTTATCAAATGGCACTACTACAATACAAGTTAGAATGATAGTGGAGAATACTGCTTCGGAGGGCGATGAAGAACTTCCTCTTTACGAGATTACAACTAGTGGAGCAATGACTGACGCGCAGAGACTTCAAATGATTCAAAACGTAAGTAAAGCTGTTCAAGAAGCTACTTTAACACCTAACTCAGTACCATCTTTAGTGGTTGTTAGTGGATTAACTATTTCGAGCTTGACTTTTAGATCAGTATTATAATTAAAAATTAAAAAAATCATTATGAATTATATAAAAGTTAAAGAATCACAGACCATTGGTTCAGCTACAAAAGTTATAGATGTTCTTATCCCTTTAGATAGAATTTCATTTATCACTGGAACCACCACTCAAGTAAAAATTGAATATGCATCAACTGATTCAGGTTCCAATTACGACTATGTTATAAGTGGATTTGGAACATTAGCATCTGCTAGTGAAGGATTTCAAACTGTATATGCTTTAATTGATGACTTAGCTAAGTCACCAAATACAGTTTCTGATTATTTAAAAATAAATGGAGACGATGTGCTTACAGTAACAGGAGCATTCAACTAGAAAAACAAATACAAGGTCCTACTTAGGTAGGATCTTTTTTAATTATTATATTATATTATATTATGGAAACAAAAGAAAAAAAGGCTCCTGCTCCCAAGCAAGAGGTTAAAAAAGATACTTGGGAATATAAAGATAGAAATTACTTTCTATTAGGTAATAAAATGCCTTTAACCTATACTATAACATCTAGACACTCTAAAAGATACCCTTGCGTTTGGTTTGATAAAGATTTAGGTTACGAAAGAGAATTAAGATATGCTACTAATCAAAAAAGCATATTTGTAGATGAGCAACAAGGTTCAGCCACTTTAAAACATATTGTCTTTGAAAAAGGTCATTTGATGGTTAAAAAAGAGCAAAGGAGCTTGCAAGAGTTTTTAGCTAAACACCCACACAATGGTCTTTTATTTAAAGAGTTCGATGCTGTAGCTAAAGCAGTTGATGAATATGAAGACTTAGAAGTAGAACTAGAAGCAATGAACGCTGCTAAAACAATGGATATAGATCAATTAGAAGCTATATTAAGAGTTGAACTAGGATCAAGCGTTGCTAGTCTTTCAAGTAAAGAATTAAAAAGAGATGGATTACTTTTTGCTAAAAATAATCCTGCACTTTTTATTAGTTTAGCACAAGATGAAAATGTTGTAATTAGAAACTTTGCTATAAAAGCTGTTGAAGAAAGTATAATTAAACTTGACAGTGATCAAAGAACATTTAAATGGGCTGCTAATGGTCGTAAATTAATGACAGTACCTTTTGATGAGAACCCATATTCAGCTATGGCTGCGTGGTTTAAAACAGATGAAGGACTTGAAGTTTACAGATCTATAGAGAAAAAGTTCAAATAACAAGTGATTATAAGTAAGGGTGGTTTTATCGCCACCCTTTTTTTTAAAAAAATATTAAAATGGCGATAAACGTAAATACAGTATATACCACGGTTTTAACTATATTAAATAAAGAGCAAAGAGGTTACTTAACACCTTATGAATTTAATAATGTAGCAAACCAGGTTCAGTTAGAAGTTTTTGAAAAGTTTTTTGAAGACTACAACCAATACATACGTATGCCAAAAACAAATGTGGAGTTTGCTTCTAGAATGGACCATATAAGAGAAGAGTTTCAAGTATTTGAAAAAACAGACAATGCTTCTAATGACCCAGCTGCTACTACTAACGTTTATAACCAACCAACCGATTTACATAGATTTGGTTCTGCATCTTGGAATAAAGGCACTAATTCTCCACCTATAGAGATATTAAGTAATAGAGATTACAATCAAATAAAACTATCTCCTTTAACACAACCTACAAATAATTTTCCTGTTGCTAAATACCAACAAGACAAGCTAACAGTTTTTCCAAGTCCAACAACTTTTGCAAATACTGATGTTACTTTTAATTATATTAGAAAACCTGATTTAGTTAGATGGGGTTATTATGCTGGTAACTTGGGTCAATTTATATATGATCCTACAGTTTTTACAGCAAATTCATTAAACAATGGAGGAAGCTTATTAAGTTCTATTAGTCCTAATTTAGACGCTACTGCGCCTACATTATCTTTAGCTGAATACGATAGTACTTCCCCAGGAGTCACAATAACTTCAACTGGAGGTGGTGTAGGTTTAAAAATAAAAATGGCTGTAACTTTAGCAAGTGGTATCACTAATTTATTTGTTTCAGACCCAGGAACAGGCTATAGTGTAGGTGATACAATAACTTTTGATGGAAGTACTTTTGATCCTAACGGTGGAGGTGTTGGGGTACCTGGTCCTAATGCTATATGCACGTTAGCTTCTGGTAATTTCAATAGTGGTAGTACATATGGTTCAACTAATTTTGAAATAAGTGACTCTATGCAAACTGAAGTTATATTAGAAATATTAAAATATTCAGGAGTTATAATAAGAGATCCACAAATAGTTCAAGCAGCTTCTCAAGAACTAGCTCAAGAAGAAGTAAATTCAAAAAGATAATAAAACATGGGATTAATAACTGAAACAAACGCACAGTATTACACAGGCAGTGAATCATATGTGCCTAATGGTACTAATTCTAATGAATTAACCTGGCCTAGTGCAATGACTCCGCTTATATGGGACACTACTGCAACTGCAACTTCTTTTAATAATTACAAAGTATTTATAGACAACGTAGAACAATATCCAACTTTATCTCCATATCGCATAACTCAATCGCTTGCTACAACTATAATAAATGGCGTTCAAACCCAGATTTTAACTTTAGTTTCGCAAGAGATTGCAACTAGTATAAATCAATCTGGCGTAGGCACTAATTACACAGTAGGAACAAATATTGAAACTACTGGTGGCACTGGGTCTGGACTTACAGTAGACATAATAAGCGCCAATGGCACGTTAGTAATAAACAATCCAGGTACTGGTTATTCAAATGGAGATGCAATTGTACCTGTTCAAGGAATAGGTGGAGGTAGTGGTGCTGTATACGCTTTGGTTACAACTGTAACTCCTATACCTACTACTTCTATAATAACTGTAAAACTAACAAATCCATCTGTTTGGGATAATTATGGTAGCTATTCTTACAATAGCTTAACTGACATTGTAAATAACTTTATGGTTGCTTACGTAGGCATGGATAAATTAATACCTAGATGCAAAAGATCTGACGTTATATTTCATGCTAAAAGAGGTTTACAAGAGTTTAGTTACGATACATTAAAATCTGTTAATTCTCAAGAGCTAACAATACCACCTAGTTTATCTCTAGCAATACCTCAAGACTATGTTAACTATGTTCAATTATCTTGGGTTGATAAAACAGGTGTTAAACATATTATATATCCAACTAGATTAACTAGCAATCCAACACAACCTTTACTACAAGACGCTACTGGACAGCCAACTCAAAATAGTTTTGGAGAAAACAATGAATCTGCTCAAGCTTTGACAGATGAAAGGTGGGCTAATAATAACAATTTAGATATAACAGGGCAGTTAACAACACAAGAATTTAATAACACTGATGTATATGACTGGCAGTGGTGGAAAATGGCTTATGGCCAAAGATACGGTTTAGAACCTGAAGTCTCTCAAAAAAATGGTTGGTTTACTATAAATGAAAGAGAGGGTAAGTTTAGTTTTTCTAGCGGCTTAGTAGGTAAATTAATAATACTAGAATATATATCTGATGGTTTAGCTTATGATATGGATACTAAGATACCTAAGATGGCAGAAGATGCCTTATATTCACACATAATGCATTCTATAGTATCTACAAGAGCTAACTTCCCAGAATACATAGTTCAAAGATACAAGAAAGAAAGATCAGCTAAACTAAGAAACGCTAAAATAAGATTAAGTAATATTAAACTTGAAGAATTTACTCAAGTAATGAGAGGTAAATCTAAATGGATTAAACATTAAGTATGGCTCAAACTAAAAACACTTTTATAAAATCTAGAATGAATAAAGATCTAGATGAAAGATTAATTCCCAATGGTGAGTATAGAGATGCTTTAAATGTAGAAATTAGTCAATCTGAAGGATCAGATGTTGGTACAGTTAATACTTCTTTAGGTAATATAAAACTAACAGACTTTGATCTAACTAATAATTGTGAAGCTAAAATAATTGGGGTTTTTGCAGATGAAAAAAATAAAGATATATACGTTTTTATAACAAATTTTATAGACACATCTACTGATAAATTGTCTTTATTTGCTAGTAGAAATGCTTTATGCCAAATATGGAAAAGAAATATTGAAACAAATTCAAACATAAAATTAGTTGAAGGTAGTTTTTTAAATTTTTCTTTAACTCATGATATATTAAACGTAAATTTATTAGAAGATTTATTATTTTGGACTGATAACAGGAATCAACCAAGAAAAATAAACGTTAATAAAGCCAACCCGGCTAATAGACCAGACCCTACATACTACACTAATGAAGATCAAATATCAGTAGCTAAATATTATCCGCTTGATACAATACAATTAATAGATAATTATATAGTAGATTACTCTGTTACTGATAATGGCGGTGGAGTTATAGGTACTCCAGCCTCTTATTTTGATTTATTAGATGAGATAGTACCTACAACAGCTAATACAGGAGTTGGTGTTGGTCTAACAGTTCAAATAACTAGTGCTACTTCAGCTGCTACGGGTAATTTAGTTGCTATTAAAATAATAAACCAAGGAGAAGGTTATCAAAATGGCGATATTATAAACATAGCTCCTAGATCAGGTAGTGCTCAAATAACTTTAGTTGTAGAGTTACAATCTACAATGAAAGACAAATGCAGTGAGTTTTTGCCATCTACTTTTGAACTAACCAGTGTTCCTGTCAGTATTACTTCTAATGTACAATTCACAGTATCAGGAGCTGCTAATCAAGCAGGGGTAAAATTCTTAGGCGCTATAGCTAAAATAGAAAATCCAGCTGGTCAGTTAGTAGGAACTGAAGGATCTATAGTCACAGCTGCTAATTACGTAGGGACAAGCCTTGAATTAACTATATCTTGGAAAGATAATCCTCAAACAATTACTGGATTTACAAAAATAACTCTTGGAGCAAACCCAGATTATGACGCTAATTGGCCTGGTGATTGCGAGTTTTTAAAAGATAAATTTGTAAGATTTGCTTATAGATTTAGATTTGATGATAATGAAAATTCTTTAATTTCTCCATTTACTCAAGCATGTTTTATGCCAAAACAAAATGGATATTTTTTATCAAAAACTAAATCTTTAAATACAAATGGAGCCGCAACTGATGTAGATGTTTATGACTCTGAGCTAGCCTATGAGTCAACTGAGTTAGATTTTTTTCAAAATGCTATTAACAGTGTATCTTTAAAAATTCCAGCACCACAGTGTTTAAACTCTAACGTTAGATTATTTAGTGAGCTAAATGAAAAAATGCATGTAGAAGAGATAGATATAATATACAAAGATGATTCTGAAAATGTTATAAAAGTTTTAGATACTATAAGTAGAGAAGAATTTAAATCAATAAATAGTAACTACATCACTTATGACTATCAATCTAGAGCTCCAAAAAGAGTTTTGCCTGAAGATGAAATAACTAGAGTAAGTGACAGAGTTCCTTTAAAAAGCTTAACACAAGAAATTTCTGGCAATAGAATTATTTATGGTAATTACGTAGATGGACATAGTAGTGTCGACTCTTTAAACTATGAAGTTTCTGCTGCGCCAAAATCAGTAATATTACCCACTTCGACTGGTGTTATAAACGGTAATATTAGAAGAGAATATCAAAACCATACTTTAAAACAAAATAGAAGTTATCAAGTTGGTGTAGTGCTCTCTGACAGGTATGGTAGGCAGTCTGATGTTGTATTGTCTTCTATAGATGAATCTAATACCAATAATTTATTTTTTGGATCTACTATTTTTCACCCATTTTATCCAACAGGGCAACCTACTCTTATAAATGGTGGTCCAAGCCCAGAAACTTGGCCAGGTGATTCTTTAAAGGTTAAATTTAACTCTGGAGTTCCAGATGTAACAGGAATACCAGGTTATCCTGGTCTGTTTATTAGCTATGACCCGTCTAGTATATCTAATTTAACTCCAGGTTTTGATTATAAAACAGAGCCTATTGGAGCTCCTACCACCGGAGGAAGTGGTATTGGGCTTACCGTAAACTACACTTTGTCAAATCCCCCATCACTTGGTGGAGGTTTTATAGTTTCAGTTGTTATAAACAATCCAGGTAATGGGTATCAAAACGGTGATGTTATAACTATACCTGGTAGTGCTGCTGCACCTGCTGCGGGTGCTAATGCTACTTTTATATACAATACTAACACATCTCCAAATATAACAGGTTGGTATAGTTATAAGATAGTTGTAAAACAGCAAGAACAAGACTATTACAATGTTTATTTGCCCGGTATAGTTAACGGAGCTATAAACGAAGATGGTGTTGCTAGTGCAACTAGAGCAACTATTAGTATATATGGAGACAATATAAATAAAATACCTAAAGACTTGTTAGATGTAGGCCCTAGCCAAACTAACTATAGATCTGATGCTAGACTAAGTTTAAGAGTTGAAAACACATCAACCACTTCAAAGCAACACTATCCAGGTACAGATATAGAAAGCGTTGTTTCATTATCGGAGCTAAGTGACTTAGGTATATCTTTAACTAAAACCTCATCATTAAGTAAAGCTGGAGGAGGTGCTGTACCTATGCCTGGAACAGTTGAATTACAATCAATAAATGATAAAATACAATCAGGAATGTCAGTTACAGTTATAGACAATTCTGGTAATGTATCTATATCTCAATCCGAAGGAGCTTATGTATTTTCTTACTATGTGGATGGCAATGGTAAAGGTAATGTAGATATAAGAGGAACTAATATTTCCATTGATGTTGGCTCTACATTAACTTTTGGCCCAGCCGGTATTATATTTAATTCAAATAACAATCCAATAGTTGGTATATTATCTACTTCTAAGTCTATAGGAGTTGCAGAAGAAAATGATTTTTCTGCTAAATTAGCCATAGCCGAAACAAAACCTATCAAGTCTTTGTTAGATATATTTTATGAAACTACATCTGCTGGTCTTATTAGCGAGTTAAATAGCGCTATATTAACTGGAATAGATAATTTAGAATTTCCTGTCGCAATAACAGGTATTGGATTTATTCTTTCTGAAGCAAGTACTGGACCTACAGTCTGCACTAATATTTTTACTTTTTTAAATATAGTAAATGCGCCTATAACGTCTATTACACCTACACCAGTAAGCTTAGCTAATTCTACAGGTGTTTTAGTTAGTGTTATAGACGGACATAATAATCCTAGAAATGGAGAATTTATAATAAACAATAACAATGGTGAATTTACAATTTCTACTAATAAGCAGCCTGGTCAAGGTTTCTATGTTGGATTTGATTCTTTGTTAACTACTTTTGTGTTTACAGTTAAATTAACTTTAAACGGTGTAGATTTATTTAAAACTTTTAGTGGTCAAGTAACTAATGTAGCGCCTACTTTAATATTGCCAACTGATCCTACTAATCTACCGCCATATACGGTTTCTGGTTTAAGTTCTAATGGTATTTTAGTCCCAGATGGAAATTACGCATCTCAAGATATAGCAACTCGTGCATTTAACGCTGTTAATGGTAGCGGTGAAATAATATCACAGCGAGAAGATTTAAGGTGGAATATAACTTCTATAAAAGCTATAGCTGGTACGAATAAAACATTGCCTCCTGATAATCCATTTGGCGCTTTAGAACCTGTTATATTACCAGCTAACACGCCTCAAGTAGAGGATTATCAAATAGTACTACAAAAAGAGTATTTAAACATAAAGTTCTTTATTAGAATCGGTGAAGCAATTGAGCCATTAGCAGGAGTTCCTATAACTTCTATTAGTCAGTTTATTGCTAACCCTAGTTATAACACTGTAAATGCTGCTTATGTCATATTCTTCGTTAACTCAAGTATATTTTCAGATCAAGTGGCTTCAACCGTTATTGATCCAGACGGTCAGGGAAATTGGACAGATACAAACTATTGGGCAGGTGGAAATAGCTCTAATAATGACCCTCCATATACTGTAACTGTAAATGTTGGCGAGTTATTACAATCTGTTACTTGGCAAATTAAGTTCACTGTGGAAGATGGTGCTGGCGTGCAAGCTAATGAAGAGACTATAGAAATAACCCAAATTTAGCAATTTAGTGTTGTTAGTAATATTTATTAAAAATAAGTGATTATAATATGAGTGCAATAATAGAAGTAAGTTATTTTAATTCTTTCTGGGTTAAGCAGCTGCAGGGTGGTGGTTCTTACAATGATCCCAAGTGGCCAGGTTTAGATTGGAATCCACATGGTTATCCAGATTTTCCTATTGATGTAAACACATCTAACACTACTGATAATTTTTACGCAGAAGAAGCTAGAATTAAAGGAGGGTTTAACAATGATATGGTTTCACAAGGAGTTAGAGCCTATTTAAATGAAAAAAACCCTTTACAAGATATTAGAAGTTCATCTTTAATATATTCAGGTGTTTACAACTCTAGAACTGATGTTAATAGAACCAATGTTTTTTCTATTGCAAAAGACACTACTAGTGACTTAGATCCAGCAAACGGAAGTATACAAAAGCTTTTTGCAGAAAACACTAACTTAATTATATTTCAAGAAAACAAAACATCTTACTCTTTAATAAATAAAAACACTATATACTCAGGTACTCAAGGATCTGCCGAAAGTTCAAATATACCTGTTGTAGGGCAAAACGTACCATATTCAGGTAGATTTGGTATTGGTAAAAACCCAGAATCATTTGCTCAATTTGGCTTTAGAAAATATTTTGCAGATCCAGTAAGAGGCTCTATTATTAGATTATCTATGGATGGTTTGACAGAAATATCTGAATATGGTATGAAAGACTTTTTTAGGGATTCTTTAAGTTCTTTAGATAATAATTATAAAAATAAAAACATATCATGGACTTTAGTTTCTAACCCGCCTAGATCTATAATTAATGGAGTTAATTTATTTTCTGGTGATTTAGATTTAAGTTTGTATACTTTTATAGCACTTGGTACTGCTAGTCCACTCAGTGTGACATCAGATGGGATAGGTGTTGATGCTGAAGTTACTGTGTTTACTACTTCTCAATCAGTTGTTCAAGTTCAAACAACTTTAACTGGAGGATCTGGTTATAGAGTAGGTGATACTGTTACTATACCAGGAGATAATGTTAAATTTAGCGGTTCAATAAGTTTTGTTTTAACATCTTCTATGCTAAGTAGTACTACTAGCTTTCAAAATCCTTTTTATATTGAATCTTCTAATACTGATATATGTAAGGTTTTTTTAGGGAGTTCTGTGTTAAACTCAACCTCTTCTGGATCAATTGTTAATACAGGTGCTTCTGTTACAGATATATCTATTGTAAGCGGTATAACACCTTCTATACTATCTGTATCAACAAGTAATAATGTGATACCTGAATCTTCTGGATTTTTTGAATATGAATATAAAAGCAAAATAATTGGTGGTTGGGATAATCACAATAGATACTATACTATTTCCCTACAATTAGAACCTTCTTTTGTTAGTGAAAATGAATTATTTGCTACTTTGTCATATAGTGAAAATGTAAAAGGTTGGGTTAGTACATATAGCTATAAACCTGGAAATATATTTAGTCTAAAAGGTAGTTATTTTTCTACATACAACAACTGCATTTATAAACACTACGTAAACAACGTAACAAATAATAATTATTTAAATTATTATGGAATACCGGTATCTTGTAGTATAGATTTTGTAGTTAATTCTAATCCCTCTACTAAAAAGAGCTTTCAAACAATAAATTACGAAGGTGACAATGGCTGGTCTATTTCTAGTTTGCAAGGTAGTGTGACAAGATTTACTAATGATGGGGTTGGTTTTGCTGACACATCTCCTGTAATAAGGAGTTATGATGAAGGCTTATATGTAGATCCAAATAGCGGATATCCACAAAGGTCTGGTTTTAATAGAAAAGAAAATTTATACGTAGCAAATATATCTAATTTATCAAGCGCAAGTGATCAAGAAGTTATTTCAGGAAGTTTACTTGGTGGTATTAAAGGTTATGTAGCTAATGTTCAAATTAGAGTAGACAATAGTACTAACGTTGGTGGATTAAAAGAACTTTGGTCTGTAGGAACTACATTTGTACAATCATCTTAAAAAATAAAATATGTTATTAGAAATATTAGAAACATTTAATTACGAACCTCAATTAGCTATGCCATTTCCTTTAGTGGCATTACTTGGGATTGGTGCTCAAGCATTTAGCGGTATAATGGCTAGCAATAAAGCTAAAAAAGCTAAGGCAGATGCTAAAAAATTGCAAGACCAACTTACAGACTTAGAAAACTCTAGACAAAACATTTACAACGCTAGTCAAGATATAAAAGATTTAGCTGGCCAAATAACTAATCCTTACGCTAACTTACCAGTAGCTACTCAAGCTGCAGAAATGCAAGCTGAACAAGCTGATTTAGCTTTGGCAAATACTTTAGACTCTATGCAGGCTGGAGGTTTTGGATCAGGTGGAGCAACAGCATTAGCACAGGCAGCAGCTAGAAGTAAAAGAGGTATATCAGCTAACATCGAACAACAAGAGGCTAGAAATAACCGATTAAAAGCTCAAGGAGAAGTAAGTGTTCAAGCTCAAAAACTACAGTTAGAACAAGCGGCTATAGGCGCTGAAGGTCGAGCTTGGCAGCAACAAGAAAATAGAGAATTAATGCAGTTGGACAGGAATCAAGCCTTGATAGATAATCAAACAGCTCAACAAATGCAATATCAACAAGATGCTATGGGTGCTTTTACTGGAGCTGCTGGTAGTTTAACTACCTTAGGTTTATCTATGTACGATAAAAAAAATGGTGGTGGTGGTGGTGGTAGTTCTAATATGCCACCAATTGATAATTCAAGTACTAGTGGTTACAATTCTTCTACTTTTCAATCAGGATTTACAGATCCATCAACATTAGGCTCTAATAGTCAACTGTTGGGAGGTAATACTAACACTGGTGATTAAAATTAATAAATAACATGGGAACATACAGACAGCCAAGTCAAGTAATCGATAAAAGTTTTGACACTTTAAATCAGGGTTTAGAAAACGTTAATCAGCAAATAGGTAATGAACTTAGATTTCAAAGAGCTCAAGAAATAGCTAGAGCTAAAGAAGCTAAAAAAGAGCAAGAGGAAAAAGATAAAGAACTAAAAAACTTAAGAGATAGACAACAAGCGGCTACAGATGGCTATCAAGTTGAAATTGATAACTTTGAAAATATAAACCAGCCAAGAACTGAAAGCTGGGAACAAGAAGATGTTGCTGTAACTAATCAAATTAAAAATAATTCTAAATATTTTTTAGATATAATGAGTGATAATTTGCCAGGTACAGAAGCATATAGAGGAGCTGAAAGAGCTTTGAAGAACATGATAAAACAATACCCAGTAATGGCTTCTCTTTTTAATCAAGAAGCAGAACAAACAGATTCAGCTTTTGTAAATGGTGCTAAAATAGGTGAAAACGAAGATGGAGCTATATTAAATAGCAATGATCCTTTACAATCTGTAAAATTACACATGTTAAGAGATTTAAGAACTGGTAAAAACCCAGAAAGATTTCAAGTTTTAAGTTTACCTTCTGGTCAAGTTTTTAAATATGAAGATGGAGACGGAAAAGTTTTTGAAACTGCTTACCAAGATTATGTAGATTTTAGAGAGAATGGTGGAAATTTAATTGACACTGTTAACGGTGAGGAATACAATACTTTCATGGATGGTATTTGGAATAAAACTTTAAAGAAAACTTATGACACTTTGTCTACAAAAATAACAAGTTATAGAGAAGGTATAAGAAATGGTGATCCTGTTAATTTTAAAGATGTTGAAGTTAGTTATACACAGGCAAATAAAAACCTTGACAATACCTTAGATAATTGGGTTGATGGAGGAGGTTCAGTTAGTCAGTCAACTTGGCAAATGCTTGGTGGGTCTGGGGTTTATAACCCTAAAGAAAATAAGGAACAATTAAAAACTTATTTAAAAACAAAAGTAAAAGATAGATTCACCACTCAAGAAGATAAATACACTTTAAGTGAGCAGGAAATAAAAGAAGGTGGAGGAAAAAGCTCTAGTGATTCTAGCGGTAATGGAACAATAAACCCTGAAGAAAAGAGTTATAGTGACAAGTTTATAAATAACTTAAAGGATTTAAAAGAAGGAAAAAAAGGAAGTGAAGATCCATATATAGGAACTGAATTAGATGGTAGAAATATTAGAAAAATAAAAAAAGATGGCGATTCAATTACTTTTGTAACTCAAGATTTAGACAGTAGCGGTGAGGCCACTGGAGAACCTTTTAGTCAAACTTTTAATTTAAATAATAAAAAACAAATTGAAAATTTAGAACGTAAACTTCTTAAACAAACTCCAAAAAACTATGACGTTTCTGTTATTGAAACATATATAAATACAAAAACAGATGATTTTGTAGTTGGAGAAGAATCTTTTGATATAGATCCTTTGATAAGTTTTCAAGAATTTAATAAAGAAGAAACTGGTGTTGTAAGTAAATTAAAAGATTTATACCCTAATGTTACTTTTGAAGAAGCTATACCTGGTACAAATGCTATTAGCGTTAAAATTGGAGATCAAGATGCTAAAGAGTTTAAATTAAGTAATAAAGATGATTATAATAAGTTTATAAGACTTGTAGATCCTAAATATGACAAAGGTGATCCAACTAAAGGAATGACTGACGAGGAAAAAATTAAATATTATTTAGCTAATAGCAGTAAGTAATGGACGAAAAGTTACAGCAAATTATAGCAGCTATGGTTGCTAACGGTGAATCACACGATACTATAACTGCAGTTATTGAAAGATATAAAGCAGAAAATATAACTAGTGATGTAGTGGAAGAAACAGAGGTTGTTACGGAGGAAACTGCACCTGCAGCAGAAAAGACTCCAGCAGTTGAAGACGCAGAATTAGTTTCAGAAGATATTTCTACAGCTGCTCCTGTTGCTAAGTCTCAAGCTTCTATAATGGTTGGAGGTAATAGAGTTTACTTAAATGAAGTTATACAATCTTTACAAGATCAAGATAATAGACCATTAGAAGTTCAAACAAAAGAATACAAAGACAAAGTTATAGATATAACTAAAAACCCAAATTTAAGTAAAGAACAAAAAGACGAAAAAATATCAAGCGTTTTAAAACCTAGTTATTTAACACTAGAAAGTGGAACTGGAGACGAAGCTATTTACGTGCCTAGACCAGAGGTTAAAAAGAAAATGGCAGATAATATGCCTGAAAGTATTAAAGATTTTGAAACTAAAGAAGATTTAACAAGTGCTATAAATGAATCTATTGGTAAAACAATAAGAGATGATGAAGGAATTAAAGCCTTAGTTGAAATACAACAGTTTAATAAGAAAGATATTCTTAAAGAAAAAGCTTTAGAAATACAAAGCAGTGCTGATTTAACTACTCCTGAAGGAGTTGCTGAAGCTAAAAAAGAATTTAA
>MDSY01117275.1_pt1 | contig 16451 bp, 17 predicted proteins | sample 811131 | NCBI WGS metagenome assembly MDSY01 (sample SAMN05326643, study PRJNA326480) | marine metagenome | isolation source: seawater | place: Atlantic Ocean: South West | collected 2010
GGGTTCAAAATCCTCGAATATGTTGAATTAGAAATCGGAGGACAATGTATTGATAAACATTATGGTGAATGGATGACCTTGTGGACTGATTTAACTCATGGAGGAACTGGATCCACACTTTTAGATAGAATGATTAGCCTAGAAAATCTCCAAGGCGGTAAAAGTCAAAAACTATACATTCCTCTTCAGTTTTGGTTTTGTAGAAATCCCGGATTAGCATTACCTTTAATTGCTTTACAATATCATGAAGTAAAAATAAATGTTCAATTTGCTTCAGCTCCTGTACAACACGTATCTTTAGATAATATGTGTGTATTTTGTGATTATATATTCCTTGATACAGATGAAAGAAGAAGATTTGCTCAAGTCAGTCATGAATATCTTATTGATCAAGTACAATACTCCAATGCAGTTAATGGTGGTTCTGGTACTACAGCACAGCTAGAACTTAGATTTAACCATCCGGTAAAAGAATTAGTATGGACTGTAGAAGATGACGCCGCCACTCCAGAATTTAGAGTAGTTAAAGATGCCTTATTACAATTAAATGGCCACGATCGTTTCAAACGAAGAATGGGTGACTACTTCAGCACAGTACAAAGATACCAACATCACAATGGTTCAACAGGTTCTCGCAGGGCTCACATTTATTCATTTGCCCTAAAACCAGAAGAACATCAACCTTCTGGTTCATGTAATTTTTCAAGAATAGATAATGCTGTATTAAATTTATCTGCAAAGCAAGCTGGACATCTTAAAACTATAAAAGTATTTGCAGTAAACTACAATGTACTTAGAATCATGAGTGGTATGGGTGGTCTTGCATACTCGAATTAATTTATAATTTTTTTTATTTTAAATAAAAATTTTATTTAAAATAAAAATTATACGCTTACATATGATGCTTGCATTGCAATTCCACATACACCTTCATTATCAGTATCATCACTTCTAGCTATTTTTACATATCCATTATCTCCCCAACTAACTCCCCAACTATTTTTAACTAACCAATAGGGTATATCGTCTTCTATACCATATCCAACTATGAGTACACCATGATCTAAATCAGTACCACAATTATCCGATGTAATCACTCCACTAGAATAAGATTGAAATATTGTTTTATCTGCCTCTATTGCAACTGATACAGGACCTTTTGCAACTGCTTCTTTTAAATGAAGTTGGTTCATTGGTGTTACATCAGTACAACTAGATATAAATACCGTTTTATTACAATTTTTACATAAATGACCTTTCGCATCATATGGATATGCTAGTTCACTGCACATACCATTATCTATAGCATAACTAAATGCATTATCCATTATTCCACCATGACAACCTAAATCTCCATAGCTTCTAGAACAATCAATTAATTGTTGTTCGGAAATATTAACTAAACTATTTTTAATAGCCCAAGCTCCTTCAATTGCACCAGTTGAACTAAATGACCAGCATGATCCACATCGACCTTGATTTTTTACATTTGAAACTGCATTATAATCACGCCAATCAATGGAATCCGGTAATTCTAATTCTTGATTAGATTCAAAAATATTACAACTTACATGACCTTTATTAGAAAATTTTTTTAATAATGAAATTATATCCATATTCACATCATGAATAAACCCTTTATGTTCATTAAATTCATGTGGTAACATATCAGTAAATTGGTTTACAGCAAATTTGTATGGTTTATTTAATGAATTATGGTCTTCTATTTTTTTTAAATTATTACTATATATATTATATCTATATTTAAATTCTTCTTGCGTATTATATGATTTATCATATTTAAATAAATAATTTATAAAATTAGATTCCAATTCAACATTATTATATGCGGAACATATACTATTTATATTCAAAAAAAATAACACATATACATTTAACTTAATCATTTATGTATCAATATTATTCATATATATTTAAGTAGTAATATATTTAAATATAATTATGTATTTTTAATAATTCTACGGATAGGTATATTATCACTAATAAAACTATCTATTCTAACAATCATAGTCATACTTAAAATATCGTAATAATAAGCTCCATTGTCTGTAGTAATACAGTCTAATAATCCAGTATATGCATATTCACACGCTTTAGATTGATGCATTAATAAATTATTCCAGTTATTACTCTTGTATACCCCATCCTTCGTGTTTTGGCCTTGAAATTGCCATATTACAAAATTTCGCGTTAAGCTCATTTAATAAATAATATTATTATTTTAATATATAAAAAGCGTATAAGAAATTCCTTCATCTATAATAAATATGGGAGGAGGATTATTACAATTAATGGCTCTAGGTCCACAAAATGAATTTATAAATGGTAATCCAGATATAACTTTTTTTAAAAAGGTTTATAAAAAGACCACTAATTTTGGTATAGAACAATTAGAACAAACATTTGTGGGTGACAAATCATTTGGAAAAAGATTAAGATGTAAAATAGAAAGAAAAGGGGATTTGTTAAAGGATTTATATATTGTTATTAAATTAAATAATGGCATGAATAATAATTATAACGATTATCATAAAAATATTTATAAATTAGGATTTTCAATTATAGATTACGTGGAAATTGAAATAGGTGGACAAGTAATTGATAGACATTATGGGGAATGGTTAGATATATGGAGTCAATTATCATATGAGCCTTATAAATACGAAATGTTAATGTCTTTAATAAAAGATCGTAATCATAGTTTAAGATATAATAACTATAAAAATTCATCAAATTATACAGGAAGTATGGATAGTTATATTTATATACCTTTACAGTTTTGGTTTAATAAAGATTCTGGAAATGCACTTCCCCTAATAGCACTTCAATATCATGAAATAATATTAAATATTAAATTTAAAGAATTAAACGATATTAAAGTAGTAGATGAAACAAGTGAATCCACATATACGGATTTATATAATAAAGTACCCAAGGATAATGATGGTAATTCATTTTTAGATACACATTCAATGTCGTTAGCCGAAACAGATTTAAAAACAAGAAAATGGTCAATTAAATCTTTTACAGGTAGTATAGAAGATGTAACATGTTACGGTGATTATATATTTTTAGATGTAGATGAGAGAAAGATGTTTGCTCAAAAAACTCATGAATATTTAATTGAACAGGTACAAACTATTAAAAAATTGGATATGCCCACATTAACTGAGTCCAATCCAAGTAAAAATATTCAATTTTCGTTAGATTTTAATAATCCGGTTAAAGAAATCATATGGACAGTTAGTAATAGAGTATTAGATGGATTGTTATTTTATAAAAATCAAGATTTTACACCTATATTGGATAATATTGTAATGTTAGTAAATAATATAGAATATATGAAAATAAAAGACCCTGATTATTTTAATACTGTTTTACCTTATAAACATCATACAAACGGTGGTATTTTGTCTTTTAATAAAAATAGATATTATAATGGAGGTTATTATATATATTCATTTGCTATAGATCCAGAAATGTATCAACCAAATGGAACACTTAACTTTTCAAGACTAAATAGTTTTATACTTAATTTCAATTATAATAAAACAGACAGTTTATTTACTACTATGGATGAAACTTATAAATTTACCTGTTATGCAATAAACTATAATATATTAAAAATACAAAATGGTATGGGGGGGTTGGTATATAATAGATAATTATAAACTATTTATTAGAGATTAAATAGATTATATAAATCGTTTATTAAAAATCCCAATTAACACTAATATGAGGCTCTAATATAATTTTAGCATTCTTAGATAATTTATCTATATCTATATCAGTTTTTAATAAGTTAATTAGATCTTTTTCATCTTTTACAACTAGACAATTAATATTATTTTTAAATGGTGATTTTAATTTATCTTTAAATTTAGTGTCTACTGAATTTACCCATTTGTCATTTAATATTAATACACAATCATGATATAACGCTTCTAAAAATGTATATTGGCTACCACCTCCATCATATCTAATAGCAGATAGATCTATTACATATCTAGATGATCCCAAAATATTATTTAAATCACTGAATGATTTACTAAATGTACCTTTATAATTATCTAATTCCATACCTAATTTATTTTTAATATGATGATATATATATAAATCATTTTTAGCTCCATATATGTGTATTTTACGTTCATCTTCTAATTCGTTATTTGCTTTAAGTATAATATCCGTATGTTTATCAAAATCTAATCTTGAAATAGATACATTAATAGTTTTTGGAATTTCAGTTTTTGGGTACTCATAAAAGGGATGATGTAAAAATATACTATCAATATCTAAAGTGTCTTTTAAATATTTTTTAACAGTTTCTCTAATAGTAACCACTTTAAATCTAGACAAATTATTAATTAAAATTTGACAGCTCTTTCCTTTAACTTCAGTGGGATCATGTATAACTATAGTAGTATTATCTGGAAAATATTCTAAATAATCATAGTAATTTTTATCTATAGCAGTTATTAGTATATTATCTAGTTTCGATATATCTTGTGGACTAATATTTTGATATGTTACATCATATCCAAAATTTCTTAACCTAGATGTACCGTTTTTATTAATTTCGGTTCGTTTACCAATTTTATACAAATTATATTTAAATTTTTTAGATAAATGTACTGTAAAACTGACCCATCCACCATAGGAAGGTTTAGCCATATATATTAGACTTTTCATTTATGTAATATGATAAATTGTTATTAAATAATTATTAATTATATTTTATTAATAATATTAAGATCTAAATATATTATTAATATTTCTATTTATTTTACATATATTATTTATATTATATGTAAAAATAAGTATTTTTACTTAAAGTTAACCAAATAATATAATTTATAAAATGGTAAGAACAGCGAATGCAACGGGTAGAAAAAATAAAAAAAGCAAGGAGGTGAAATCTTCCAAAGTAGCAGAAAATAAATCTACAGTAAAAGAGGTTGAGGTAAAAACAGAAGCAGCTGTAAATGAAACTGTTGTAAATGAAACAGTTGTAAATGAACAAGTAAATGTCGAATCTGTTGAACAACCAGAGGAAGACGAATCCTTATCATCATCTATTAATCAAATGTTAGATTCTTTACTAGCATCTTCTAGAAAATTAAATGAGAGTCAGAAAGAGATTTCAGTTTCGTTAAAAAACTTTATGAAAGATTACAAAAAAGAAACTAAAGAATTAGAAAAATCATATTCTAAAAATAAGAATAAGAGTAAAAAAAATCCTAATAGAGTAAAAAGAACGCCTAGTGGATTTGCAGTACCAAGTAAAATTTCAGATGAAATGTGTGAGTTTTTAGGTATAGCAAAGGATACTCATCTTTCCAGAACAGATGTTACTAGAAAACTTACAAATTATATTCGCGTAAAGGATTTACAAGTTGAAAGTAACCGAAGAAGGTTCACCCCCGATGCTCCATTAAGCGCTATCTTAGGTCCACTACAGGATGTAGATAAAGAAAAGGGATACACTTATTTTAATTTACAAAGATATATTACCCCCCATATTAAAAGTTCTTCTTCAAAGGAAGGTTAAATAAAAATGATAGGTATTATTTTTATTTAACACATTGTCTATCTAATAGATATTAGCTGATTGAAATAACCAAGGAAATGTATTTCTAGCATCTATGCTTACCAAAGTTAATCCTGATAAAATCCATTGCGAGGCAGTTGATCTATCTGATTCAGTAACTCCTTCTGTTACTAACTTTCTAAAATTATATAATAATATTTTTCTCAATCGATTTATATTGTTTATTTTATAATATTTCGTTACCGACATTTCAAATAATTTTCCATTTTTTACATAACGTAATTTGTCGGAATCACTTAGATTTAACCTATAATTCCATATATCTTCCATCTGCTTATACAACTCTTTTAAATATGCTGTATTTAGATCTAAAAACCATTTACATTTAGTATAATTTTTCAAGTTATCCATCAATTGAAAAATTTCAACACATTCTTGTTGAATTATTATTGTTTCGTCTTCAATAATAGGTTTTTCAATTTTAATAGATTCTTTATGTTCTACATTTTTAAGTAATGTATGAAATAAGTTTATAACTTCATCTGGGATTTTTAAAGTATTATACGGATTATTCATATCATTATTTACTAATTCTTTAAAAGTTACTATATCAAATGCCCAAATTTGCTTATCTTGATAAGAGAAATAATTTTTAATAGGTATTTGATTAATAGGAGTCAATGATAAAAAATCCGTAGTGTTATTAGCTAAATTACGATTATATACAGATATTCCTCTGTATTTTATATTTCTTAACACTATAAATCTTCTAATATTTTTTTGAATATTAATAATATTTTCATTATGGTGTTGATAATTTCTCGATTTTTCTTTTTGATTATTTAAACAAGTAGTTCTATCATTGATAATTTTACAATTTGAATATTCTTTTCTTTTTAAAAATGATTTATAGTGAATACCACAAAAATCACAAGAATTATCAAAACTACGTGCTTTATATTTACAAGGGTACGCATTACCCTTCTTATTTATAATAGCTTTACACGAAATATTAACCATTTTAATATTTTTCATATTATTATAAATAAATAATTAAAATATGTTCAAATTTTTTATAATAATATAAACATCAACTATTTATAAACTATTTCAGGTTATGTTAGTAATGAAATTAAAAAAATTAAAAAAATTAAAAAAAAATTTGATGAATATTTTTTATATTTTTCCAAATTATCGCGCATAAAAATGAACACATCAATTCACAAACCTAAGACCGTTAATACTAATAATTTTGAATTTGGAGATATTACAGTGAACAAATATGGTGGTAAATCTTGTAAAGTTAGATATACGGGATCAGACTTTTATTTACAAATCCCACGCTCTCGGCTTCCTTATGGACTAGGTGTCTATGAGGAAAAAGATCCAAATTCAGGCGCAGTTACTAAGAGTAAATATTCACTTAACTTTTCTCTTCAAGGGTATGAAGTAGATGCAGATGGTGTAGCCGGTAATCAGCGTATACGTGATTTCTTTGAATTACTTGAAAAGTTAGAAAAACTATTATATACCAAGGCAAGTGAGAATAGTCAAGAATGGTTGGGCATAGATGATGCTACACCCGCAGTGGCGAAAGCTCTTTGCAGAGATTTAATTATATATCCAAAAGATAAGATAACCAAGAAAATTACAAAAACAAGTTATGCTCCTACATTTAAGGCTAAAATGAATTATTGGGATAATAATTTCTCTAAAATATACAATTCAGATAGAGAACCTATGACTACATCGGATTTTATGCAATCTTGTATTGGAGGCAGTGAAGCTATTGCTATTCTTAAATTAGGATCTGTTAATTTTGCCGGTGGTAAATGTGGATACAGTTGGACAGTTGATCAACTCATTCTTTATCCTCGTCTAGCAATGAATAGTTTTGCATTTCAACTGGATGAAGAAGATAATGAACCAGCCGCAGTCAAAGCTTCTTCGGACGACGAATCGTCCGTTCCACCTAGTAATGAACCAAGTAAAAGTGAGATGGTAGAAGACTCGGATGATGATGAAGATGATGAATTGGATGATGATGATGAAGAAGAAGAAACACCTCGCGAACCATCTCCACCACCGGCACCTAAAAAAGTAATTAAAAAAAAGGCTAAGAAAAAAGATACTTAAAATAAATACTTTATATGTAAAATAAAAATAAAATTATTTTTATTTTATATTTCTTTGATAGTGCTTAGTATAGTTTTATATATATTCTCATATATTTTTTTTTCAGTTTTTTCATTTAAAAGTGGAATATCTACATTATTGTTTATTTTTTTTATTAATTTATTTTTAAAATCTTTCTTCTCTAATAATTCAACAATATGTTCAACGGCAATCTTATCCATTTATATATTACAAGATAATAATTGAAAAAAATTCTATTATTAATACTGGTAATAAATATACAAAGGCATTTAAATTAGTTAATAATGATAAAACACATCCCAAAATTACAAGTAATTTATTTATATTTAAAATAGTATTTTTTGATATCCATTTATTTTTTAAAAATACATGTCTTAATATTAAATATAAAGCTATATACCAACTAATATCCTTTCCAAAATTACATATTTTATTTTCGTATTTACCCGAATAAATAGGATGTTTTAAATATTTATTTAAACCAATCATATAAATTTCAAAAGGATGATGTATTGATTTTGTCGTTTTAAAATAATTAAACATATAAATAATGTATAAACCTTCTAAAATTGATAAATAGATAGATATCATTTATTATAATAAAAATAAATTTATAATGTGTATATAATATAAAAAATGAAATATTTACGTCATTTTATTATAGGTTCATCATTTCCAGTATTTATATCTTTTTTTATAGCTGTTAATAATCTCATTAAAAACAAATCATTGAAATTGTTAGATATAAAAAATAAATTAAATGTCCCACTTAAATTTAATTATTTTAGATACACTATATCAATGCCTTTTTGGTTTGGTATATTAAATGTATTTTCTAATATACTGGGTGATCAATTTAATTTAGATTTACGAACGCAATATGTCTTAACAGCCATTTTTGGATGGCTAATACTAATATCTGTATTAGAAATTTCAGAGGTATACAATTATAATCAAAAGCAATGGAACATACATTATATTAATACACTAATATATTACCTATTTATATGGAATGTAGTAGTTTATTTAATTGAAAAATTACTGTCCAACCAAAAGGTAACTAATCAGGATATGCAATGGTTTATTATATTAACAATACTTGCATTATCTATAAAATTTAGAAAAAACATATAAATTGTTTCTAATGTATGAATTAATATCTATAAAGTTAAAAATTCATGATCCGCTTCATTTTCATTTTCATTTTCATTATCAATAAATTCTTTATAATTGGTCATATTTAAAGTTGATTGGTTGTTATCTTTTTTAATCTCCTTTTTATCATTATAGACCAAAGTTGCTACCACTAATAATATAAATGAAAACATATCATTTAAACTAACAGGTGCATAATTTTGACCTGAAATAGATTTATATGAAGCCAACCAGGCTTGTATTGGTAACTTTAATGAATTTATTAAAACAAAGTATGTTGAACTACCATCTCTTATTATATAAAACATTAATATATTTATAAAGGTGGACATGATTTGATATAAAATCATCATTATGAAAGATCCACTACAATTATCATTATCTTTACTATCTATTCCAAAAAATTGACACCTGGATGCATCTCTAAAATAATTATCTATGGTTTTAATTGGTATATAATTTATCCCTTCTTTACCAACTGGAATAAACATAAGTGGTAACATACATATTCCAAATAAAAACTGCCATATAGAAATATATAAATTCATCCACCATATATTTATTTCATCATTAATATATTTTTCCTTTAATATAAAAGACATTACAGATGGTAATAATGATATATTAAATACTATCACCGCCCACCATGTATTATTTACACCATTACTAAATTTAGGCAAAAATGAAACCATAATGGCATACACAGTTAAAAATACCCCTAAATAATGGTTTTTATAATATTTATTGTTTAACATAACTATTGATCCTAATAATATTAGGGGTAATGATAATTTATCTAAAATAGTTATTACTATTATGGATAAATATGGAGTTGCAAATGAAGATAATTGAGAACTCATTCCATCCATAATACCTATAGATAACAAATATTTTTGAGAAATTTTATTTTGCTGATTTATCCTACCTTTTAAATAATAATAATAAGTTCCTAAAGAGAAAAATATGATTCCAAATAAAGGAAATATTAAGGACGATGCATACCAATTATAATTTTGCATTGAATCTATCCATTTAATGTATAAAATATAGTCTACCGGTGTGATAAATAATAATAATATTGTATATAGTATTAATATACCTTCATTCATTAAATGATCTTTCAAATCATATATACGTGATAAATTCATTATGGTATTAATATTCAAAATCTTTAATATTGTTTAAAGATTAAACAATATATATTTATAATTATAATGCTCTCTGATTATAAAATTATCAAAACAATCGGTGAAGGGTCATTTGGTAAAGTATATCTAGTATCATATAAAAATCACTCTTTTGCTATGAAAAAAATATACATTCATAAATTTAAAGATAAACAAAAAAATTATTTAATAGCTGAAATTATAATACAAAAATTAAATAAATGTGAACATATAATTAAATTACACGATTTATATTATGAAAACAATTACATATATATAATTTCAGAATTTGCTGAAAAAGGTACTATTAATGATTATATTAATTATTGCAAAAAAAATAATCTCACAATATCAAATCATAATATATGTACATGGATTATACAAATTGCTAAAGGATTATTTTATCTTCATAAAAATAATATAATACATAGAGATTTAAAATCTGAAAATATATTTTTAGATTCCAATAATAATATTAAAATTGGTGATTTGGGTATAGCTAAAATCATGTTAAATTCCCGATTTACAGCTACTAATATTGGTACACCTTATTATATGTCTCCGGAACTTTTTAATGGTGATTATTATAATTATAACGCAGATACATGGTCACTCGGATGTATATCATATGAATTGCTAACATTAAAAAAACCTTTCATGGGTAAGAATATTATAGAATTAGCTAATAATGTTAAATATACGAAATTTAATACCAATTTTATAAATAACTATAAAAACGAGTATATAATTATACTTAATAAATTATTACATAAAGACTACAAAAGAAGAGCAAACTTGTATAATATAATACACGATCCTTTTTTAAATTCATTTTATAAATATAACATAATAAACATTAACTATGATATTATGAATTTGTCTATTTTTTCTAAATTACAGTCACTTCCAAACTGGAATTGTATATTAAATAATTTAAATATCAGAAAGCTTTCATTCATTTATAAAAATAATGAAAATCAAAATAAAAAATATAACTTAAATTATAGTAAAATTGATATAAAGATTACAAATAAATTATCTACCATTCAAAATACAACTATTAAATACTTAAATACGTCTACAAAAACTTTAACTCCTCCAGTTAGAGATGCACCATTATTACCAGTTATTAAGAACAATTTTAAAAATAACTACTCTAATAAAATTGATAACATACATTATCATAATAATCATGATATATCTACAAAATATCCTCCTATATTAAGACCTAATAGAAAATATGATAATACTCCTGTTAAGATAAATAATCAGGATATACCTACAAAGTATCCTCCTATATTAAGACCTAATAGACAATATGATAATACTCATGTTAAGGTAAATAATCCCGATATACCTACAAAATATCCACCTATATTAAGACCTAACAGAAAATATGATAATACTCATGTTAAAATAAATAATCCCGATATACCTACAAAATATCCACCTATATTAAGACCTAACAGAAAATATGATAATACTCCTGTTAAAATAAATAATCCCGATATACCTACAAAATATCCTCCTATATTAAGACCTAACCGAAAATATGATAATACTCCATTACATTTTAATAAAATAGATACACCTATAAAATATAAAGATATATTAAAAAATGATAAGATACATCGACATTTAGAATTAAAGAAAAACTACATTATAAAAAATATTTTAGAGGTACATAACTGTAAAAATAATCAATATATCAATCATATTAAATACATCAAAAAATTTAAAAAAATATATATTAGTCCTTATTCTAAATATAATAATATCATAAATTAAAGATAAATATCTATTATACATTATGTTAGTTAATGAAATAAATTCTTTAATTATTCATCCCCGTGATCATAACTGCGAATTATATAATAAAAAAGTGAAATTATTAGGTGTTCGTAAATCAATTATAGTGTGCCATATAATAGATTCATTATACGAATCATTGGTTTGTATTTATCTGACCCCTTATTATATTATTAATAGCTTTTTGTACAGTCTTTTATTTTATTTTACTATAAAGTTTTATAGAAATATAGTTCCAATTTATTTGTTTACATGTACTATTAAATTTGCAATTAAAGTAACTATGTTTTTTATATTGAAATATTGGATGTTAAATGTATTAAACACATTTTTCGTAATTTTTAATCTATTTTATATAAAGGTTGTTTTTAAATTTTTTACCATATTAAATGAAGAATTAAATGATAGCAATATAGAATCCTTAATTTCGGGATGGAGACCTAGAAGAATTCATTTTGTATATTAAAGGGAACTTTCAAATTTTTTTTTAGTACCTCCTTCATATCTATATCCATGACCATTGCTTATCATTAATTCATTTATACTACGCTTATTACTTTTACAATAACTATTATCTATAATAAATAAATTAGCTAATGGTCTACCGTATTTATCAAAATCTTTAAATTCAACCCATAAAATTTTATCTTTTGTTAGCTTATCTATATACTCTTTTGCTAGCAATGCTTTCCTTTTTTCTTCATCTCTAGTTGGTGAATTTTTAGGTGGTTTCATTTCAGGAGAATCATATCCTAACATTCTTACTTTAGATTTAAAATTTTTGCCTAAATATCTATAACCAAGTGTTAATGTATCGCCATCATAAATACTTATCACTTTACAATAAGTATTAGTACCTTTTAATGTAAAATATTGATATTTATCTATTTTTATCTTACTTATAATATATCGTGAATATATTGATCCCATATATTTTCATGTTTTATATAAATATTTCAACAAATTTATAATTATAAATTGGTTGAAATATTTATATAATAACTAAGTATATTTTATCTTAATAGTTATAACAATTTAAACAATGTTTTTTTTGCAGAGTATTAAAACACCTTAAATGATAAAAAGTTCCACAATAACTACAAAATACATTTTTATTATTGTTTTCTAATTTTATATTTTCCAAACATATAGAACAGTTATCCATTTTATAACTCAATTCTTTTCGATTTTTAACATTATTACAGTTATCATTTTTCCATATAAACATTATGTCTCTATAACTCAAATTATAATAACTAATTAATATACTATATATATGAACACACTTATTATAATCACAAGTTTTAAAATTTCCACATAAAATACAATTACATAAATCTAAATTATTAAATTTTATCTTCATAAATCCATCCTTTAAAATATAATCTTTTTTAGTTTTAGTTATCTTAATATTTTTTTTTAATACGTCATTTACAATTTTATTATAAAATGTATCAAAAAATATCATTTTTATTACAGTATATTTATAATTTATTTTTATATTATTTAATCTAAAAATAAATTGTATATATTTTTATATTCAATATAATATAGTAGTTATATTAATATAAATTTGATTTAAAAAAACATATTATTATATTATAAAATGTACTATAAACTAATTCCCTTCCTTTGTTTGATTTTCGATAATACTGAAGCATTTGTGCAGTCTAATAAAATGATATCCAGAAATAACATAGTTATAAATTCCCATTTCAGCACTATAGAAACTTCCTTTATAGATAAAGATATTTTATTCCAAACTTTAAATGAACTTGATTACCAAGTAATAAATAATGTAGAAAAGATAGCTATTAACAGTTACGATAATAAAAATACTATACCAGAAATAATCATCAAACAATCAAATGGTTATGATATAGGATTTAAACTGGAAGATAATAATTACCAATTAGTATCTGATCTACAATTTTGGAATCTACCTATACCAGTAAGTGCTTTTTTAGAAAAAGTTACACATAAATATGCTGTTAATTCAGTACTTTGTGCTGCAAAAGAAAATGATTATGTAACCGATAAAATTAAAGTTGATCCTAATACAGGTACTGTAGAAATTGAAATTTCAAGATATAATTATTAATATTACAATGAAAAACTGCTAATTTTCCATTTAGATATACTTTTAATGATAGTTTTTTTATCTATATTGATTAATTTAACTTTTCCTCTCCATAATCCGCAAATATACCACACATTTTCATATTGATTGTATTTTTCATTTCCATCATCAAACTTATGTATATAATATGGTTTGTTATAGTTTACATCAAAATATATCCAATTCATTAATTATAATTATAATTATAATATTATTTTTATAATTATACTTAGTTAATAATTTATTTAAATAAACTGTTTAATATAAGTGATTTTAATAATGAATGTATCCATTACCTAATTATTATTTAATTTTTCTATGTAATTATGTATAATTAAAAGTCCCTTTTCAGAAAAAATCGAAATATCTGCACCAGTTGTTGGGTCTTTTATGGCATTATATACATCGTTTATTTCAGCGCCACCTCGTTTTATCGTGATCCACGGTTCTAATGTAACTTTATCAATTTGTATATAGTTTAGATAAATATTATTATCCGCTAATAGTTTATTTTCAGGTACTATAAAAGTATTGAACTCTGGATCTAATTCTAATCTTTCAGGTATAATTTTCGGTTTTATGTTACCTTCTTTAATGATAGCTTGCATTCTTTCTTTTTTAGTGTTATATATTAAATGTAACTTTTTATCATCCTCAGATACTTTTTTATCTTCTATATCGATATTTTCATACTGTTCGTGCAATTTAAACCAAGTTTTTAAATCGTAAAATTCTTTTAATATAGGTTGTATAGTTATTCCGTTTTCTGATATTATTTTTTCTTTTAAGTACTTTTTAAATAAAGTAAAATCTTTCAACTGATATGTATTTTTATCTAATTCAATTAAAAATGGTATAATATCCTTATAAGGAAATAATAAGTTTAAATAATATAAAGTGTCATCATCTAACCTATAAGGTATTCTCATGATATATTCAAACCAATCACACATTTGATTTTTTGGTGCAGATGATGGGTGATCACCTGGACATAACCTTTCACTTAATTTATTAGTGGATTTACGGAAAAAATTACCATTAAATACTTCGCTATTAAACATTGCAATAATAATGGTAATATCGACGTCTTGAACATCATCCTCTCTAGAAGTTTTAAAACTAAAAATATCATTACAATAATAATATACATACTTTATTGGTTTGGAACAACTCTCACCTGGGTTTAACTTTTCTATTTCATCCTCTATTTCATCATCTATTTCATCCTCTAAAGAAACCTCTGCTACGATGTTAATTGTTCCTGTGTATTCTTTTACTTTTACATCTATATCAGATACTAATTGGTACTTATTATCATGTAATTTTTTTGTAAAGTTTTTAAGTATTAAATCTTTTAAAATCTGCGAGTAGTCATTTTCATCATAACCAATATCTTTTTCGAGTTGACTCTTTGATATTAAATCTTTAATATTAATAATAAATGATACCTCGCAAATACTTACTTGCTCTAGCATATATGTACCGAGATTTCGTCTATCTTCAGTTTTCTTACCTACATGAAAATTTAAAATACTATCCGGACTATCTAAATTTAGACTTTGATAAATACTTTTTTTTATTTTTTCAATTTCATCAGGCTCTAAGTAATTAACTATATCCCAACTAATTGTTACTTGCATATTAATATTATACGAGTCATTCTCATCTTCCTCCGCCACATATCCATCAAATGATAATTGCGATACGCTCTGAAATTTTACAATATTAGCTGATTTAGCATAGACTACTTCGGATGTATTAGGTTTCACTAAAGTTCCTAATTCTTCATCAAATTTATCGTTAATATCATAAGTAGGTATTATTAACTCCCAATATACGGTATTTTGTATCCATCCAGCTTTAGTAACGGGTCTTTTAGCTGTTAAGGTTTTTTGATCAATATCAATATATTTAGATAATGAATATTTATTATTCGTATATAAATGATAACTAGATAAATTGTTATCCATAAACCATACTCTATCATTATTTTCATTCGTTCCCTCTAGATATTGTCTGTATAATGTTTTATCCTCCGATAAACTATTTACCCTTTTATTATATACATTTATATCTTCTATATCATTATACCATAATTTTGGTTGTATAGACCAGCCAGTTATAAAAGGCATCATACTAAGGATTCGTCCAAAATATTGATTATTATTTTCACCAAATCGGCTTTTAGGTATTTCTTTTATAATTTGATCAATGCATCCTGGATTACATAAGCCAGGTCTTATTCTATTAATAATGGGTCTAATCTTTCGAATCGCTATTCTGATTACTTTATTGAGTGTACCTTCTGAAGTAAATCCATTGATAATTTTAGTTATTATTGGTAATAAATTAGATATAGTTAAATTTAAAGATTTATAATCATGAATATATGTGTTTATTGGGTTCCTGGTATGTTTCGCAATTGTTTCTATATTATTAAGAATCGTTTTATAATCAGTTAACAATTTTACAA
>MDSY01013258.1_pt1 | contig 16447 bp, 9 predicted proteins | sample 811131 | NCBI WGS metagenome assembly MDSY01 (sample SAMN05326643, study PRJNA326480) | marine metagenome | isolation source: seawater | place: Atlantic Ocean: South West | collected 2010
GAGATTGAACTTAAACTTGGAACTCAAGAATTTCCAGAAATTTTAAAATCAACTCCGGGAGTATATGCCACCAAAGCAGGTGGTGGATATGGTGATGGTAGAATTAACCTTAGAGGGTTTAACTCTGAAAATGTTGCCGTATTAATAAACGGTATTCCTGTAAATGATATGGAGAATGGCCGTGTATACTGGTCAAACTGGGCTGGATTAGGTGATGTTACTTCTTCTATGCAGGTTCAGAGAGGTCTTGGAGCTTCTAAGGTTGCAGTGCCTTCAATTGGAGGGACAATTAATATTATTACCAAAACAACGGATGTTGAAGCCGGAGGTAGTGTATTTTCGTCAATTGCCAATGACGGGTATGAAAAGCTCGGTGCAACTTACTCTACTGGAATTTTGGACAGTGGTCTTGCAACTACAGTTTCCCTTGCTAGAACAAGAGGAAATGGCTATGTTGATGGTACGGAATTCAATGGGGTATCTTATTTCTTAAATTTATCAAAAGAAATCAATGACGCTCATAAATTATCATTCTCTGTATTTGGAGCTAAACAGCGTCATGGACAAAGACAAAATAGACATTTAATTGAGACTTTTAGAAACGCTGAAAGAGGTAGAAAATTCAATTCAGATTGGGGTTACAAAAATGGACAAGTTACTCATCAAGAAGACAACTTCTACAACAAACCACAAATTTCATTAAACCACTACTGGACAATTAATGAAAAATCTAGTTTATCAACTGTATTATATGCTTCCTTTGGTTCTGGCGGTGGCGGTGGAACTGCTAGGTTGCGTGATACTGAGGACAAGTTCATTATGGATGGATCAGGCTACAGTGATTACAGAGATGGGTTATATGGAACTTTAGATTTTGACAAAATTGTTGATGAAAACATTTCAAGAGGGGCTCTAGGGTCTCAATCAATTTTAAGAGCGTCTCATAATGATCACAACTGGTATGGAGCGTTATCGACTTTCAAAACAGATTTTTCAGATGATCTTGTTTTGTTAACAGGATTAGATGTTAGAAGCTACACAGGGAAACACTATCAAACAGTTACAGACCTTTTAGGGGGACAATATTTCTTGGATAATAGTGATGAAAACAATCCTAATGCTGCATTGCAAGTTGGAGACAAAAGAAGTTATAATAATGACGGAAATGTTGGTTGGTTAGGAGCATTTGCTCAGTTAGAGTATGATGTGAATGAAAACTTCAACACATTTGTTTCTTTAGCATTATCAAATACATCTTACCAAAGAGTTGATTATTTCAATTACTTAGATTCGGATGCATTACAAACTACAGATACTTACAACTTCGTAGGCTACAGTGCTAAAGGGGGTGCTAACTACAGAGTTGATGCTAAAAACAATGTTTTTGCAAACATTGGATACTTTGAAAAAGCTGCAGGTTTTGACGCAGTATTCTTGAACTTCAATAATGAGACGATTAATGCAGATGCAGAAAATCAAAAAATTACTAGTCTTGAATTAGGGTACGGATACAGATCAGGTAAGTTGTCTGCTAATGTAAACGTTTACTATACTGCATGGAGAGACAGAACAGAAACTCAAAGTTTTAGACAGCCAGACAATACGAATGCTGTTGCTAATATTTTAGGGGTAGATGCTGTTCACCAAGGACTTGAATTAGATTTCGTTTACAGAGCTTCAGAAAAATTAAAAATCACAGGGATGGCTTCATTTGGTGATTGGAGATGGGATAGCAACGTAGAAAATGTTCAAATTACAAATGAAGATCAAGATGTTGTTGATACTGTAAACTTATACATTGAAGGCTTACATGTTGCAGATGCTGCTCAAACAACAATGGCTTTAGGCCTTAATTATAAATTAACTCCAAAAACAAAGTTTATTGTTGACTATAACTACTATGGTGATCTTTATGCTGATTTTGACCCTAGTAGAAGAGGTACTAAAGGAGCTCCAGACGCATGGAAAATGCCTGATTACAATTTATTTGATACAGTCATAAGTCACACTTTTGACTTAGGCCCTTTCGAAACGACTATGACGGCTCGTATGAACAATGTATTTGACACGGAATATATTTCAGATGCTAGAGATGGATCTGGATCTGTATCTAGTACTGCTCTAGTATATTATGGTTATGGAAGAACATTCAGCCTTGGCGCAAAACTTAATTTCTAAAAAAAAACAAAATGAAAAAAATAATTTATTGTTTAGCAATTTTAGGAACAACAATGATGAGTTGTAATCCTAATGAAGACATCTATACCGAATTAGATGCACAAGCAAGTCCAATTGTTGGTGACGCCGTTTATACGCTCACAGATGATGATTACGATGATTTAAGTTTAACCTATGGCAATTTTAACTCAACAGAAGATGCCAAGAATATGATTCCAGCGCTTTTGTCAGATATATTTCCTGTATGGGGGCTTGGTTCAAGTGCTTTAGTATCATTTAATATATACAGTCCAGTTTCTACATATGACGCTGAAGTTTATGAGCTGTCAGCAGCAGAATGTAATGCAATCACAGGACAAACATTTGGAACCTTTTCAAGAAGTGAACATATATACGCTTACTTAGAAGCTACTTACCCTAGCCCAACCGAAGGTGATTTTGTGTCTTTACGTTATGGCTACTATGCTGGAAGTGTAAGCACGCTCACAAATGGTTTTGCTTATGAAAATGGAGACTGGATAAAATTTACTGGATTTACTGAAGACCAGTACTCAGCAATGGGCGAAAGTTACCCTAATTTTTCAAGTTCAGATGAGGCAGAAAATAAATCTACTGTTGCTTTGATAGACGTATATCAATTTGACCCAAGAAGTCCTGGCGATGTTGTGTTATCTATGTATGAATTATATTCGAGTGGAGTTACGACAAGTTATACTGCAGCATACATCTTTGACGGAGTAGCCTTTCATCCTTATGAAAACGAAATTGTAGAAACAGTTCAGTTTGGTCATGATGGAGAAAATTGGGTTCCAGATAATACAATCAAGTATGATCTAACATCAGCTGATGTTGCTTTGATATCAAGTGCATTTATGGATCAATATCCTGGTCCAGCAGATAATGTCGGATTTTATGGAAGTTTTGACAGAAGAACTGCTAGCTCTAACTACTGGTCAGACAGCATGCTTCTAGAAGCTTTTAATGCGCTATTAGATGATATGGATCCTAATGCTGAGGAAGGACAAAAATATGTTCTTAAATTTGTTGTTTACACTGGCGCAACAGGAAACGAATCTATGAGTCTTATCAAAACTGATGGAATGTGGGTTGTCAATTAACAACCTAATTCAGTTTTCAATAAAACAAAAAGCCATCTATTTTATAGATGGCTTTTTGTTCTAATTTTAATATATTTGAGAATGAAAAAAATTATACCAATTTTCCTTTTTACTAGTTTATTTATTAATTGTAGTTCTGGAGACGATCCTGGGTCAAACAACTCAGAGACAAACAATAATAATACAGGTCAGCCTATAGCAGTTGACGACTCCTTTAATGCACTAGAAGACACCGACTTTATTATTGAAAACTTATTATCAAATGATACCGTTGAGGACAATGCGGTCATAACTTCCTTTGACCAAACCACATTGGAAGGCGGAACTATAGTTGACAATAGAGATAATTCATATACCTATGCTCCAGCCGTTAATTTTATTGGAGAAGATTCTTTTACCTATACGCTCTGTGATAACGACTCGCCCCCTGATTGCTCTACAGCAACAGTTACGATCATCGTTGCAGACCAAGGGAATCCAGTTGCGGAAGACGATGCTCATAATGTTTCGAAAAACACCTCTAAAACAATTACCAATCTATTAGAAAATGACAGTGTCATTGATGAAGCGATCCTTTCCTCAATAGATTCTTCCCAAACCTTGGGCGTTGTTGTGTTGAACTCTAATGGTTCAGTAGAATATACACCACCAACAAATTACTTGGGTACGGATAGTTTTATGTACAGTATTTGTGATGACGATACTCCAGACAATAGCTGTTCATCGGCTGTGGTATCAATTACAGTATTAGACTCCTTTTCTTTTAATATTCCAAATGATTTAATCGATTATTATACAGGAATGCAGTTTGTTGGAGACCCAGATTTAATGTATGCTGAATTAGCAAATCATACATCTGACAACCATACCACAATATTATCGTACGTACAACGTCACGACTATTTATATAATGCGGATGCCGATTTAACAACTACAAATAATGTTGTTTTGATGTATACTGGAGAAACGCGCTATTGGCAAGAATATACTTCTGGTTCAAACTCCCATTCCCCTCAGACATTTAATACGGAACACGTTTACCCACAATCTTTACTAGGCTCAAATATTGCTTTAACCGATTTACATCACCTAAGAGTGTGCGATGATGATGTTAATTCAACACGGAGCAACAAAGCCTTTGCAGATGGAAGTGGAGGCAATTATTTGACAGCATCAAACGGATGGTATCCTGGCGATGAATGGCGTGGCGATGTTGCACGTATGATCTTGTATTTAAATATACGATATGGGGAGAGTTTTGACTCGGTAGGGAATTTGGACCTCTTTATAGCCTGGAACATTGAAGATCCAGTCTCAGAATTTGAGATCCAAAGAAATACTGTTATATACTCTGCTCAAGGGAATAGAAATCCTTTTATAGACAACCCTTATTTGGCGACTCTGATTTGGGGAGGTGATGATGCAGAAAATAAATGGGATTAATTTTACACTACTTTTTAAAACATAAACTTTAAACAGTCCATTATGATCCAAACTATTCACTCCTACTGGGCTTACTTAGTCCTTGTTGTACTTATATTAGCCCTTTTTAAAGCCCTTATAGGCTACTTTGGTAAAAAAGACTACGACGCCAAAGCATTTCGAGTGTCGCTATTTACCCTGATTGTTTCACACATTCAATTGCTTATTGGACTGCTTCTGTATTTCACTTCTGCCCGTTTTGGACAGTGGAGCAACTTAGGAGTTGGAGAAGTTATGAAGAACGCAGACATACGCTTATACCTTGTCGAGCACCCAACAATTAACATTCTTGCTGTTGCTTTAATTACTATTGGCTATTCAAAACACAAAAAGAAATTGGTTTCTGGACCTAAGTATAAAACCGTCGCGATTTTTTATACCATCGCTTTAATTTTAATCCTCTCTAGAATTCCATGGAATTCGTGGCCAGTATAGTACACCGATAAAAAAAGCAGCCCATTGGCTGCTTTTTTTATGAATATAAGGGAATGAAATTATTCCACTTCTTTAATCACGTGGACATACACCGGAAGGTGATCACTATACCCTCCAATAAATCCACTATAGGTAAAGCTTCGATAAGGATAGCCTTTGTATTTTCCTTTTTTATTAATTAAATAAGGCGCATTAAAGATGCCAGCTTTATAGAACCTAAACGAACTATAATCGTCATCTAGCAGCGGTTTGCTCACCAAAATCTGATCAAATAGAAACCAAACCCCTTTATAGGCATTGGTTCCAATCCCTTTTCTATAAATCGCTTCCATTGGGTTGTAAATCCCCTTGAATCCGACGAGACTTTTATCCCCTTCAGCTTCAAGGACTTTCTTTACACTATCATTATCAGGGTTGTCATTAAGATCTCCCATCGTAAATATTTTGGCATAGGGATCGTTGGATTGAAGAGAATCAATCAAACGCTTATTAAGGGTTGCTGCTGCCATACGTTTAGAGCGACTTTTGGCTTCTCCACCACTTCTAGAAGGCCAGTGGTTCACAATCACATGGATCAAATCACCCTCTAAATACCCGCTGACGAGCAGTTGATCTCTTGTGTAATCTCTTTTGTCTTTGCTGTCATCCATGAGTTTTAGCTCGTGAGTGCTCGAACTTAATGGAGAAAACAATGTTTTTTGATACATTAATGCGACATCAATTCCACGTTCATCTGGCGAATCAAAATGAATAATCCCATAATCTTTTGATAGTAAAGCAGGATCATTGGCTAAATCTTCTACAACAGACCTGTTTTCAACCTCTGATAGTCCAATGATAGCAGGTGAATTTTTAGATCCTTCACTTCCTATTTGAGAAATAACCTTCGCCATATTTTGGACCTTCTTTTTATAAACACCCTCCAAATTAGTTTTAAGCTTCATAATTGGGCTAGCCTCATCGTATTTATTGGGATCATTGATCGTGTCAAAGAGGTTTTCAACATTATAAAACGCAACAGTATGAATTTTAAACTTTCTTTCTTCTTGTGCCTGGCCTATTGTAAGATACAATAAGCTGAAAAACAGTAGTTTATTTGAAATAAATTTTTGAGTCATAGTTTTAGTTTAAAGAAAATTGGTTTTAATTTACTCACAAAAGTAAAGAAATTAAAACAAGAAGTATATTTTTGTTTTAGACATATAATTTTTTAACCCAAATTTATTAATATGAACACACCCAATTTATGCGGTCTGTTTGTGTTTTTTAATATTTTCCTATCGTTCGCTCAGCAAACCATAGTGCAGGGGAGTATTAAAGATATGCTAACAGACCAACCCCTTGAAGGGGTATTAGTGCATTTTGAAGACACGCAACTTAATACGCTCACCTACGCATTAGGCGAATTTAAGTTTTCTTCAAACGTTCCTCTTGGAGAACAAGTATTAAGCCTGTCGAAAGATGGCTATATGGTAGCGCGCTACCCAATAGTTGTGAACGAAGGAAAAACACTTGACATTCAAAATATGATGTTATCCGTTGACACTGCTATGGATGATTTATTTACCATTACCCTTTCGGATGATGAACTAAACGACGACACTAGTGGCGCCGATAACATCTCAGGATTATTAGCGTCTTCTCAAGATGTATTTCAACGAGCTGCGGCTTTTGAATTCAGTTCTTCATTTTTTAGAGTTAGGGGTCTTAATTCAGATAACGGTAACGTTCTCATGAACGGTATCGAAATGAACAAGATATATAACGGTAGACCACAATGGAGTAACTGGGGCGGGCTTAATGACGTGCTTCGTAATCAAGAACTGACTACAGGCTTAGCACCCTCCTCTTATAACTTTGGAGGAATCTTAGGAACCACTAACATTAACCTAAGAGCTTCTGAATACAGAAGCGGAGGTCGAGTAACGTATTCTTCTTCAAACAGAAGCTACACCAACAGGGTCATGGCAACATACGCTTCTGGCTTGGTTGAAGGGGGCTGGTCTTACGCCTTTTCTTTAGGAAGACGTTGGGGAGATGAAGGCTTTCAAGACGGAACCTTTTATGATGCAAATTCATTTTTTGTTTCCGTTGAAAAGAAAATCAACGATAAGCATAGCTTAAACTTTACCGGGTTTTATACACCAAACAAGCGTGGAAAATCATCTCCAAATACGCAAGAAGTGTATGATCTAAAAGACATTAAGTATAACGAATACTGGGGCTACCAAGATGGTCAAAAACGCAACTCTCGTGTGAAACGTATTGCAGAACCTGTTTTAATGTTGAATCATTACTGGGATGTCTCCGATAAAACAAGTTTAAATACTAATGTTGGTTATCAATTTGGAGAGCTCGGAAATAGCCGTTTGGATTATGCAGGTGGCGCAAACCCAAGTCCAGCCTATTACCAAGGCTTACCTAGTTACTTTTTAGCGGACAGCAACGGCCCAGATCTAGCAGGTGCTTACGATGCTTACCAAAATTTCACAGAAGGGGGGCAGATTGATTGGAATCGTCTTTATGACGCCAATGTTACCAATAACATTACAGGGGATAATGCAGCCTATGTGTTGTATGAAGACCGTAGTGACGACACTCAATTATCCGTCAATACCATCTTAAATTCAGAAGTTTCTGAACATGTAACCTTAAATGCAGCTGTCAACTACAAGCGTTTAAAGTCGCATAATTTTGCTGAAATTATTGATATGTTAGGAAGTACTACAGGCTATTTAAATATAGACTCTTTTGACCAAGTTCAGTTTGATTTGCTAAACCCAAACCAAATTGTTGGAGAAGGAGACACCTTTAGATATAACTACAACTTAGAGGCTAACATAATAAGCATGTTTGCACAAGCACAGTTCAATTACAATAAGGTAGACTTTTTCATAGCGGTAAGCAATTCAAGGACAAGCTATGAAAGAGATGGGTTGTACCAAAGTGAAGTCTATCTAGACAATTCACTAGGTAAAGGAAAAAAAGTTGAATTTTCAGGTATCGGCGCTAAAGGGGGTTTTACATATAAATTTTCTGGAAAGCATCTATTAGTAGCTAACGCAGGTTATTTAACAAAAGCACCGACCATTCGTAATACGTTTTCTAATTCAAGAGATAATAATACGATAGTTGGAGATCAATCTGGCTTTGGTATTACAGAAGAGAAAATAACGTCTTTTGATTTAAATTATATTTACAGATCTCCGACTGTAAAAGCAAGATTGACTGGATATTTTACCAAGATGCAAGATGCGAATGAAGTTTCGTTTTACTATGCAGACGGTATTAGTGGAGTTGATTCAGGTACTGCCTTTGTACAAGAAGTTCTTGAGGGGATTGACAAAAGACATTTAGGAATTGAATTTGGGATTGAAGCTCAAGTGACGCCAACTATTAAACTGACAGGAGTTGCTTCCGTAGGTCAATACACCTATGATAACAACCCAAATTTATTATTAACTTCTAGTGATTTTACTGATGGATTAAACTTTGGTGAAGCGAATTTAAAAGACTATAAAATTGCAGGAGGGCCACAACGGGCCGCTTCTCTAGGATTTGAATACCGCGATCCTAACTACTGGTGGTTTGGAACGACCGCTAATTTTATGTCTAATGCCTATGTAGATGTATCTCCTTTAACACGTACTGAGAATTTTTACTTAGACACTGATGGACTTCCGTTCCCAGATTACGATCCAGAGCTTGCAAAAGAATTGCTAAGACAAGAAAAATTTGATTCTTATATGGTGTGGAATGCCGTAGGAGGGAAGTCTTGGAAAGTTGGTAACAAGTACATCAGTCTGTTTGTTAGTTTAAACAATATTCTTAACACCCAATTTAAAACGGGTGGATTTGAGCAAGGGCGTAACGCAAATTACCAAACTCTGAAAGAAGATACGAGCGCGCCAACTCGTCGCTTTGGACCAAAATACTGGTTTGGTCGTGGGACAACTTACTTCATGAACCTTAACCTTAGATTCTAACAAAAAAATAAACATTAATTTATCATATTATGAAAACAATAAATTTTAAAAACTATCTATTAGCGCTCTTAACGAGTGTTGCTATTATGTCCTGTGTACAAGACGATGATTTTTCGGTTCCAGAAAGTGTAGGGACGGAAGAAAATATAGCGCTTACTGAACTACTTTCAGGAGATATAAACTTAGTCTCAATTTCAGAAGTTAAAGCGATGTATGACAGTAGCTCAGAAATGCCTTTTCGAGTTGATACCAATATCGTAGTTAAAGGTTATGTGACTTCTTCAGATTTAACAGGTAACTTTTATAAAGAATTTTACTTGCAAGATAGCCCAGAGAATCCAACGGCGGCTATCAAAATTATTTTGAGCCAAGTAGATTCTTACAACAGATTTAATAAAGGTCGTGAGGTATATATTAATCTAAACCCATTATTTGAGTCTGGAGTACCAGGCGGATTGTATATTGGAGAAGAGCGTGTTGGAAATGAAGTTATTACTATTGGTGGTGGTACCGAAAGTGATCAATATGGTACGACTGTAACCAGTTTAACACAAAGTCAAATGGATGCGACATTAATCAGGTCTGAAATTACTGAAGATATTGTTCCATTGAACGTTCAATTTTCTCAAATAGCAAGTGTTCATGTTGGTATGTTTGTGCAAATTGATAATGTTGAGTTTGAAGATAATTTAGCTGGCCTTCGTTATTTTGACCCTTCTGAGGATTACGATACACAAAGAACTTTACAGTCTTGTTCTGGGTTTAGCTATTCCAATATGAATCTTGAAACAAGTGGTTTTGCAAATTATAAAAATGAAATGTTACCAACTGGTAATGGTTCCGTTGCCGGAGTCGTTTCTAAGACTTATGATGGAAGTTCTTTGATTCTAGCCTTAAACACAACAAATGATGTAGACTTTAGTGGATCTCGTTGCGAATTATTAAATGTTGATGATTTTGGAATTCTTTTTGAAGAAGACTTTGAAGCCTATGCAAATTTTGACCAGATCTCTGGTAATTGGACAAATTATATTGAAGAAGGTTCTAGAGATTGGATCGCAAGAACAACTACTGACACTGGTAATCCGGGAAGTAGAATCGCACAAATTAGTGCCTATAATTCTGGTGATGCAAGTACCGTTTCATGGTTAATTACGCCACAGATTGATTTAGATGCTCAGGAATTTGAGTTCTTTGACTTTGAATCTTCAAATAGTTTTAGTGATGGCAGTGAATTAGAATTATTGATTTCTACAGACTGGGACGGAACAGATGCAGGTGTGTCTTCTGCCACTTGGATATCACTTCCAGGAACCATTGTGCCAGATGCTACTTATTACAAAGATTGGATCTACTCTGGATTAGTTGATTTAAGCCCTTATTCTGGGAATGCTCATATCGCTTTTAAATACACTGCTAATTCAGGCAATACAGGAACCTATGAAATTGATAATGTTAAAGTATTGGTTCAAAACTAGTATTAATTTATATCTATAAATCTAAAAAACCTGTGATCATGATCACAGGTTTTTTCTATATTGGCAACTATGAATTTTTTCAACCAACTTTATCTGACCGTTTTTAGCCGTTTTAAAGGTCGTTTTAAGCATAAAGTTAACACTATAGCACTGTTCTATGTTTCTGTAATAGAAATAGCATTATTGTTGCTACTTGGCGTATTTCTAATTAAGTTTTTAGATCAAATGAAAGTCGTCGTCATGTCGGGGGCCAACTCTTGGCTTCTTTTTGTAATGACAGCTGTTTTTATTCACTTCAAAAACTGGCTCAGTTACAGTGGTCGCAAACGCCGTATACTAAATGCTAAACTCTCTAACAAAAAAGGCTTAGAGTATTCCCTGTTTATGCTCATTGTGCTACCTGTTGGAATTATTGGGTTAGCCTTATTGATGTTACAAGCATTATAAATTAAAAAAAGCCTCAGCAAATGCTGAGGCTTTTTTTAATTAAGTAATTAATTACTTATTGGTCATTTGGATTTCCTGATAAGATCAAGAATTCTGAGCGTCTATTTAGTTGGTGCTCTTCTTCAGTACAACGTCCTCCACAGTCAACGCTAGGCATTGTTTCGCCTTTCCCTGTGCCTGTGATTCTTGAAGCGTCAATTCCTTTTGAAATCACATACTGAGCCGTTGTCAATGCACGTCTGTCAGAAAGTGATAAGTTATATGAAGCAGAGCCACGTGAGTCTGTATGAGACTCTGCACTTATGACAATCGATTCGTATTTAGTCATTAACTGTACTAGCTTGTCTAATTCAAAAGCGGCCTGTGCTGTGATGTTTGATTTGTCAAAGTCAAAGTAAATGGGATTTAAGATAACTTTGTTTGCTAGTATTATTTCGTCGATTGGAGTTAATAACAGTTCAGCGGAAACTTCTTCTTCGCTAGTTCCAGCCACTAAGGTGGATCCACTCTCGTAATCTATTTTAGACCCCACTAGTTTTGTGTCGATATCACATTCGATAATGTATTCAACAATACCTTCTGCATTTGATATTTTAGTCCCAAAAATATTACCCTCAGAATCTTGAATACTCACAGATGCTCCATTTAAGATTAATCCTGTTTTGCTATCTATTACAGTCACCGTCATAAGGACATCACAGATAGGTTGAAGTTTTTTAATGGCGTAAATATCATCACTTCCCATTCCACCTTCTCTATTTGAAGACACAAATCCTTTTTCAGTTTCTTCATTAAAGCTAAAGGCAAAATCATCTGCATTTCCGTTCACTGGAATGCCGATGTTTCTTACAGGTCCTGCTTTTCCATCAATGATCTTAGTAAAAAACACATCCAACCCTCCTAGACCAAGGTGGCCATTTGAAGAGAAATAAAGAGTGTTACTAGTGCTAATGAAAGGGAACATTTCTTGTCCTTCAGTATTCACTTTTTGACCTAGGTTTGTTGCTTCTCCAACAGAACCGTTTTCATCTATGGGCGCACTATAAACATCAAAGTTACCATAGCCACCAATTTTGTCTGAAGCGAAATATAAGGTTTTGCCGTCTGCACTAACGGATGGGTTTTTTACAGAATAGTTCTCGCCATTTAATGATAATGTCTCTGCTTCTGACCATTGACCTTCTTGGTTTATAGATTTGTAGAGATGTAAAACACTGATTTTATATTTTGTTGAAGGATCTTTTTCATATATTTTATCATAAAAACTTTCACGAGAAAAATACATTGTATTTCCGTCAGGAGAAAAACTCACAGTCCCTTCATGATACTTTGTATTAATGTTATCTTCAATAATTGAAGGCATTTGAAACTCACCGTCGTCATTTACAACAGCAGTATAAATATCTAAAAAGGCCTCAGTACTCCAGCCATAAGTTTTTCTACTATTTCTATCGTTTCTAGCTGAGGTGATGTAAAGTTTACCATTTTTAAGAGTTCCTCCAAAGTCAGAAACTTCTGAGTTAATGGATAAGTTTTGAACATTAAATTTCTTTCCCTTTTCTAGTATTTTTGGTAAATAATTAGGATTGTCTCTAAAAGCTGTTGCTCTGTTGTCTGCCGGTCGCATTGAAGCGAACTTAGCCAATTGTACATTAGATTCTTCGTATTTACCATTGGCTTTAAGCATCTGTGAATAGTTGTAAACCATTTCAGGGTCTGTAGCAGTCTCAAGTGCTTTTGCGTACCATTTTTCAGCCTCAACAGTGTTGAATACGTTATAATAGCTTTCTGCTAGTTGGCTATACACATAAGTATCCGCCTTTCCGTCTTCTACTAGTTTTAAATAATCTGCAGCAGCATCAACAAATTCAAATTTATTGAAATGTTTGTCTGCTTTTTTGGTGTCATTACCTTGAGCAGTTAGACTAGCACTAGTTAGTAATGTGATAATAAAAATTGATATAATATTTTTCATAATTTTAGCTTAACTTAGATTAGAAATAACGTGGAGATCGTGAAACTTTTGTGGTGAAGTTTAGATCAAAATTAATAAAAATTTCATGTGACGAATTGGTCACAATCTTCAAATCTGAACGTATGGCATCATATGCATACCCAATTCTCATATTGTTGGATACTTGAAAATTAATCATCCCACTAAACGAATCTTGTAGGCGATAGCCTAGTCCAACCTCTACCATATTATACATAAAAAGATTGGCGTTTATGTCATAACTAACAGGCGCATTGGTCGCGTATTTTAAAAGTGCATGAGGTTTTAATTTAAAGTTTTCAGATAAATCAAACACATAACCAGCAGCTGCAAAAAAGTGTTCGGATTCAGATCCGATTTTTCTACCCTGTGTGTCTAAATGTACACCATTTAAAATATTAGGTACTGATGCTGAAATATAGTATTTGTTTGGTTTGTAAAAATAAACCCCTGCTCCAATATTTGGTGTCATTTCATTAATATTATTTGCAAAAAATGGATCATTTGGGTCAATATAATCTCGCCCTACTAGCCCTATATCATGAAATGTAAACCCTCCTTTTAACCCAAATGCTAATTTGGTAACCGTCCCTACAGGAATTGTGTAAGAAAAATCTACATAAGCATTTGTTTCTTTTACAGGTCCAATTTGATCGGAAATCACAGAAAGACCTAAGCCTACTTGTTTTCCTACAGGCGAGTGAATATTAAATGTAAATGTTTCTGGTCCACCATCTAATCCTACCCACTGACTGCGATACAATGCGCCGACAGATAAACCCTCAGTAGAGCCTGTGTAAGCTGGGTTAATAATGTTCATATTGTACATGTACTGCGTGTACTGAGGATCTTGTTGGGCATTCACCTGAGACGCCAACAGTATTGTAAATAAAAGTTTTACTAAATTTTTCATTATAGTTAGTTGTTGTTTTGGTTAGTAGTTAAGGTATATCCAGCTAATAATTGGCTCTTTTTCTGATGCAAATTGAACTACATAGAAGTAAGTTCCTACAGGAAGTAAATCGTTAGAACCGTCATTTCCATCACTAGCGTTTTGTCCACACCATTGATCCATGTAGTCATTCATTTCAAAGACTTTGATTCCGTATCGGTTGAATATTTCAATTTTAACAATGTCTTCCTTGTCTTCTAAGTGATCCAATTCTAAGCAATCATTTAGTCCATCCCCGTTAGGTGAAAGCCCTTGAGGCATATCCAAACAATTAGCATTCATGTAATACCCTACTTCAATAATTGTTGCCGATTCACATGAGGACATGATGTCCGTTACAACCACAGTAATCATTCCGTTTTCTTGTTCTGCTGTGTGTGTGTAATAGTCATCTGACCCAGATTGGACTTCAACACCGTCTACGTACCATGTATATTCTAGTTCGTCTCCTAAAAGATCCATGTTTAAAACATTAACCTCTAAATCAACGTCTTCATTCATACATTTTGTGAAGCTAGTACCTTCTTCAAGTTCAGGAACTATACTTTCAGTTACAGTAATCATAGTATCGCCGAAACACCCTGCTTGGTCAATAGCGGTAACTAAATAGTCTCCAAATTGCCCTGAAGGTACTACATAGGTGTTATCAGGACCTGATTGTACATCCACTCCGTCATACGTCCAGTAGTAAGTCGTAGTGTCTGCAACGTCAGCGTCAACAGTCACTTCTAATATACTATCATCTCCAGGACATTGGTAAACAATATCGCTAGCTGCAATTGGCTCTGGAGTCGGACTTATTTCAACAACTACTGCGTCCGTTACGGTCGCTGTTCCACCATTACATAAGTTATAGGTAATTGAAGCGGTATAGGTTGTTGTTTCTGTAGGAGATACTGTTACAGTATTCTCATTTCCTAGCAAAGTAGTTCCTTCAAACCATTCAAATACGTAGTCGTCTGTTCCAAGAGATGGTGTAAACCTCCAGAACTCATCAGTTGCTTCCCAAACGCTTGTGTTTCTCTCTGGTGGTGTGAATGCAATTGTATCCTCGATGTTTTGAACGCCTACAACTGCTAATCCGTCGTTCCAAGTGTCACAAATTGGCTTGTCATAAATATTTATATCTATTGTATTTGAAGACTCATAAAGAATAATTTGAGAGCTTGATTGTAAGTCGTTACAAGAGAAATGACATATTTCAGAAAAATTGACTACAAATTGTCTTGATGGTGAGGATCCCAGGACCATATAGTTAATAGATCCACATACATTAGGATCAATATCATGAGAGACCCCAAATATATTAGCCTCTGACAAACTTGTATTCGTTGAATTTGGCAAGTTGTCATCCGTGTCTATATTATAGCCATTATAACCATCTGCGTTGTCTAGTTCAAATGAAAGCACGCCATTAGATCCTATTAATATTTGACTGTAGGTGCCTCCAAAGAAACAAAATTCAAAACCTAAGTCTATTACATCAGACCAGCGGTCATCAATCTCTAAGCTTGTTGGCACACCACCAGTTAATGGAGGGGAAGGACACCCTTGTTGAGTGGTAACATCATAAGAAGTGGTGTCTTGCCCTAATGGGTGGTATACAGCAGTCAAGTTTGTACTAGCGCCTTCACAAAATCCAGTATCCTCTCCAGCATATATAATTGAACAGTCATTTGGAGCTGGCGGACATAAGAATGTTAAATCTCCACTATTGATTGAACAGCTAGTATCATCTGAGTTAGTAACTGTAATATTAACATTTGAATTCGCTTCATAAGGTCCAAACGTATATACGCCTGTTGATTGTGATGTTTGTGTTGACAAACCATCAGTCATGGTTATATTAACCGCTGACCCAAGGTCAGTAAGATCAACATCTACATAAAACTCTTGGTTTGGTTCGCAAACTCCCACAACGTCATAGTTTGCAGATTGTGTTACACATGTTTTGCATGCTATATCAAAATCCCAAGGAATATAAGCATTAGAAGATTCACAACTTCCAAACCCATCAGAGTCAACTTCAATATAAATCGATGTTAATGTCGATTCTATGACAAGTCCTGCAAAATCGTCAAGATCAGAGTCATTGTTGTTAAATAAAACGGTTCCTGTGTTGTCACTGCCGTCATAGATAGTAAGGTCATCCCAGAACCCTTCGATTGTTCCGGCATTAAAAGTTATTTTTAATGGAAACCCATCTGATGAATTAAAAACCCAAAAGGTTGAATCATTATTTGTGTAGCAGTAGTTAATATTTAAAACATCTACTCCACATTCAATGGTATAGTCTGTTTGTTGTGTTGTTGTAAAAGTTACAGGTCCAGACCATGTAGAGTAGCCATCATCAGCACCACAATCGGCACGGACATATA
>MDSY01089374.1_pt1 | contig 16446 bp, 13 predicted proteins | sample 811131 | NCBI WGS metagenome assembly MDSY01 (sample SAMN05326643, study PRJNA326480) | marine metagenome | isolation source: seawater | place: Atlantic Ocean: South West | collected 2010
ACCAAGTTTTAAATGTCTTTGCTGCCGCTTCAATTGCCTTATCAGTACTAACTTTAGTTGCATAAATGACTTCACCGATTTGAGTTCCATATGACGGATTTATAATATTTATAGATTCGTTAGATTCTAAGCATTCTTTACCATCTATATAGTTTGTTACTTTGTACATATTAGATTCCTGATAATATAAGATAAGTTTTATAAATATATTGACTATACTAGTCACGTGACTAGAATAAAGCAACTCACTTAATAATAAATATATATTAATGCACTATGACTTAGCAATTATTGGATACGGACCTGTTGGAGCAGTTGCTGCAAATATGTTTGGTAAAAGCGGTTTAAATATTGTTGTTATTGAGCCAAAAAAAGAAATATGGGATATTCCAAGAGCTGTCGCTCTTGACGGTCAAGTTCAAAGAATTTTTCAATCTATGGAAATTATTGATGATATTGAAAGGACGACCTTTGATAATCTTCGTTTTGTTAATAGAAAGGGTAAAGAAATAGTATCTGTAGATTTTAAAAATAACATTCAACCAAATGGTTATTTTGAAACCGTAGGTTTTAATCAACCGAGTCTAGAAACTAATTTAAGAACCAGAGCTGCTAAATATGAAAATATTAAATTTGAGCTAGGAAACTCTTTAATCGACTTAGCTGTTGAAGAAAACCAAAACATCCTAACGATATCAAATAGTGAAACAAAAAAAACTGAAAACATTACATGTTCTTACGTTCTTGCTTGCGATGGCGCAAATAGTTTTGTAAGACAAGAGTTGAATATAGCTTCCCATGATTACAAATGTGATCAAGACTGGATAGTTGTTGATTACGAAATTGATGACCGTTATGAAGTCAATTGCTGCCCTCATCATATATGTGATTATAAGAGGCCAACCACTCTAGCTCCTATAGCTGGTCAACATATTAGATGGGAATTCAAATTTAATGAAGACGATGATATTAATGAAATTGAAAAAGATCAATCAATAAGAAAGATGATGGAGCCACATGCTTGGAGATTAAATCCTAATTTAGATATAAATACAGGTAAATTATTAAGAGCAAGTAAATATACATTTCATGGTTTAGTTGCAGATACTTTTAAATCAAATAATTGTTTTTTAGTTGGCGATTCAGCCCATCAAATGCCGCCTTTTCTTGGGCAAGGTCTTTGTCAAGGAGTAAAAGATGTATATAACCTTCATTGGAAACTTATAGGAGTAATTGATGGATCATACTCAAAAAAGATACTAGAGACTTATTCGCTTGAAAGAAAGGCAATAGTCAAATCTGTTACTGAAATAGCTATAAAAAATGGAAATGTGATTGGTACACAAAATAGATATGTTGCTTTTATAAGAGATCTAATACTAAATACTGCAAGAGTTTTTCCTAAACTTCTGAATTTTTTTGAGTTTTATCATCCATGGCAAATTAAAGCGGGTCTTGTAGATAAAACTTTATTCCCTAATTCAGCAAACGGCATTGTTATTCCTCAGCCTAGTCTAGAAATTAAAGTTGATAATATGCCTTTTGATCAATTCATTGGATATAAGTTTGCTTTAATTATTTTTAGTCAAAGTGTGAATACTTTTAATAAAATAAAGAAGTTAGAAAGTTCTAAAATATTTAATGATAATATTTATTTATTTGATGAAGATAATCCATTCAATAAAGATCATAACTTTAAGCTATGGAGAAAGGAAAATAATATATCAGCAGTTATAATAAGACCTGATAGACATGTTTATGGATGTTGTGATCAAATTTCTATTGAAGATAAAATAGATCAATTGAATAAACAATTAATTAGCGAGCTGTCATGACTAAAATATCAAATTTAAAAACAATTAAACCAAACAAGGCTAAAGGAAGACAAAATGTTGAAAAGAAGTTAATTGAATCAGCATCTGAACTTGTTGGTTCGATTGGACCAAACCAATTAACAATAAGAGATATAGCTGATCATGCTGGAGTGAATCACGCTCAAATCCATCATTATTTTGGTGGAAAAGATGGTTTGCTAGTTGCAACATACAAATTATTGGCATTTGAACATGTAGAACAGATGCAAAGAAGAAATGTTAGCCCTATTAATATGCTTGATGAGCCTTTGGGTGGCATTACAGACAACTACTTTAAAGCAGTTATAAGAGCCGTATTGGACAATAGAATGGATTTGGTGAGGGTGCAAGTAGATTCAGATCTATCGATGTCAAGAAAGACCTTAAATCAACTAGCTAAGCTAAAAAATAAAAAAAATCCAACAGCAGAAATGAAAGCTGCAATTGCTATGGTTATGGTTATCGAATTTGGTCTAGCTTCAATGAAGCCATATATCCTCGAAGTACTTGATATAGGTGACGAAGAAATGGAAATGTTTATGGATTTATTTTTTAAGGTAAGAAGTCTGGGTATTGAAGATATTATTAAATAATATGAAATACTTTAAATTTTTAGCTTTATTCTTAGCGATATCAATATCTAGCAAACCCAACGTCATTATTATTCTAACTGACGATCTTGGTTGGGGGGATGTTAGCTATCACGGAGGCTCCATACCAACTCCAAACATGGATAAACTTGCATCTAAGGGAATTGAATTAAATAGATTCTATGCAAATCCAACATGCAGCCCTACTCGCGCTTCCTTGTTGACTGGATTGAATGTTTTCAACCATGGAGTCATTAGACCTTTTATGAATCCAGCTGCTGAACAGATTGGGCTGAATGAAAATCTAAAAATAATGCCTGAATATTTTTATGAAGCCGGGTATCAAACAGCTATGTCAGGAAAATGGCATTTAGGTATGCATAAAAAGGAATTTAGACCAATTAATAGAGGCTTTGAAACCACATATGGCCATATGCTTGGTGGCCTTGGTTACTTTGATCATGTTTCTGCTGGAAGATTGGACTGGCATAGAGATGGAATAGCTCTTGACGAAGATGGCTATTCAACAGAATTAATAGCTAATGAAGCAGTTCGTATCATTGAAAATAAAGACCCCAAGCGCCCTCTTTTTTTATATGTTGCATTTAATGCACCACACACACCAATTCAAGCACCAATTGAAAACATTGAAAATTTTTTACATATTGAGAATTCATTAGATAGGACTTATGCAGCAAATGTTAATAAATTAGATCTAGAAATTGGGAAAATAATTGACTCTATAGATGATGCTGGATTATTAGAAGAAACAATAATAGTTTTTTTTAGTGATAACGGACCTGTGTTTGATATTCCTGCTATAGGTCAAGTTATTGCCCCAGGGTTAATGGAGGCTAGAGGAAGTCCTGGTAAATTAACTGGAAGTAAAATGTATGCTAAAGAAGGCGGTATAAGAGTTCCTGCTAGTATTTGGTGGAAAGGTGTAATAGAAGACTCAAAGACTGATCAATTTTTCTTTGTTCAAGATCTATTGCCAACACTTTTAGCTGCAACTGGAATTGGCCTTGATAAGAATATTAAATTTGATGGTAATAATAAATGGGATAATCTACTCAATGGAAGTTTAGAGTTACCTGTAAATGATCTAGTCGCAAATAGAGTAATAAATGACGAAAGAGCTTTATTTAATAACGAATGGAAACTTTATTACAGCAATCCTATAATGATAAGTGGAGGAGCTAAATACAGTCTGTTCAATGTGATGGATGATCCCTATGAGCAAAATGATCTATCATCCTCTAATGTTGAAATCTTCGAACAAATGAAAATAACCATGATGAGCATGATAGAAAATAACGTTCAACCTGATATTAACCCAGTTAAACAATATCTACATGGAGATACTGAGGGTGGAGAAATAGTGGGAAGCCCCTGGCTTGAGGGTGACTATAAAACAGAAGGTGTTCCATCAGGAATTGTAAGCTTTTTTGTAATGTCGTGGATAGTATTTTTAGCCTTTAAATTCCAAATAGTTGGACTTATATTTATACTTGTACTGAGCTGGCTTTTTTATAAAAAATTTATAGAATCTTAAATAATTTCACAAACTTCATCAAAATCTAGTCTAGGTAATCTCATAAATATTTTTGATGGATCGCCATAACCTATACAACATAGAAAATTAGATTTGATATTGGTATCTTTAAAGAATGTTTTATCTACAAGATCATTGTTAAAGCCTGACATAGGTCCACAATCTAATCCTAAGGCTCTTGAAACCATCATAAAATAAGCGCCTTGAAGACTACTATTCCTAAATGCTGTAGCTTGATTCATTTCTGAATTACCTTTGTACATAGGCGCAATATCCATATGAGGAAACAACTTACCCATATTATCCGAGAAATCTAGATCATATCCTATAACTGCTACAACTGGAGCGCTCATTACTTTATCAACATTATTAGGCAGTAATGATTCTTTTAATAATTGTTTTTGCTCATCACTTTTTATAAATTTGAATCTAGCTGGGCAACAATTTGTACTTGTTGGACCCATTTTTGTTAGCTCATAAATTGATTTAATAGTATCGTTGCTAACTTCCTTATCTTGCCAACCATTCATACTTCTTGCTTCACCAAATAAGAGGTTCATCTGATCTTTACTTAAATTACCAGCATTCTCTTTCAACTCAACAAAGGTGGTCTGAGCAGCAGCAACTGCTTTTTTTTGATCGTCTGTGAGTTCTATCATGATTGACTCTCCGCTTCTGCCTTAGCAGCCTTTTCCATCTCTTTAATCATTCCAGGAATTGTTGGGTTAGATGCACGAGCATTATCAATTTGGTCAACTGGCATAGTTATTCCAAATGTATTTGGAACTTCTGGTCCGTATTGCGCCATAGCAAGATCTCTGAAACCTGAATTTTCTGTTGGAACGGACGCATCAATTAAATCACCGTCAGTCCAATGTTCATGAGTAAATCCATGGGGATCGCGCCAATAATCATACATTTGACTACCTAATAAATGCCTACCTATACCCCATTCATGATAATACTCATCAACGGTTTTCATATGATAGTGACCTGCCATTAAATCATCTACTGAGTCTTGCACTTCATATCCAGCATGTCCAAATGCCACAGCTGTAGCTTCACCAGGAAGGCCCATATTGTTCATTGTATGATGATCAACTGGCTTATCTCCTTGATCGCATCTCATAAAAGCACCCATTGAAACACCATCAGGTCCGATACAATTATTACTTATTAAAAAGCCTAACGAATTTGAATACCAATCAACCGAAGCTTGAGGATCTTTACAATTAATAGCCGTATGTCCAAGTCGCTTAACTTTTGAAGTTAATTCGTATACCCACTTGTCACCATGAACCTGCCATTCATCTGCAGCTTTTCCAAAACGTTGTAATTCATTTTCTCTTTGTTTTGAAGCGCCTGTATTTAAAACTTTTGAAACAATAGCAATCGGTTCAGCCTCTTTCATTCCGTAACACACCTCAACCTCAACTCCATCTGGATCTATAACAGTTACCTTATGACCACCAGCAAGTTCAGTATTTTTAACAATATCAACATTGAATTCTTTGGATAGAGCTTCTAAATCAGAATAATTATTAACCTTATAAGCAGAACCTATGTATTTATTTTCTTCGCCTTTTGTTGCGACATAAATATAGGGAGATGTTCCAGTGCCTCTAAAAAAAATACTTTTTTCATCTTCATGAGCTAGCATCATTCCAAAATGATTTAGGTACTTTTTTTGGGCTTCAAAATCTATAAGTTCAAACCTCACATAAATAATATCAGCTACTTTGCATATTGGATTAGTCATTATCATCTCCTATTAATAATTTGTTAATCTCTGACCAAAGAAGGTCATCGTAAGTATTAGGGCCATCGCCAAATAGCGATTCAATTTCTGGTGCCCATTCACCAGTAACATAATCTAGTATACCCTCTTTATAACTATCTCTAGATGAGATAGCCTTCCAGTAAGATTTTAGATTAGGCAACTTATTACTTTCCAAAACACTGTTAAAACGCATTTCGTGAACCCTATGAAGAATAGATGTCATACAACAATCAATCGCAGTATATTCATCTCCTATCATAAATGGTTTATTGTGATGTAAAACTTCTTCGATATAAACGAGATGCTTTGCAAGCATTAGAGTCATTTTTTTACACAAACTCTCTGGGGGCTTCCCTAAAATTCGTAGCATTATAAATATTGGAACTCTCTTTCTTATAGAATGTTTTGTTGCATAGTCCCAAATAACATTAGCCAGCGGTCTTTTACATAACATTTTGACTAGAAGCTGAGCAGATATGCCCCCTGCTGTGGTACCTAAAGTTTCACCAAGTTCTTTAGTTTCATCTAAAGTTACAAAATCTAATAAATTTTCAAATCTTTCCTTATTAAGATTATCAGGAAATAATAACTCGCCTTGTTCAGGATATTTTTGATCAATATATCTCATTATTTGAATGCTATCAGGTATGGAACTTCCATTAGCAACGAGAGTTGGAACAAGATTTTTGGGATTTAATTTTTTATACTCTTTAGTTAAATGGTCACCTTTTGACTCTAAATAAATTAAATTGTAATTATAAGAAATATTCTTTTCAGACAAAGCAACCCTTGCCATATTAGAGGCTACTGATTCTCCATATCCATAAAGTTCAAAATTTGACATATTCAAATTGTATTAAAACTTAAGTAAAACATAAATTAATAAATTTATCCAACTGGATAGTAATTTTAACTTGATATTTCTATCCAAGTGGATAAGATAATAATATTAACTAAATTAATTAATTCTGAGGGGGATTAAATATGTTTAATATAAAATTTAAAACAACAGCAATGGTGCTTTTTATAGTAACTGGTTTCAGTTCTTTTAATTTATTTGCTCAGGATGCTAATAATAATCGACTTGAAGAAGTTGTGGTTACGGCTCAGAAACGTGAACAAGGGTTGTCTGAAGTGCCAATATCTATACAAGTTCTATCCGCAGAGCGTTTAGATGATATAGGTATTACATCATGGGAAGGACTTGCTCAATATGTGCCAGGACTTCAAGTAGCTAAAGGTGTACAAGAGCAATCAATCTATATGCGTGGTGTTGGGTCAGGAACAAATAAAGGTTTTGAACAATCTGTGAGTCAATTTGTTGACGGTATGTCTGTTTCTAGAAGTCAACAGTACTCTGTTCCATTATTAGACGTTAAAAGAATAGAAGTTCTTAAAGGAACCCAAGGTGTCTTATTTGGTAAAAATACAATCGCAGGTGTTATTAATACTGTGAGTAAAAGTCCTGTTATTGGTGGTGATCTTGACGCATATTATTCATTAGAAACTGTGCCTGAGTGGAACACTACTAAAACAAGTATGGCTTCTAATATTCCAGTGAATGATAATTTTGCTATGAGAGTTGCCTATAGTTCTGATCAATCAGATGGATGGGTTACTAATGGATTCACAAGCGAAACAGAACCTCAGACAACCAATGAGGCATTAAGGTTAACATTTTTATACGAAATGGATGATATGGAAGTTAACTTAAAATATTTCTCATCTGACTCAAGTAGGGTTGGACAGCATTCACAAATTACTGATTGGGGACTTGTAGCAGCTCCTCCGATTCTCGGTGCTGCAGGTAAACAAGTTGCAATTGCAGTTTTTGCTATCGCTAATGCAGCCTTTCCTGGCATTGCAACAAATGGTGTAGGTCAGGACTTCATGACTTATCAAGCTATGCGCAAAGCTGCTCCTTATGCCAATGAAAACGGCGGTACAAATGATGCTGAGAACTTTGTCCTTAATGTAAAAACATCGTTTAATGACCATGACGTTCAGTGGACTTCTTCAATGTCAGAATATGATTTTACCGAAGGAGCAGATGCTGACATGTCACCTTTACAGTTTATTACTGTTAGTGGAAATGAACAGTTTGAAGCGACCACTCATGAACTTGTTATTACCTCTCCATCAAACGATACATTTGAATACATAGCTGGTTTTTATATAGAGGAGACTGAATATAGCTTTCAAAATGATGCCTTTTTAGATGGTACTTTAGGTAATGCTGGTTTAACAAATGCAGTTCTTACAGCCGCTCTTGGTGTAGGAGGCTCTTTATGGAGCGCACAAAGTGGTGGACTTTTTCCTGCATCAATTATAGCTACACATCATTTGCATGATTTAGAAACCAGTAGTCAGTCTATATTTGCTGAAGGTACTTTTTATGCAACAGATAAGTTAAGTCTTACAGCTGGTATTCGCTGGTCGGAAGATGAAAAGGAGTTAATGGATACTCAACTTTTAACATCTGATTTAACGGGTGGAAATGGTCGTGATAAAGGTTCTATGAATCCGATACTTAGAGGTATCTTCTTTAATGCATTAGGTAGAGATACTTATGAATTCCCTCTTCAGTCAATGAAAGAAGATCATGTAACACCATCTTTTAAGGCTAATTATGAGTATTCAGACACAACAAGACTATATTTAAGTTGGGCTGAAGGTTATAAATCAGCTGGTTTTGACGGTTCTGATAACGTAAAGAGAATAAACTATACAACACCTGATGCTAGCAGTAGATTTAAATCTGAAGAAGCGACAACAGTTGAATATGGTGCTAAGTTTGATTTTCCTGAACAAAATCTAAGAGCTAATATTGCAGCCTTTTCTACTGATTATCAAGATATGCAGGTCTCAGCATTTGTTGGTGCATCTTTTGTAGTCTCCAACGCTGGTGCTTCAACAATTGAAGGTATCGAAGGAGATTTTCAATGGTCTCCAGTTGATGGATTAGTAGTTGGAGGAGCTTTTACTAAACTAGACGTTTCATTTGATGAATTTATTGCTGGTTGCACAGTTGCACAGGATATTGCTTATAGAGCAGCAAATAGAACTGTTGTTTCCACTCCCAGAGGACCTCAAGTTATTTATAAAACTTGTACACAAGACTTGAAAGGTCAAACAGGAGTTTATGCTCCAGATATGTCTACCTCTTTATATGCAGAATATGTAGTAGCTACAAGCAATGACTTCAATGTTGTTCTTGGTGCTGATGTTAATAAAGTTGGTGAGTTTTTTAGTCAAAATGACTTAGATCCTGCTAACCTTTCTCCAGAAACTACTAAAGCTAACATTAGAATGGGCATTCAGTCTGCTGATGAAAAATGGGCTATTACTATCTTTGGAAGAAATATTACAAACGAAGTAGGCAAATCATTTGGTGTGGACTTACCTCTAATAGCTGGCTCACATGTGCAATACCTAGATCCGGGTAGAGAAGTTGGAATGCGTTTAAGAGTTAATTTCTAAGTAATTAGAAATTGAACGTTGTAGTCAGAGCAATTTTGTTTTGACTACATCGTCCCCTTGTTTCTATTCATTTGTAATGAATATTACTATGACAATATTAGAATCTGTAAATAAAGCCATAGATAATATAAAAAGTATCCACGTTAATTATCCCTCTTAGCAAATTGTGAAATGAGTTTAAACATGGCTTTACTTAGAAAATTTCTATACAAAACTATTAAACCAGAAGAAACAATAAATATATTAAATAGGAGAAAAAATGGGTTATAAATTAGGAAATGTTAATGGTAAATCATCTTTAATTAATGGCACTGACTATTATGATCTTGAAACAATATCAAATGGCAAGGTTTCATCCGATCCTACCGAAGCATTAAAATCATTAGATTTAATGTCAGATCTTTATAATAAGCTTGATCAGTTTGAGCCTAGCGGATCTACAGATGACGTAACTCTTGAGTCGCCGGTTAATAACTCTAATAGCTGTTTTGCAGTTGGTCTTAACTATAAAACGCATGCTGAAGAATCAAATATGGACCTACCTGAATTCCCTATGATTTTTGCTAAATATACATCATGTATAGTTGGACCATTTCACGAAGTAGAGTTAAGAAGTGACATGGTTGATTATGAAGCTGAATTAGTTGCTGTAATTGGCAAGCCTGGAAAGGATATTGCAATAGAAAATGCTTGGGATCATGTTGCAGGTTTAACTGTGGGACAAGATATTTCAGATAGAGCAGTTCAATTTCATTCAACGCCTCCTCACTTCAATCTTGGTAAATCTTTTGATACTTTTGGGCCTATAGGGCCAATAATAGTTTCCCCTGATCTACTTGATGACAAAAGCTCACTAAAATTAGAATGTTATGTAAATGATGAATTGCGTCAAGATGATAATACAAGCGATTTAATATTTGATATTCCTTACATCATTTCATATCTATCAGAATTTATAACTCTAAAAATAGGAGATTTAATATTCACAGGGACTCCAGCGGGTGTGGGAGCTACTCAAGGAAAATGTTTAAAAGATGGAGATATTATAAGAACAACCATTCAGGGAATTGGTACTATTGAAAATACATGTGTAAGGATTTCAGACCATTCTAATTCTTCTCATATTCCTGAATTTCTTAAATCAAGACTACCTCAAGAATCATAGGATTAGATTTATAAATGATAATAAAGCAGGATGTAGTGATTAAGATTATTACAACTTCTTGCTTAATAGCTGCAGGTTTTGGGCCAGCATTAATAGATATTGGCGATACACATATATTTAATCCAGATTGGGATGAGCATGCAAGAGTCCATGAGGTATGGCGTATATCAACTAATATATTCATATCATTAATCGGCATCTATTTAATTTGGTTTAAAAATAAAAGTTTATTACCGTCAATCTTAAGTATGTCTTTAATATTAGGTTTTTTTGTATCAGTTTTTACAATGCCTCTGTATGAAGGCCTTCCTATTGGCGTAGGTGTTGTTGAACACTCACCGTATGGTATTCCATTGAATATCCTTTCATTTTCAATAATAGGTTTGATACAAATAATTTCAATAATACTTATTCATAGAGCTTATAAAAAATCTAATTGAAGATAAACATATTTATTAGTGTAAAATAGCAAAATGTCAAAAGAAGATAATCTAGAATTCGAAGGAGAAGTTATTGAAACTCTTCCTAATACAAAATTTAAAGTTAAGTTAGAAAATGATCATGTAATTACCGCTCATATTTCTGGAAAAATGCGTAAACATTATATTAGAATACTAACTGGTGATAAGGTTAAGGTCGAGATGACTCCTTATGATTTATCTGTAGGGAGAATAACTTTTAGAGGAAGATAAATATGGATGTAGAATTAAAAGATTCTTTAGTAGAGACTTTTAGATGGAGGTGCCAACATTCATCAGATTATACAGCTATTAAATTTCTAGATAGAGAACAATCTTATTCTCAGTTTGATACACATTCAAACCAAGTTGCTCAAGGCTTACTTAGTCTTGGCTTAAAAAAAAATACAAGAATTTCTTATTTAGCAAAAAATACAGACTATTTTTTTGAAATACTTGTTGGCGCTCTTAAAACTGGAACCGTTACTGTTGGGGTTAACTGGAGATTAGCTGCAGAAGAGGTTGCTTATGTTTTAGAGGACTCTCAAAGTGAGGTTGTTTTTGTTAGTTCTGAATTTTTTGACGTAATGAATAAGGTTAAAGACAAAGTATCTAGCTTAAAGCAAGTTATTTGTATCGATGAAAAACATCTAGACTGGCCTCTTTATAGTGAATGGAGAGATTCCCAAGAAAATATAGATCCCATGATTCATTCAGAAGCTGATGATGACGTTATTCAGCTATATACATCAGGAACAACTGGTCATCCTAAGGGTGTTCAGCTTACTAATAAAAACTTTACAAGTGCTACTGAATCTACACTAAAAGTTGTTCCAATTACTCATCAAAGTCCTTGTATGGTCTGTATGCCTGTTTATCATGTTGCTGGAACAAACTTTGGTATATGGGGTCTTCTTCAAGGCTGTAAGAATATAGTCATACCTGAAGTTGATCCTGGTTTAATACTTGATCTAGTGGAGAAAGAAAAAATTGAACTAACTATGTGGGTTCCAGCTGTAATTTTATTTTTACTTCAGCATCCTAATGCAAACAATACTGACTTTAGTTCTTTGAAAATGGTTTTATATGGAGCATCTCCAATAGCTGAAGATACCCTTCTTAAGGCTATAGATTTAATGGATTGTGATTTTTACCAGGTTTACGGTCTTACTGAGACTACAGGCGCTATAACTGTTCTTTCCCCTGAGGATCATAACGTTGAAAAAGGGAAATTGAGATCCTGTGGTAAAGCAATTCCAGGTGTTGATATCAAAGTCGTAACCAAGAATGGGGATGATTTATCTCATGGCGAAGTTGGTGAAATAATAACTAAATCTTATTTAAATATGAAAGGTTATTGGAATAACCCAAAAGCAAGTGATGAAACATTTAAAGATGGTTGGTTTTATTCAGGTGATTTAGGTTATTTTGATGAAGAAGGTTTTTTATATATTCATGACAGGTTGAAGGATATGATTGTTTCTGGTGGTGAAAATATATATCCAGCTGAGGTAGAGAATGCTTTAATGAGTAACTCAGATATTTTAGATGCCGCTGTTGTTGGTATACCTGATGATAAATGGGGAGAGGCAACTAAAGCTTTTGTTGTTCTTGGAGCTGATAATAAACTCTCTGAGGATGAAATAATTAACTATGTTAAAACCAAGATTGCATCCTACAAGTGTCCAAAATCAGTCGATTTTATTGAAGTCTTACCAAGGAACCCATCTGGAAAAGTACTGAGAAGAGAGCTAAGAGACCCTTATTGGGTAAATCAAGACAGAGAAGTTTAAACTTTTACCTTTTTCTTAACTTCTGTAAACTTCAGTTCACCCTTTTGGATATCTAATTTAATTTGACCCCCAGATTTGAGATTTCCAAAAAGCAGCTTATCTACTAATGGCTTTTTGATATTTTTAGATATAAATCTTTCCATGGGTCTAGCACCCATCTCCCTATCGTAACCGTTGTCTGCTATCCAATTAACAACATTTTTTGATACCAGAATCTCAACATTTCTTTTATCTAGTTGAGCTTGAAGCTTAGTTAAAAATTTATCAACAATAGATAAAATTATTGATTTATCTAGATAATTGAACTGAATAGTTTCATCAAGTCTATTTCTAAACTCAGGTGAAAATAATTTATTTAGTGAGTTCATTGCGTCTGACTCATTCGAAGATGAGCTGAATCCAATATTTCTCTTACCAAGAAGTTCTGCTCCTATATTAGTAGTCATTATTAAAATAACATTTCTAAAATCAGCTTTTCTTCCATTATTATCAGTCAAAACACCAGCATCCATAACCTGTAATAAAATATTAAATATATCTGGATGGGCTTTTTCAATTTCGTCTAGCAAAAGAACAGAGTGAGGAGATTTAACAATTGCTTCAGTTAGTAAGCCGCCTTGATCAAAGCCAACGTATCCTGGAGGTGCACCAATTAACCTAGATACAGTATGTCTTTCCATGTACTCACTCATATCAAATCTAACCAGATCAACACCCATAATTTCTGAAAGTTGTTTTGAAATTTCTGTTTTACCTACACCAGTGGGTCCGGTAAATAAGAAAGAGCCTATTGTCTTATTATCATCTCGTAAGCCTACTCTTGAAAGCTTAATAGCGTTAGACAATGTTTCAACAGCCGGATCCTGACCAAAGATAACTCTTTTAAGATTTTCTTCAATATTTTTAAGATTCTTCTTGTCTGCAACTGTAATATTTTGTTCAGGTATTTTTGTAATTTTAGATATTGTTTTTTCTATATCTGACTGATTTACAGTTATCTTTTTATCATTCTTCCTTGATATATTTAACATAGCACCTGTTTCATCTATAACATCAATAGCCTTGTCAGGCAGGAATCTATCGTTAATATATTTAGCTGATAAGTCAACTGAAGTTTTTATAGCCTCATTAGAATAAGTAACATTATGATAGTCTTCATAAATAGGCTTTATACCATCTAGAATCTCAATACATTCATCGTAATTAGGCTCAAGGATATCAATTTTTTGGAACCTTCGAGACAATGCCTGATTTTGATCAAAGATACCCCTGTACTCTTGAAAGGTTGTTGATCCTATGCATCTAATTTGACCTTTACCAAGAGCAGGTTTTAAGAGATTTGACACATCAAGCGAACCACCAGATGCAGAACCAGCCCCAATTATTGTGTGGATTTCATCTATAAATAGAATTGGTTTATCTTTTGTATCAAGAAAATTTAAGACTTCTTTTAAGCGCTTCTCAAAATCACCTCTATATTTTGTCCCTGCTATGAGAGCAGCTATATCTAGAGAGTAAATTGTTGAATTACTGATAATTTTGGGAACTTTATTGTTGCATATTAAATAGGCTAGACCTTCTGCAATTGCAGTTTTACCAACACCTGACTCTCCAACAAGTAATGGGTTATTCTTTGTTCTTCTAGAAAGAATTTGAACAAGTCTATCAACTTCCTTTGAACGCCCTATCAATGCGTCAATTTTACCTTCATCTACTAAGTTATTGAGATTTATTAAAAATGCATTTTCTTGTTTGTCATGGGTTGATTCATCGGCCTCAACATCGACCTCACTTTCTTTTGATAGAGTGGGCTTTTCAGAAGATCCATGGGAAATATATGTAACAACATCGAGCCTGTTTATATTATTCTTATTAAGTAAATAGACTGAATGTGATTCCTTCTCAGAGAATATTGCTACAAGAATATTTATTGGTTTAACAACGCCCTTTCCTGATGATTGTATGTGGAAGACAGCTCTTTGAAGAACCCTCTGAAAACCCAAGGTAGGCTGAACTGCTTTCTGAGCATCGGTTCTTGTAATACTTGTTTGTTTTAAATGATTGTTTAAAGATTCTTTTAAATACTCCAATTGAACGTCTTTAGATTCTATAAAATCTTTAACGTCGTAATCATTTAATATCATCAGAAATAAATGCTCAACAGTAAGATACTGAATATTAACTTCTTGAGCTTTATCAAATAAGCTTGCTATGGATATTTCTAATTCTTTACTAAACATATATTAATCAGTTAATGGTTCGATTTCACTAAGAAGAGGATGGTTATGATGCTTTGCCATCTCGTTCACTTCGTAAGACATCATTTCAGCTATCTCTTTAGAAAATATACCACAAACTCCCTTACCTTTTGTATGAACTGCCATCATTATTTGCGTTGATTGCTCATGATTGTGACTAAAAACAGTTTGCAGAACAAAAACAACAAACTCCATTGGTGTATAGTCATCATTTAAAAGAACAACTTGATATAAAGGGGGCTCTTTAACCTGGGGTTCTTTTTCAAGAACAGCGGAACCAAAATTATCAGAGGAATCAATTCTTTCATTAGAAAGCTTTATCATTACATTCTTTTGATCATCTCATCAGCAAACCCTGAACATGATACAAGATCTGCATCGTCCATCATTCTCTCAAAATCATAAGTAACCTTTTTGGCTAAAATGGTTCTTTCCATTGAGCTAATAATTAAATCAGCAGCTTCTGTCCAACCCATGTGTCTTAACATCATCTCAGCAGAGAGGATTAAGCTACCTGGGTTAACTTTGTCTTTGCCTGCGTATTTGGGTGCCGTTCCATGAGTTGCTTCAAATACAGCATACTTATCAGACAAGTTAGCACCTGGTGCTATTCCAATACCTCCAACACAAGCTGCTAATGCGTCTGAGATATAATCACCATTCAAATTCATAGTAGCAATAACATCGTAATCACGAGGCCTTAGTAAAATTTGTTGTAAAAAAGCATCACAAATAACATCATTTATGACTATTGATTTTCCATTGTTTGGGTTTTTAAGAGTTTGCCAAGGACCTCCATCTAAGTCTTCAGCATTGTAATCAGTTGTTGCAATTTCATAACCCCAGTCTCTGAAGGCACCTTCTGTATATTTCATAATATTGCCTTTATGAACAAGTGTGACAGATGATCTATCATTATCAATTGCATAATCTATAGCTTTCTTAACTAATCGTGACGTTCCTTCTTTAGAAATTGGCTTAACACCCAAACCTACCGAATCAGGAAAACGTATTTTTGATATTGCAAAATCATCTTGCAAGACATTGACCATTTTTTTAGCTTCGTCAGAGCCTGCTTGAAATTCAATACCACAATATATATCTTCAGAATTCTCTCTAAAAATAATCATGTCTGTATCTTGAGGTCTTTTTACGGGTGATGGAACACCATCAAAATATCTTATTGGTCTTAGACAAACATATAGATCTAAAATTTGTCTTAAGGAAACATTCAAGGATCTAATGCCTCCACCTATTGGAGTTGTTAAAGGTCCTTTAATACTAACAACATACTCTTTTAATGCTTCAATAGTTTCATCTGGAAGCCAAACATCTTCTCCATACACCTTAGTTGATTTTTCTCCACAGAAAACTTCCATCCACTCAATTTTTCGCGAGCCTTCGTATGCAATTTTTACAGCCGCATCAACAGCTTTTATCATAGGAGGTGTTATATCGACACCAATACCATCCCCTTCAATAAAAGGAATAATAGGATTATCAGGAACATTTAA
>MDSY01078233.1_pt1 | contig 16439 bp, 18 predicted proteins | sample 811131 | NCBI WGS metagenome assembly MDSY01 (sample SAMN05326643, study PRJNA326480) | marine metagenome | isolation source: seawater | place: Atlantic Ocean: South West | collected 2010
GACCTCCCCGTTGCATGCGCTGCACCGCGCTTAAACATCCAAGCTTTACGGCGTTATCCTCATCAAGCTCTTTAAACTCAAGCCCCGTCGCCACCATCGTGTCGCGCATCGCACGGCTCACCGCTGGGAGCCGTGCGAGATCTGCGGGATCGTCAAAGATCTCAGGATGTGGGAGACGACGAGGTGGTCGGGGAGGCCGGGGATGGCTTCTTGCGTCTCAACAAGGCAATTCATCTCTGGTGGAAACCTCCGCACCTCAACGTTTGTGGTCTTGACCATATGCCAAGGGCAGCCGTTCCGTGTGCCCACCTCAGCACCTCGATGTGTCCGAATTTGGCCGCGTTGTTGCACGTCCCCTCGTCCCAGTCGCAACCGAGCTCACGCAACCATTTGAGGACGTCGAGTTCCCCGTCCGCCACAGCTGCCACGCACATCTGCTCGTCCCACACCGTGTCTTTCGTGCGCAACCACGCTAGGATTTTGTTCATCTTCTCCGCGGACATCATCATCAGTGCTGGGTAATGGCAAGCAGTGTGTGCGCGTCGTTGTGTCGAGGCTTCCCAGAAAAGCGTTTCTGAAGGACCTGTCGGAACTTCCCAGGCGGAATGCCCATTCACTCTCTGACCATCTATTTGCTCATACGACCATCCTTTCAGTTATTAACCCCTCAATCAGAGGGACTAAAAAAGGGTGTTGGGAGGCTGGTGTTACCGAGTTACCCAGTAGCGACATCGTTCGACTGCGTTCGACCACTGCGAGCGACGCCGTGGTGCGTCGTGAGTGCGTCGACCACTGCGTGCAGGCACCCCGCAGGGTGCGTTTGTCTCGACAGGGCGTCGTCTGGACGCGTGCTCGGGTTGGCGAAAGGTGGGGACACCCGCGTGTGGCCCGGCGTGGTGGAATAAAAGTTGAAGGTAGTGCGAATAGAGACACATCATGGGTTCGTCATCCTCCAAGCCGTGGGAGGAGGACATAGAGAGCGCGAGCCCGGGTGGCATGCTCACCCCGGAGGAAGAGATTAAGCGCGTGTTACGGTTCCAGAACAACTACTACAAAGTCTTGAAGGTTGACCCGAAGACGTGCACCGCGGCGACGATCAAAAAGGCGTACTACAAAATCGCGCGTGTTATTCATCCTGATAAATGCCGGGATCCGCATGCGACGGACGCGATGGGCATTGTGACCTCGGCACACAGCACTTTATCCAACACCACCTTACGCACAGCATACGACATGTACGCATCGCAAGTCGAGGTGGACGCACAGGGGGCGGATTCGTTTTCGGAGTGGGAAAGCAAAGGTGGGGCGCAGATGGCACATTTACCGCCTTGGTTGGTGAAGGGGCTGGCGAATCCAATCCTAGGACCCATCATCCAGTTCTTCATGGTGATTTTCTTGTTGATTTTGCTGGTGGTGCTGTGTGCGCTGTTCCTGGTGTACTTCGTGATCCACATGGTGTTCTGGGTGCTGTGCTGCTGCGGGTGCGGGGGGCACTGCTGGCCGCGGTACGGCGAGGGCGCGCGGATACACGCCAAGCGACAAGAGCGGTTCATGCGCATGTTGCGGGACTATGAAGCCGAAGCCGCTATGTCACAAGCAAAGGGCGAACCCATACCGGATCCAAACCTGTTCTTCGCCAACTGGAACATCGCGCACCCGGAGGAGCCGGAGGATGGGATTCCCACGGCGAATCAGTACGGGAGCATTTCGTGAGAGTAGATTGCACGCGCCAAATAGCCAAAGTGTGTAAGAAAATCTACGTGGTAACAATAACTAATTCCTCTAAATTGCCGCTATTTCTCCCTCTAGACCTAGTTCCGTGAGTGCGTCCCTAAGCTCGGTGTCCGTCAAAGCGCGCACGCCGGGGGGCATGTCGCGCATGTCAGAGGCGCGCTTGTCCACCGCCGGCGTTATTTTTTTCGCCCGCCGCAACCGCAGTTCGCAAAACGCTTCCCACGGCGTCGCAGGGTGTGGCGTCTGGTTGAAGTACGGATCCTGCAGCGCCTCGTTCGCGATGGGCCGTTTCTTCGGATCCAGCTGCATCAGCCGCATCCACAGATCCGTCCCGAGACCTGGGTCCGTGTTCATTGGGAGCGCTGTTTCTAAATCCATCGGTCGTTTCGGATGGAATTTAATTTTGTGAAAATCGGGCGTGTTTTGCGCGTCGGGCCACCGCGTTTCGCTCGGCGTCCCTAGCATCCCAAGCGTCCTGGAAAGCTGGTCCACGTCGCTCTCTCCTTGAAGAATAGGGCCGCACGGCGAGAGCAGCTCGCCCAGAATAGCGCCGACGGACCACACGTCGATTGCCATGGAGTAGGACTTGGACCCGAACAAAATCTCGGGAGCGCGGTACCAACGAGTCTGAACGTTCCCAGTGAGTTGTGAGGAGTGAGAAGAACTCGAGGAATGACTCGAGAAATTACCTTCGTCTTGACGGTTCGTATCTCCCACATAGGTATTCGTCACAGCTCGCGCGAGTCCGAAGTCCGCGAGTTTCATCCGTCCGTCGTGGGCGACTAAAACGTTGCCAGGTTTCACGTCGCGGTGCATTACGTTGAGGTCGTGGCACGCTTTGACGCCGCTTAAGATTTGTTGGACAACGCTCTTGACGCACCCGATTGACAACCCCCCTGCATTTTCCTGGACATCTAACAGGTCCCTCAAGTCCCCATACTCGCAAAGCTCCAGTACGAGCACGAGGGCGTTGCCTTTGCAGTAGTGGTCGATTAGGTTCAGGACGTGTGGAGACCGCCCCGCGACGCGCTGCATCGTTTTCAGCTCGCGAAGCAAGTTGTCGGGGATGCCATCTTCAATAACGCGAATGGGGATACGCTTCAGAGCTACCGCGGTGCCGTCCGCCAAACGCCTTCCCGCGAGTACCTCGCCGAACGCGCCTCCCCCCAGTTTTGTGGACGAGGATTTGTAGTGCGTGTGCGTAGGGCCTGTGGGAGGGACCCAGCCTGCGTTCTGAAAGGGGAAGGCGGGGAAAGAATCTTCATCCGAACCTGCGGAGGACGTGGATGGCTCGTCTCCGCGGGGAGACGCGAGGGAATCGTCGTCGGATACGTCCCCTGGCGAAATGGCCGCCGCCGCACCTCCAGCCCCCATCTGAGAAACCCACAGCGTCCCTCAGCGCGCCTCGCTCTGCCTGAAGGGTTGGGCGCGAGGACGAAGAGAAAATCAACAACAACAAAACATTTTCATGAAAAAATCGACGTGTCAATCCAACAGATCGCAGCGCCAAAGGTACGGTAGATGTCCGCTACCGCACGCGCCGCTCGCGGTGTGGCGCGCTATGCGTCCGCACGCCACACCGGCGTGCGCTGTTTCGCCTCCGAGGTCGCAGACGACAGCCCCGGCGGTATTTTCAAATCCAGCGTGGCGAACAAATCTGGTTTGTCCCACGATTTGGATGCGGTGATGAGGGAGGGCCACCACGACATGCGTGCGTTCGGAAGGGGCACCTTGGCCGCGCTCGCATCGAAATCCAACTTCGCCAAGTTCACGGCTGCGCATTATCACTTCTACTCAGAGTTAGAGCGGCGTTTAGACGATGCCGCGCGGGGTCCGAAACCAACTCCATCGGGTGTTTTGTGGCGACGTTTCTCGGAAGATCTGCGAAGAGCGCCGTCGCTTGAAGAGGATCTCAACAATTTATTAGACACGACACCCGGGGACCATCCCACGACTCAAGCGACCGCGGCGTACATGCGTTTGATTGCGGCAGCGGCAGAACGCGAATCCAGCTCGTTTGCGAATACTGAAACAACCGAATCCACCCCATCCTTGGTCGCGCATTTCTACACCCGATACTTGGCAGATTTATTCGGCGGATCCATGTTGGGATGGCCCACGAAGCGCGCGCTTGGTTTATCAACGGTACCTAAATTCTATACGCACGACGTGTTCTCTGACGTGGATAACGGGTTGGTGGGTGCTACAAGTGCAACGCGAAGTAAATACGTCGAAGCGGTGTACGAATCCATTAACCATCTTGGCGCTGATCTCACAAAAGACGCGAAACTTGAAATTGTCAACGAAGCGCGCGACGCGTTTGATGCAAACGCGAAGGTGTTCGTGGAAGGGTCGGGTGGGTCTTTTGTGGCTGCGTCGTGGGGAGGTGTAAGAGTCATGGGGGGGTACGCTGGGGAACGGATCTGGGGGGCGAAGGAACAGAGGGACTTGTTTGGGAGGTTGGTGAAAAGGAGAGATCCGGTGACCGGGGAGTTTTAATCACATTTTTTACAAACACCGCCCGATTTCAGTCGCCTCCGTCCTCGTCGCCGATGCCAAAGTAGCCTCGGATTGTGAAGGGTTCTGGTTTGATTTCCGGTTCTTCCTGCTTGATTTCGGGGTCTTCCTTCTTAATCTCGGGCTCCTCCTTTACTTGCGGCGAACCAGCTTGACCCTCGCGTTCTGACTTGCACGCCGCGCAGCGGCGCTTCAGCTTGCCGTGACGGCAACCGGTGCACGCCATGCAGTCATGTTTCACCTTGCCGTGCGGGCAGGGGGTGCACACCGCGCAGCTCTGTTTCACCTTGCCGTGAGGGCATCGCTTTGTTCCAATCACTCGTGGTTAGTCGTCACGCGGGCCACGCGCCACACGGGTGTGCGCGAAGCGCGAAAAGTATCGTCGTCGTTGCTTTTTATTCTTTTTGTGAGTTCCCAGAAAAGTAAAAAACGCACCAAAAATGATTTTCCCAGAAAACTCAGCATACACCCCGAAACCTAGCACCCATACATCGCCATCCGATCGCCGACTGACACGACACGACAATAGACTCGTTAGATCTATCACGAACGTCGTCTACCTGATGCAGGTCAAAAGAAAACAAGGGAGGTGCTTCTCTTCTCGCCTACGGCGAGAAAAAAACATCAAGATTGTCCTGTGAGGGGATCGAACCCTCGGCCACTAGGTACCTTTAGTAGTCTTAAAGTTCCGTCAGCGAAACTTGGAGACTATTATCATAGCTTTAAAAGCCTAGCGCTCTACCACTGAGCTAACAGGACAGAATCGACGAACGTAAAGTACGCCGGCTCCTGTCTGAGACCGAGATTGAAGCTTCCTGATTCCGGAAGTCACAGTATAGACTTACCAGGGCTCTGATTGCAAAGTATATGTAATTAGATTTAAGGTGGTGAACCCCTTTTCTCCCTTACCAACCCCTTTTTAACGCCTTTGTGGGAAGCGACGACGCACAACGACGCGCACGACTCGCTCACGGCACCCTTCACCATGTTCTTTGAATTGTTCCGACGCCTACTGAATCGTGTGCTTGGTGTTTTCGTGAACGTTGCGCAACAACCTGACACGGGTGAGGCCATCCCAGGTCTTCCCCACCACCTTGTCGTCACTCACATCCTCAGATCTGAGTACTTTGGTGACGATCCCGCCGATCTCGCACGGCTCCGACCGGTGAGCCGTGCGATGCGGGACGCGGTGGCGGCGACGGGGCTTCGGTTTACAGAGCTTACTGAATTTTGTGCCGTGGAGCTCACATGTTTAAGCGCGGTGGAGCGCATGCAACGGGGAGGTCGCCTGTCGTGTCAAGAACGCCTTTGTGAAGCAGCGGCGAGTTTTGGACATCTAGAGGAGTTAAAGTTGTTGCACACGGCGTGGGACGAGAAAACTTGCGGTGCGGCAGCGAAGGGCGGGCACCTCGAGGTGCTGCAATGAGCACGCGCGAACGGCTGTCCATGGGACGCAGAAACGTGCGAGTGGGCGGCAAGGAATGGGCATCTCGAGGTGCTGCAATGGGCGCGCGCAAACGGCTGCCCGTGGGATGAGAACACATGCAGGGAAGCGGCTTGGGGCGGACACCTCGAGGTGCTGCAGTGGTTGCGTGAGAACGGATGCCCGTGGGATGAGAACATATGCATGGCGGCAGCGGAGGGTGGACATCTCGAGATGCTGCTATGGGCGCGCGCGAACGGCTGCCCATGGGACGAGTACACGCGCATTTATGCGAAAGGGCTCGTACTAGAGTGGGCGGTGGCGAACGGCGCACCTGAATTCTAGATACGCTATCCCAATTTTGAATCCGCCTCCGTCAAAGTTTTACAAACAGACGCTCGTACTATATACTAACACTACACGCCCGCTCTCAAGCACCCCTGCCCTTCCCAACACCTCACACGCGTTCCTCCGCCGTCGCAGCGACCGCCGCCGCATCCTTCACAGCCGCTACGACGTCACGTATGGCTCGTGACATCCGCGTCTCGGGAATCGACCCCGCTTTGCCGAAGGTATACGAAAACTTTTCCATTATGTTGTCCTCCTCCCCGCTGAGTCGTTCCAACATCCGCAAACCCTCCATCACCTGTGCCTCCAAAGTCTCTGATACGACTTGCCACCCTCCAACAGGGGCCATCGCCGCGGTCTCTCCAAGCACCTCCAGGGTGGAACACGCCGCGGCGAACGCGGCGTCGAGACGAGCGACGCGCGACGAAAACTCCGCCATCGATTGTGTTGATTGTTTCCCAAGCCCTCGAGTAGTTTCGAGTAAAGAAAGCGTCTCGGCGCGCGCCGCGACGGCGACTGCGGCGTCCAGCTCCGCGCGACACATCGCGAGCTCTTCCTTGAGGCGCGCTACATGTTCCTGCGCCTGTTTCGTTTCCCTCGCTGCAACTTCAACCCTGCGTTCCGCGGAAACGCGCACGCGCTCAACGAGCGATCGCGCCGCGCGCTCCGCCGTTTCCACACGCTTTTCAAACGAAAACGAATTCGTGTTGGTATTTTCCAAATCCTTTGGCGTAAACGCGTCGATGGATCGTTTTACTTTCGAGGACAGAGGCGTACCCGGCGTCAACGGCGGCTTACCCCCCGAGTGAGGCGACCGCGGCGAGCCTCCTGGTGATTTGTTTCCAGAAGAGGGCGTCGAAACCCTCAGCGGCGGCGTGTTTTTCTTCGCCTCGAGTTTTTTCAACACAGCGTTGAGCTCAGCTTCAGAAGCCGTCTTCGCCGCCGCCGCTGATTGTTTCACTGCCTGTAACTCCAAGCGCACCGCATCCAGCTCCGCTTTCACAGACGCAGTGGCGACTTCCGCCAACGCAACAGCCGCTTCCCGAGCAGCGGCGACTTCCGAGGAGACTTCGGTTGTTGTTGCTTTCTGTGTTTCTGATTCTTTTGGACTCGCCAAAATTTTCTGTTCGAGCGAAATCTTTTCCTTTTCCAACGCGGCGTAACGCTCCTTCTCCACCGCGATCGCCCGGACGTACTCCCCGACACTCCCTGCGACGTGCCCCGTGAGCGCCGCGCATCGTTTCGCTTTTTCTAGTTCGGATCTAAACGCATCGCGCTCCGCTTCGCACTTAGCCAGCGCGTCGCGTAATTCTTTGCGGTGTATTTCACTCTCAGCAGAATCACAATTGCTTCTCATTACCTCAATCTCCTCCACGCGTTTCATCAGTTTTTCGATTTGTGTCATGAGCTGCTCTCTGTCCTCTGCGGCGACGTCAAGCAGCGCCCTTTGGTCCCCAATCACTTCCTCTAGCTGCCGCGCGATATCAGTCGCGGTGGAGGCGACTTCCCGGGTCTCCATGACTTCGCGCCGCGACGCTTCGAGCACCGCGAAAAGCGTCGCGGTCTGTTCGTTGGCGCCGCTGTCCGCCGCCGCCTCGCGTGTTTCAATCGCGTGCTCCCTTCTCTCCAGCGCGATTTGAATCGCCTCCAACGCTTCCGCACGTGCTGTTCCCGCTTCAGCCACCGCTTCCAGTCTCCTCTCCACGGTGTCGTGCAGCTCTTCGAGCGCGCGCTCGCGCTCCGCGAAGGCGGCGTCGCGCTTCTCCACCGCGGCGTCGCGTTCTGCCGCCGCCGTCGTGGTTTCGCGCCGCGCGAGCTCAGCCGCTCTCTGCGTCAGGTCCGCGCTGACTGTGGCGAGCGAGCTCGCCACGCCATCCACCTCCTCAGCTCTCTGTCGGCCGGAAGCGTCCGCTTTCGCAGCAGCAGCGGCGGAGGCGTTTGCAGAGTCAAACAACACGCGCGCTGCGATTTCGTCGTCCCTCAGCTTGGCTTCCCTCGCGACGCAGGCTGCTTCCCTGGCCTTGGTTAACCCGGCGAGGTCCCGTAGCACGCGCTCGCGTGTCTCCAGGTCGTCTTCCCGATCGCTGTTCTGTTTTTGCTGCGCCTCCATCGCGTCTACGCGTCGACGCGCGTCATCAGCCATCATAGTCGCCGCCGCTTCGCGTCTCGCCGCGACGCGTTCGCGCTCCGCGACCGCGACAGCGGTGGTGGAACGCTCCCTGTCCACTAACGCGCGCTCGCGCGTACGCACCGCGGTTTCCCTTCGATCGAGGTTCGCCGCGACTACGAGGTTAGACGCGCGAATATCAACCGCAGCGGTCGCGGTGGCTTCCGCCTGCGCGGCGACTGCCATGGTGTTCGCGGCTCGCGCATCTCGAGAAGCAAGCGCAGTCGACTCGGCAACTGCGAGTGCGCTTTCGCGCTCCGCCGCGCGAGCTTCCCTGGCGCTGGCTTCCGCTTCCCTGCGCGATACCCGCGCCACAGCCTCCACCACCTCCGCAGGCGTGCGCAGGGACATGGGAGGACGACCGGGACCGGCTTCCACGAACATTGGACCACCAGTGGGCACCGCGGTGACCTGCGTCGGAACCGCAGTGTTTCCCGCCATCAACGCCGGTTCGACAGATTTATATTTGGTCTCGGCAGATTGGATCGGGGCAGGGGCGCTCATGAACGCCCCGGGGTCGATCAGCGGGGGCGGATTAACGCCCACCGGTACGACCGCCGGCGCGCCGACAAGGTCGTCCATCGCGATGGACGATGGGCTCCTACCGCTTGCCCGGCACGCTCGATGGTCTGATGAGTCGCAGTGTTGGCATTCGTTCCAAGAAAAAGTCGACGTCGATTTTAATCAAATTACAGAGAATCTCGTTCAAGCTGTCCACCGACTCCACGCAGTCACTTTGCCGGCGCGCCCCCCATCGCCTCCACGGCATGAGCAACAAGCCTCGTTTCGGCCTTGAAGCATTCAAGTTCGCGACGTACGTTTCCGTCCCCATTTTCATGACCGTGGTGTTCGCAGCGAATCCCGAGAATCTAGAAACGATCATAAAGCAACACGCGTACGTCGTGTACCCCCCCGAAGGCCCGAAACCACCGACCGCAAAGGAAATGAAAAGGATCGTCGAGGCGAACAGGAAAAAGAAAGTCGACAAAGTTGACGGACCGTCCGGATCGTGGTTCAAAACCGCGAAGTAAGCAGTAGCATAGTAACAGCACGTTAGGGGTCATCCGAGATCTCCAACGACTTACAACGAATTAGAAAAATAGAAAAACACTGACGTCGATGACATCAACGCGTTTGTTAAACGTAGGAACAGGAGCTCCAAGCGTTTGCGTGAAATCAACACATAGGCGATATAAAGTGAGACAGTTAGCACTCACGTCGCGTGAACTACTACGAGTGGCACGACCCCACCCGTTCGCCCCGACGCGCCCCGTCCTGTCGACAAAAGCCGCTGGCCCCGACGAAGGAAAAAAGAGCTTCGAGGATTTCCAGCGCGCTTTGTTCGACGCCGGCGCGATAGAAAGCGATGAGCCTGTCATTGACTTGGAAGACTTCGACGTCCCTGTGGTCAAGGGAGGCGGCGTTTTGCTTCGCATAGTGGCGTTCACGCTAGCCGCGTGGTGCCACGCCCTGGCGCCGCTCGGCGGGCGGTGGGGCGCCGCCGCTTCGTCAAGCGGCGTGTCCAGCGTTTCCCTGTTTGCCACGCCTCTACAGTGGTTCGGGGTGGCGTTCATCATGTCAGCACTAATGAGCGGTGCGTTCGCGCGTGTTATGAAGCAAAGACGGTTCTTCCAGCCCATCCGCGCAGAGGGCCCTGCATCGCACGCCACATCAAAAACAAAAACCAAAACACCCACCGCCGGCGGCGTCGCGTTTGTGCCGATTGGGTGTCTGGTCGCGCTCTTCTTTACGAGACTAGGGGACCCGTCAACGAACGCCGTGGTCGCAACGACTCTTTTATTCCTCGGAATCGGCTTGAAGGATGACGTAGGGAAGCTCATGGGCAAGGCCAACGACGCGGGGTTACGTCCATTAGTTAAATTCGCACTCCAGTGGACCGTGGCGCTTTTGTTTGTGTATTTCATCGCGCTTCTGAACATCGCCGGGGTTAGTCCAATATCCACCACGGTTACGTTTGGGTTTGGAGTGTTCGGCGCGCTGTTTGAACAGCTCATCACTGGAACAGTTAACGGACTACACGCGGTAAAGACCTTGTACCTCCCGTTAGGCAACTTGTTCTACCTACTCTCCGCGTTCGCCATCGTCGCAGAATCCAACGCCGTGAACGTCACCGACGGTGTGGACGGGCTCGCGTCGTCGACGTGCGCCATCGCGTTCGTCGCGCTGGGCGTGGTGTGCGTCGCGAACGGTTCGGCTGAGCTCGGCGCGTTCGCAATCGCAATGGGAGGCGCGTCCTGCGGGTTCCTAGCGGTCAACAGACACCCCGCTGCGATATTCATGGGGGACAGTGGATCGCTCGCGCTGGGCGGGGCGCTCGGGGCAACCGCCGCCGCCGCGGGTGGATTCGCGACGTTTCCTCTTTTCGTCATAACGTTGGTGTTTGTGGTTGAAGTCGTTTCGGTGATAGCTCAAGTGGGGTGGTTCAAGTTCACAAAGAAACGATCGGGGGAAGGGAAACGACTACTACGCATGGCACCCCTGCACCACCACCTGGAGCTCGGGGGATGGGGGGAAGTTAAAGTTGTGGCGACGATGTGCGCGTTCGGGGCGCTCGCGGCGCTCGTGGGGGTCGCAGTGGCGGGGGGGTGAATTTCTATTCAACAGGTGCGTTATTCGTCATGACAGTTTGTAATACAAGGTTCTATCCGATACCCGACATCACGTCGTTTTGCAATACTCTTATTCGGACTCGGAGTCATCGGAGAAGTTGGAGTCATTAGAGGTCTCGTCGGAGGCTAATATCTTGGGGCAGCCGTTCGCCCCCAACCATTTCAGCATCTCGTTGTACATGTCCTTTGCCAACTCCAAGTACGAGTCTGGGTCCCACGGACATCCTTTCGCGTGCAACCACTTCAGCACCTCAAGATGACCCCCCCTTGCCGCCTCCTCGCACGTCCCCCAGCTCCACGTGCTGCCGTTCTCGCGCAATCACTGAAGCACCTCGAGGTGCCCGCCATCCGCCGCCATCGCGAACGTATGCTTGTCCCACGGGCAGCCGTTCGCGTGTGTCCATCGCAGCGCCTCGAAATGCCCTTCCCTCGCCGCCTCTCTGCACGTTTTCCCGTCCCACGGCCAGCCATCCAATCGCAACAACTTTAACCCTTCGAGCTGTCCGCTCCCCGCCGCTCCTCACAATGGCGTTCCCGTCGCGTCAGAAGACCTCGCCGTTGCAGGCGCTTCACCGCGCTTAAAATCCCGCACATCATGGCATGCCACTTAGGAAGCTCTTCAAACGTAAGCCCCGTCGTCGCGTTGGAAGACATGTAGAGGGTGGTGTGTGCGTGCCGTGTGCGCTTGGTTGTGCCTCGTTGCAACCGAGAAAGCGTTACAACTTGGGCTGAGTAGACACAGCGCGGCGAGTCGTTGAGAAAATCGCGGCAAGTCGCGGCGACCACGGCCATAGTGGTGGTCGCAACGCGGCGCGCGTGTAGTCCCTCCGCGATTTCGAGCCCGTGGATTCGCGATGGGGGCGTGTCTGTCGGCGCCCAAGCCGGCGGGGGACGGTGCGTCCGCGTCCTCCGCCCGGACCTTCGGCGTGACCCCTGTGAAGACCGTGAGTTCGAATGACGATATCGGGGGGGAGATGGTGGAGGTGCCGCTGGACAGCCCCCCTTCTAGGGCATCCGGCACGACGAGCGGCTTCGGGTCGTTCCTCCAGGCAAAGGTATCGGTCGATCCAAAGGCGAGTGACGACGATACGTCGGTGCAGGTCACTGACGTACAGAACGCGGCACCCCGGGTTACCGAAAACGCGTCGCGGATCGACCAGCCCTTGGTTGATGACATGGACGCCGCGGTGGCCAGCGTCCTCGCGGGCACGGATACGTCCGCCCCTGAAACCGTCGATGACGATAGTGTCGATCTCCCTGTGGACGCGGAAGCAGATACCACCCTGAATGACGAGGACGTCAGCCTGGTCCTGTCCGAGGATGTTTCAGAAGTTTCGAGTGACGAAGATGACGACGAAGACGAGTCGCACAATGACGAGGATGACGAGTCACACGATGTCTCGCACACATCGAATGTTGACGATGAAGCACTCGTGACTCAACCGTCCGAGCCGAGCCCTGTGGAGGTGCCCGTGCTCGAGGAGAGTCCGGCGCTGGAAAGTCCCGCGCCTGAAACACCTCAGGCTCCAACAACTGCCGCCGCGGACATGCGCAGTCCCGGTACGCCCGACCGCAACGGCGACGAGGACGAGGACGACTCGCTTTCCATGATCGACATGGCCCCTGTGTCTGATTCAGAAGCGGATTCGGAGCTCGAAGTAGATGAGGAGGAACTCGAAGCGCAAGTCGAAGCGTCTGCGGAATCAGCGCCGGCGGAACTAGAAGCGCCTTCCACGCCCGAAGCGCGGAAGATGCCGGAAGCGTCTTCGTCTGATGACGATGACGAGGCTGATGATGAGTCCAATGTATCCGACGCTACGCTAGAGAAGTCGTTCGACGGTCAAGAGGAAGACGCGACGAACGAAACCGTGGAGGAATCTGTAGAGACTATTGAAGCGGAGCTGGGTGAGGAAGACGAAAACTATAACGATAATGAAGATGGAGACGAAGATAAAGACGAAAAAGCTGTCGAACCAGATGAACCTATCGATGAACCAGCCAATGATGAGCACGAGCACGCCGATTCCAGCGATTACGACAGCTCCGTGTACAGCGACGAGGATGACGCGTTCGACACAGAGGATGTTGCAGGTCCGAAGGTTGAGTCCACGGTTGAGGTGATGAGCACCACCGTGGACGCGACCGTGACGGAGGTGCGGGCGCGCTCAAAACACTCGCCGCCGCCGACGCCGCGAGTGAGAGGCGTAGCCGAGCTGGACGGCGGGTCATTTTCCTCAAGAGGCGCTACTCCCCGTAGCGGCCTAGGATCACACAGAAGCACGGAACTAACCGACCCCGATTCCTCACGAGAAGGCGGCGATAGCTACAGGTCACAAACGCTTGATTCGTACCGCTCGCAAACCAGCGACGGGTGGCAGAGCGTGTTGGTTTTGTACGTCACCTCGGACGTTTCGGTCCGAAAAACTGCGGGGCAGTGCCAGCGGGTTCGGCAGACCCTTGCGAACCTCGGGGTTGAGTTTCTAGAAAGGGACATCTCCATGGCCACGGCGTACAAAGACGAGCTGAATAAACGGATGAAGGATACGGATAACGCTGGGAAGGATACGAATGGCAAAGACAACGGGAAAGATACCGCGCACACCTCCAATAAGAAAAGCAAACAACCGTCGTCGAAGAAACCCCCCACCGCGCCCGACAATTGCACCGTGCCTTGCTTGTTCGTGGACGACGAGTGCGTTGGGTTTGGGGAGGCGCTTGACGAGGCGGCGAAGGATGGATCCTTGATATCCCTGCTGGAAGATCGCCAGAAAAAGAATACCACCAAGTCCTTAACAGACGCTTGTTCGGCGTGCTCGGGGCAGAAACTGGTGATTTGCGACAAGTGCGACGGCACTATGCGCTGGCGCATGGTGGACCCAAAAACGACACGCGCGATGGAACGGCGGTGTCCGTGGTGCAACGAAGTGGGCATGCAGACGTGTACGGCGTGCGTTTCCGTGGGAGGGAGGGGTACGGGGAGTAGAAGGGGGAGATGAATGGGTTTTATTTTGCATTGGAGTGCAATAGCGTGAGTAGCACGAGATGTTTATTTGTATTCGTCTGACAATCAATATGCTGCGTGATACGCTTCGCTTTCCTGCTCCTCGTCCGCATCCCCCCGTTTGCTGTACTGCCCGGTGTAGTACCCCGCGTAGTACCACGACATTAATAAATTAGCCAGCTCGTCCACGTCCTCATCAGGGTGCGTCCCTTCGTAATCACCAGCGGCGCCAGAGTCGAGCGCCGCCGCCGCCGCGGCGCGCGCCGACTGCCCGAGATCGCCGCCCAGCGGAGGCACCGGCCCGGGGCTCCGACGGGGCGGCGGCGGGGGTGGGGGAGGACCTTTGGGGTGGCCTCCGTACGGCCCGTGGGGACCGCGAGGCGGCCCAGGGGGGGCGTGTGCTCCGTGAGGGTACGGCTGCGCGCCGTACGGCGGGGGCGACGGCCCCCTCGCACCGGGAAACGCGGAATGCGAACCGGGGTGTCGGTGCCCACCGCCATGACGATTGTGGTGCGGTGCACTGTGCACCACGGGAGGTGCGTCGTAGCCGTAGTACGGATGGTAATACTCCTCGTGTGGTGGGGTGTGCGCATTTGATGCGTAGTGCACGTAGTACGCGTCCCAAGATGCGCCATCGCCCGTTCCTCGGCTTGGGGATGCCCTGGGATCGGGCGCTGACGCTGCGGGATTTCCGGGAAGGGGCGACCTTCTCTGTCGCGGAGCCGGGGATGATGGCGCGGGCGATCGCGGGAGAGCTCTTCCTGTGGTCCCACCACGTGCCAGTGACGCGTTGCTGTTGTGTCGCGACCCACCAACCGAAGGTGACAGCGTGTTTCTCCCCGCCCCAGCCGCAGATCCAGCGCCGAGCCCGTGATTAATCTTATACCGCTCCACCGCGCTGTTGTACGCATCCATCAAAGCGCGGTCATCCCACGCGTCTGAACCGGTCGGGGGGACGTACGCGTATCCGTCTCTGTCCAAACCGCGACGCGAAGCGCTCATCGCGGCGACCGGGGTGCCTCGGACGATGCAGACGATGCATTCGATTAGAACACGACGTTTCGGGAGGCTCGAAAAACGAACGAATCTCGAAATGAAAAATTCGTGGGACGTTTTCGTTTTTGGTCGATAGGTGTGTAAGGGGATCAAACCCTTGGGCACTAGGTATCGAAAGCAGGGGATCGAACCCTCAGCCAGCAGGTGTCTGAAGTTTTTTTCACAGCAACTTTTGTCTATTCCTGTTTGTCGTCGCGTGTCTTTGCGCGTTCACTCGGATGCCGCAGCGCACTTGGGCTCGTCCGAGAGACTTTTTCGTTTGTTTTCATTGTCCCTACAGTGTCTATGCTATCTTCAAATATCTACGCGAACCCGAACCCCTCCACCCCGTGCCGCAGCGCTGTCGCGAGCCTGTGATGTAACACCCCCTCACTGGGGTACTCTGGTAACCGCAGCTGGTTGAAACACGTCGCCGTGGTGGGCAGGGGATACCGCAAAAGTTTCACGCGCGCGGTTTTTTTCGCAATTTGCTCGAGTTCAAGATTTTCGGGTTTGCCGCTCGCTGCACCCAAGCGTCGCCGTCTTCGTCCTCAACAGACTCGTCGTCTATATCCAACTCGTCACTCAGCGGTACCCGGATCACAGTGAACGGGTACTCTAGCGCTTCAAAGCCCCCGGGAGGTAACCGTGAAGACCCCGTGACGAACTTCAAAAACAAAGCACGCTCATCTGTGCTCGCTTTTTCCAGAAACCGGAAAAGCCAAACAGGCTGTTGCGATGCGTTTTCGTACCCGCCGGCCATTTTACACTGTTCCGCATATCCACCACTGAAAACTCTTTGGCTCCCCCTAGTATCAAAGCAACCTCCGCTGTGCTGAACACGGAGAGGTGCTCCAGTGGTACAACCGAGGTCAAGCCCTTGCGTGTCGCCCTCACGGCGGAGGAGCTAGAGACTCGGTCAACTTGCCGCATCGGGCGAAACGCAACATATTCGTTTCGGTTTTGATGAGTGATCTTTTCAGTCACGTCCCGCCGTCCCAACTTTGTTTCAACAGTCGTGCCTCGAGTTAACCCCGGAATAATATCCGTGGTTTCCTCGAGGGAGAACGTCAAATCAGCTGCGTATAGGTCCTCGCTAGTCCTGTCCTTGTTGCGTATCCATTGCAGCGTGTTCGCTTCCTGCGCGTCCATCTCCTGGAGTTCCTGGAAGTCGCGCTTTTCAGTCGCGAACGTCACTTGAATCTCCACGCGGCCGAGCACCCCCCTGACGAAGGACGTGGCCGACGCGACTGGCAACGGCGATTGGTGCAAAATCGCGTACCCCAGCACTTCGCCGAACACCACGTATGCGGTTTCCAATCCAGGGGGAATAGAATCAGGGAGGTGGAAAGGTCGGTACACTGGGTCTTTGTCGCTCGCTCGGGTGAGTAACAGGTTGCCGCCGGAACTGAGTTCCTTCGCAATTTGTTCCATCAAGTCCCTCTCCACCCCGGGTCCGCTCGCGATGTGCGTTTCGCAGCGCATGTGCCAAGAAAGCGGTGAGTGTTGCCATCCCGGAGGACCGTTCGCGATTGCCCATCGGTAAACGTCACTCCACGGCTTTTGGAAGTTTCTCACAGTTAA